>Ga0190271_10001872_pt1 | contig 12339 bp, 11 predicted proteins | sample Popmic356T_FD_133747 | JGI IMG/M metagenome (GOLD analysis project Ga0190271, IMG submission 133747) | Populus adjacent soil microbial communities from riparian zone of Weber River, Utah, USA - 356 T | ecosystem: Environmental > Terrestrial > Soil > Riparian zone | place: USA: Utah | collected...
CCGGCGGGAGCGGGGCGAGCGCCAGTTCGGTCCGGCGCCGCACGAGTCGAAATCCTGCTGAGTGCCCGGCTGTTCGAATCGAGCCGCGCGTTCGTTGTGTCACGCGTAGGCCGCTATCTCGCTCCATTTCACATGTCCCGCGATCGACAACAAGACGGCGCCTCAGCGTCGATACCACCCTCGGCCGGACCGTGCCAGTGCTGAAGGTCAACCCGCTGCTGCGAGTACGGCCCTTCGGCGACCTGCACTTCTACCAGAAGTGGCACATCGTCTGGCGTCAGCTGTCGCGCCTGCCGCGCACGCAGCCGCTGCACGTGCTCGATGTCGGTTGTGGTGACGGCCGCTGGAGCCTGGAAGTGGCGCTGCGTCGTCCGGCCTGGACGGTGCTGGGAATCGACCGCGACGCGACCGAAATCGCCCGTGGTGAAGCGCGGCGGCGTCAACTCGGGGTGACCAACGCCAGTTTCAAGGTCAGCGATTTCGCCACCTTTGTGCCCGACCGTCGGTTTCACGTCCTGCTGGGCGTCTGTTCCACCCATTACGGGCCGACAGCGCTGGACACGGACACCTTGTTTGACGGGTTGGGTAGCTGGTTACTGCCGGGCGCGCGCATGCTGCTGCTGCTGCCCCGTCGTCGCGAAGAAACGCCATTCGTCGAGCGGCTCGCGCATCCGGTGTGGCATGACGTTTTTGGCGCGGCGCGGCTGAACGATCTGTGTGCGTCGGCGGGCTGTATCGTCGACCAGCTGATTCCGTGCGTCGGCCGAGTCGGCACGATGGCCAAGCAGCTCGATTGGAGCCGCGAGCACGTCAACCAGCCAGCCAGTTCGGCGCTGCGGCTCGTCGCGCAGGGTCTGGTCTCACTCGACGCCCGAATGCCGGCGCCGCGCCACCGCAGCCTGATGTGGCTACTGATCGCGCGCCGTCGAGGATGAGTCGGTAATGGAATCCATGCAGACCTCCGATCACTGCTGGTGTGGTGACGCGCTACTCGTCACCCCAGTTCGCGGCGAGTCGTTCCGTCTGCTGCTCTGTCAGGCATGCGGCTGCTATCGCATCGATCCGCCGCCGATCGCCAGCGCCGACGAAAGCAGCGAGTTCTACACGGCGTACTACGGTGCGGCGGCGACTCAGGAGTCGCCGGCTGGATCGGCGACGAGCCCCGCGGCCCGTGCCGCCGCAACGGTCGTGATGGACCCGGCCGCCGAGGGCCGTCACTCCAGGTTCTGGGACGTGGTCCGCCAGGTTCCGGAGCTGGCCAAGCCGGGGGGCAAAGTCATCGACTTCGGCTCGGGAGAGGGCGGACTGTGTAACGAGCTCTCGAGGTCGGGCTGGACGGATGTGACCGGGATCGAGGTCTCGCGATCCCGCGCCGCCCGGGCGCGGCAGCGATATCCGCATGTTCGCTTCCTCGATCGGCCGCTGTCCGAGTCCGTCGTCGCCCCGGGCGTCACCGAGATGTGCGTGATGGACAACGTCATCGAGCATCTGCCGGATCCGTTGGCGGTCGTCGCCGAACTGCGGCGCTACCTGCAGCCTGGCGGCAAGCTGGTGGTTATCACGCCGAACATGGAATCGGGGCATTTCCGCTTGCTCGGACGTCGATGGACACCGGAACTGGCGCCGCACGCGCATATCTACCTGTTCACGCCGGCGTCGATGCACCGTCTGCTGGCCGAGGCCGGATTCGTCGTCCGGGCCAGCGGCACGTTCCACCTCGAGGTCTACCCGTTCCGCGACTGGCTCAAGCGGCTGCTATCGGGTGACGTCAAGGGTGCGGTGTGGCGGGCCTACCAGGAACTGGGCGGCTTGTACGGTCGCTTCGTCGGTGCTGGCGCGATGCTCTATGCGGTCGGCGAGGTGCCCGCGGGCCGGCAGGCGGCTGAGCCGTCACGCGGCGCGCGCTCGTCGGCGGCGATGCGGGCAGCCACTCAGCCATGAATCCGTCAGGAGTCGCGGTGACCGCCGTCGATGCATTGACGTCGGTAGAGCCACACGCAGCGGACATCGCCACTGCCTGGCAGCGGGGGCCGTCCACCACGCTGGCCCCACGGGACCGCAGCCTGACGACGATTCTGTGCACGTATCGACGTCCGGAATCGGCCAGGCGCTTTCTCGAGTCTCTGGCCGCGCAAATTCGAGTGCCCGATCAGTTGCTGATCGTCGATGCCAGTCCCGACGAGGCGACGGAAGCCATGGTTGCGTCGCTGCGGTTTGGCTTCGCGGTCAAGTATTGGCGGGTGCAGGGGCAGTTGCGCGGCCTGACGCGACAGCGCAACTTCGCCTTGCGTCGCGTGTCGTCCGATCTCGTCGCGTTCTTCGACGACGACATCGTCCTCGACCCATCCTGTCTGCAGCAGCTCGAGCGTGCGCATCGTGAGCATCCCGACCTGGCCGGCGTCGGCTGTTTTGCCGAAGCGTTCATCGACCCAAGCCTGCTGTGGCGGCTCCGGCGGACGCTGCGCATCGTGCCGCATCTGCGGCCAGGCAGTTATACGCGCGGCGGCATGTCGGTGCCGTGGCGCTTTCATGCGCCGACCGATCAGATCGTCGAAGGCGACTGGCTTCCCGGCTGCGCGATGATGCTGAAGGTCGATCCCGGCGCACCGCTGCTGTTCGATGAGGCGTTGACCGGCTATGCCCAGGGCGAGGACCTGGAGTTCTCGCTGCGGTTGCGCGAGCGCGGCCGCCTGGCGCTGCACGGCGCCGCCCGCTGTCAGCACTTCCACGAGGCGGCGGGCCGTCCCAATGCGTTCAAGCTTGGCGAGATGGAGATCTGGAACCGCCATCGGATCTGGCGGCGCGCGCATCGCCAGCCGAGGGCGAGCACCCGCTATTGGTTCGCCTACGCGTGGACGCTCGATACGCTGCTGCTGACGCGACATCTCGTCTCGCCGGGTCAAGTCCGCGACAGCCTCAGCCGGATCGCCGGCCGAATCGTCGGCGCCTCCCGAATTCTGTTGACCCGAGAAGTCTAGGACCTATCCCCCATGTCAAACAGCGCGGCCGAACACCGTCACGAGCCCAACGCGGTGCGCAACAAGGAGCACTACGACTCCCTGTTTCGGACCACTTCGATCGAGCGCATCGTGGAGCGGGTCCGCCATGTCGATGCGTTTCTCGCCGACGCCATCCGCACGGATACCAGCTGGGTGGCGCTGTATCGCGACGGCTTCCGCGAGCGGCTGCGCGGGGCGCGGGTCCTGGAGCTGGGCAGCGGCGACGGTTTGAACTCCCTGGTCATGGCGGCGGTCGGCGCCAACGTGGTGTCGATTGACATTTCCGACGTGGCGAGCGAAGTACTGAATGAGGCCGCGGCACGACTTGGTCTGAGCGCCAGGGTCACAGCGATGGCCGGCGACTTCGCCGAGCTGCCGTTCGAGACGAACAGCTTCGACTTCGTTGTCGGCAAGGCGTTCCTCCACCATTTGACCCACGATGAGGAGAGCCGCTACCTGGCCAAAGCCGCATCGCTGCTCAAGCCGAATGGCGAGGTTCGGTTCGCGGAGCCGGCGGTGAACAGCCAGCTCCTCGACGGCCTGCGCTGGCTGGTGCCGGTTCCCGGGCGGCCGTCATGGCTGATGCGGCGGGCGTTCAAGGCCTATCAAGCGGCCGATCCTCATCCGGCGCGCGACAACAGCTCGGCGCACTACGAGAAGCATCTTGCCAGGTACTTCGAGTCCGTCTCGGTCGTGCCGTTCGGAGCACTGGAGCGCCTGCATCGTCTGCTGCCGGCCGGAGAGTTCAATCGCGCGTTCAGGCGCGCCGCGTTTCGCGCCGAGCGCGTCCTGCCGGCGCCGGCCCGCAACGCGCTGGCGCGGGCGCAGCTGATCGTCGGCCGTGGCCCGCGCCCATCGCTGCCGTTGCCCGCAGCGCGCCAGCCGGCCGGGGCCGACCGCCTTGCTCCCTCGGCCATCGCGGCGACGGCTGAACATCGATGAACCAGGGTCAATCATTGGCGGAACGCGGGGCGGCGCCACGGGCGCAGCTGCTCGTGTTCTGGGACTACGACACCCAGTGGGGTGCCGATCGATCCCGGCTGCCCGGCGGGGCCAAGGCGTGGGGGCACCTCGAGTTTCCGTGTACTGACCGCCTGCTCGAACTGCACGCCGAGTTCGCCGTGCCGGCCTGTTTTGCGGTGGTCGGCTCGGCAGCGCTACCCGGACGCCCGCCCTACCATGACCCGGATCAGATTCGGCGCATCCACGCGGCAGGCCACGAAGTCGCCAGCCACTCGCACCGTCATGAATGGCTCCCCGGCCTCGGCCGTCAGGAATTGGCCGAGACGCTGCGTTCGAGCAAACAGGCGATCGAAGACTGTATCGGCGCGGCGGTTCGCGCTTTTGTCCCCCCGTACAACCAGCCATTCGATTACGTGGCCGGCGGCTCGATCAGCCTCGGCGAGCGCCGCGAAGCTGGACGGACGCGCACAGATTTGCGCCGGCTGTGCGACGCGCTTGCCGAATCCGGCTACGAGTTCTGCCGAGTCGCTTACCGGCCGATGCTCCAGCGTCTGGCCGAATGGCGATCCGGCCGCCGTCTCGATCGGCCGGCCCGAGTCGAACGGATCGGGTCGGTGAATTGCCTGCGCCTCAACAGCACCGGGGGCTTCGACGCGCCGGTGATGGCGATGCTCGAGCAGTGCGTCGAGGCCCGCGGGGTCATGGTGGCGTACGGCCATCCCCACTCGTTACATGCCGGGGCCAGCCAGGACGAGCGGCACCTCGTCCCGTTCCTGCGCCGTGTCCAGCAGCTCCAGCGCGAACAGCGGCTGGACACTGTACTGCCGACCCAGCTGCAGCCGGCCATGGTGTCGTAGTTCGCGTCATGTCCATGCGCCTGTGCATCGTGTCGTTCAAACCCTGCTGGCAGAATTCGGCTGGCGAGTGGATGTCGTACGGCGGCTTCCCGTTGCAGATGTCAGCCATTGCGTCGCTGTTCGATCGGGCCACCCTGGTGGTCGTCCGGTCGGCGCCGCACGACGGCGCCCTGCCGCTGCCGGCCGACACCGAGGTCGTCGGCCTGCGCTCGCCCGCCGGTGCCGATACTGTCCGCAAGCTCTCGGTCATCCTGCAGCTGTTCTCCTACCTGCGCGTCATCAGGTCGCATGTCCGGGACGCTGACGTGGTCCATGTGCCGGTGCCCGGCGACATCTCGTTCCTCGGCATGCTGGTCGCACTGGCCTGCCGGAAAAAGTTGATCGTCCGTTATGGCAGTTCGTGGGTGGTAACTGCGCAAACGACGTTCATGCAGCGCGTGACGCGCGGCTGCATGCGGTTGTTCGCCGGTGGACGCAACGTCATGCTGGCGACCGGAGTGGGCGACGGCCCGCCCGCCGAGGGCATCAACTGGATTTTCTCGACCGCGCTGACCGCGTCGGAGCTGGCGGCGATTACCGTCGTCCGGGAACGGGACGGCATCGACTACCGGCGCCTGGTCTACGTCGGGCGAGTGTCTCCAGAAAAAGGCGTGACCGTCCTGTTGCGCGCGTTACGGCAGTTGCGGGACGAAGGGCTGACGCCGATGCCACGCCTCGCCGTCCTCGGCGACGGGCCGGAGCGCGAGTCGGCTGAGCGCCTGACCGAGCAACTGCAGCTGACGGACATCGTGCGGTTCGCCGGCCACCTCAACCGTGCCGATCTGTTCGCCGAACTGGAACAGGCGGACATGTGCGTGCAGCCGTCGCTGACCGAGGGCTTCAGCAAAGCCTGGCTCGACGCGATGGCGCACGGGCTGCCAGTTCTGTCGTCGCGCGTCGGTGCGGCCGGGTCGGTGATTGGCGCCAATGGCGAGCGAGGCTGGCTGGTGCCGCCGGGCGAGGTCGGGGCGTTGGCGGCGGCGTTGCGTCAGGCCCTGACCGAGACGCGAGACTGGCCGGCCTTGCGCGCCCGCTGCCGGGCGTTCGTCGAGGGACGCACGCTCGACGCCTGGGCACAAGAGATCGGGACCCGCTGCGCCGCCCAATGGGGATGGCAGCTGACCGACGGAAAGCTCCGAGCATGAGGTTTCTCGACCCGACCACCGTCTTCGTGTCCGATCGCCGGCTGCTCGGCGGGCCCAGCATCGCCCTCGAATGGGGCCGGTTGATCTCCGCGATCGCCGTGGTGATCTGGTTGACGACCCCGGCCATCGGCTTCCTCCGGGCGCTCGAGTTGATGACCGTGATCGGCTTTGTCGCGGCAGTGTTCGGCTTTGCTCGCCCGTCGCTCGGCCTGATCGGCCTGAGCCTGGTGTGCACGCTCGATCCGCTGACGCGGCAGTTCCTGGCCGGCGGGTTGGTCCGCTGGAACACCTTCAACTATCTGCTGCTGGTCGTCATGCTGACCTCGGCGATGTTCGTGGTCAGGCTCGGCGATCCGCACTCCCGCCTGCTCAAGGCGTTGCTGGCGTTGATGCTGGCCGAGTTGGTCATCAGCCCCTCACTCACCAATGGGGTGCAGCACCTGCTGGGCGCGGTCACCATGTTCGGCCTGCTGGTCTACTTCGCCCAGGCGCGCGACGACGCCGACAGTCTGTATTCGGTCGGGCTGGTCAACGGCTTGGTGACCGCCGTCGGCAGCCTGTTCTTCTACATCAACCAGTCGTCGCTGCCGGAGATCAATCCGAACGTCTTCGCGTTCTTTCCGGAGACGGGCCTGTTCTGCATCTGTTTTGGTTTCCGCGCCGCTGCCCGACAGAAGTCTGGTCAGTTGATTCTCGGTGTGCTCGCCGTGATGAACTTCGCCTGGGTCTTCCTCAGCGGCAGCCGGGGCGGCCTGGCGATTGCCGCCGTCTGCCTGCTGTTCGTGCTGTTCTCCGTCAGGGGAGTCAAGCAGCGCCTGGGCTTCGTCGCCGCGGCCGGGGTCATGGCGTTTCTCGCGAGCAACGTGTTCGCCGATCTCCAGGGCTACTCGCTGCATCGGATCACGAAGCTGCTCGACGACGACCAGAGCGCCGCCGCTCGCACCAGCGGGCGATCGGACCTGGCGCGCGCCGGCATCCACATGGCCACGCTGCATCCGTTCGGAGTCGGCACGGGCGGATTTGCGCCGACCTGGGCCAGTCTCGGCTTCCTGCCGGGGATGTCCAGCTTCAAGCGTGGTGAGGAATTTCAGGCGCATTCGGGCTGGATCAAAGTCCTGGCTGAGAACGGCTGGCCAGGGTTCCTGCTGATGGCCGCGTACGTGGGGTCGTTCGCCTATTACGGGATGCGCAGCAGAGTGCCGGGCGGACGCGGGCTGGGTCTGCTCACCTTTGCCGCGCTGACGGTCGCGTTTCTGTCGACGGAGTTTCAGGGCAAGGGGTTCTGGTTGCTGGCGGCGGGTACGACGGCAGCGCTCCATCCGGCTGAGATGGTTCGCTGTCTCAGGATCGACGCGCGCCGCTTTGCCGTCCGGCCGCGCCGCGTCGGGGTCACGGCGGCCGTCATCGGCAAGGACGATACGCCGGGCCAGGCCGAACGGTTGGCGCTGTGACGAACGCGGCCGCAGACAGAATGCGGGTGGCGTTCATCGCCGGCGGCTTGTGGCGCGGTGGCGCCGAGAAGCAGCTGCTGTACATGATTCGCGCCCTGGTCGCCCGGGGCGTCGACGTCCGCTGCTACTGTTTGACGCGCGGTGATGCCTACGAGGCCGCGCTGGGCGCGCTCGGCGTGCGGCCGATCTGGATCGGCCGGCCCAGCCACCCTGTTTTCAGGCTGGTCCATCTGGCCTGGCTGATGGCGGACTATCGACCGCACGTGGTCCAGTCGTCGCACTTTTTCACCAACCTGTACGCGGCCATCGGGGCGCGGGCCTGCGGGGCGCTGTCGATCGGCGCGATTCGCAACGACACCGTGTTCGAGCTGCGCGAGAACGGCCGTTGGGGCCCGTGGCTGCTCCGATTGCCGACCGTGCTGGTGGCCAATTCAACGGCTGGCCGCGACAATGCCCGGCTGCACAGGCGGCAGCCTGATGCTGTGACGCTGCTGTCGAACGTGATTGATCTCGACGCCTTCGACGCGGTCACGACCGATGTCGACATCCGTGACCGCCACCAGGTAGGTCCGATCGTCCTTGGCGTCGGCCGGCTGGTGCGGGCGAAGCGTTTTGACCGCCTCCTGGCGGCGATTGCCCGCGCCCGGTTCCAGGTGCCCGAACTCCAGGCGGTGATCGTCGGTGACGGGCCCGAGCGCGAGGCGTTGCAGGCCGAGGCCGCCCGGCTCGGACTGGGTGATGTCGTCCGGTTTCTGGGTTCGCGCTCGGACGTTCCGGCGATCATGCGGCAGGCGAGCGTGTTCGCGCTGTCGTCCGATCACGAAGGGTTTCCCAACGTCGTGCTCGAGGCGATGGCGGCGCAGTTGCCGGTGGTGGCAACGCCAGCTGGCGATGCGGCGGCGGTGCTGGTGGACGGTGTCACCGGGCATGTGGTCGCCGCCGACGATGTCAACGGATTCGCTGACCGTCTGGCCGAGTTGGCCTTGAGCCCGACCGCTCGCCGCACCATGGGCCGCGCTGGCCGGCAGCGCGTCGAGCAGCTGTTTGGTGCCGAGTCGCTGGCCGATCGTCTGATCGAGATCTACGAGCGCGACGGCCGTCAGCGCTGGCCTGCGTACCGCCAGGTGCCGATGACGGATGCCGCCGCCGCCCGGCGATCGGGTGCCCGCTCATGACGCCGATGCGGGTGGCGTTGTTCACCAACCAGTTTCCTGGGCGGATCAACACCTTCTTCGCCCGCGATGTGCGCGGGTTGCTCGACGCCGGGGTCGAGGTCGAAGTCTTCGCCATTCACCCGTTGTCGGCGGAGCTGTGGCCGTACGTGCCGGAGGTGCTGTCGCCGACGGTGTTTCCGCGCACACACGTTCACCATCTCGGGATGATGGACAGTCTGCGCGCCGTCACCAGCGGAGTCGCGGCGCGCACGGCGGGCGACTGCTTGGCGATCGGCGCATCGGCGCTCCGCTTCGGCCCGACCGCGTTCGCCAAGAGCGCCTACGTCATGCCGAAGGCGCTCGCCTGGGCGCGCCAGCACGGGCAGCGCTTCGATCACATAGTGGCGTACTGGGGTAACTACGCGGCCACCTGCGCCTATCTGTTTCATCGAGCCGCCGGACGCTCGATTCCGTTTTCGATGTTCCTGCACGCCGGCACCGATCTCTACCGCGGCCGCGTGTTCCTCGAACAGAAGCTGCTCTACGCCGACAACATCTTCGTCGTCTGCGATTTCAATCGGCGGTTCCTGCAGCAGACCTATCCGGCCATATTTCCGCGGCTGGCACCAAAGATCCATCTGCACCACCTGGGGTTGGATCTCGATGAGCTGCCGTTCTCGACGTCGCCACGCGTGGCCAATCGGGTGATTGCGGTCGGCGGCCTGCACCGCTCCAAGGGCTTCGACGATCTGCTGGGCGCCGCGGCGCTGGCCGTCGCGCACGGTCATGCGCTCGACCTGCGGATTGTCGGCGACGGGCCGGAGGGGCCGAACCTGCGGCGGCTCGCCAGCCGCCTGGGGCTGTCCGTCGAGTTTCTCGGCTGGCGCCGCTTTGACGAGGTCCGGACCGAGATTCGTGACGCGGCGCTGCTGGTGCACCCGTCGCCGGGACTGGGCGACGCCGTCCCCACGGTCATCAAGGAAGCAATGGCGCTCGGCACGCCGGTGATCGCCTCGGCAGTGGCTGGCATACCGGAACTGCTCGACGACGGCGGCTGTGGCGTGCTCGTGCCACCGCGCGACCAGCCGGCGTTGGCGTCGGCCATTGAACGACTGATCGGCGATGACGCCGCGCGAGCCAGGCTGGCGCAGTTGGCGCGCCGGCGGGCCGAAGCCATGTTCGATCAGTCTCGGAATGGTCGTGGACTCGCGGCGCGGCTGCGTGAAACCACGGCTGCGCGGGCCGCCGACCGGCCGTTGGCGATGCCCGCCCTGACAGGGAGTTCGTGTGACTGATGGGTTGATGCGGTTGTACCACCGACTACCGACGCCGGCCAGGTCCGTCGCCGCATCGGCGTTCGGCTGGTATCTGCGGCAGTGGCGCTACAGCGCCAAGACCGAGGCGCTGGTGGCGGCGACGCTCGAGCGCGATCATTGGCCCGCCGACCGATGGCGCGACTATCAGCAGGAGCGGCTGTCGTTCGTCCTGGAGCGGGCAGCAACGCGGGTGCCGTACTACCGCGATCTGTGGGCCAAGCGCCGGCGGATGGGCGATCGCGCGTCGTGGGCGTATCTGGAGAACTGGCCGATCCTGTCGAAGGATCGCGTCCGCGAGAATCCGCGCGCCTTCGTCGCCGACGATTGCGATCCCCGGCGGATGTTCGCCGAACACACGAGCGGGACGACCGGCAAGCCGCTGTCACTATGGTGGAGCCGCGATACCGTCCGGCACTGGTACGCCCTCAATGAAGCGCGGGGCCGCCGCTGGTACGGCATCTCGCGCAAGGATCCCTGGGCGATCATCGGCGGCCGGATGGTGACGCCGTTCGGGCAACGGCGGCCGCCCTTCTGGGTCTGGAACGCCGGGCTCAACCAGTTGTACATGTCGGCGTATCACCTGGCGCCGGATCTCGTGTCATCGTACCTGGACGCGCTGGCCCGCTACCGGGTCACCTACCTGTTTGGCTACTCGTCGGGCCTGCACGCCCTCGCCGAAGCGGCGTTGCGGCACGGCCGTACGGACTTGCGGATGGCCGTGGTCATTACCAATGCCGAGCCGCTGCTCGATTACCAGCGGCGAGCGATCGGCGAGGCGTTCCGCTGTCCGGTGCGCGAGACCTATGGCATGGCCGAGATAGTCGCCGGCGCCAGCGATTGCGAGCACGGCGCGCTGCACTGGTGGCCGGAGGTCGGCATGCTCGAGGTCTGCGATGAGGATCGGCCGGTCGCGCCGGGCGGCCTCGGCGACCTGGTCAGTACCGGGCTGCTCAATGCCGATATGCCGCTGATCCGCTACCGCATCGGCGATTCGGCACGCCTGTCGGCCGCTGCCTGCGACTGCGGCCGCTCGCTGCCGCTGATGGAATCGCTCGAGGGCCGGACCGACGACCTGGTGATCACCCCGGACGGGCGCAAGGTCGGCCGGCTCGACGTCGTGTTCAAGGAGAACCTGCCGCTCGCCGAGGCGCAGATCGTCCAGGAGACGCGGACACGCATCCGGCTGCGCTACGTCCCCGCCCCTGGTTTCACGCTGCAGGTCATCGACGACGTCCGTCAGCGGCTACAGGAACGGCTCGGCCAGATGGAGATCGTGTTCGAGGAAGTCGATCAGGTGCCGCGCGGTGCCTTCGGAAAGTTCCGGGCCGTGGTCAGCAACCTCGCCTTCCAGGAACAGTAACTGGGTCCATTGTCCATGCCGGCACCGACACAAGTCGCACCGCTTGCCGAGGAGGCGCGGATCCGCGCCGCCTATGCCCGGCGCGACGGCGCCGATCGCTACTCCTGGTTCAACGCCGCGCATCTGCTGGCGGTGCAGGAACGGGAGCGACGGACGCTGGCGCTGCTGCAGCGTCACGGTTATCAGTCGCTGGCCGATACGACCATTCTCGAGTTCGGCTGCGGCACCGGGATCTGGCTGCGCGAGTTCCTCAAGTGGGGCGCCCGGCCGGCCAACCTGGCCGGCATCGATCTGCTGGAGGATCGCATCGCCGAAGCGCGACGCCTCTGTCCGCCGGAACTGACGCTGACCTGTGCCAGCGCGACTGAACCGCTGGTGCCGCCGCGGCAGTTCGACATCGTGCTCCAGTCAATGGTCGCCACCTCGATTCTCGATCCGGCAATGCGGCAGGCGCTCGCCGGCGCCATGCTGACGGCGTTACGGCCGGGCGGCATGATTCTCTGGTACGACTACCACACCGGCAACCCGCGGAACCGCGATGTCCGGGCGGTCACGCGCCGCGAGATTGGACAGTTGTTCCCGCGCTGCCGGATCGAACTGCAGCGCATTACCGTTGCGCCACCGCTGGCGCGACTGATCGCGCCGCGGGCCCGCTGGGTCTACTCGCTGCTCGAGCTCGTGCCGATTGTCAAGACGCACTACCTCGGCGTCATCCGGCCGCTGTCAGGCGGCCAGTGACACTTACCTTCCCGGATACCACCATGCCCAGTCCGTTCGTGTCCGTCGTCATGCCGATTCGCAACGAGGCCGGATTCATCAGCCGCAGCCTTGGCGCCGTGCTGGCCCAGGACTATCCGGCCGACCGCCTCGAAGTCATCGTCGCCGACGGCTGCTCCGACGACGGAACGCGCGAGCAGGTGGCGGCGATGGCGGCGCGGGAGCCACGCCTCCGCCTGTTGTGCAACCAGGGCCGCATCGTGGCGACCGGCCTGAATCAAGCGCTCGATGTCGCCCGGGGCGAGATCATCGTCAGGGTCGACGGCCACTGCGACATC
>Ga0190271_10001873_pt1 | contig 12335 bp, 18 predicted proteins | sample Popmic356T_FD_133747 | JGI IMG/M metagenome (GOLD analysis project Ga0190271, IMG submission 133747) | Populus adjacent soil microbial communities from riparian zone of Weber River, Utah, USA - 356 T | ecosystem: Environmental > Terrestrial > Soil > Riparian zone | place: USA: Utah | collected...
CGGGAACTGCTTCACGTCGGCGCGCGGGTTGGACGCGTTCTCGTCGTCGGGAATGCCCTTGATCCGGCCCAGCATCACCTGGAAGGAGGTCTTGAGGGTGCCGTCCGCGTTCTTGAAGATCCCCTCGTCGGCACCGAGCATCCAGAACTCGGGCCAGGCGTAGACGTCCATGTGACCGACGCCCCGGAGCAGCGCTCGGACCGCTTCGTCCTGGAGAGCCATCACGGGCCGGCTGATGCGGCTGGAGCCGAACTCACGCCCCAGGCGCGGGCGGTAGGGGAGCACCTCGGCGGGCACGCCGTAGCTGTGCTCCGTGATGTCGGTGGTGAACCACTTCGTGCCGTCCTTGCGGGCGGTGATGGTCTCCCCGTCCAGGTACAGCGCGATGCCGGTGGTGTTGCCGTCCTTGTCCCGGTCGGTGACCGAGTAGAGGTTCTCCAGGCGGCGGCGGCGAGGGTCCCAGTCACCGGTCGCGTCCAGCGCGGACTTGAAGTGGAGGAGCGCGGCGGGCTCACCGTTGCTCCCCTGGGTGTTCACCACGAAGGCGGCCGAGTGGATGAGCGCGGAGACGACACCTTGGTTGGCCTCGGAGGCCACGGCGTTGTCGGTCCAGACCCGGTCGAAGCCCGCCTCGTCCAGGCTCCCGTCCGGCCAGGTGAAGCCCTCCAGGTTGCAGCGCCGGGCCAGCAGGTCCACGGCCTTGGCGGCCCACCCGAGGACGAGCCCAAGCTGTCGGTACTGGGGCGGCATCACGGGGGAGACGTGCCGCAGGAGCCGGTGGCTGTCGTAGTAGGCGGCGCGGAGCTGGTTCCGGGGGGTCTTGTCGGCCAGCTTGCGGCGAAGGTGGTTGAGGAGGTCGGTGGTCTCCTCGCTCACGTCCGGCAGGACGATGTCGTCGCGGTCGCGGGTCATAGCAGGATCGCCGTCCTTCCGGTGCTCGTGCGCTGGGTGGTCTTGGGGCGGACGCTGGAGGCACCGAGGCGGGCCAGGGTGACGGCCACGAGCGGCGCGATGTTGACGGCCGGGTCCTTGCGGTCCCAGCCCCAGCCACCCGCTGTTCCGATGGCGCGCTTCTTGGCTCCGGCCAGGGCGGCATCAAGGGGCTGTTGGGAGGCCAGCTCCCCGTCGGTGGTGACGCCGTGGGTGAGGCGGCCGGTGGTGGCGTCGTCGTAGAACAGGCCACAGGCCTTGGCCATGTCTCCGGCCGTGGACTGGACGACCCGGACCCGAGCTGTCTTGAGCGCCGGGATGATCGAGGCGGCCGGGGACATGCCGTCGATGACGACCGGGATGCGCCTGGGTCGGGCGCGCTCGGTGAGCCAGGTGACGGCGGCGAGGGTGTCAGCGGTCTCGTCCAGGTGGAGCACCTCGACGTGGTGTCCGTCTCCGGTGGACCAACAGCCCGCGATGACCAGGACGCGGTCGTGGGAGGCGTCCACGCCCAGGGCGTCCGGTGGGGTGCCGTTGGGGGGTCCCTGCTCCAACAGCGCGCGCCACACGTCACCGGGGATCACCCGGGCGTGCTCGGCCACCTTGGGCCAGATGCCGAGGCGCTCCCGGGCGAATCCTCCCTCGGAGTACGTCCCGTGCTCGGCCTGGACGACGTCGATGAGGAGTCGGCCGGTGGTGAGCCCGGGGTTGGCCTTCTCCCACACCTTGGGGTCCGCTGGGTCGTCGCGGGGGTCCGCGGCCCATTCGTGCCAACAGACCTTGCGACGCGCAGCTCCCTTGGACAGCGCGTCCTCCCGGTTGCGGGTGAACACCGAGCCGTCCACGCGAGGCCCCGGAGGGGTGCCGGTGAACAGCCACTGCGGGTCCCCGAGAGGACCCGCAGAGGACGCGGCGAGGATGGCTTCCAGGTCGTCGTCGTTCATGTCCTGGGCCTCGTCACACACGATGACGTCGACCGTGAACCCTCGGCCGGAGCCCTGGGAGCGGGCCACGATCTCGATGGAGCCACCGTTGGAGAGGTAGATGCCCTCTTGCCCGTTGACCGAGCGCATCTCCTCGACGAGCGCGTTCAGCTCGGGGTAGGCGGCGTTGGGGTCCCGGACCTTCCGACCGAAGAAGTGCTTGAGGCGGCGGAAGTGCTTCTGGGCGGTCTTGACCTGGTGGGCGGTGTGGACGATCTTCTCGCCACGCCCGACGAGCCCGAACAGCTCCCGAATCTCGAGCGCACCGTTCTTGCCGTTCTGGCGGGGCACGGAGAGCCCGCACTTGAGGGAGGCCCACCGGCCGTCCGGGGTGTAGGCCAGCCAGTCATCGAGGATGAGCTGTTGCCAGTCGTCGGGGGCCAGGCCGTAGGAGGCTCCGAGGACGGCGGCCAGCTCCCCGTCCGAGTCGTGTGCCTTAGGCGCTACGTGGATTGCCGGAGCCGCGCTTGCGGCCCCGCTCGGCGAGGCGCTTCTCGAAGTCACTGAGTGACGTCGCCTCCTTGGGTCGGGTCCCACCGATGTCCTCGGCCAGGAGTTCGGCGCGGCGGCGGTCGATGGCCATCACGCGGTCGACGGCGGCGTAGTCACCCCGGCGGGCCTTGGACCACAGACCGGTCAACATGGCGTCCAGGCGGGCCAGCTCGTTGTCCAGGGCGTTGACCTGGTCACGGTCCGGGGGGTCCTCGGCCATGGCCTGTTGGACGGCGTTGCGAGCGCCCGCGCGGTCGGCGTATCCGACGAGCCGCGCAATGTCGGCGTAGGTGGCTCCGGCGAGCCGCAGCTCCCGGGCCTTGGTCCGCTTCTCCAGGGGTGTCATCGACATGGGCACCGCCTCTCGGGATGTGTACGACAAACCCCCCGACGAGCAAGGGGGGTATTGGCGCTATGCCGGAGGAGCGCCATGCGGGGGCGGGGGCAGGGGTCCGCCCCCTACCCGACTCTCACCAGCTCCGAGCGGTCCTGATCGAGACCGACGCCTTCCCACGCCCCGTGGACGTCGCTGGTTCACCGGGCAACCTGTTGCCCTGCTTCTGGTTACACACGCGGTGAGTGAGGTGACAGTTCGCTCGGTCGAGCGGGTCACCACCTCGTGACACCGGGATCACTTCGTGTACCTCGGGACTGGGGTCGAGCCGAGGCGGGAGGCTCACGTCGACCGGTTCACCGCAGAGCCAGCAGGTGTCTTCCTCCCGCAACACCCGGTCCCGGAGCGCTCGACGCCTGGTCCCGTTGGCGTAGCGCGGGTTACTCGCCATCGGTGGGTCCGGAGCTGGGGTCAGGTCCGGTCGAGGGAGAGGAACTCCGCCCTCGCCTTGGCGTCGTCCCGGAAGATCCCGGTCAGGGAGGAGGTCACCATCTCAGCGTCCGGCTTGCGTACCCCCCGCAGTCCCATGCAGGCGTGTCGGGAGCGCAGGACACACGCCGCGCCCATGGTGTCCAGGTGGGTCTCCAGCGCGGAGGTCACCTGTCGGGTGATGCGCTCCTGCATGGTGAGTCGGGAGGCGTACTCGTCCACGACCCGGGCCAGCTTGGATAGTCCGACCACAGGAGCGCCAGGGCTGGGCTTGTAGGCGACGGTGGCGGTGCCGGGGAAGGGGAGGAGGTGGTGCTCACACACGGCGACGTAAGCGATCCCTACGACCGCGATCACCTCGTCGTGGTCGGTGTCCTCGGCGGGGAAGGTCTTCTTGAGGTGGCGGGTGGGGTCGAGCTGTTGACCGCTGGTCAGCTCCTCATACGCCCGTACGACCCGGCCCGGGGTGTCCAGGATGGTGTCGTGGTTGGGGTCGTAGCCGAGGTGGGTCAACAGGTCCCTGATGCCCTGTTCCGCGAGAAAGGCGGGGTCGGGGGTGGTGTTGGTCATCGGGCGCGCTCCTGTCCCCAGATCAGGGTGTGTAGGCGGGTGGTGAAGTTGAACCCCGCCGCGAGGACATCACCGATGAGGTCCCGGGTCCCGTCGAGAACCTCATCGGCGGTGGTCCCCTCGGGCATGACCCATACCGTCCGGTGGTCGAGCTGGTGGTCCTGGACCAGCTTGGCGATGTCGAGGATGTCGCGCCGGGTCCTGGCCACGAACTTGAACACAGCCGGCCCTTCTGGCTCGGCCGCGATCCGGCGGTAGGTGGCGAGTACCTCGGGCACGATGCGCGCGTCCTCGGGGTCTCCGGCGTGGGCCAGCTTGGGGGACACCGAGTAGTGGGCGACGTAGCCGTGGGTGATCGTGGTGGGAGCGACGGTCCCGTTGGTCTCCACGTGGATGTCGACACCGAGGGTGGCCAGTCCATGGAGGAGTCGGTCCCAGGCGGGCTGCCGTTGTTGGAGGAGCGGCTCCCCACCGGAGAGGACCACGGTGTCCACGTCCATGGCGTCGATGTGGGCCAGGATGCTGGACACGGTGCGGCGGCCCAGCTCCAGGCGGAGGTCGTGTCGGGACGCGTCCCAGGTGTACGGGGTGTCACACCACGAGCAGTGGAGGTTGCAACCACCGAGCCGGATGAACCCGACCTGTCGTCCGGTGTACGGCCCTTCTCCCTGGATCGTGGGGCCAAAGACCTCGGAGACGGTGAGCGTCTCTCTAGTGGCGACCTGGGGCGCTGTGGTGGAGCTGGTGGGGGTGGTCATTCGGCGGGCTTCCAGGTGGCGGCGTTGACGTGGGTCTCGGAGACCTTCACCTCGGTCACGCTGGCTCCCTGTGCGCGGCTCTGCTGGAGGAGCGCGTGGACGGCGACGCGGCCGAGCATGTGGGCGACGTTCTCGACCGTGGGCCACCCCAAGTCTCGGGTCAGGTAGTTGCCCGGTACGTCCTCCCCGAACTTGAAGACCTTGCCGTAGCCGGGGAGGAGCTGGGAGAGCGGGTCGTTGACGGAGAGCATGAGCCCGTGGTCGAGGTGGGTGTCGATCCACTCCCGGAGCGCCTTCTTGAACGCTCCGAACTCCACCACCACGTCGGTGTCCACCTCGGTGGCGACGGTGACCTCAACCCACCAGGAGTGGCCATGGAGGTTCTCGCACTTGCCGGACAGGTGGGGGAGCCGGTGGCCGGTCTCGAAGTTGTGCCGGATTGTGACGGAGGCAGACAACGTTGGGGTGCTCCTTGGGTGCGGACGTGGGTGCGTGTGGGCTACCTCATCGGGTGATTCCTACGTGTGGGTACGCGTGGCGTTGTCTTCATCCCGACGTTGACTGGATAGTCATGCGTGTTGGGAGAGCCCAACACGAAGCGCCCCACCAAAGGAGAGAAAGCCATGAACACCAACACCACCAACGCCACCGTTACTCGCGAGGCCCTCAAGAACGGCAAGTTCCGCTTCCGGGTCAACGGTGAGGTCACCCTCAAGGGCAGCACGCGGGGTTACGACTGGGCCAGCCTCTACCAGACCCCCGAGGGCAAGGTCGTCGCCTGGTTCCACGCCCGCCAGGACCTGGCCGTCAAGGGCAACAGCGACGCCAACAAGATCAACGACCTCAAGCGGGTTGGCCTCACCGAGATCACCGAGTACGCCCCCGAGACCGCCGCCACCGAGGAGACCACGGTGGAGGAGCTGGAGGACGCGCTCAACACCAACCCCTGGAACGAGGAGCCGATGAGCGACACCGAGGCCGCCGAGGCCGCCGCCGAGCTGGTTGCCCACGTGGACGCCAAGGCCGAGCTGGCCAAGGAGAAGAAGGAGAAGAAGGAGGCCCCCAAGGCCCCCCGCGCTCCCCGCCGCCCGGAGGTCCGCGAGGCCGCCGAGGGGATGAAGGTCTCCAAGGCCAAGAACTACACCGTCAAGGAGGTCGCGGAGCTGCTGGCCGCCTCCCCGATCAGCGTGAACCGCTGGGTACAGATGGGGAAGCTGACCGCCGTCAAGTCCGACCCGAAGGAAGGCCGGGTGGTCAACCTGATCCCGGGCACCTCGGTGGCCGAGTTCCTCAAGGGCCGCGCTGACCGCGCCAAGGCCGCCGACAAGAAGGCCGCCGACAAGAAGGCCGCCGCCGAGAAGGCCAAGGCCGACCGCGCCGCCAAGGGCAAGGCCGACGCAAAGGCCGACAAGAAGGCCTGAACCACCAGCTCCACCGCCTGTAACCAGTAAGACCCGCTACCCCACCCGGGGAGCGGGTCTTACTGGTTTGTGGGGTGAAGGGTGTACGCGACCACCCGCTCGGGGTGGCCGGTGGGGTCGGTTGCCCCGAGCCGGTTGACGTAGAACTCCGGGTCAACGTCGTACTCGACCGCGATCCGCCGGGTGATGTCCCAGCGGCCGGAGACGGTGAGGAGCGCGGCGAGCTGTCGCTCGGTACGGAACCGCTTGACCTCGTTGACCGAGTTGGACTCCTTGAGCCGGAGCGCCTCGGCGTCGGGGGCCACGAACTGGATCACCAGGACGGGGCCGCTCCACCACTCGGTGAGGTGGTAGGTGAACAGCTCCACCAGCTCGGAGTCGGTGAGGTAGTGGAGGACGTAGCGGAACAGGACCAGGTCGTAGGCCCGGGTGTCGCTCGGCTCCCAGCTCCGCAGGTCCGCGACGATGTCCGGCTCCTTGGCGGTGTCGGTGTCCACGGTGGTGACCTGGTCGAACCAGCCCCTCATGAGCCCGTTGCCGCCGCCGAGGTCGAGGACCCGGTCATGGACGTCGGTGCCGTTGAGGAGGGTGTTCATGGAGTCGGCGTAGATGAGCCTGGAGGTGTTGTCGCTCCAGGTGCCGAACTGGAGCCCCTGGTCGGTCTCGGTGGCGCTGGGTGTCGCTCTCATGCTGCTCGACGCTCCTGGCGGCAATTGTGAAGCGTGTGGCGGTCCCGGTAGCGCTCCCACATCGGCACGGTCCACTCGGAGTGGATGAGGGTGTCGAGCTGGGCGAAAGCTGGGGCCAGGAAGCCGCCGGTGATGGCGTGATACATGTGCGTGCCCGGAGCATCGTCGACCTTGTCCGGCACGGGCACGTCGAAGGTGACGGTGTCCTCGTCGGCACACACCCCAGCGATCCCGAGGGAGTGCATCAACGGGATGCGCGCCTTGCCGGTGGGCTGGCGGCGGGTGGTGATCATCTGGGAGAGGTTCACGCCCTGGGACTTGAAGGTCGTGAGGTGGCGGCGCAGCTTGGCGTGGTCGGTATGGGCGATGGTGATGAGCCGCCCGGCCTCGTAGCAGACCAGGGTGCCGAACCGGAAGGCGCTGGAGATGTTGGAGCTGTCGGCCGAGTAGGGGCGGATGCGGCGCAGCGCGTTCATGTTGCCGACACCGAGCGCGTGGATGCCGCCGCCAAGCTCCTGGGCGCGGCGCTGGAGCGCTCCGAGTCGCTTGATGACGACAGCGGGTGGCATACCGACTCCACCGCCGACACAGACGTAGCCGGACTCCTTGACCATGGCGTCGAAGTCGGCGGGCTTGTCACCTCGGGTGAACACCGGCATGACGGGGATGCCGCGCTGGTGGAGCTTGTGGGTGTTGGCGCGGGTGGCCTTCGGGTTACCGATGACGTCGAGGGTGACGGCGTGGTCCCAGCTCCCGGCCCAGCGCTCCAGGTACTCGGCGTACTCGTCCAGGTGGATGACCTTGCCCACGGTGTACGCGGTGAACGCGCCGGAGTCGATCATGATCCGGCCGCACGGCATGAGCGCCCGATACTTGGCCAGGTCGTCACCGGGGTTGAGCCCGTAGCTGGAGAGCATGTTGACCGACATCAGGCGACCTCGGTCTCGGCGTCCGCTTCCAGGTCGTGGCGGATGGTGAGGAGCGCGGTGACCCGGGCGGCGTCGTCCTCGCCGGGGATGGTCTGGAACAGCGCGTACACGTCCGGCGGGAGCTGGGCCTTGACCCAGGGCCAGGCGGAGGCGTCGGCCTCGTCCAGGATGTCCTGAAGGTCGCCGTCGTGCTCGGGGGAGGCGTTGAGGGCCAGGAGCGTCTCCAGGTCCTCGGGGCTGTAGCCGGTGCCGTAGAGGTCGGGGAGCGACTCGAGAAGTTCGATCAGGAGCGACTCGTCGTAGGTACCGAGGTCGCTGGTCCGGTTGTCGGCCACCAGGATGCGCCGGGCCTGCTCCTCGTCCACGTCGACCCAGGTGACGGGGACGCTGGCGATGCCCTGCTTGCGAGCTGCGGCGAGCCGGTGGTTTCCGGCCAGGACGTAGCCGGTGGACTTCTGGGCAACGATGGCTCCGTAGAACCCGTGCGCGCCGATGGAGTCCACGATCGTGTCGACGTCTCCGACGCGGGGGTTGTCGGGGTGGAGCTGGAGGTCGCCCACGGGGACGAGGTCGTAGGACTCGTTGATGACGGTCACGGTGCGGCGCTCCCTGTCGAGGTCGTGTGGACGTGACAAGACCCCGCAACACAGGCGAGAGAAAGGTCTCCTACGCGGCGGGGTCTTGCTGGGTCACGATCTGGGTCAGTGGCTGTACTCGGGGGGCTGCCCACATCCCGACACTTCTCCAGATTGCTGGTTCCAGCGTGACACGGGTGTCAATCGAGACTCGCAGTTTGGGTTCGGGTGATCTCGGCGGTGAGCAGGTCGATGATGTCCCCGAGTCGGTAGAGCCGGTGTCGGTCCGGGGTGTGGCCGCGGACGAGGAGTCGTCGCCGGTGAACCCACTGGCGGATGCGCTCCATGGTGACCGGCATCTCCAGGGTGGTCAGCGCGGTCGCTGCCTCCCGCGCGGTCACGAGCCGGTCTGAAGCGGCCTGGAGGAGCGCGGCGCGGCGCATGGCCACGTCGTGGGACCGGCCACAGCCGGAACAGGTGGTAACCGGGGTGCCGGTGACGGCGTAGAGATGCGCGCCACAGAGATCACACTGCCCGGCATAGGACAGCTCCGGCGGCCGGTCGATGACCCGCCATGCTCGGTGCTCGTGGTCCACCAGGTCCTGGGCAATCTCGGCCAGCTCGGCGTGCCCGGCCATTCCCTCGACGCGGACGGCGAGCCACTGGGAGATTCCCTCGACGGTGGTCGAGCTGGGGCGCGGCTGGGTGTGGATGGCCTCGGTGGTCCCCACCCGGTGGGCCTGGGTCCGCCGCAGGAGCGCCCACAGTCCGTCTGTGAGCGCCTCAACCACCAAACTCGCCCCCTGGTGCCACGGCAACCCTGGGGCGCTCACAGCGCCGCCGCTGTGGCTCACCCGCGCCTGCCGGGTCCTGGTGGTCTCCAGCTCCTCCAGGGTGGTCGGCATCTGGTTGAGCGCCCGCCACAGCAACGTGACGCACTCCCGGCACAGGTAGCCGTCCGGGACCGGGTGTCCACACCGGCAGATCTGGGCGCTCACTCGGGGCTCCTCTCCAGGTAGGTCAACAGCGGGTCCTCGTCGGCGGTCTTGAGACTGGGTTGGGTGGTCGAGCGCTGGTGGAGCATCTCGTCGCGGGTCTCGTAGGCGTGGTCGGCGTGGGGGTTTCGCTCACAGTGAAAGCGGGTCTTGCCACAGATCTGGCACATGCCGTTGGGGTCGTACGGCTCCGAGCTGGTGGCCGAGCTGGTGGTCTCCCCTGGCTGGGTCCGCCAGCACGACGTGGTGGTGTTCCCGATGGCTCCCGGGGTGTCCAGGGTTCGGTCCCCGGCCGCGCGCATGGTGGCGGCGGTGACCTCCTCCAGGGGTAGGTGCCGGACCTTGGCAATCGCGGCAACCACTCCGGCCGGGTCCCAGCGCCGAGCACCTCGGGGTCGAGCGGCACACGCGAGGGTGGCGAGCATCTGGGCCTGGTCCTTCTCGATCATCGGTTCCGCCATCCATCCATGTGCGCGCGCCCGCGTCTACCTAGGTAAATGGATGGATGGAGGTCTTCACGTGAAGAAGGACCAACCCCAGGACGGGGCACCTTCCTAGTGGTTTGGAGTGGAGTGGAGTGGGCCATGCCGCGTCCATGACGAGCTCCCATAGCTGGCGCCATGGCGAGCGTGATGCCGGCCGGCTTAGCGAGCGCCATAGCCGTCGCCATCCTCGTCCTCGGTCGGCTCCCTCCGACCCCACCGAACCGCAGCTCCCTTCTTGCCTGCCTCCGAGCGCTGCTTGCGCTTGCGCTCCCGCTCCTCCTCGATCTCAGCTCGGGGTCGGTTCCAGTCCAGGAAGTCGTGGATGTCGTAGCCACCGTTGGCGGGGAGCCACAGCCGCCCGTGCATCAGCTCCTCCAGGACCTCGACGGTGTAGGAGGGGCTGAGGCGGCCCACCCGGTTCGCGGGGATGTAGCCATCGGTGAGGTGGCGGGAGCAGTAGAGGAGGCCGGAGACGTGGAGCCGGAAGGCAGCATCGTCGAGCGCGTCAATCTTGGGGTGGTCGGCGAAGTTGTCGTCCAGGTTGAGGAAGGGCATCAGGCGGCCTCCTTGGACCGCATGCGACGGGTGTAGTCGTTCTTCGCGTCCTGGTCGTTGGCGGCCCGGCAGGGCTGGCAGTAGAGCCCGCGCCGGATCGACGGAGCTGTTCCGCAGCGCGCGCACATCCGGGGCGTGTGCCGGTCCTTGTGGTCCACGGTGGCCTTGCCCGTCTTGGTCCGGCACGGAGAGAGCGCGGTCGCTCCGCACCTGGGGCAGGCCTCCACCTTGGCCAGGTCGAGGCTGGAGTCCACCAGCTCCCCGGAGTGATAGAGCCGTCCTCCCCAGGTGCCGTCCGCGTACGCGGCGGTGCCCTGCTGGGGTCGTCCCATGGTGCCGGGGAACGCCGGGGTCACGATCCGCTCGGGCGGCTTGCATTCGGCCTTGAGCGGGCACCCCTCGCAGATCCGGCGGGCCTTCCAGTGGTCCTCTCGGCGGCGGGAGTCGAACAGCTCCCACAGCCCGGAACAGGGGGCCATGTTGGGGAGCGGGTCCAGCGGCAGCGGGATACGGGTCACGGTCATCGGGTATCTCCCTGGTAGATGTAGGTGACGGGTGCCCCGGAGGTGTAGAAGGTGATCTCCGGTGGTGGGATGCGGCCGGTGCCCGGGGGCCAGGGGAGGGCGAGCAGAACGGCCTCGTCGGGGTTGTCCTCGCGTACGTAGCGGAGGTGTCGCCGGGTGCTCATCGCTCACCCTCCGGCCACAGGAACAGCAGGGTCCCGATGATCAGGAAGACGACCCCGGCAATCCAGTGGTTCGGGGTGTTGAGCAGGTCGTTCACGATCACGTAACCACCCATGGCGGACAGGGCAGAGGCGTAGTTCTCGCGCTGGCTGTTCACGGGTGACCTCCTCCGTACGCGGCAGCGGCGGCGTAGTCGGCCATGTCGTCCAGCTCGCCGTCTGTCCAGTCCTCGTGCTCCTTGAGCGCCTCGGCGCGGCGCTCGCAGTAGGCACAGTCCTCGGGGTGGCGGCACAGGTGGATACGCATCTAGTCCTCCTCGTGGTCGGTGAACATGTCGGACTTGGCGACCTCGGTGGCGAGGTCGAGGATGCCGATGGTCGAGGACGCCGAGGTGTTGGGCAGGGCGGCGTAATTCACGCTGTAGAGCGGGTCGCCGTCCTCGGTGAAGCGCATCGACTCCCAGGTCACGACAGCTCCACACAGCAGCACCGGCGGGTTGTCGTGGATCGCGTTGATGAACTCCTGGAGCTTGTCCGCGATGCCCTGGAGCATCCCCTCGCCGTCCGGGGTCTCGGGGGTCGTTTCCTCGGCGTCGGTCATTGCGCCGTCACCCAGGTGACCAGCTCGATGATTGCCCACACGAGGACCCCGACCCACGCGGCGGAGAGGAGGAGTCCGAGGAGGGTGAAGATCCAGAAGCCAAGGTCGTCCATCACGCCTCCTGGGTGGGCAGGTGCCGGAGAAGGCGGCGGGTCTCACCGACCGTCAGCTCCTTCGAGCTGTCGACCTTGCGACCGAGGGTCTCGGACATGAAGTCGTGGGCCTTGTCCTTGGGGATGCCCGCGTCCGCCATGGTCTTGAACAGCCGCTTGGCCAGGTTGCTCTTGACGTCGAGCGGCTCGGTCTCGGCGTAGGTGTACGGCTCGTCCTGGACCTCCAGCGGGGGAGCGACCGGCACGTCCTCCTGTTCCACCTGAGTGGCCTGGACAGCTCCGAGGCCGGACCGGGGAGCTGGGGTCTCGCGGTGCTCGTCCTCGGTGGGAAGCCCGGTGACGGCGAAGGCTCGGCGGAGCGCGTGAGCCTCGGCGGCCTTGAGCGCCATCTCGGGGGCGTAGGCCTTGTTCTTGCCGTTGACGGGGTAGCGGCCGGGGTAGCGGTAGCCGTGGGTCTGGTCGTTGCGGTGAACGGTCACCACCGCCACCCACTCGTTCGAGTTGGGGTCCAGGGTGGGCGGCTGCTCCACCGTGATGCCGTCCAGGTGTCCGGAGCGGTGAGCCAGGTGCAGAAGACCGTCTCGAGTGATGTAGACCCCGCCGCCGGGGATGACGATCACGTGCCGGAGGAGCGGGTCCAGGTCGTAGTGCCGAGCCACAGCTACGGCGGCCCGGTCGGCGGGCTTGCGCGGGTCGAGCCCGAGGTAGGCGAGCATCTGCTCGTCGGCCTC
>Ga0190271_10001874_pt1 | contig 12334 bp, 8 predicted proteins | sample Popmic356T_FD_133747 | JGI IMG/M metagenome (GOLD analysis project Ga0190271, IMG submission 133747) | Populus adjacent soil microbial communities from riparian zone of Weber River, Utah, USA - 356 T | ecosystem: Environmental > Terrestrial > Soil > Riparian zone | place: USA: Utah | collected...
CAAGGCGCCCCCGCGCGGGGTCGCTTCCTGGACCGCGACCCTCGCCGAACAGCAGGCCGAAATCAAGGAGCTCAAGGCCGAGCTGCAACGCCGCGTAGACGCGGTGGCGATGCGCATCGGGCAGATGAATGCCCACGTGATCCGCCTCGACGCCCTGGGCAAGCGCCTCACGCAGATGGCGAACATCGACAACCGTGAATTCGATTTCGAGAGCCAGCCGGCCATCGGCGGACCGGAGTCCGACATCGGGGCTGCGGCGATGCAGGCTCCCGACCTCAACTCGCTGCTGAATGGCCTCGAGCAGAAGATTTCCTCGCGCGACGCCCAGCTGGCGGCGCTCGAAAACGCGCTGCTGTCGAAGAAGCTCGACGAGCAGATCCGCCCGGACGGTCGCCCCGTGCGCGCCGGCCACATTTCTTCGTATTTCGGCGAGCGCCAGGATCCGTTCAACGGGCACCAGGCGTTCCACAAGGGCATCGACTTCGCGAGCCCGAAGGGCTCTGAAGTCATCGCGGTTGCTGCCGGCGTCGTCACCTTCGCCGGTGAGAAGACCGGCTACGGCAATCTCATCGAGGTGAGCCATGGCAACGGGCTGACCACGCGCTACGGCCACAACCAGGCCCTGGCGGTCGGCGTCGGCCGCACCGTGTCCCGCGGCGACACCCTGGCCTTCGTCGGTTCCACGGGCCGCTCGACGGGCCCGCACGTCCATTTCGAAGTGCTCAAGGAAGGCCGGCAGATCGATCCTCTGACTTTTATAGGGCGGTAAACCGCCCACATCGGAAATCGCCCCTTGTCAGGGGCTGCGCCCCACATCGGAAAACGCCGCCGAGACGGCGGCGTCCGTGACGATTTACCTACTCCGTCAGGGCGCCTTGCAAGCCCCGGCCATCGGCCTCACGAAGGGCTTAGCGAAACCTGTTCCTCGCGCCCGGGTCTATCCGTAGAATACCGGCCCGGCTGCGCGGCGCACTATTCTAAGTGGCTGTCCGGCTTGAAGTTTCTCGCAAGGATTCTTAAGTGCTCAATCTTCTGACGCGGCTCTTTGGCAGTCGCAACGATCGCATCGTCAAAGGCTATGAAGTGACGGTGCGCAAGGCGTTGGCCTTCGAGACCGCATTCCAGGCATTGAGCGACGAGGCCATCGCGGCCAAGACCGTCGAATTCCGCAAACGCCTGGCCGAAGGCACGCCGCTCGTGGACCTCGCTCCCGAGGGCTTCGCGGTCGTCCGCGAGGCCGCGCGCCGCACTCTCAAGATGCGCCACTTCGACGTGCAGCTCATCGGCGGCCTGACGCTCAACGACGGCCGCATCGCCGAGATGCGCACCGGCGAAGGCAAGACGCTGATGTCCACGCTCGGCGCGTATCTCAACGCGCTCACGGGCGAGGGCGTACACGTCGTCACCGTCAACGAATACCTGGCGCAGCGCGACGCGGACTGGATGGGTCCGATCTACCGCTTCCTCGGCCTCACCGTCGGTGTCATCAAGAACCAGCAGGATCCGAACGAGAAACGCGCGGCATACCGCTGCGACATCACCTACGGCACCAACAACGAATTTGGTTTCGACTACCTGCGCGACAACCTCGCGTTCAGCCTCGACGACCGCGTCCAGCGTGGCCTCGCGTTCGCCATCGTCGACGAAGTCGATTCGATCCTCATCGACGAGGCGCGCACGCCGCTCATCATCTCCGGCCCTGCCGAGGAAAACGAAGACCTGTACGTCAAGGTCAATGCGCTGGTGCCGCGGCTCAAGAAGCAGCTCGAAGAAGAGGGCCCCGGCGACTTCTCGGTCGACGAAAAACAGAAGCAGACGCATCTCACCGAAGCCGGCCACGAAACGGTCGAAGGGCTCATGGCCGAGGCCGGGCTGCTGCGCGAAGGCGAGAGCCTCTACGACCCGCAGAACATCCGCCTCATGCATCACCTGAACGCGGCGCTGCGCGCGCACGCGATCTACAAGCGCGACGTGGAATACATCGTTCGCGCCGGCGAAGTGATCATCGTCGATGAATTCACCGGTCGCACGATGCCGGGCCGCCGCTGGTCCGACGGCCTGCACCAGGCCGTGGAAGCGAAGGAAGGCGTCAAGGTGCGCGCCGAGAACCAGACCGTCGCGTCGATCACCTTCCAGAATTACTTCCGCCTCTACAAGAAACTCTCGGGCATGACCGGCACGGCCGACACCGAGGCGCCGGAGTTCATGCAGATCTACGGTCTCGAAGTGGTGGTGATCCCCACGCATCGCCCGATGATCCGCCTCGACAACGCGGACTTCGTGTACCTCACGCAGGGCGACAAGTTCAAAGCCATCATCGAGGACATCGAAGACTGCGTATCGCGCGAGCAGCCGGTGCTCGTCGGCACCACGTCCATCGAGACCTCCGAGCTGCTGTCCGGCGTGCTCAAGGAAAACGGCATTCCGCACGAAGTGCTGAACGCCAAGCAGCACGAGCGCGAGGCGCATATCGTCGAGAACGCCGGCATGCCCGGCAAGGTGACCATCGCCACCAACATGGCGGGTCGCGGTACCGACATCAAACTCGGCGGCAACAACGAAGCCGAGCTCGAGCAGGCGGCCGCCGCTGCAGGTGAAGCGGGGCTCGACGAAGTCACCGCCGCGCGCATCCGCGCCGACTGGCAGGCGCGCCACGACAAGGTGGTCGCCGCCGGCGGCCTGCACATCATCGGCACCGAGCGCCACGAGTCGCGCCGCATCGACAACCAGCTGCGCGGACGTTCGGGCCGCCAGGGCGATCCGGGTTCGAGCCGCTTCTATCTATCGATGGAAGACAACCTGATGCGCATCTTCGGCGATCCGAATCGCACGAAGAAATGGCTGGCCATGGCCGGCATGAAAGAAGGCGAAGTCATCGAGAGCGGTCTGCTCACGCGCCAGATCGAAAAGGCGCAGCGCAAGGTCGAGTCGCACAACTTCGACATCCGCAAGCAGCTCCTCACCTTCGACGACGTGGCCAACGACCAGCGCAAGGTGATCTACCAGCAGCGCACCGAACTCATGGGCGCCACCGACCTGGCCGACGCGATCCGCGGCATCCGTGCCGAAGTGGTCAGCGGCATCCTCGACCAGCACCTTCCGGCGAACGTGAGCCACGAGGAGTGGAACCTCGAAGGTCTCGCCGCCGCCATCGCCAAGAGCTTCGCGACGCCGGTGGATCCGGGGCAGTGGCTGAAAGACCAGCCCGAGCTCGAGGAATCGACGCTGCGCGGCCGCGTCATCGGCGCAATCGACGCGGTATACGACGCCAAGGTGACGCGCATCGGCGAGCCGATCATGCGGCACGTCGAGAAGGACATCATGCTCAAGGTGCTCGACCAGCAATGGCGCGAGCATCTCGGCGCCATGGACTACCTGCGCCAGGGCATTCACCTGCGTGGTTATGCGCAGAAAGATTATCGCTACGAGTACAAGCGCGAAGCGTTCGAGCTGTTTGCCGCGATGCTCGAGCGCATCAAGTTCGACACCGTCACGATCCTCGCGACGCTCGATGTGCAGGTGAAGAGTCCCGAGCAGATCGAGCGCGAGGAAGAAGCCCGCCGTGCGCGCCTCAATCGCGCTCTGCAGGCCCAGCACGCCGAGGCGGCGTCCCTGTCGCAGCTCGGTGCGGTGGGCGGCGAAGCGCCTCCACAGTCCGGCCCGCAAGGCCTGCCCCCACCGGGCGCTCGTCAGGCGCCGCCGCCGATGCCGCTGCAACCGGCGCAGCGTCCGGTGCGCTCCGCGCCGAAAGTGGGGCGCAACCAGCCGTGTCCGTGCGGCAGCGGCAAGAAGTTCAAGAACTGCCACGGCGTGCTCGAGGGAGAAGGATAAGTGTCGAAACAGCGGCTGCGCGTGGTCGCGGCCGCGCTGTTCGATGACGACGGTCGCGTGCTCATCGCCGAGCGCCCGGCCGGCAAACACATGGCCGGCTGGTGGGAATTCCCCGGCGGCAAGGTAGCTGCCGGCGAGAGCGACACGCAGGCGCTGGTGCGCGAACTGCGCGAAGAGCTCGGAGTCGATGCGCGACCCGAAGCTGAAATCATGACGCTCACCCACGACTATCCGGACCGCGTGGTCGATCTCGTGTTGTGGCGCGTGTCCGCACATGGCGAGCCGCGCGGCCTCGACGGCCAGCAGCTCAAGTGGGTGGACTGCGAGGCGCTCGCGAACGAACGCCTGCTCGAGGCGGATCGTCCATTCATCACCGCATTGCAGTTGATATCATCACCCGCGACTAGCTGACGGAAATCATCATGGCCCAAGAACAGCAGCTCCCCGAAATCAAGTTGGACGTCACGCAGCTCTACCGTGAAGAGATCTTCACGGATCGCAAAGCCGGTACGTTGCGTCGCCTGGTGCCCGTGCTCGCGGACGGCAACCCCGACACCTCGCGCCCCGTGTTGTATTCCGGACAGACGCAGCTCCTGACTCCGGCGGGCGTGCTGCCGCTGGCTTTCGAACTCGAAGCGGCTTCGCTCGAAGACGCCTGCAGCAAATTCCCCGATGCGGTGAAGATCGCCATCGAACAGGCGATCGAGGAAGCGCGCGAGATGCGCCGCGAAGCCGCGTCGCGCATCGTGGTGCCCGATGCGGGTGGAATGGGCGGACCGCCGGCGGGCGGCGGGCGCATAAAGCTTTAATGGGGACACTCCCCATTTCTTAGCAAAAGGGGCCGCACCTCGTTGGAGAGGGTCGAGCGAATCCCCTGAGCGGGTGCGCTCGCCGGGGCACCCCCGTTAACGCCCCCCCGCCCCCATTTCCCGATCAAAAAACCGCACGAGGTTGGCATGCGCATGCCAGCCGGTGACGTTCTGGCGAATCAGTCCGTGCTTGGCGCCGGGGTAGGTCATCAGGTCGAACGGCTTCTGCAGGTCCTGCAGCTTCTTCATGAGCGCGGTGCTGTGCGCAAACAAGACGTTGTCGTCGGCCATGCCGTGCACCAGCAACAGCGGCCGCTTCAGCCGGTCAGCGTACTCGAGCACGTTGCTCTGGCGGTAACCCCCGGCATTCGCCTGCGGGGTAGATAGGTAGCGCTCGGTGTAGTGCGTGTCGTACAGCGCCCAGTCGGTGACCGGCGCGCCGGCGACTCCCGCCGCAAACGAATCCGGCGCCTGCATCAGGCACAAGAGCGTCATGTATCCGCCGTAGCTCCAGCCGAAGATGCCGATGCGCTTCGCGTCGACGAACGGCAGGCCGCGCAGGAATTCGACTCCCTTCACCTGGTCCTGCACCTCGACATTGCCCAGCGACGAGCCGAGCGCGGTCTCGAAACGCACGCCGCGCATCCCGCTGCCGCGATTGTCGAGCAGGAACACCACGTAGCCGTGCTGCACGAGGTACTGATGGAACAGGCTGCCCCAGGCGTTGGATACGCGTTGGGCGCCCGGGCCGCCGTACACGTCGACCAGCACCGGATAACGCTTGCCGGCGATGAGGTCGCGCGGCTTGAGCAGCTTGTAGTGCATCGCTTGCCCGTCCGCCGCGGCGATGGTGCCGAACTCCGCGCGCACGTGCTCATCGAGATAACGCGCATATGGATGCGTGCTGTCGAGATCGTTGGCGAGCAGTTTTGCCAGCACCTTTCCGCCGGTGGTGCGCAGGGTCGCGCTGCGCGGAGTGTTCGCGTCGGAAAACGTGTCCACCCACACGCTCGCGTCCCGCGACATCGCGACGCTGTGCCAGCCGGGCCCGGTGGAAACCTGCCGCGGCCCGCCCGGCGCATCCAGCGAGACCCAGAACATCTGGCGTTCGGCCGGCGAGGGGCGGTTGGCAATGAAGTAGACCCGCCGCGCACGTTCGTCGACGGCGCGAATGGCGGGCTCGGGCGATTCGCCCACGACCATGTATTCACCCGAGGTGAGCTGCCGGACCAGGTTGCCATCGTTGCCATACAGGTAGAGATGCTGGAAGCCGTCGCGCGACGATGCCCAGATGAACTGCGGCGAATTCCGCAGGAACGTGAGCTCGCGATGCAACGGCACCCAGTGCTCGTTGCGCTCGGTGAGCAGCACGCGTCCACGGCCCGAGAGCGCATCGAAACGCATCAGCTCGAGGGTCTTCTGGTCGCGGCTCTGCCGCTGGACGGCAATGCCGCGGCTGTCGGGGAACCAGTCCACGCGCGGTAGATAGATGTCCGTGTCGGTGCCGAGGTCGAGCTCGAGCCGGCTATCGGCCGCAAGATCCGCGACGAACAGGTTCACGCGCGCGTTGCGCGCGCCGGTGGCGGGATAACGCTGGCGCACGACGGCGGCGCCCGTGGCCTGGATCTCGATGCGCTCGACCTCCGCGACCAAAGCTTCGTCGACGCGCGCGAGCGCGATGTGCCGCTCGTCCGGCGACCACCAGTAGCCCGTGTCGCGATCCATCTCTTCCTGCGCGATGAACTCGGCCATGCCGAAGCTCACCGTGCCGCCACCTTCGCGAGTCACCGCGCGTTCCTTGCCCGTGGCGAGTTCAATCACATGCAGATTCTGGTCGCGCACGAAGCTCACGAAGTTCGAGCGCGGCGAGAAACGCGCGTCGGTTTCGTATGCCTCCGTGCTGGTGAGCCTGCGAACCGCGTCCGCGGGTTTGCGGCCGAGGTCGTAGACGTACAGGTCGCCGTTCAGAGGTATCAGCAGGTGGCGGCTGTCGGGCGCGAAGCTGTATTCGACGATTCCGGAGAAAGCCGAGGTCCGCTGGCGCTCGCGGCGCGCTTCCTCTTCGGCCGACAACGCGCGATCCGCGCCGGCCAGCGTGCGCGAATCCACGAGCTGACGATGGCGCGCCTGGCGCACGTCGAACGCCCACAAGTCGAAGCGGTCCTTGTCGTCGTCGCGCGCCCTGAGGTAAGCCACGAGCCTGCCATCCGGCGAAATCTTCACCCCGCGCAGGGTGGGGCCTGCGAGGTCAGGCGCGGCAAACAGGCGTTCGAGCGCGAGCTTTTCCGCGTGGGCGGGAGCGACGGGCGCGAGCGCGAGCGACAGCGCCATGAGCGCTGCGCCGAAGCGAGAAATAATCACGGCGCGCCGGAAAAGCACGCGCATACCGTTTGCTACACTGCCGTTCAATTTCATTTCGGGAGTTTAGGGATGGTCAACAATCCTCGCTACCTGGGCGCGCTGGCCGCGACCGCGATAACCGCGCTGTTCGTCGCCTGCGTCACTTCTCCGAAGGCGACTCACTCTCCGGCGGTCGCGCCTGCGGCGTTCCAATATCCCGTGAGCACGCGCGGCGAGGTGGTCGACGACTATCACGGCGTGAGCGTGCCCGATCCGTACCGCTGGTTCGAAGATCCCACGGCACCGGCAACGCGCGACTGGGTGACCGCGCAGAACGCGCTCTCGCAACCGTACCTGGAAAAGCTGCCGCAGCGCGCGTGGCTCGGCGAGCGTCTCAAGCAGCTGTGGAACTACGAGCGCTTCGGAGTTCCGGTTCGCGAAGGTGGCAGATATTTCTTCATGCGCAACGACGGAACGCAGGACCAGAGCGTCCTGTACGTCGCCGATGCGCTGAACGCGACACCGCGCGTGCTGGTCGATCCCAATGGCAAGCGCGATGACGCCACCATCGCGCTGTCGCAATGGGCGCCGAGCCCGGACGGAAATCTGCTCGCCTACGCGCTGTCCGATGGCGGCACGGACTGGAACACCTGGCATTTCCGCCGCGTTGCCGATGGCACGGATCTGCCGGTGATCCTCAAGTTCAGCAAGTTCTACGCGGTGTCCTGGTCGCGTGACAGCGCGGGCGTCTACTACAGCCGCTACCCGGTCAAGCCGGGCCAGAACATCGAAGAAGCAGAGCGGGGCGACGATGCCGGTCGGCCCGATGTCTACTTTCACAAGCTGATCGATGCGCAATCGGCCGATCGACTGGTGTACCAGGTCACCGACCACCCGACGCGTGTGCCCTCGGGCCAGGTGACCGAAGACGGGCGTTATCTCCTCATCGGCCTGTTCGATGGCTACGAAGCCAACGGCGTGCTCGTGCAGGACCTGCGCAAGCCCGGCGCGAAACCGCAGCCGCTATTCACGGCGTGGGATGCGCTCTACAACTTCATCGGCTCGAATGGCGACGAACTCTATTTCCAGACCACCCACAGCGCGCCCCGCGGGCGGGTGATCGCGGTCGACGCCAGGAACCCCGCGCCCGAACGCTGGCGCACGATCGTGCCGCATGGCGACATCGCGATCGCCAATTCCCTCTACGTCGGTGGCCGCGTCGTCGTCGAATACTCGCGCGACGCACGCAGCGTCGTGCGGCTGTTCGAGGTGAATGGCGCGCAGGCAGGCGAGGTGAAATTGCCGGGCATCGGGACCGCGACCGCGTTCCAGGGCACGGGCAGGAACCCGGAAGCGTTCTTCTCCTACTCGGACTATCTATCGCCGACGCGCATCATGCGCATCGACGTCGCCACCAACACCGTGAGTGAGTTCCGTACGCCGAAGGTGCCGGCGGATTTTTCGCCATTCGTCACCGAGCAGGTGTTCTTTCCCAGCAAGGACGGCACGCGCGTGCCGATGTTCATCACGCGACGCAAGGACGCGCCGCGTGACGGCAATCGCCCGGTGATGCTCTACGGCTACGGCGGTTTCAACATCACGTTGTCGCCTTCCTTCAGCCCGGCCGTCCAGTCGTGGCTGGAGATGGGCGGCATCTACGCGGTCGCCAACCTGCGCGGCGGCGGCGAATATGGCGAGGAGTGGCACCTCGCCGGCACGCGACTCCGGAAACAGAACGTATTCGACGATTTCATCGCGGCGGCCGAGTTCCTGGTCCGCGAGAAATACACCAACCCGAAACGGCTCGCGATCCTCGGCCGAAGCAATGGCGGCTTGCTGGTGGGCGCGGCGCTCACGCAGCGGCCGGACCTGTTCGGTGCGGCGCTGCCGGGAGTCGGCGTGATGGACATGCTTCGTTATCACACCGCGAGCGCCAACGCGCGCCAGTGGTCGAGCGACTACGGCATTTCCGAGGACGCCGCGGAGTTCAAGGCGCTGCGCGCGTACTCGCCGGTGCACAACATCAAGCCCGGCACCTGCTATCCGCCGACGCTCGTGACCACGGCCGATCGCGACGATCGCGTGGTTCCGTGGCACAGCTACAAGTTCGCCGCCGAGCTGCAGCGCGACCAGGCTTGCGCGAATCCGGTACTGATCCGCGTGGAGACCCGCGCCGGGCACGGCGCCGGCAAACCGGTGTGGATGGTGATCGAAGACATCGCCGACCAGTTCGGCTTCGTCGCGAATGCGTTGGGGATGCCCGCGCCGGTGGGTTGAAGCAGCGGTGCCGAAAGACACGCCGGTGCGCTAGTCGCCGCTGAAATCGACTCAGTGAAAGGCAAATGCGAGGCCGAGCGACCAGACGTCGGCCTCGGTCTTGCCGAATTCGACGCGATCGTATTCCAGGCGCGCGATTACGCGGCTGAAGTTGTACTGGCCGCCGGCGCCGAAACGGAAATCGGTGTCGCTGTCGTCGCGCGAGAACATCAGTGCACCGGTCGAATCGTGCAACTCGCTCTCCGCATTCCAGGCTGCGAGCCCGGCGCGTGCGAACAAGTCGAATTGCCCGATCGAGTACAGGCCCAGCGCGGAGACCGAAACCGCGGAAGTGCTGGCTCTGAAATCCGTCGGGCACGGCGTGGTGACGCAAAGGATGTCGAGCGGATTGCGCACGTCACCGAAATCGCCGTAGTCCGCCTCGACCGCCAGCCAGTCGAGCACGCGATATCCCACGAAGATCTTGTAGCCCTCGTCGCCGACCGGGACGTCCCCGAAAAACAGGGTGGTCGAATCCGGGAAATCCTGCGAGATGTCCGAATACGCGGCCCCGAGATACCAGCCGCGATCCGCGGCGTGCGCCGCGCCGGGTGCGGCGAGCAAGACCGCCAACAGCGTGGCCAGGCGTATGCGTGAGTTCTTCATGGTCCCTCCCGGAGAGCCCCGGGAGTAGAAGTTAGGCCTGCGCGCCGCGTCTGTCTGTACGGATTTGTATGGATGTGTTCGCGCCGCGTTGCCGCTGGCCCGAACCTGGGACTAACTAGCGCCCCGGCTAGTGATCTTTTCTTGACAACTCACGTACGCCGCCGCCCCGGCGGCGTTTTCCGACGTGGGGCGCGAGCCCCTGACTAAGTACAGCAGGTCAGAGTAAACGGCACGTCCTCGACCGTCTGCACCGGCCGGGTCTGCAGCCCGTTCCACGCCAGCAGGCGCACCGAGCAGCGGTAGTGAGAGCCGCTGGTCTCGGGATACAGGCCGGAGCTGGCCGGCAGCGCGATGCGCACCAGCTGGATGGGCGTGTCGCGTTCGAAGGTGATGTGGTAGACGCCGGCGCGCGCGATCTCCTGGCGCGGCTTGCCATGCTGGCGCGTGATCCACAGGAGCTCGGCGATGGCGTCGCACAGCGGCCGCAGCGTGGCCAGCCACTCGTTGAACGAACGGGCGCGCGCATCGGTGGCCTGGTTGAGCCAGAAGAAGAAATCCGGCAGGTCGAACTCGCAGGTGCCGCCGGGAATGGCGCTGCGGTGCTTGATGGCCGAGAGGAATTCCGAATCCTTGAGGCCGCCGAGGTAGTTAGAGCCGCAGGCCACGAGGTCGGCGCGCAGGCGTAACAGGTTCGACATCACGGTCCGCAGCCGCGCCGAGTCGACCCCGGGCTTGCTCTGGAACACGTTGAGCTGCGCGAGGTGACGCTCGAGCTCCTTCTGCACGTCGGCGCGCACGTCGCCGCGCGCGGCGATGGCGAGGATGTCGAGCAGGCTGCCCATCGCGGCACGACTGCCCCACTGGCTTTGCATCTCGTTGTGGTACAGCGCCTGGCTGTAGAGGAAATCGAGGCGCAGGAACGTGCGCATGCGTTCGTTGAGCGGCTGCTCGAATATCAGCGGCGCGGGTGCATGCGCGCTCTCATGCTGATTGCTCGGTTTATCGCTCGCTTTCTGGGCTTCCTCGGACATCGGGCTATTCTGCGCGACCGTGGCGCCCTCCGTAAACCGCATTGGGGGCTGCTCGCGATCCTCCGAGTTCATGTCCGGGCCTTGTCTGATTGCGCCGGGGCGTGCGCTCGCGCAGCGGACACGTACTGGCGGTGAAGTTTCCCGACCTGGTCTCGCAGACGCGCGATGTCGCCGTCGTTGTGAATGAGGTCATCGGCGACCGCGAGTCGCTTCTCGCGCGGCGCCTGGGCCGCGAGCATGGTCAACGCCTCGGCGCGCGTGACGCCATCTCGCGACGTCAGCCGTGCGAGCTGCAGTTCAGGTTCGCAGTCGACGACCAGGACGCGATCGAACCGCTCCGCGGCACCGGTTTCCACGAGCAGCGGAATGGCCACGATGACGTACGGTCCGCCTGCGGCGTCGCAACGCTCGTCGGTCAATGCGCGGATGGCCGGATGCGTGAGTTGCTCGAGCCAGAGGCGCTCGACGGGATCGGCAAAGACGCGCGAGCGCAGCTCGCGGCGATCGAGACTGCCATCCTGCGCGAGTATCGCGGCTCCGAAGCGCGCGGCAATCTGCGCCAGCAGCGGGGATCCGGGCGCCACGACCTCGCGCGCGAGCAGGTCGGTGTCGACCACGGGCACGCCGAGAGCGGCAAACAGGTTCGCGACGGTGGTCTTGCCGCAGGCGATGCCGCCGGTGAGACCGATGCGGAAGGCGCCTCGCATGGCGGTCAACGCGGTGGCGCGTACAGCGAGAGATAGCGATCGACGGTCTGATGGCCGGCGAGCAGGACCAGCCAGCCGGCGGCCGCGAGGAACGGGCCGAAGGGGATCGGCGTGTCCATCGCCTTGCGCTGGCGAACCAGCACGTAGATGCCGACCACCGAACCGGCGAGCGACGCGCACAGGATGATGGGCAGCAGCATTCGCCAGCCAAACCAGGCGCCGAAGGCGGCGAACAGCTTGAAGTCGCCGTACCCCATGCCTTCCTTCTTCATGATGAGCTTGAAGATCCAGTAGACGCTCCAGAGAGAAAGGTAGCCGACCATCGCACCCACGATGCTGTCGGCGGGCGTCACCGGTGCGGCGCCGGGCGCCCACACGGGGTGAGTGGTGCTCAGGAAGAGGCCGACCCACAACAGCGGATAGGTGAGCTCATCCGGCAGGAACTGCGTGTCGAAGTCGATCATGGTCAGCGCGATCAGGGACCACGTGAAGAACAAGGCACCGAGCGCCAGTGTGCCGAAGCCAAACCGCCAGGCGATGATGCCCGAGGCGAGGCCGGTGAACGCCTCGACCAGCGGATAACGCGCGCTGATCGGCGCGTTGCAGTTCGCGCATTTGCGTCCGAGCGCGAGCCAGCTCACCACCGGGATGTTCTGCAGCGCCGTGTTCGGCGCCTTGCATTTGGGGCAGGCCG
>Ga0190271_10001875_pt1 | contig 12332 bp, 10 predicted proteins | sample Popmic356T_FD_133747 | JGI IMG/M metagenome (GOLD analysis project Ga0190271, IMG submission 133747) | Populus adjacent soil microbial communities from riparian zone of Weber River, Utah, USA - 356 T | ecosystem: Environmental > Terrestrial > Soil > Riparian zone | place: USA: Utah | collected...
CTGTTGGCATTATTCTTTGAGGAAATTGATCCGGGTCTGCCGCGCCATGTCCGGATCAATGCAGAACCGCGTGCTCCATTCCGGATAACGAAGCTGCAGCGGATGATGCATCATGTCGGCGGTCAGCAAAGCCTGCTCCCCGCCCGAGCCGAGCCGCAACATTTTCTGTCCGGGGGTGTGGCCATGCACCGGCTCGATTGAGATATCGCTCTTGAGCGCATGCGTGTCGCCGATCATCTCGGCCTGGCCGCTGTCGATGATCGGCAGCACGCTGTCCGTGAGGAAATCACCGGTGCGCTCCAGCGCCGCAGGTCCTGCGCTGCGCCAGAAATCCCACTCGCGCTGCGCAATCAGATAGCGCGCGTTGGGAAACGTCGGCACCCACCGGCCGTTCTCCAGGCGCGTGTTCCAGCCGATGTGGTCGACGTGCAGGTGCGTGCACAGCACTACGTCGATGTCCTCGGGGCTTGCGTCAGCGGCGCGCAACGTGTCGAGCCACGGGCGCTTCTGCCGGTGGAAATGCGGGCGCTTGCGATCCTTGTCGTTGCCGGCGCAGCAATCGACCAGCACGGTCAGGCCCGCTTGCTTGATCAGAAAACTCTGGATCGTGATGTTGAGCAGACCGCTGGCCGGATCCTGGAAGCGCGGCATCAGCCAATCGCGGTTCTCATCGAGATGCGCCTGCGTGCAGTCGCCAAAAATCTCGAACGGCCCCAGAATCGCGTCCTCGGATTCGACGACCCGGTGCAATGACGATGCGCCGATTTTCCATTGAAGCTGTGTCATTGCATAGGCGCCCCTCTTCCCGGCGCAGCCTAGAATGCTTCCATGGGCAATTCCATCGCGCCTTCCGATCTGTCAGGATTGTTGGGCTGAGGAACGATGGAGGGGGCGATGACCGACGTGTCCGTTGGCAAGGCTGCATCCGCCGAACCGAGCCTCCACCGGGTGATGGGCCCGTGGCTGCTGCTGCTCTTCATCGTCGGCGACATCCTGGGCACCGGCATCTATGCGCTCACTGGCCAGGTGGCGAAGCAGGTCGGCGGCGCTGCCTGGATGCCGTTCCTGGTGGCGTTCGTCGTCGCGCTGATCACCGCGTTCAGCTACCTGGAGCTGGTCACCAAATATCCGCGGGCCGCCGGCGCCGCGCTTTACACGCACCGGGCATTCGGCATCCACTTCGTGACGTTCATCGTCGCCTTCGCGGTGATGTGTTCGGGGATAACATCGGCGTCGACCGCTTCGCGCGCCTTTGCCGCCAACATGTCGCACGCATTCAGTCTCGACATGGCCGGCGTCGGTATCACCATCGTCGGCCTTGTCTTCATGGCGGCGGTCGCAGCGATCAACTTCCGCGGCGTCGGCGAGAGCGTGAAGGCCAACGTCATCCTCACTTGCGTGGAGCTGACAGGACTTCTCATCATCATCTTTATCGGTCTGTGGGCGAACGGCATGGGCCAGGGCGACGTGTCGCGCGTCATGCAATTCAAGACGGCGCCGGACGGCAGCTTCATCTGGCCGGTGATCGCGGCCACCACACTTGCGTTCTTCGCCATGGTCGGATTTGAAGACTCGGTGAACATGGCCGAAGAAACCAAAGACCCCGTCAACACCTTTCCGAAAATTCTGCTCGCTGGATTGTTCATTACCGGCGCGATCTACGTGCTGGTTTCAATCTCGGCGATCACGCTGGTGCCGCCGGAGCAGCTCGGCGAAGGCGAGACGCCGCTTCTCAAGGTGGTGCAAGCCGGCGCGCCAAACTTTCCACTCGGGGTTTTTGGCTTCATCACCATGTTCGCGGTGGCCAACAGCGCGCTGATCAACATGCTGATGGCGAGCCGTTTGGTTTAGCCGCGAGCACGTGCTGCCCACCGTGCTGGGCAAGGTGCACGCCACGCGGCGTACGCCTTACATCGCGATCGGCTTCACGACGCTGCTGGCGTTCGGGCTGATCACGTTCGTCGGCGAGGTGCCCGCACTCGGCGGCACGACGGCGCTGCTGCTGCTGTGCGTGTTCACCGTGGTGAACGTTGCGGTGCTGATGCTCCGCAAGGATGGTGTCGGGCATAAGCATTTCCGCACCCCGACGTTCCTGCCCGTGCTGGGCGCGTTGAGCTGTGCATTCCTGGCCGGGCCGTGGACCGGCCGCGATCCGGTTCAGTACAAGATCGCGGGCGTTTTGCTCGGCATCGGGATCGTGCTGTGGGTGGTGACCGTGCTGGTCAACCGCGCGACGGGCCTGCAGCCCGCAGAACCCGTGATGGAAGAGGTGGGCGGTCCGGGACCGCGCAACTAGCTAGAACGCCTCGGCGGGCAACTCCATCACGCTGCCTGCGCCCGCCTGGATGCGGGCGAGATGCGCGCCGGTTTCCGGCAGCATCCGCTCCATGAAGAAGCGCCCGGTGACCAGCTTGGCGTTCATCCGCTCGGCCGCCTGGCCGGCTTCGAGCTTGCCCTGCGCCGCGAGCGCCATGCGGCACCACATGTAGCCGAGCGCAACCAAGCCGAACAGGTGCATGTAGTCGGTCGAGCCGGCGCCGGCGTTGTCGGGCTTCGCCATCGCGTTCTGCATGAACCACATCGTCGCCTGCTGGAGATCGCCGAGCGCCTTGCCGAGCGGCTCGACGAACGGCCTCATCGCTTCATCGGTGCCGTGCTCCTTGATGAAGCCCTGCACCTCGGCGAAGAATGCCTGCAGCGCGCGGCCGCCATCCTTGGGCAGCTTGCGGCCGACCAGATCCAGCGCCTGAATGCCGTTCGCGCCCTCGTACATCATGGTGATGCGCGCATCGCGCACGAACTGCTCCATGCCGTGCTCGGCGATGTAGCCGTGACCGCCGAACAGCTGCTGCGCCATCACGGTGCTGGCGAAGCCGGTGTCGGTGAGTACGCCTTTGATCACCGGCGTGAGCAGGCCCATGTGGTCTTCCGCAGCCTGCCGTGTCTTGTCGTCCTGCGAACGGTGATGCAGGTCGGACGCCAGCGCTGTCCAGACCACCAGCGCACGCGCCGCCTCGTTGAATGACTTGATCGTCATCAGCGTGCGCCGCACGTCGGGATGCACGATGATAGGATCGGCCGGCTTGTCCTTGAATTTCGCACCGCCCAGCGCACGGCCTTGCAGGCGCTCCTTGGCGTAGGCGGCGGCGTTCTGATACGCGACCTCCGAGATCGCCAGCCCTTGCAGGCCGACCGCGAGTCGCGCTTCGTTCATCATCGTGAACATGGCGTGCAGGCCGCGGTTTTCCTCGGCAATCAGCCAGCCGGTCGCGCCGTCGTAGTTCATCACGCAAGTGGCGTTGCCGTGGATGCCCATCTTCTCTTCGAGCGAGCCGCAGGTGACGGCGTTGCGTGCGCCCGGCGAGCCGTCGGGCTTGGGGATCAGCTTGGGCACGATGAAGAGCGAAATGCCGCGGGTGCCGTCCGGCGCGCCTTCGATGCGCGCCAGCACCAGATGGACGATGTTGCCCGATAGGTCGTGCTCGCCGGCGGAAATGAAAATCTTGGTGCCCGTGATCTTGTATGAGCCATCGCCCTGCTTCACCGCCTTGGTGCGGATCATGCCGAGGTCGGTGCCGCAGTGCGGCTCGGTCAGGTTCATGGTTCCGGTCCATTCGCCGGCCACCATCTTGGGGAGATACGTTGCCTTCTGCTCCGGGGTACCATGCACCAGGATCGCCGCGATCGCGCCCTGGGTGAGACCCGAATACATCGCGAAAGCCAGATTTGCGGAGGACAGGAGCTCATTGACCTGCTGGGTCATGAACATCGGAAGGCCCTGGCCGCCGAATTCGCCGGGTGCAGAAATTCCGACCCAGCCTCCTTGGATGATCTGCCGGTAGGCATCCTTGAAGCCCTTCGGCGTGGTCACGCTGCCGTCGGGATTGCGGGTGCAGCCTTCGATGTCGCCGACCCGGTTGAGCGGGGTGAGCACGTCCTCGCAGAACTTGGCGGTCTCGCCGAGGATCGCCTCTACGACGTCGGGAGAAGCGTCCGAAAAGCCTGGAAGATTGGAATAACGCTCGATGTGGAACACGTCGTTGAGCAGGAACATCACCTCGTCGACAGGCGCCTTGTAGCTCGGCATGGATTTACGGCTCCCCGGCCCTCGAATCCATTCAGCATTGCAGCCTCCCGATTGAGGTGCCGTTAAAGGCCCGAAAAGCCACACTCCAGGCGGGAAATCCGTCAAGAACGCCAGCGGGTTAACCGCTTGTTTACCGTATTGGCCAAATGTCGCAGCCGGACATCGGACCGCGCTGTTTCTTGCCTTGCTTCCACCGCTTATCCGCTGTCCGGGGCTGCCGGCTCAGGCGTCATGATTTCAGCGATCGAATAAGACGTGCGGTATAAACGCAGATCACATCGCGACTATGGAGACGACGAGGAGACGATCGGCGACGATCTCGCCGCGATCAACGATCGTCTCGACGATCTGACGCGCAATCTCGACCGCCTCGCGCAATCCAATCAGCGGCGGGCGTCGTCGAGGGACCGCGACGACAATTCCCCGGACCACGTCAGCGAAGCCCTGGCGCGGCTCGACCGCCGGCTCGACCAGGTTATTTCCGAGGCCCGCAGCGCGCCGATCGAGGCACAGCGCCGGGCAATGATGGTGGCTGCGCCGCCGCCCCCGCCACCGGCGCCGAGCGGTCCGAACTGGGCCGCGGAGATTTCGGCCCGCCAACATGCGCTCGACGGCGGCGCCATGCGGGCTGCCCCACAGACTGTCTCGCACACCTGGGCGGCGCCGGCGCAGGATCTATCCGTGCTCGAGCACCAGCTTCGCCAGATCACCACCCAAATTGCCTCGCTGCATCAGCCCTACGAAGACGCGCTCTCCGCGTTGCGCAGCGACCTTGCCGAGGTCGGCCGCGCCCTCAAGGACGCGATGCCGCGCCAGGCGGTGGAGACGCTCGAATCCGAGGTCCGCGCGCTGTCCGAGCGGATCGGCCGCAGCCGGCAGGCCGGCGGCGATCCCGCCGCGCTGGCCAATCTCGAGCAATGCCTCGTCGAGGTTCGCGACGCCCTGCGCAATCTGGCGCCCGCGGAAAATCTGATCGGGTTTGAGGACGCGGTGCGTGGGCTGTCCCACAAGATCGACCAGTTGGCGGCGAGCGGCGGCGGCGCCGGTCCGGAGCCCACCGTTTTCCATCAACTCGAGGAAGCCATCGCTGCCATGCGCCACGTCGGCTCGCACGTCGCCTCCGACGGCGCGCTGGCCCAGCTCGCCGCCGAGGTGCACGGCCTCGCGGCGCGGTTCGAGCACGCCACGCAGAACGCCCAGGGAAATCAATCGCTGGCGCGGCTGGAATCGCAGATATCGTCACTGATGGAGAGCGGCCGCAGCCTGCCGCCCGATCTCGAAGCCATCATCCATTCGCTCAACGAGCGGCTCGACCGCATGCACTTGAGCCAAGGCGACCAGCTCGCGCTGGGTGGCCTGGAAGACCGCATCGTGAAGCTGGTCGAGCGGCTCGATTCCTACGACTCCAAGCTCGGCAGCCTCGACGCACTGCAGCGCGGCATGGGCGATGTGCTGGTGCATCTCGAGGAGATGCGCAAGACCAACGCACGCGGCCCGCGTCCTGCACCGGTTCTGGCCGAGCCCGCGCCGGCCGCTGCCGCACCGCCGCCCATTCCGCCAGCGCCGCAACTGTACGCACCGCCGATGGTGACGGTGCAGCCTCCTGCATCCGTCGAAATTCTTGAGCCGCCGCCGGTCGCGAAGGCTCCTCCTCCGCCCCACAGACCCCCGCCGCCCGCCGCCGTGCGCCGGCCGCTCGATCCCAATCTACCACCCGACACGCCGCTGGAGCCTGGCTCCGGCGTGCCGCGCAGCAACCCCGGCTCGCCGGCAGCGCGCATCGCAGCGTCCGAAGCCGCACTGGGCGGCGCACATCCTGCCATGGCCGAGGTTGGCGGCAAGTCCGCCGCAATCGCCGCAGCGCGCAACGCGGCTCAGAGCTATCAGGCTGAGGCCACCGAGGACGGCGCACCCAAGCGCTCGCTCTTCTCGCTGCTGTCCTTCTTCAAATCCAACAAGCCGAAGCTGCCGAAGCCGCCAAAAGCGGCGAAGGTTCCTAAGCCGCCCAAGGCTCCCAAACCGCAGAAGCTGCCGGCATCGCTTGATCCCGATGCCGCGCCGCTCACGACACTCCAGAAAGTCATCAAGCAACTCAAGACGCTGGTGATCACCGTCAGCGTCGTGATCATCATCCTCGGTACGCTGCAGACCGCGATGGATTTCTTCATGGCGCCGGCCGAGGCTCCGGCGCAATCAGAGCCCGCCGAAGACCGCGCGCCCGACACTCCGACGCCGTCGGCTCCCGCCACCTCACCGGCGCGTCCACCCGGCCGTCCGATGCCGACGCCCGATGGCGTCCCGGCGCCTGAGCCGAATACGACGCAGTCGATCAACCGCGCTTCGATGTTCGATCCGACCACCGTGCTGTCGGCCACCAGGCAACAGCCGCCGGCGGAGCCCGATCTCACGGGTTCGATCAATCGCAAGATACCGGCGCCGGCCGTCACAGCCGACCCCGCAGTCAACGCGCTGCCGGCTTCGTTCGGCCCGGTGCTGCGCGCGGCTGCCGTGACTGGCGATCACAGCGCCGAATTTGAGATCGCGGCCCGCTATGCCGAAGGCCGCGGCGTTACGCGCAACATGGACGACGCGGTGCGCTGGCTGGAGCGCGGCGCCAACGCGGGCTTCGTGCCGGCGCTGTTCCGCCTCGCGGGCATCCACGAGAAGGGCGAGGGCGTCAAAAAAGACATCAACACCGCCCGCAAGCTCTATCTGGCCGCGGCGGAAAAGGGTCACGCCAAGGCCATGCACAATCTCGCCGTGCTGTACGCCGAGGGGGTCGACGGCAAGCCGGATTACCGGATCGCCGCCCAGTGGTTCCGCCGGGCGGCAGCGCACGGCGTCGCGGACAGCCAGTTCAATCTTGCGGTTCTCTACGCCCGAGGCATCGGCATCGAGCAGAACCTCGCCGAGTCCTACAAATGGTTCATGCTGGCCGCCAACATGGGCGACCAGGACGCCGCCACGAAGCGCGACGAGGTGGCGACCCGTCTCGACCAGCAGACCATCATGGCGGCCAAGCTGGCGGTCCAGACCTTCACCGCTCAGCGCGAGCCCGAGGAGGCAACCAGCCTCAAGACCCCGCCGGGGGGCTGGGATCGCACGGCCACCGCGGCTCAGCCGGTCAAGCCGAGGCCTCGCCCCCGCACGCCCGCCGCGCCGTGATAAAAGCGCCGCGCCCTGACGCATTCCTCCTTCGCCGCGCCGCCACGTCCGACGTCAGCCAAAGCGTGAATTGGCGGGCGCGGCGCGGCGACAAAAACGTGCAGAGTTCCGCGTTCGAGCCTATACCGATCAGGACGATTGGCCGCGGATGGCGGCCCCACGCGTCGGGGTTCATCTAAAAAACCGTCGGGACCGCGCGAGTGCAAATCTACCTCCCAATCGCCGACCTCCCGGTCAACATTTTCCTGATCCTGGGCATGGGGCTGGCGGTCGGCTTCATCTCGGGGATGTTCGGCATCGGCGGCGGCTTCCTGATGACGCCGCTCCTCATTTTCGTCGGCATCGCGCCGGCCGTGGTGGTGGCCAGCGTCGCGAGCCACGTCGCCGCGTCCTCGATGTCGGGAGCGATGGCCTACTGGCGGCGCAACGCCGTCGACCTCGCCCTTGCACTGATGCTGCTGGCTGGCGGCATATTGGGTACCGCAGCGGGGGTGTGGCTATTTACCCTGCTTCGCTCGCTCGACCAGTTGGACCTCGCGATCGCGCTGTCATACGTCGCGCTGCTCACCGTGGTGGGCGGATTGATGATCAACGAAAGCGTGCGCGCCATCATCCGCGAGCAGAAGGGCCAGCCAGTCACGCCGCGCCGCGCCGGCGCCCACACCTGGGTGCACGGCCTGCCGCTCAAGATGCGCTTCAAGCGCTCGAAAATTTACGTCTCCGCTATCCCGGTGTGGACGATCGGATTCATTATCGGCTTTTTCGGAGCCCTGATGGGTATCGGCGGCGGCTTCCTGCTGGTGCCGATGCTGATCTATTTCCTGCGCGTGCCGACCGCGACAGTGATCGGCACTTCGATGGTGCTCACCCTCATCACCATGGCCTCGGCCACCGTGATGCACGCCTCCACCAACCACCTAGTCGATGCTGTGCTGGCGCTGATCCTGATGATCGGGGGCGTGGTCGGCGCCCAGTTCGGCGCACGCGCCGGACAGAACATGCGCGGCGAACGCCTGCGCCTGTTGCTCGGCCTCCTGGTGTTCGCAGTGGGTCTGCGCTTTGCCTACCAAGTCATCGTGCAGCCGGGCGATCTCTATTCGATCCGGCTGATAGGGGGCATGTGATGAGGTGTCACATCACAGCCTTCGCCGTGCTGATCGCCGTTTCCGTTTTCGGCGCGCAGCCCGCCGCCGCCGAGAAGCTGATCGTCTCGATCTCGCGCCACCAGGTGCTGGTGACATCAAGCTTCACTGGCACGTCGATCGTGCTGTTCGGCACCGTGGAGCCGGACACGCCGACCTTCCGTATGAGGAACGCTTACGACATCGTCGTCACGGTGACCGGACCGCGGCAAACCCTGGTCACGCGGCGCAAGGAGCGCATGTTCGGCATCTGGGCCAACGCCGCCTCGCGCACCTTCGTCAACGTGCCGAGCTACCTTCACATCATGGCCAACCGCCCGTTCGACCAGATCGCCAACACCGATACCTTGCGGCGGCTTCAGGGTGGCATCGACTATTTCCAGCTTCCGCAGCAGATCGGCACCGACGTCGCCGATACGGTTCGAGAGGACCCTTTCCGCGTCAACTTCGTCCGGCTGAAAACGGAACAGCAGCTCTATGGCCAATGGCCCAACGGCGTCACCTTCCTCACGCCGACCTTGTTCCGGGCCGAGATCCGGCTGCCGGCGGAGGCGCCGTTCGGCAACTACGATGCCGACGTCAAATTGTTCGGCGGTGGCAACATGATCGTGCGCGTCAATTCGGCGTTCGAGGTCGTCAAATTCGGCTTCGAGCAGTTCGTCGCCAACGCGGCGCGCGACTACGGGCTGCTGTACGGCATCGCAACGGTGATGATGGCGCTGGCAACCGGCTGGTTCGCCAGCGTGGTGTTCCGGCGGGACTAATTTCCGGGCGGATCAAGGCCTTTTGCCCTGAGCACGGCGGTCGCCGCCGCCGATGTCAGGAACGTCAACAGTGCGGCAACGGCCTCCGGTTCCCTGCTGGTCGCGGACACTCCGGCCGCGAACGGAATGACCATTTGCAGTTCCGGCGGCAGCGGGATCGGCACGACGCCGGCAACGGCATGGAGCTCCGGCATCTGCTGCGCGGCCATCTCCACCTTCCGGTCGGCAACAAGCTGAGCGACGTAGCCGGTGTTGACCGGCATCGCGATCGTCTTGGCCTTCATCTCCTCGACGATGCCGAGGCGCTCGAACACGCGAAGCATATGCCTGCCGCTCTCGGCGCCTTCGTTGCGGGCGAAGGTCTTGGCCACGAGCAGCGTGCGCTTGACGGTGACGGCGTCCGCGGAGCTCACGTCCGGCTTTGGCGCACCGGCCAGCACGGCGATACCGATGCTGGAGCGCGCCATCTCGACGCGGCGAGCCAGCTTGCCCTGCTTGATCAGATCGTCGCTTGCATGCGCCGTGAGGATAGTGACGTCCACCTCCTCGCCGCCGCGCACCCGCTCGATGATGAAGCGCGACGGCGTGTGCACGATCTTGACCTTGTGCAGGGTGGCCCGCTGGAACTGCTCCACAAGCTCAACGATAGCCGTGCGCATCGGCGCCGGGCACATCAGCTTGATCTCGGCGGCGCTCTTCATGGTGCGCTCCCGGACCCGCATGCGAAATCGTAGCGCCAATTGCCGAGGCAAAACAGCCGATAGAAGCGGCAGTTGTTAGTCTGGCAGGCACCGCTTGGCCGCGACCGCATAGATCCGCTGCTCGCCCATCATGTGCGCGGTGAAGGCAAGCGTATCGAACACGTTGGCAAAGGCGCGGTCGCGCACATTCAGCCCGCCCGCATAGGCGCCGAACGCCGGCATCACCATGCGACGTCCGTCAGTGGCAAAACAGCGGCGGCTCACCGCGCGGCCGCGGCCGGCAACCCGCGCAACCGGATGCAGATGGCCGGCGACCTCGCCGCGGGCGCCATCCTCCGGCGCGTGACGGAAGGTCAGCGCGCCGAGCGCCAGCGTCACCATGAACCGCCCGCCGATGTGTTCGGCCGGCTCCGGATCGTGATTGCCGGCGATCCAAATCCAGTCGCGGCCGCGCTGCAAGCCGAGCAGCGACGCCCGGTCGGTGTCGGCAAGCCGCGTCGGGCCGCGGCCATCATGGAAGCTGTCGCCCAGCGCGACGACCACGCGCGGCGCATAGCGTGCGATCGCTTGCGAAAGCCGCGCCAGCGTCGCGGCGGTGTCGTAGGGTGGCAGCAGCACGCGGCGCTCCGCGTAGCTCGAGCCCTTTTCGAGGTGAAGATCGGCAACCGCCAGCAACTCCTGCTCCGGCCAATAGAGGACGCCGGAAACATCGGCGACCAGTTCGACCCCGGAAACCGTGAGCTGCCCGTCGAGAGATGCAGGCTGTGCTTGGAGTGCAAATGCCGACAAGGAAATTCTTCCGTTAGCTGGCGAGCGCGACAGGAGGCTACTTAGCCGGTTTTTTCTCCGGATGCTTGTCCGCGCCGCCTGCCGTCAACAGCAAACGCGCCGCCTCGCCTTCGATGATCAGCCTGTTCTTGTCGTCGATCCGCCAGCGTTGCGCCGATTTCAGCGTCGTGAGAAATGCTTCTTCCGTGGTCATGCGTGGCTTCGGGCACATTTTCCGGGTGGTCGCAACATTCATGATATCGATCTGATCCTCGCGGATCACGACGCCGGCGGTCCAGTTGTTGCACCCGGCGTTGCCGCCGCCGACCCAGCCTTTGCTTTGCAGCTCCGGTGTGATGGTCAGCGTGATGCCTGCCTTCTGGACATCGAAGCCGCTGATCGAAATCACCTTGAACGGCTTGCCCAACGGAAAATTGCGGGCCGCATCCTGTGCCGCCGCGGGCAGTGTGAGGGCCGCCAGCACAAGTGGGACGTGGAGCATACGCATCATCCCATCGCCTCCTTGATGAGCTCGTCGGCCGCTTCGGCCATCACGGTTTCGGATGCCTCGCCGAAAACCGCCTCGCGTCCAATTTCCAGCATCACCGGCACCGCGAGCGGCGACACCTTTTCCAATGCTTTATGAATGATTCGGCCCCGGACGCGCGACAGCATTTCGCCGAGCCGCCGGATGTCGAGCAGCCCCGTGGCGGCGTCGGCGCGTGCCGCGCGCAATAGCACATGATCGGGCTGGTGTTTGCGCAGCACGTCGTACACCAGATCGGTCGAGATCGTGACCTGTCGCCGCGACTTCTCCGCGCCGGGAAAACGCCGCTCGATCAGCCCGGCGATGATCGCGCAGGTGCGGAAGGTGCGCTTCATCAGCGCGGATTCCAGCAGCCACGCTTCAAGGTCATCGCCCAGCATGTCCTCGTCGAACAGCGCGGGCAGCGACAGCTCGCCGCGCTCGATACGCAGCCCGATATCGCCGAGGCCCCAAACCGCCAGTGCGTATTCATTGGCGACGAAGCCGAGCGGCTTGAGCCCCGCGCGCTCCAGCCGACGCGTCAGCAGCATGCCCAACGTCACATGCGCCAGCCGGCCTTCGAACGGATAACAGATCAGGTAGTGCTTGCCGGCGCGCGGAAAGGTTTCGACGAGAAGCTCTCGCCGGCCCGGCACAATCGAATGCCGTTTTTGAATCTCAAGCCAGTCGCGACCCTGCTCGGGCAGCGAAGCCCATTGCTTCGGCTCCGCCATGATGCCGCGCACGCGGTCCGCGAGGTAAGTCGAGAGCGGAAACTTGCCCCCCTCGTAGGACGGCACCTTCGGATCGGTCGCGTTGGAGCGCGACACATATACCTCGTTCTCGACCAATGCCTCATATTTCAGAATCTCGCCAGCGAACACGAAAGTGTCGCCCGGCGTGAGCATCTCGATGAAATATTCTTCGACCTCGCCGAGCACGCGGCCACTGCGCGCGACCGGTCCGGTTCGGCCGGCGCCGCCACCGCGCGAGCGCACCAGTCTCACCTTGAGCATGTCGGCCTCGACGATGGTGCCGACATTCATGCGATAGCGTTGCGCCACCATGGGATGACTGACGCGCCAGCGGCCGTCCTTGGTCCGCCTGATCTTGGCGAAGCGCTCGTAAGCCTTGAGCGCGTAGCCGCCCGTCGCGACGAAATCGACCGTGGCGTCGAAG
>Ga0190271_10001876_pt1 | contig 12332 bp, 6 predicted proteins | sample Popmic356T_FD_133747 | JGI IMG/M metagenome (GOLD analysis project Ga0190271, IMG submission 133747) | Populus adjacent soil microbial communities from riparian zone of Weber River, Utah, USA - 356 T | ecosystem: Environmental > Terrestrial > Soil > Riparian zone | place: USA: Utah | collected...
GGCGTCTGCAGGCTTTCGAGGATCTGGTAGTTCTGATTGCCGATGATCAGCGCGTAATAGCGGCCAAAATCCATGCCCTTCACCAGGCGCGGGGCCACCACCGCGTCGAGTGGCTTGACCGGTTCGCGGGCGACGGGCTCGCGCGTCTGCGGTGCGGGCAGGGTCTCCAGTCGAACCTCGTTGTCGCGGCGTTGCGCTTCGAGGCTCGCCAGCAAGGTCCGCATCGTCTCGATTTCGGAGGCCAGCGAGGCGTTTGCGGATTGCCCGGGCTGTTTGCGCGCATTTTCCTGCAGCTGCTGAAGCTGCCTGCGCAACAGTTGCAGTTGTTTGTCCTTTTCGGCCAGCGTCTTTTCGAGCTCGGCGCGTACCTGGTCCTGCTCGCGCCGCGCGGCGGAGGCGTACATGAGATCGTCTTCACCGACGCCCCAGGCGCGGCGGTAGAGATTCAGCGCCGCGAGGCGATCCTTCTCGACGCCCAGGCCCTGTTCCGTGAGGGTGCCGAGGTTGAAGAGCGCGCGCGAATAGTTCTGCCCGGCCGCCTTTTGATACCAGATGACGGCGGCTGAGTAGTTTGGCTCGCCGCCCAGGCCGCGTTCATAGATCTCGCCGACGTTGTTCTGCGCCTCGGGGTCTCCGGCCTGCGCCGCGTCCATCCAGATGCGCAGCGCGGACTTGTAGTCGGCGCGATCATAGGACACGTATTCGCCGCCGCGAATGCGGCAATCGGCGGTGGTGGTGCGAATCGGCCGGCGCTGCGAAATGAAGGAGGTGCCACCGAGCTGGTGAACCCTGCCGGGCAGCAGGCACTCGACCACCTCGAGATCGCCGCGCGCCATCATGCCTTCGGTGGCCCTGGACGAAGGTGATGGCGCCGATTGCGCCACCGGGCACGCCAGCGCCAGGACTCCACTCAGGCTGCAGTACAAACCCGCCCAGGCGTTTCTCATGGACACGTCTGGCTGGTGCCGCTGGTGAACGCTGCGCCTTCGCGGATCCAGTTGAGAATCGGCTCCGCGTCGGTTGCGTTCAGCATGAACACGTGACCGTCGAGAGCCTGTGGTTTGCGGTAGAGCAGGCTCGCGGTCGGGTTTGCGGGATTGACCAGCGGAGTATTTGCGACCGGTTCGTCGACGCCGTTCGCAAAGCGCACTGCGCACCACGCCTGTTTGTCGGTGGCATTGGCGTCCGGGAGACTCCACACCGCACCGGGTGGCGGCACGGCAATGTGGCAGCCGAGGCAGGGTCCTCTCATGATCGTGGCCACCGTCGAAAATGCGGCGTTGGCGGAGCCCGCGATGTCCACCGTCACGGTCCCGTTGTCGCAGGTTGCAGGCTGGTCGGCAAAGCAGGCGCGATATTCGAACGTATCCGCGCCAGCGATGCGCGTGGTGCCGAATACCGTGATGGTCGCTGCCCGAGGCGTATATCGCGCACAGCGATTGCTGCCGCAGTCGATGACCGCGACGGTGCCGCCCAAGGACGTATTGCCGCTCCCCACGAGGCTGACCGTGACCGGCTGGGACTGGGCCGCGATGGCGCTGCTCAGCACGATCTGGTTGTTCGAGGTGTTGGCATTGACCGTCGCGGGAATGTTGTTAGCCGCGATCGAGGCATTGACCGTCACGGTGATCGTGCCTGCATCCGAATTCTCGACGCCACCGTCGACGTCGGTGATCCGGTAGGTGACCGTGCCGCCCTGGACCGTCGTCGGCATCACGGCGACGCGTTGATTGGCGTCGACCGACACCGTCAAGCCCGCGGACGCCCCGTCGACGGATACGGTGGCCGGTGGATCGCCGAGTGAAGCGGCGGCGAGCACGTTCACCGTCGAGGTCGCGTTGAGGTCGATCGTGGCCGCGAGATCGGCCGCCTGGGGCACCAGGTTTTCCACGAAGGCGTACCGGCTGAGCGTGGCGACATCACCTTGTGGGCCGGTGACCTGCAACGTGAGATCGTAGTTTCCGACGCGGTCGGGCGTGAAGGCCGAGCGCGTGCTGCCATTGGCGGCGAGACGCGCGCCGCTGCCATTCGGTACCGCGAGCTGCCAATTGAACGAATTCGCAAACGTGCTGCACGCGGAATTCACGGCGATTTCTTCGTGGCGGTCGATGCGCTGGCGATTCGTGGGCGAGGTCCCGAGCTGCGGAGAGACCCCCGACGAGTTGAAGCAGGTGTTCGCGGCGCCGGGGCGCAAAGCCGCCGGCACCGCGAGGTGCAGTGCGAGGATTTCACCCGCGGAGCGCGTCGCTCCGGGGGCCGCGGTCCAGAAACGATCCATGGTCAGACGCGCGGCTGGCATGCCGCCGACCTGGAACACCTGCTCGACCACTTCATCGCGCCACGCGGGCACGATCGTCTGCGTGAATTCTCCGTACGTGAGGAATTGCGGATCCGAGGTCGCATTCAGCGGAACCACGCGCTGCGTGTGGCACGCGCGGCAGTTGCGCGCGAACACTTCGAGGTAGATGTCGTCCGACGTGTCCGGATTCGCACCGCCCGGTTGCCATCCAGCCGCGACCTGCCTGTCACGGAAGGTGGCGCTCGGAGTGCCGGCGCCGCCGTACCACATCTCGATGAGCTGGCACGGCCCTGCAAATGGGCCATGACATGCGAACGCCGGTCCGCTGCCACTGCCGTACGTGCTGTACGCGGCCAGGTTGAGTTTCTTGAGTTGCGCTTCCTGCCGGCTGCGGGTCAGCGAATCGCGAAGCGCCGCGTTGCTCGGGTCCCGCGGAAAATTGCTGTCGGTGTCGGAGAACAGGAACGATTCGAGATCCCATGGCATGAAAGTGGCGCCGATCTGCGCATCCGCCGCGCTCGCGTAGGTGAGCAGGCGGTTCGGCTGCGGAGTCTTCGGCCGTCCGCCGTGGCACGTGGTGCAGGCGCCGGGCAGGTATTTTTCTCCACGTCCGTCGAAATTCGCGCTTCTCACGCGACGGAATTCGCCCGTGCCTTCGTCGGGTGCAAAGGCATAAAACGTCACCAGGCCCGGAGTCGAGTGATTCGCGTCGACGGCTTCATATTCCATGCCCACGGCGATGACCGGTCCTATCTTCTTGGCGGCCGCCTCGAGAGTGGGGTAGTTGATGACGATCGACGCCATGTCGCCGGGCGCGAACGTGCTGCTGGCGCAACCCGCGGGGCGGGTGGTGCGGAAATACATGTCGCGGCCGAACCCGAGGTCGAAGTCGTTCACGTACAGCGCATGTGAGTCCGCCGAGTAATCGCTGGCTGTCGGGTCGAAGCAGTTGGCGACCAGCCACTCGCGCAGCGTCAGCTTCGCGCGCTGCGGATCGATCGCATCGTAGTAAGACTGTGCCGTGTCCCGGTTCTCCAGGCCGCCGCCCGCGATGCGCAACTCTTCGAGCGCCGCCGCGGAGAGCGCCACCTCGACGGCCGCCCCGCTGCCGGCGTTCGAACCCTGCGCGACGACCTGGTCGTTTGCATCGAGCACGTAGATAGCCGCCGTCGACGTGGCGCTGGTGGCAACCAGCCGGATAGTGAGGGCGAGGCTTGCATCATCGATGAAGCCGGGATCGGCCATGTCGGGAGCGCTGCCGGGCAGACCTTGCTGAAAACGCCGCGTGACCAGGTCCTGATCGATGGCCGGGACGGGAAACTCGAGCAGCGGATTGCGGAAGTCCACGGCTCCCTGGTCGGTCGTCGGCTGACTGCTCGGCAACCAGCTTCCCGGCACGCGTGTGCCGATCGGATAGTCGATCGTCCTTACGGCGCCGGAGCGGGCGGTATAGGTGAGATGCCCGGTGATCGTCACGTCGAACGACCCCGCCGCGCTCGGCTGCGCGGTGCCCGCGACCACGCGCAGCTTCGGCACGTTGCGCACGTATTGCAGGAAACGATCGGAATCGAGGCGCGGTTGTACGCGCAGCCTGACGACGGCGGAATCCGCGTCGCCATCGGAGTCGGTCACCGTGAGACGAAATTGCATCTCCGTGGCCTGCGCCACCGGGGGAACGTTTACGGCGATCGTATCGGTCGCGCGGACGACCACGGTGGCCGCATTCGCAGCGGCGTTTGCCGGCTCCCACCGGTAGCTGAGGATCGGTTTGTCGAACTCCTCGCTGTCTTTTCCCGTGAGCAGGACCTGGGATCCGGCGCGCACGTCCGTGGTGACGTCACCGTCGGCATCCGCGGCCGTATAACCCACCACACCGGCGATGGCCGTCGGCGAGCCACCCGGCTGATCGCCCACGTCGCTCAAACTACTTCCGCACGCCGCCAGGACCGCGCAAAGACCCAGCGTCAGTGCAGTGCGTCCCGCTGCGACACGTTCAGAATTCAAGGCGAATGCCTCCGGCGATGACACGATCGCTGAACGTCTCCAGCTCCAGGACCTGCTGGTATTGCAGGAAGCCCTGCAGGCCGCCCTTGAGCACCACCGAGAACCCGCCCGCGACCACGAAGAACTGCTCGTCATGTTCATCGGTGGCCAGGTTGAAATCCTGGTCCACCGAGACGTTGCCGGTGGGCATGCTCGCGTAGGTCGCCGAGATGTTTCGCGGGTCGTTCTCGAATTCCTGGCGGAACTCCGCGCGCGCATACGGCACGATGACGCCGAAGCGCGGCGTGAACACGTACTGCAGCGTGGCGCCCGCCGCCAGCTGCAGGGAGTCGATGTCCTGTTCGCCGTAACCGAACTCGAAACCGCTCGCGCCTCGTTCGGTGAACTCGTCGACGCTCACCTTTTGAAACTCGGCCTTCGCATACGGCGCGACGGAGAAACCGCCGAAATTGAAATTGGCGCCGCCGTTCAGCGTGCCCATCAGCGTGTTGCTGTCGGTACTGCTCGTGGTGGTGACGTCCACCGGCGCGACCAGCGGATTCAGCGATGGATAGGTGATGCGGCGGCTGAAGTCGTACCCCAGCCATTGCCCGCCCAGCGAGCCCGACACGTAGTACCGGTTGCTCTCCCACAGTGCGAAGACGATGAGGCGCGAGCCATCGGTATCGATGGTGCCATCGACGATACTCACCGCCGAATCGAAATCGACCCGACGTTCGGAGAAACCCAGCAACGCGCCAAGGACCATGCTCTCGCCCAGGCGGTAATCGGCGCCGAGCGTGATTTCCGAGCCGTCGAAATCGAAAGCGTCTTCCGCGCCCGAAGCCGAGCCGCCCGTGTTGAACGGATCGGTCGTATCGTCCTTGCGCCCATAGCCGAACGCGCCATTGATGAACCCACCCCAGCGCTTTGCGATGCCGTCGTCGGCGCTCGCGCCGCCGCCGCTGGCCCACAGCGTGCCGGGCATGCCGTCATTGCTCGCGGTGCGTCCCAGAGCGCTGACGCGCAGTGCCGAGATGCGACTCGCCAGGCTGTTGATCTGGCTGTTGGTGAACTGCGTGGCGGAGCTGCCTTGCGCGGCCATTTCTTCGGCCGCGGTCCAGCGCAGCGCGAACCCGAGATTTTCCTGGTCCAGGCGCAAGCTGTATCGCGTCGAGCCGCTGTTGGTGAGTTCGTTCGCGGTTTCGACGAGCTCGCGCACGTTGGAGAACATCTCGAACACGGCGCCCGTGCAGCTGCCGGCGGGCCCGGAGATTTCCGCGTTGCAGGTCGGAGCTTCGCCACCGGTCAGTTCGTCGTACGTAGCCTGATTGGCCAGCGCCGCCGCCTGTTCGATCGGGTTGCTAAACTGCAACGCGGTCAGATCCGCCAGCGCGGGTGTGCACAGTCCACCGCATGCAAGGAAGAACAAGAAAATGATTGCCCGGTTTGCTGTCGTTGACATCATGGTCCCGTTAGTGCGCCTGCGGGCCGTCCTGGTTTCGCTGCTGTCATGGCTGCTTTTGACTTCCTGTCATTCAACACCTGTCGCCAGGGCCGATTCGATTGCGCGTGCCGCCGGATTCGATTCCGTGATACTGAGCGGCGCCGGCTTCACGCATCAAGCCTATTACACGATAGCCCCGGGAGCGGATAGTTTGTTCGTGTTCTTCGACGGCGACGGCTCACCCTGGATGAACTACGGCACACGCGTGGCCCTGGATCCAACGCCACGCATTCCGCTGGCGCTGCAGCTGGCCGCGCGCACGCGGGCATCGGTGCTGTATCTCGGCAGGCCCTGCTATTTCAGTGTTGCTGGCGGCGCCACCGGCGATCACGCGTGTTCTCCCGACCTGTGGACTTCGAAACGCTATTCGCCAGTGATCGTCGACAGCATGACTGCCGCGCTGAACGCTTTTCTGGCTGCGCACCATTTTCGCGAGGTGACGCTGATTGGCTACAGTGGCGGCGGAACCCTGGCTGTGCTGGTGGCGCCCCGCGTCCCCGAGGCGCGTGCCGTGATCACCATTGCCGCGAACCTGGACATCGCGGCGTGGACATCGCTGCACGGCTATCTACCGCTGGACGGCAGCGTGAATCCCGTGGATGAGCCGCCCATGGATTCGCGCGTGCAGGAGTGGCACCTGGTCGGCGCGCGCGATCGCAACACACCGCCGGAAATCAACTCGAGGTACTGGCATCGCATTTCCCCGGACCGCCTCTGGGTCTATGCGCAAATGGATCACATCTGCTGCTGGGTTGAACAATGGCCAGAAATCCTTGATCACCTGGCGGCGGCGTCAGCGGTCCGCCTGCAGTGAGTCGATGGCGTCCTGCAGTGGAGCGTAGGTCTGATAGAACTCGCTCTTGCGCTGAAAATTCTGTAACTGCGACAGCGCTTCGCGGCGATCGGGTCTCGCGAGATACCAATCGATCGCGAGTTCAGCGGCGCGCTCGAGGCCGGCAACCGCCTCACGGTTTCGCGGATGCAGCGTGTAGGCGGAATCAAAACCCGCCACGGCATCTTCGGTCACGCTCATCTCGTGCGTGCGCTCGACGTAGCGCAACGCTTCCTGGCCGTCATCGAGCCCCTTGCGGACATCACGCTGGAGTTGCGCGGGGAGGTCGTGCAAGGGAATGTCGGGTCCGCTGGCCAGATAGTTTCGATACCAGAGGATGCCGGTGGTGAGCGCGAGCACGGCACCTGTTGCGGCCATCCATTTCTGCACCGGAGCCACGCCCTGCAGGGCCTTGCGCAAGGCGGTGCCATCGGCGAAGCGGTCGGCACGATCAAACGACAGGGCCTTGTCGATGGTTCGCGCTTCCCAGCGAGAGAGACCTTTCAGTGGTTTGAGCCGAAGTGGCTGCTGCCTGGCATCCGGTGCCACTTTGCCCGGAAACGGATGGCGGCCGCACAGGAGCTCGTACGCGACGATTCCCCACGAAAACACATCGTCCGCGGGGTGCGGGTCGGCTGCAATGAACATTTCCGGAGCCGCATACGCCGGTGTGAAGCCCTGGAATACGCTGTCATCCGCGGCGTGAATGCCGCGGGCGATGCCGAAGTCGAGGATCTTGGGTGTGCCGTCGCGAACGACGAACACATTGGCCGGCTTGAAATCCGAATGCACGATGCCCTTGCGGTGTGCGTAGGCCAGCCCGTCGGCCAGGCCGCGAATGATGGGCAACGCCTCGGACGGCGACAAACCTTTGCCATGCGTCTCGCGGATCACCGAATCGAGGGGTCGACCCTCGAGCAACTCCATCGCAATGAAGACGCGCCCGGTGCTCTCGTCGCGATCGAAGATGTGTACGGTCGCGATGTTGGGATGCGCCAGCTGCTGCGCGCGAAGCGCTTCGCGATGCAGTCCGGCGAGCGCGTCCGGAAGTCCCTGGAAGTCGCGGTTGAGCACCTTGACGGCGACATAGGGATGCCGGTCGCGCGCCTCTTCGGCCAGCAGGTCCCTGGCCCGCCAGACCTGGCCCTGGCTGCCGCGTCCGATCTCCTCTTCGAGTAGGTAGCGGCGGCGCAACGTCTCGCCGGGCATGAGCTGCCCATCGGCGGACTTCGGGAACCCGCCGGCGGTATCGGGGGTACGTACAGAGGGACGGTTATCCGAAAAGGGCGCGTCTCGAAGACGGGTAGGGTCCTGATCCGGGTCCATCGTCATCATTATGTCCTTTGGCAGGCTGCTCCCCTAAATCGAGGATTTCACACTACTCGCCGGCCCCCTCCCTTGGCGAGGTTGCATGGCAAAAAACGGTCTACACTGGGCGCCCAGAACACCAGACCGCAGGACGCGGCAATGTCCGAGACCATCAAAATTCCGGGGTATCGAATCGAGCGCAAGCTCGGGCAAGGCGGCATGGCGGCCGTCTATCTAGCGATCCAGCAGAGTTTCGAGCGCGAAGTCGCCCTGAAGATCATGTCGCCGCTGCTGAATTCCGACCCGAGCTTCACCACCCGATTCATCCGCGAAGCGCGCATCGTGGCGCACATCCACCATGCGTCCATCGTTCCGGTGTTCGATGTCGGCGAGCATCAGCCGTACCACTACCTGTCGATGGAATACCTGCCTGGCGGCGACCTCAAGCAGCGCATCCTGCGCGGGCGCTGCAACACAGAGCAGGTCATGGACGTGTGCATCGCGCTGTGCGGTGCACTGGACGTCGCCCATCGCAAAGGCTTCGTACATCGCGACATCAAGCCGGAAAACATCCTGTTCCGCGAAGATGGCACGCCGGTGCTCACCGACTTCGGCATCGCCCGCGCCGTGGACCGGGGCGCTTCGCTGACCGTGGCGGGCATGCTGGTCGGCACGCCGAGCTACATGAGTCCCGAACAGGTCAAGGGCGTCGAGCTCGATGGCCGCAGCGACCTGTATTCCCTGGGCATCGTCTGCTACGAAATGTTGACGGGCACCGTGCCGTTTCGCGCCGACTCGAGCATGTCGGTCGCGCTCAAGCATCTGAGCGAGGCGATTCCGCCGCTGCCTGGCGAGCTCGCGGTGTACCAGTCTTTCGTGAATTCGCTGACCGCCCGGGATCGCAACGATCGCTACTCGAGCGGAGCCGAGGCGGCGCAGGCGCTGCGCGCATTGCATGGCCGGGCGAACACGTCCGAGGCCACGATGCTGCGGCCGATGCCGCGCGAGATCACCGAGCAACTCAGGAAGCCGCCGCGTAAACCCATCCTGGCGCCGGCGATGGCGTCGGTTCGGGCCGCAGCCGCTCGAGGGTCAGCGGCCGTGTCGAGGGGCTGGAAGGCGAGGCCGCGCATGCCTCCGCTGCGCACCCTGTGGGAAAAGGTCCCCAGTGTCCCCAAGGTCGACTGGAGTCGACCCGCAGTTCGCTGGGCCGGTGCTGCGAGCCTGTTGGTAATAGTCGCCGCGGCCGGCGCGATGCTGGCTTTGCGTGAAGGCGCAGCAACGGCATCTACCGAAGACACCGCCGCCCCTGCGGCAACCGTTGCCGCGGCGCCGCCGATGGAGCCCAGCGTTCCAGCGGCCACTGAACCCTTGCCGGAAGCCTTGCCAACCACTCCGGAAGATCCGGCTGCCACCGACGGGCAGGGGTTGGTCGATGCCACTACGGATGGCACCACGCCAACGACGGACCCGGCCGTGCCAGTTCCTGATCCCGCGGCCGAAGCCGCGCGCAAACGACAGAACGCCGAGCTGCGCAAGCAGCGCCTCGCGGCCCAGCAGCGGCTGAAGGAAATCGCGCTCGAGCGCGAAGCGGCGACGCAACGGCAGCAGGAGGAAGAGATCCGGAACCTGCTCGCCTCTGCCAAGGCCGCATCCGCGGTCGGCGCGGTGCTGTATCCAGCCGGTGAGTGCGCCGCCGATTATTACCGCGCGGTGCTGAAACTGCGTCCCGAAAACCAGGAAGCACGCCTGGGTATGGAGCGCATCATCAACGTGCTCGTTACCGAAGCGAGGCACGCTCAATCGGTTGGTGACCCTGTCGCCCTTCGCAAGGCCACGACGCAGATCGCGCGACTGCAGCCGGACCATCGTCAGCTCCCGGAGCTGGAAGTTGCCCTGGCGGCGGTGGAATCCTCGCCGAGCGGACGGACTCGCCGCGAAGCGGCCGACCTGGAGAAAGTATCCAGGTACATCGCCAGGTCCTATGAGCTCCTCGAAAAGAAGCCCTTCGACATGAAGGCGGCCGATGCTGCCACCAAGCAATATGACCTCGCTGCATCGCTGGTGGCCATGGCGCCGGGACTGCCGACGCTGAAGGAACGGCTCATCGAGTATTACGCCGTCGCCGTGCGGACCGAGCTCGCTGCCAAGGACGCCAAGCGTGCGCAGCGCGCCCAACGCATGATCGCCTATGCGCGCAAGCGCAACTGGATGAGCAGCGATCTGGAGGAACTCGAGCTCACCATCAAAGAGGCTCCGGTAATCGGGACCGTCGGCGCGCAGTGATCCAGATTAGTTAGGGACGATCCGCGGGAGTCGATTGCACGACCCCCGCGGATGCAACCTGGGCCGCCCGCGCGGGTTCAAGGTCTCGCTTCGAGAATCAGGTTCACCGGCGAGTGTGCCGCGCGGCGGAAGCGTTTGAAGCCCGCACCCGACACCACGGACCGCAGGCGCGCTTCGCCAGCCTGCGCACCCAGGCCCATGCGACCGTCCTGCGACAACGAGCAGGGCGTGCACAGGAGCGTGGACGCCGCGTAGTAGGCGCGGCCGACCGGATTGAGATTCTCCTCGATGCGATCACCCGCGTAGGGCTCGACGATCATCCAGGTACCGTCGGGAGCCAGCGTCTTCAGCACATGACGTGAAGCGGCCGCCGGATCACCCATGTCGTGCAGCGCATCGAACACGGTGACGAAGTCGTAGTAGTGGCTGCCATCCGCAAGACTGTAGCTGTCCGCGCGCCCGATCTCGAAGTTCGCATTGGTAACGCCGGCCTCGCGCGCATGCGCCCTGGCGGAAGTGATCGACTCTTCGTGGATGTCGAAGCCGGTGAACTGCGACTTCGGATACGCCTTCGCCATGATCAGCGTCGAGTAACCCACACCGCAGCCCACGTCGGCGACGCGAATGCCGGCTTTGAGTCTGGCTTCGACGCCGTCGAGCGACGGAATCCATTCCTGGACCAGGTGATTGAGATATCCCACCTTGTAGAACCTTGCGCAGCCCGGAAACATGTCCGGGTGATGTTCGTGCCAGCCGATGCCGGCTCCGGATTTGAAGGCGTCCGTGAGGCGATCCACGATGCGGCCAGCGGCCAGCGCGGTCTGAAAGCCCCCGACGATGAACGCCGGACTTTCCTCCTGGGCGAACAACATCGCCTGTTCGGGTGAAAGCTGGTAGCGGCCGCTGTCGGCCAGGTAGTTCACGTAGCCGGACGCGGCATGCGCATTGAGCCATTCGCGCACGTAACGCTCGTGCGTGCCGCTCTTCGCGGCGAGGTCAGCGGCGGTCATCGCACCGTTCGTCGCGAGGACGCGGTACAGCCCGAGGCGGTCACCGATGACCACCAGGGCAGCCAGCGAAGTGGCGCCGAAGTCGCTGATGGCGCGGCCTAACAGGCCGTTCAAGGTTTCCTCGTTGATCAGGGCGGGGGCTTGTTTCTGCATGGTGTTTCTCCTGTTGATGTGCGCGCATCCTGCATCGACCACGCGGAGGAGAATTTGCTGCCCGGCCGTCGTTCTTGATCGACCGGCCACTTGTCTGGTTCGAAGAACGGGGCTCGCGGACTCGATCGATCTGCCGCAGAATTTGCCCATGGATGCATTGTCGGAACTGCTTCGCGCCGTAAAACTCTCCGGCGCCTTGTTCTATAACTCGAGCTGCACGGCTCCCTGGTGCCTGCAGGCGCCGCAGTCGAGCGCCTTCCTGCCATACATTCGCGCCCAGGCCACGCGCGTCATCGAGTTCCACCACATCACCGAAGGCACCGCGTACGTTCGCGTGGGAGACGAGACCACGCCTCTGGCGGCGGGCGACATCGTGATGATGCCGCACGGCGATGCGCACGAAATGGGCGCGGGCGTGGGCGGAAAACCCATCCGCGGCGACGACGCATTGCCCGCGCTCTGGAGCGGTCGCGTGAAGCTCGCGAGTTTTGGGGGCGGCGGCGAGACGACGGGCCTCGTGTGCGGCTATCTCGCCTGCGACGGCGAACTGCTCAGACCCGTGCTGGCGGGGCTGCCGCGAGTCGTGCGCGTCAATATCCGCACGGATCCTTCCGGCGAATGGCTGGACAACATGCTGCGACATGCGGTGTCCCAGGCTGCGGCCTCGACTCCCGGCAGCGACGTGATACTCGCGCACCTGGCCGAGGTGCTGTTCACCGAAGTGCTGCGGCGCTATCTGCTCACGTTGCCCGAAGGGCGCACGGGCTGGCTGGCGGGCGCGGGAGATCCGGCCGTGGGACGCGCGCTGGCGGCATTGCATCGGGACCCTGCGTTCGATTGGACGCTGGATCTGCTGGCGCACGAAGCGAGCCTCTCGCGCTCCGCGTTGACGGAGAAGTTCACGCGCATCATCGGGCAGGCGCCCATGGCCTACCTCACGGACTGGCGACTCGA
>Ga0190271_10001877_pt1 | contig 12331 bp, 12 predicted proteins | sample Popmic356T_FD_133747 | JGI IMG/M metagenome (GOLD analysis project Ga0190271, IMG submission 133747) | Populus adjacent soil microbial communities from riparian zone of Weber River, Utah, USA - 356 T | ecosystem: Environmental > Terrestrial > Soil > Riparian zone | place: USA: Utah | collected...
CCGACGCCCGGCATTCCGCGCACCTCCGACGGCAAGCCGAATCTCACGGCACCCGCGCCGCGTACCGCCGACGGCAAGCCCGATCTCTCGGGCCTCTGGACGAGAAGGTCGCGCACGAACTCGGGCTACAAGGCCGTTGACCCGGCGTCGGTCGACGCCGTGGTCCGAAAGCGCAACGAGAACTTCGGCAAGGAGAGCGGGCAGGCGTCGTGTCTACCGCTCGGCCCCGGCTACCTGTTCGCGACCGGGCCCGACCAAAACTTCGCGATGACCAAAATGATCCAGACGCCGGGGCTGATCGTGGTGTTGAGCCCCGATCTCACCTATCGGCAGATCTTCATGGACGGGCGTGCGCTCGAAGCCGACCCGAATCCGAGCTGGATGGGCTACTCGGTCGGGCACTGGGAAGGAGACACGTTGGTCGTCGAGAGCGCGGGGTTTAACGATCGCACGTGGCTCGTCGGAGCCTACCCGCACACGGAAGGCCTGCGCGCCGTCGAGCGCTATCGCCGGTCCGACTTCGGACATCTGACGATCGAGGTGGAGCTTCGCGATCCCAAACTGTATGCGGCTCCCTGGACGGCGAAGATCGAAGTCGAGATCGCGGCGGATACGGAGCTGCTCGAATACGTGTGCAACGAGAACCAGACATTCCACGAGCACTGGGTCGGTACGCGCTCGGATGACCAGAGATCAGAAGTCACGCTCTCGCCGGCGAAGCTTGCGCAGTATGCGGGCACCTACACCGAGCGGAAGCCGCACTGGCAAGATGCACCGGTCGCGCGAGTCTTCGAGATCAAACTCGCCAACGGCGCGCTGTTCCTCGGTGCGACACGGCTAACGCCGCAGTCGGAGACCGTCTTCATCAACAGCGGGCTCGCGATCGAGTTCGTCGTGGACGGCCAGGGCGCACCCACGCATCTTTTCGACAAGCACGTCTCGGGCGATTACCGATTCGATCGCGTGAAGTAGACGACCACGTCGGCTGCAGCTTGTCAGGCAGCGTTCCATAGGCGCTCGACACCACGGAACTCCGTGCCGCTGAACGCCACTTGGTAAATGTCCGGAAACGAGAGTCCACGCCAGAACTCGTATTCACACCCCGGGTCCAGCGCATTCAGCACGAGGGCCAGGAGATTCCCGTGCGTCGCGAGCACTACCTGCGAGCCGGCGTGACGGGCCACCACGGTTCGCACGACGGCGAGCCCCCGGACTTGAGCCTGCACGTTCGACTCTCCCCCACGAGGCGCCTCGGCGGGAAGACGCCACGCTTGCCGAACGAGCGCCTCAAATTCGCTCGGTGGCACCGTGGGCAACTCGCGCTCTCGCAGGTCTGGCACCAACTCCGGACGGAGGCCCAGGCGACTCGCCAACGGCTCGACCGTCTCCACCGATCGTCTCGACGGACTGGTGTAGACAGCTGCAATCGGCCGCGATGCCAGTCGCTCGGCGACGACGTGAGCAGCCGCGCGGCCAGCGTTCGACAACTCCCGATTGTCGTCATCTCGCCACTCGGTATGTGCGTGACGAACCAAGTAGCAGATCGTTTCCGCTCCTATCACCCCGTCACCTGCCTCACGTCCACCCGAGCAACTCGAGGATCTGGTCTTTGGGTGCAAGCGGCCAACTGGGATGGCTGCTCAACTCACAGCGTTCACAGAACTGATCGCCTTCGATTCCATAGACGTTGGGCGCCAATGCCTCCGGGGCCGCTTCGGGTACTGGTCTGCCGAGTACGTCTCCCAGGACCTCGGCATCACGAACGTGCTTCGGATCAATCGGAGCTGACTGCGAAGCCCGCGACAGCGTCAGCACCTTGTGCTCGAAGATCCGTTCCAGAGGGAGAACATGGACAGAGTGCTCGCCAATCGCAATCGGCATGGCATCCACGATCGAGCCGACCAGATCGGGGAATACGTCTACCCGAATGCGTGATGCGGGATCGACAAGTTGAATCATGAATTTGGGAGTGCCTGGCCGCACGACATGGTAGTGGGACACGAGAAACGGCCCGACCACCGTGGGTGAGATCGCGTCCATCGAAGCCGCGACGAGGTCGAGATCGGTGATTTCGTCCCGCGAACCCTGCCGCCCCAGGCCCGCCAAGCCGAATTGGATGCCGACGCCGCCGGTCAGTGCGACGCTACCCGGCCGCACATGAAGCATCAGCCGATCGAGGCAACCAGACAGGCGATCCATCTCGGTAGTCGAGAGCCCCTGCGTCATTGTGTCATCCAGAGACAGGACACAGCGATCGACGAGCGAATGGAATGAGGGAGTTGGCGGGGTGGACGGGACTCGAACCCGCGGCCTCCGGCGTGACAGGCATTACTCAAATTCCGCAAGTCAATTTCACCCAATAACTTACAGATTCTGCCACGCGCAGCTGCCGCGCTATGTTCCAAAGGCTCGCTTCACTGCGTCTTGTAGTCGCGGGTCCACCACCATGCTCGCAGGGTCACTCTACCGTGTCGCGATTTGGATGTCGTCTTGTGTTCCAATGGCTGCGCAGCAGTGATTTCGCGGAAAGGGCAGAGGAACTGTGAGACACGCGAATGTTCGCAGTCGGGTGTTTCGGATCCTGGGTGCGTTGACCGTGCTGTGCGGGGGGGTCTGCGCCGACGGTACAGCCAAGTTCGCAATCGAGGCGGCCCAGCGCGCCGAGCGATGGAAGGATGTTCACTTCTCCTCCGGACAATTGGGCGCCGAGCGTGCAAACGATCCCTGCGACTTCCACCGACGTCTGAGACTCCTCCCGTCCGACCTCTTGGTTGTGTCAGACCGGATCGCGTTCGCCCTTCCACGCATCAATTCCAGCATCCTGTCCTGCCCAGCGGAGCGACGGGAGATCACGATCACGCGGCTCCGGTATAGTCGCGGTTCACGAAAGGAGCCCAGCCTCGGTGGGGGGGGAGGAGACATCCTGTCCGCGGCGGTTGTGGGGATGCAAAACCTGCTTCGACGGAAGACGACCACACTTAACTTCCTGTCTCTTGATTACCAGGAGGCAGGTGGTGACTCGGCCTCTGCGACGTTTTACCTCGAAGGGCAGAACGCTGCTTCGCTGCTCAAGTCACTCAGCCGTATCAGTAAGGTTCCGGTGGAAGTCACTGCGGTTGATGTCGCAGGGCTCGATCAAGGCGTTGTCGTGTTGGTCGATCCCGATCGGCGATAGCTCGCGAACATCCCGATCTGGGAGTCGCAAGCGCCTCGAGCAGCTATTTGCAGAGTGTTCCCGTCCGTCTGGAGCAAGCGGTGACGAACCCTACGCGCGGAACCGTATCCAGGCTGTCCTTGTCCTTGCAATTTGACGATTCTAAAGTTGGTGGGAAAGGGGGACTCTCCCGCTTTCAGTCACTCGCATTCCTCCCGTGCCATGCGGCATGCCACGCTGAAAATGACGGTCGGTGACGCGCGGTGACGGCTTGGGACGGAAGACCTAGATCGCGGATTTACTAGCGAATCTGAAAAGTCTGGCGGGGTGGACGGGACTCGAACCCGCGGCCTCCGGCGTGACAGGCCGGCGTTCTAACCAACTGAACTACCACCCCAGTGGGGAACTTCAAGTGCGTCCACCTTCGCGCTGCGCGCTTCGATGGACAACCTTCGCTTGGCTCGCCAACCGTAGCTCGCCTGCGTCTGTCTTTTCAGACCAGACTTCGGCGGAGCGAAGGTTGGTGGGCGGTGCAGGGCTCGAACCTGCGACAGCCGGCGTGTAAAGCCGGTGCTCTACCACTGAGCTAACCGCCCCTCGCCCGACTATCCCGCTATCGCGCTCTGCAGCGCGTCGGCGTGACCGCAAAACATGATTATATTGGCGGCGCGACCCGCAAGGCAAGGAAGGCAAAGCCAATCAGCAGGCCGATAACCGCTCGATACTCCTTGTTGCGCCATGCACGTGCCGCGCTGAATCGGCGGTTCATCTCCTCGCCTTCAGAGCGGCGGTACTCGTCGTAGGCCCCGCCAAAGCGCCCTCGCAGGAACGCCTCCTCGGTCCTCACCGCAGCTGTCAGCGTCGCGGCCATGTAGACACCCGCGAGCAGCCCGGCGATGACACTGTTCGCCGCGACCACCACCCCGAGAGCCATCACCGATGAGCCCACGTAGAGCGGATGGGCGGTCCATCGATACGGCCCGGAGCGCGTGACCTCTCGTCCTTTCTCGAGATGACCGGCGGCCCAGATGCGAATGAGTTCACCCACGATCGCAATCGCCACACCAACGCGCCAGCTTGTCTGTGTGGGATGCGCGAGGACGGCCGTCACCACCGCGGTCACGAATCCAAGCGGCACCCGCTTCCGTGCGAGGACACGCAGCAGAGAGTTGGCGCCTGCGTCAGCCACGAGCGGCAACTCGATACTCCGCGGCGGAGACGACTTCGTCGACGGCGATGTCGTCGATGCACGGCTGCAACAGCCGGCACTTGCGCTCGTAGTGACAGAAGCATCGCGCCGCACGCGAGATCGTGATGTCGTCACTCGACCATGGGCCGTTGCGTTCGGCGAACGTCGGTCCAAAGAGCGCGACGACGGGAGTGCCGACGGCGGCGGCGATATGCAGCGGTCCCGTGTCTCCAGACACCATCAGCTTCGCGCGTCTGGCGATGGCGAAGATGTCGATGATGTTGGTTCGTGGAGACAGTTCGGCTGCGCCACGAGACGCGCCGACGACGAGTGACGCGATGTCTTCCTCGCCTGGCCCCCACAGGACGAGCGATCGCACACCAATGCGCTCGCGGATCTCCACGGCGAGCGCACCAAACCGCTGCGGTGGCCAGCGCTTGTTCGGCCACGCCGCACCAGGATTGATCAGCGCGTAGCCCTCCGATCCGAAACGCGCGGCCACCGTGTCGCCCGTCACCGTTCTCGGCAACTTCCAGGGAAACGCCACTTGTAGATCCTCGACGCCAAGCGCGCGCATCATCGCAAGGTTCTTGCGGATCACATGCGGCTCCCGTCCAGGGTCTGGCGTCTCGTTGTAGAAAAAACGTGCCGCCCGCTCGCGCAGGTGTTCGCGCGGCAAGCCGATCACGCGCTGCGCTCCCGCCGCTCGCGCAAGAATCGCTGACTTCAACAGCCCCTGCAGATCGACAACTGCGTCGTACTTCGCACGTCGCAGTCTGCCGATCGTGCGAAGCAGTGCGACGACACTCTTCCGCGGATCGACGGGGACCGCGTCGTTCAATCCGTCAACAAGCTGCAGGACCGAGGTGTACCGCGGATCGACGAGCCAGTCGATTTGCGCGTCGGGATAGCGTGCGCGAAGCGCTGCCGCGGACGGAATCGCATGGATGACATCACCGAGCGACCCGAGACGGACAAGCAGGAACTTCGGCGTGCGCTCGGTCACGGCCTCGACGCAATGCGCGCGAGCAGATCACGTGTGGAGTGATCCTTGGGATCGCCCACGATAGCGACGCGGCCGCCATACGCGCGCACGACATCGCGCTCGGGTACCGTCTCGACGGTGTAGTCAGTGCCCTTGCAGTGGACGTCCGGGTGCAACAACTCGAGCAACGGACCCACAGTCGGCTCCGGGAAGACAGTCACAAAGTCGACGCATCGAAGCGCCGCGACCAGCTCGGCGCGATTGTCTGCCGCCAGCACCGGGCGACCGTCCCCCTTCAAAGCCCTGACCGACTCGTCGTCGTTGATCGCCACGATCAGAACGTCGGCTTCCTGTGCCGCCGCTTCGAGGTACCGCACATGGCCCACGTGAAGCAGATCGAAACAGCCGTTGGCGAATGCGACAGTACGGCCTGATGCCTGAGCGTCCTGGACGCGTGCCGCCAGCGCGTCGCGCGACAGCACCTCACCCACGCGCGCGGCCCTTTCCGGGCGAGGACATGGAATCAGATCGGACGGCTCTGCGAATCTCGTCGGCCGAGGCAGTGGCGGTGCCACGCTTCATGACCACAATGCCCCCGGCGTAATTTGCCAGCCGCGCCGCCGTTTCAAAGGTTGCCCCCGCCGCAAGCGCGAGCGCCATCGTGGCCATGACGGTATCTCCAGCACCGGTCACGTCGGCGATCTCGTCAGAGCCAAAGATGGGAATGTGCACCGTTGGCGTGTCAGACACAAAGAGCGACATGCCGCGGCTCCCACGCGTGATGAGCACCGCCTGCATGCCAGTCCGCAGGAGCAGGTCGCGACCCGCCCGCTCGAGCACACCGCGATCGTCGTTGATGCGCACGCCGAGCGCCTGTTCGACCTCCGACTCGTTTGGCGTGCACGCGGTCAGACCCCGGTAGTCGAGCACGCGATAACGGCTGTCGATGAGAACCGGAATGGGGTGCCCTTCGCGCCTCAGGGCCATGCGCAACTTGGACACGAACGCCGGCGTGACGAGCCCCGAGCCATAGTCCGAGACGAGCACCGCATCGGCTTTCATCGCGGCATCGAACGTGCGCCGCTCGAACTGCGCGCGCGTGTCGCGAGTGACAACGCCATTCACCGCGCGATCGATGCGCACCACCTGCTGCTTGGCCGAGTGAATGCCGCCGGCCAGGATTCGCGTCTTCACGGGGGTGTGGTGACGAGCCACGCGCACGACACCCCGATGATCGACTCGCTTGTTCAGCGCGGCTGTCAGCCGCCGGGCCGGCTCATCGCGTCCGACCAGGCCTGCCAGAATCGCGCGGCCACCAAGCGCGGCCACGTTGTTCGCAGCATTGCCGCCCGCGCCAGGTACGACCTCCGTGGAGTCGTACTCGAGGATCAGCACCGGAGCCTCACGCGAGACGCGCGCGACGCGGCCGTACACGAATTCATCGGCGACGATGTCGCCGATGACGGCCACTGTTCGCTCCTTCAGCGCGTCTACGACCGCGAGGAGCTGCGCAGAATCCAACCGACTGCCTCCAATTGCTGTTCTCTTCAGGGGTCTGACCGCCCGTCTACGAGGACGTACGCAGAATCCACCCGACAGCTTCCATTAGATTGTTGAGAATAGCATCCGCGCGCACTCCATCTGGCGCATCCACCTGCTCGGGCCCGGATCGCACGAGAACACTTCGCGTGCCCGCGGCCTGCCCGCACGCCACATCGAGCCAACGATCGCCCACCATCACGGACGTCGCTGGATCCAGATCCATCTCTCGACAGGCCTGCTGAATCATCCCTGGCGCCGGCTTGCGGCAGCGGCACTCCCGCCGGTAGCGATCGATTTTCGATTCGGCAAAGTGGGGACAGTAGTAATAGCGGTCGATGCCGGCACCGGTGCCCTCGAGCCGGCGATCGATCTCGCGATGAACGGACTGAACGAAGCCTTCTTCGATGATCCCGCGCCCGACGGCAGCCTGGTTCGTGATGACCACCGTCGCGAATCCCGCCCGCTTGATCAGTCGCAATGCGTCAACCGTCCACGGAAACAGTGTTAGCTTCTCGAGGCGATTGAGGTAGCCGCACTCCTCGACGATCGTGCCGTCGCGATCGAGAAACACTGCGGGTCTGCTCATGACTCGGGATTCGGGGTTCGGGATTCGGGATTCGGGATTCGGGGTTCGGCGTTCATCGTCATCAGGTCAGTTACCGCACGCATGACTCGATCCGGCGAGAGCCCATTCATGCAGCGATGATCGATCGGGCACTCTCGCAGCATACATGGACGGCACCACACGTGGTTGATCAGCACGTCAGTGCGACCGCCTGCACCGGACAGCGGCGCCGTTTCCCGCTCTCGTGTCGGACCGAAGAGTGCCGCGAGCGGAACACCCACTGCCCCCGCGAGATGCATGGCACCTGAGTCGTTCGACACGCAGGCCGACGCCAGACGCAGTACACCGGCCAACGTACCCAGCGACGTTGAGCCCGCCAGATCAAAGACCTGCGCGCGCGCGTCCTCGGACACGAGCGCGCGAACCCAACCCGTCGTCGCTGCATCCGCCGACGACCCGATCAACACGCAGCAGGCACTCTGACTGTGAATCAATCGCGCAGCGACATCCGCGAAATGCTCCGACGGCCATCGCTTGGCGCCGCCATACGCCGCCCCCGGCGCCATCACGACGACCGGCCGAGCTCCGTCCCATCCCTTGGCGCCGAGCAGATCGCGCGCCGCGCTCAGGCTGTGTGTCGAGACGACGAGCTGAGGTTCGAGAGAACCGTTCTCGATGCCAAGCCCGTTTATCAGCCGGCGGTAGTACTCCGACTGATGAACGCGTATCGCCGGACGCGGCACCGCTCGCGACAACAGTCGATCCCGAAGATCCGCTGCGTAACCCCATCGCTCTCGAATGCCTGCGCTCTTGACCAGCCACGCCGACGCAAACGAGTTCGGGAGCAACACGCTGACGTCCGCGCGCAGGGAGCGCAGCTTGACGACGTCGGATTGCCGCTGTGCTCGCGACCACAACCGACCAGGCCACTCGAGAACGACGACTTCGTCTGCGAGCGGCGTCATCGTGAAGAGGCCTGCAACAGACTTCCGCGCGGCCACAAGCAGACGCGACCGTGGAAAGTGTCGCCGGAGGTCGCCGATCGCCGGCAGCGCCATGACCGCATCACCGAGCCAGTTGGGCGAAACCACCAGCAGGCGCTCCACCTCCTTCGTCATGACGCCTGTTCAGCGGGAGCAGGTTCCTGGTCCCGCCATCGCCGATGCATCCAGAGCCACAGATGCGGATCGCGTCGCACATACATCTCCAGGACGTCGGTGCAGCGCTGCGTGAACTCACGGATCGCCTCGGGTCCCTTCGTCTCAGGAGCCGGCACGGGGCAGTCGAAGACCAGGCGATAGCGGCCACCGGGAAGAGGAAACGCAAAGACCGGAATCACAGGTGCACCGGTTCGCAGCGCCAACGCCGCCAGTGCAGACGTCGTCGCCGCCGGGCGGTTGAAGAACTCCACCGTTACCGCATCCGAATGGAGATGCTGATCGATCAACATCGCCACGCCTCGGTTGCTTTGCAGATCGCGCAGCACGCGCCTGAGACCACCTTGCCGATAGATGACCGAGTTGCCCGTGCACGTCCGGATTCGTTCGAGCATCGCGTGCAGGAGAGGATTGTCGAGCGGCCGCGCCACGACGGAGATCGGCTCGCCGTGCAGTGCAAAAGCGATGGCCTGAATCTCCCAGTAGCCGAAGTGACCGGTGAAAAACAGCACGCCCTTGCCCTGCCGATACGCCTGCCGGACGTGCTCCTCCCCTTCGAGCTCCACGCGCTCCAGCATCTGCTCGGGTTGGAGTGCGCTGAACTGGATCAACTCGAGCAGCAGGCTGCCGAAATGTCGGAACATCCCGCGGCACACCAGCGCGTTTTCCTCCGCAGACCGCGATGGAAATGCGTGCGCCAGATTGTTCAACGCGATGCGGCGATGGAAACGATCGACGACGGACACCATCGCGCCGAGTGCGCCGCCACAGGCACGCACAGCTGTCATCGGCAGGAGGCGCAGGCACGCCTGTACTGTTCGCGCGAAGGCAAACTCGAGGCGATGTCTCACAGCCGTTCCAGAAGCCATGAGGAGAACTGCTCTGCCGGCTCGATGACTGCGGTCATCGGAAGAACCGCCCAGCCGGTTTGAGGGGCCACCCGCATCGCATCCTTCTCGGTGGTCACAACCAGATCGGCGCTCGTTTCTTTCGCGATCGCCCGAATGCGATCGAGGTCGCCTGACGAAAACCAATGATGATCCGGAAAGCGCAGCTCGCGGACCACCTCGTATCCCTGGTCACGAAGCGTCGTGAATAACCGCTCAGGGCGTGCGATGCCTGCAACTGCGACAACGCGGGTGCCGGACGGCGTGGATGCGTCTATTCCCTGCAGGGCTCCGAAGTGATTGGTCACGCGGAACACCGGCATACGATCGAACGTCGCTGCCACGCGCGAAACGTCGTCGGGCGACCCCGGCACCAGGACACAGTCCGCCGACGACGCAGCATCGAGCGGCTCACGAAGCCGGCCACTCGGCAACACGGCATCATCGAGATCTGATGCCGGCATCACCAGCACGTCGACGTTCCTCCCCAGCGCCAGATGCTGAAACCCATCGTCGAGCAGCATCACCGTGGAGTCGAACTGCTTCTCGGCGAGCCGGCCGGCAAGATGGCGATCGGCGCACACGAGCACCGGGACACCAGGCAGCCCACGCGCCAGCATCTGTGGCTCATCGCCCGAGTTCTCCACAGGCTCGAGCACGCGATTCCCATCACTCACGATAACCACGCCATCATTCGCGCGGCGTCGCGCGTACCCGCGGCTCAGGATTGCCGGACGCTGGCCCATGTCGAGCAGCATCCGCGCCAGCGCGGCAACGATAGGCGTCTTGCCGCTGCCGCCAACTGACAGGTTGCCAACACTGATGACAGGGCGATCGAGGCTTCGTCTCGACTGCGGATGCCGTTCGTACCACGAGCGCCGCATCCGTGCGACGTGTCCGTAGGACGCGCTCAGAACACTCAATGGATCACGCGGAAAGGGCGGACAACCGCTGGCGGCTGACGCGGGGGAAACAGCTCGGCGAGCACCTTCAGCGTGGTGTCCTTGGCGCCGCGATTGGCGTCCACGAGCGCACGTGCCGCGGCCCCGAGCCTGGCGCGTCGCACCGGATCCGCCATCAGTCCGACGACGACGTCTTCGAGCTCGCGCGCATTGCGCACCTGCACCGCCGCACCGTTTGCGAGGAAGGCGCCGGCGATCTCCGCGAAGTTCTCCATGTGCGGACCGAACACGATCGGCTTCCCGTGAACAGCGGGCTCGAGGATATTGTGGCCGCCCATCGGCACGAGACTTCCACCCACGAACACCGCTGTTGCAATCTGATAAAGCTGCGCGAGCTCGCCAATCGTGTTCACGATGACAGCATCGGCGCGAGGCTCGGCATCGATCGGCAGATCACTGCGGCGGATCGTCGACAGCCCTTCGCGCTGACAGAGCCGCTCGACTTCGTCGAACCGCTCCGGATGTCGCGCCGCCAGGATCAGCAGCGCGTTTCCTCCCGCTGCGGTCGTCCGTACGCGATTGAACGCGCGAATCACCGCTTCCTCTTCGCCCTTCGACGTGCTGCCCGCGACGAGCACGAGGCGGCCCGGCGAAATGCGGAAGAAGCGCAGCACGCGCTCGCGCCCGCGCCCAGGGGCCGTTGACGGATCGAGCGAGTCGAACTTGAGGCTGCCCGTCACCGTGAGGCGAGCGGGGTCCGCCCCCAACTGTCGCAGCCGCCTGGCGGTCTCTTCACCCTGCACGCACAAACGATCGATGTCGCTGAGCACGCGACGGATAAAGGGACGGACGAGTCGATAGCGTGGAAACGAGCGATGCGAGATGCGCCCGTTGACGAGAGCCGTCTTGATTCCGCGACGACGGCATTCGCGCAGGAGGTTGGGCCAGATCTCCGTCTCGACCATGACGAAGAGTTTTGGCTTGACGATGTCGAGCGTGCGGCGGATTGTGAAGGTCCAGTCGAGCGGCAGATAGAACACCGCATCCGCGTCAGGCACGTTTCGACGCGCCACGTTCTGCCCGGACAGGGTCGTTGTCGAGAGGAACACGCGGAGCTCGGGGTAGCGCGCGCGCAGGCCCGACACGATCGGACGGGCCGCGAGCACCTCGCCAACAGAGACCGCGTGGACCCAGATGGATTCTTCGGCGTCGAGGTTGAACGACACCGGAAGATAGCCGAGGCGCTGACCGAGGCTGCCGACATACTTGTTGTAACGAAGAGCCTGATACAGCAAGTAGGGCGAGAGCACGACGAGCGCGAGCAAGGTCGCGACGCTGTAAAGGAGGTACACGCTAAATCGTAGGAAATGTGGGTCTTACAATCATGAAAGTATAGTCGCGCGATTGACCCTGTTCAAGGCTGGTATCTACAATCGGATCGCACCAAGGCCACGAAGAGCACGGTTACCACGCCACGACGCACACGAAGTTCACGAATCATCAGCGGAGGACTAAAAACAATGGCCGTCAAGGTCGGCATCAACGGGTTCGGACGGATCGGGCGCAACATCATGCGCGCAGCTTTGGGATCGAAGGACATCGACTTTGTCGCGGTCAACGACCTCACCAGTGCCGCCACCCTTGCGCACCTGTTGAAGTACGACTCGGTCCTCGGCAATCTACACGCTGACGTCAAGGCGACGAGCGACGGCATCTCCGTAGACGGCGAGGAGTTCAAGGTGCTGTCGGTCAAGGATCCGGCGCAACTCCCCTGGAAGGATCTTGGCGTCGACGTCGTGTTCGAGTCGACCGGGATCTTCACCGACCGGGACGGCGCGGCCAAGCATCTCGCAGCCGGCGCGAAGAAGATCATCATTACCGCGCCCGCGAAGAAGCCGGACATCACTCTCGTCCTGGGTGTGAACGACGACAAGTACGACCCTGGCAAGC
>Ga0190271_10001878_pt1 | contig 12329 bp, 8 predicted proteins | sample Popmic356T_FD_133747 | JGI IMG/M metagenome (GOLD analysis project Ga0190271, IMG submission 133747) | Populus adjacent soil microbial communities from riparian zone of Weber River, Utah, USA - 356 T | ecosystem: Environmental > Terrestrial > Soil > Riparian zone | place: USA: Utah | collected...
CAGCGACATGTCCTGCGTCGCGTTGCAGTCCCACTGGTCACCCGGGCACACCTGGTAGTGCCAGACGTACTCTCCGGTGTCCGCTTTCACGGCGACGATCGAAGCCAGGAAGAGATTGTCCCCGCCGCCCGGACTGCGCAGCGTCTGGTTGTACGGAAAGCCATTGCCGACGCCGATGTAGACGAGCTTCAGCTCAGGGTCGTAGCTGAACGCGTTCCACGCCGTGCCGCCGCCGCCGTGCTTCCACCACTCGCCCTTCCAGGTCGTGGCCGCCTTGCGCATCGCTTCGTTTTCGAAGCCATCTGCAGGGTTGCCGGGCACGGTGAAGAAGCGCCAGAGCTGCTTGCCGCTCAGCGCGTCGTAGGCCGTGACGTAGCCGCGGACCGGACGTACGTCCGCACCGCCGTGACCGACGATCAACTTGCCATCGAACACGCGCGGTGGACCATTGATGTAGCGCAGCTCGCTGGGATCGTAGTCGCGCTGCTCCCACATCACCTTGCCGGTGTTGGCGTCGAGCGAGATGACGCGACCATCTTGCGTGCCCAGGAAGACGCGACCCTTCCAGTACGCGATGCCCTTGGGGCCCCAGCCGAGGCGCAGGTGAATCGCAGACTGCTCACGCGTCTTGGAGTCGTACTCCCAGAGCAGCTTGCCCGTGACCGCGTCGAACGCGCGGATGTACGAGTGTCCGGTGGTCACGAACAGCTTGCCGCCCGCCTCGACGGGCCCGGTCAGCGTGTTCTCGGGCACCAGGTCGTGGTGCCAGGCGAGCCCGAGCCGCGAGACGGAATCGAGATCGATCTGGTCGAGCGGGCTGTAGTGCTGCTCGCCGGCGGTGCGTCCGAACGACGGCCAATCGTCCGGATCGAGCAAGGCCGTGGACTCGGGCGGTGCTGCGTCGTGCTCCCACGAGGCCCACGTAACCACGCCAGCGAGCACCAGCACGAACCCAGCCAGCCAGCCCGCCTTACCCTTCACCCACTGCCTCGCCATACGCGCCCCACGTCCATGACATTCGCCGCAGCCCAAACCTGACCGATAGCGCCGTCCGCACTTAGTCGCCATGTCTCACAACGGGGCGTGCGGAACAATCGCCGTCAGGCGCGGCGCGCGGTTCGGTCAACGATTGGCCGTGCCGAGCCAGGCGTCGAACGCCGGGCCGCGTTCTACGTCACGGCCGCCAGCTCCGGCCGCGGACCTGTCGCCGCAACGTTCGCCGAGTCGGACCGGGGAACGCTCTGACAATCAGGCAGCGCACGTTAAGCTCCCCCGCGATGAGAGGTAAGCTTGGGCTCGGTGTCTTGGATCGGTTGCTCGCCTGTGGAGTGCTTTGTTCTCTCGCGCACGCAGCGAGCGCGCTCTTCGACCCGCCGAGCCAGGCCCACGCACAGGACGTGGCCGACCCGTACGGTGCGGTCGCGACCGCGACGCGTGTGCCGCGTCCGCTGCGCGACGTGCCAGCCACGGTGACGGTGCTGCAGCGCACGGAGATCGATCAGAACCCGACGCTCGGTACGGACACGTTGTTGCGCAGCGTGCCCTCGGTCGCGACCTTTCGGCGCAGCACCAGCCTCACCGCCGACCCGTCGTCGCAGGGCCTCAACCTGCGCGGCGTCGGCCCGTCGGGCGTGTCGCGCACGCTGGTGCTGGTCGACGGCGTGCCCGCGAACGATCCGTTCGCTGGGTCCATCTATTGGCGCGCACTGCCAAGGATTGGCATCGAGCGTGTGGAGATCGTCCCAGGGGGCGGCTCTGCACTGTACGGAAGCGCGGCACTCGCGGGCGTGGTGCAGCTGTTCTCGCGTCCGCTCACGCCCAGCATCGAGGCCGACGCTTCCTACGGCTCGCTCTACACGCTGCAGCTCGACGCACGCGGCGCCTACGACTGGCGAAAGGTCGGCGCGTCGGTCGAGGGCGAGTACCTGCGCTCGGATGGTTTCCGCGTGGTCGCGGCGGACCAGGCGGGTCCCATCGATCGCCCCGCAGGCAGTCAGCACCTGACTCTCAACACGCGCAGCGTCGCGCGACCGACCAAGGACCTGACACTCGGTGCGGCACTGCGCCTGTTCGGTCAGGAACAAAACGGCGGCACGCACTACACCACGTCCGCTGTCCGCTCGGGTCTGCTCTCGCTCGATGGCGCACTCGCGCTGGACAGGCAGGCGTCGCTGTCGCTCTCGCTGTTTGGACGCGTGCAGCGCTTCGAGCAAGACCGCGCACGGGTGGCGATGGGCCGCGTCAGCGAGACGCTCGCCGCACGACAAGACGTGCCTGCGCAGGATCAGGGCGGGTCGCTGCTGTACACGAGCCCCGCGCTCGCGCTCGCCGGGCGGCACGTCGTCTCATCCGGCGTCGACGTGCGCCGCGTGGCAGGCGAGTCGCGCGAGCAGCTGTTTCCAGCGATGCCTTCGGCCCAGGCACTAGAGAGCCGCACGGCCGGCGGCGAGCAGATCCTGGCCGGCGCCTTCGTGCAGGACCTGTACAGCGTGAGCTCCAAGGTCGAGCTCAGCGCGGCGCTGCGCGGGGACTTCTGGCGCAACCGCGAAGGCTCGAGCGAGCTCGGTTTTGCAAGCGGCGAGCAGCAGCGCACGCAATACGATGCGCGCTCGGCCTACGCACTCAGTCCGCGTGTAGGCGCGCTGGTCAGGCCCGTGGCGATGTTGGCGCTGCGGGCGTCGCTGTACCGCGCCTTTCGCGCGCCCACGCTCAACGAGCTGTACCGCCCGTTTCAGGTCGGCACCGTGCTCACCGCCGCGAACGCGGCGCTGGGCCCGGAGCTGCTTCACGGCTTCGAAGCAGGGGTCGAGCTCGCGCCGCTGGACGGGCTCGTCCTGCGCGCGACGGGGTTTTGGAATCGTCTGGACAGTCCGGTCAGCAACGTCACGCTGCAGACACCGCTACCGGACGGAGCGCAGCGTATGCGCGGCAACCTGGGCTTCGCCGTGGTGCGCGGCGTCGAGACCTCGATCGAGCATCGGCTGGCGCCCGCGCTGACCACCCTCGTGGCCTACACGCTCGCGGCGTCCGAGGTGCGCGATGGCGGCGGCGTCCCGAACCTGCACGGCAAGCGCCTGCCTCAGGACCCGGTGCACCGCGCCAGCTTTTTGCTGCTGTTCGACAAGCCGGTGTGGTTCACCGCGTCGCTGCAGGTTCGTGTGCTCGGCAAACAGTACGAGGACGACCTCAACACGCTCGAGCTGAAGCCGTACGCCCTGATCGACCTCGCGGCCAGGCGGCGGCTGTTCTGGAAGCTGTCCGTCTTTGGCGTGGTCGAGAACCTGCTCGATGCGACCTACCTGGTGGGCCGCGCCGGTGTGGATACCGTGGGCCAGCCGCTCGTCGCGCGCGCGGGCCTGATGATCCGCGACCGGCCCTGAGTCCGTGTACGCAGCTGCCCGCGCTCGCGCGGTGCCTGTCACTTGACCAGGAAGGTGAAGGCGTCGATCTGCGTCGGCTGCTCGTTGCCGCGCAGGACCTTGTGCACGATCTCGAGCACACACGGAGCGTCGTGGTCGACCCACAGCAGCTGCTGGCGCAGCTCGTACGGTCGCAGCGGGATCTTCCATGCTGACTCGGCGGAAAAAAGAGCCTGCAGCTCCAGCGTTCGTGTCTGCCCGATGTTGTGTAACGTCCAGGGCGACTGAGGTTCGTCTGGGGGTCCCACGGGACGCGGCGACAGCAGGTACAACGCATCCTCGACCGGGATGCGGCCCAGGTACCCGATGGGCAGCTCGGAGCTCGGCAAGCGGTAGCGTCCGGTCGGGCCGTTCGGCATGTCGGTCGACGCCAGCTCCTTCTGGATGCGCTCGCGCAGATCGGACGGTAGCGCCTCAAAGTCGAGCGTCTGCCGGAGCTGCGCTGCATACGCAGAGTCATCCTTGCGCGCGGGCAGGAACGTGCGCTGGGCACCGTCTCCGATCTGAATGCGCTGCGCCTTCTTGATCGCGTCACGCGTCGGCAGCAGCTGACACGGATCGCCTTGCTCGCCATCGGGCGGCGACAGGGACTTGAGTGCAGCGCGCACCTTGGCGTCGTCATCGCTGACATCGGTGATGATGACGACGGACTGATCGCTGTCCGAGTAGCTGTTGAACACCGCAAACGAGATGATATCGATCGACATAAGTGAGTCTCCCTGAAAATGGATGGGTCTGTGGACTACTGCTAGACGGCGTAGGTCCCACTGCACAACTTCCGCACTTCCGAGCCTCGCCGGGCCTCCGCGCAGACGGACACCGGATTGCCCGCTGGATTCGCGAAATCTTTCCGCCAGTACTTGAACCCGCCGCCCTCCAGGCCCTGGTTCTCGCTGCCGGGCAACGGATACTCGATGCCTGTGATCAGCGGGACGACGCTGAAGGTGACGTTTACGACGGCAAACGTCGCAGCGTTGTTCTGCACCCGCGCGTACGCATGCCGGGTGCTCGCATTGACTTCATAGTGACCCACTTCAGTGATCTGGATGGCCATGTTTTTCTCCTCACTCGTTGAGTGCTGCGCTAACGCGGCGTGGTCACGGCATAGAGCGACCACACGACGAACTCCTGGAGCTGTGGATTGAGCGGGTACAGCTCGGGGAATGCGCCGTACGGCGCGGCTGCCGTCAGCCAGTTGACCTTGTACTCGGCCGCCCCGTGGAGCTGCGTCTTGTCTGCAACCTGGATCGCGATGAAGTAGTCCTTCTCGAAGTCGATCGTCGTGGGTGCGATGGCCGCTTCGACGCGCAGCTCGTCGCCCTTCCGCTCGATCGCAGAGCGCGGATTATCGACGACCGGCAGCGCATCGGTGCCTACCAACAGCGTGCTCGGACCAAAGCCGTCGGACTCGTACATGGCGATCCTCAGCGATCGACTGGGAAACACCGGGTTGACCAGCACCCCGAGCGCTCGCACGACAGTGTCGGCGGTGGTTGGAACGAACCTGGTCGCGTAGAGAGTGTTTGGCTGTGCTGGCCAAGCGCCGTCGACATTCAGGTCGGTGGTGGGGTTTGCGACGCACTGTCGGCGCTCCGTATCGCAGTACTCGTATACGCATGCGTCATCGCATTTCTTGCAGTCTGTCGGCGTACCCAGCCGTCTTTCGCAGCCATTGCTCTGCAGGTCTCGGTCGCAGCTGTCATACCCGGGCTCGCAGGCATGCTCGCACTTGCTCGCAGTGCAGCTGACGGAGATGTGGTCTTGGCCGCACGCGGCCGAGAACGCGGGATCCGAGCGAGGAGCCTCGACGTCTGCGTAGACCACGTGTGTGCAGCGCCCCTCTCGACCGGGCAGATCGCAGCGCATGCAGGGGTCGTCGCACGGTTGATCGCAGCAGTACTCGTCTCTGCAGAGATGCGGCGAGGCACACTCGTCTGTGGTGGGTCCGCAGGCGCGACCGAGCGCGACGAGGCAGTCGGTATCGCGCCTGCCGAAGCAGCCGTCAGGGCACTTTCCGTCGTTGCTGGTGCAGTCGGGAAAGCTCGCGCCGGCGTCCATGCGCGGCTCGACAGGCGTGGGTTTTACGCCTCCGGTGGCCGCATCGTCGGGGCCAAGACTGGCTCCGTTGGGGGCCGATGGAGGCGGCACGGACGGCCGCACGGGGGGCGCCGCGTCGCGCCGCGCCAGACAGTAAGGTCCACGCCCGAGGCTCACGCCCTGCGTCTCGATACGCGCGACGTCACGACAGCCTCCACTGGTGGGGTCGCACGTCAGCGCGGCCGGACACGACACCCCACGGCAGACGTCGAAGAGCAACAGCTCGAACGCCAGCGTGCCGTGCTGAAACACGATGTCGACGCGCTGTTCGACCTGCTGCACGGCCGCGCCGGACTCTGCGCTGTAGCCGCGCACGAGCAGGGTCGCGTCCCGCTGCCCCAGGCGCTTGAGCTCGAACGAACCAAGGTCCGTGACCCCGTCGCTGCCCACCGGACAGCTCCCGGTGACGTCGAGCCAGCCCTCGTCCATCAGCTCGCCCGTCTCGGCGTCGACGACCTGCGCCTGGAGAAACGCCAGCGCCATGTTGCTCTTCAGCGCGACCAACAGCCGGTCCTCGTCGGCGCAGGCACCGAGCGCGAGCGCCGCACTCAGCACGGCCTGACGCAGCGCGCGCCTGGGGTCCGTCGTCATCGCGCTCCTCGTTGCGAAAGTCATTGCACCTCGAGCGTCAGACCGCTCGACCCTCCGCCCTCCTCGTCGCGCGAGCGCGTGACAGCCAGCGCGACTGCCACCGCGGATCCCACGGCCACCACGCCGACGGCGGTCCAGAGCCACCACTTGCGGCGCCGAGGCTCGACCTCGACGCGCGTGGCGTCTGGAGGCATCGTCGGTCCGGCCCGCGCGCTGTCCTCGGGGACGTTGAGCACGACGCGAATCCGCAGGTGCTCGCGCCCGTGTACGCGGACCTGACGGCGCTCGGGAAGGTGGCCACTGGCTCGAAACTCCAGCACGTGATCACCGACCAGCAGGTCGAGCTCGACCTGAGGACCCGTGGCCATGGTGACGCCGTCGACGCTGACCGTGGCGGTTCCAGGCTCGACGTTGACGTGAACCTCGCCGACGTACGCGCGGGCTCGCTCGAGCAAGGTCTCGACCTCGTTGCGCAGCTCCTGGGTCAGCGGCCGCACCTCGGACGCCAGGGCAGCTTCGAGGAACTTTACCGACTCTCCGTAATTGCGTAGCTCGAACTCGACCTTGCCCAGACCGCGCAGCGTGCGGGCATTCGGAAAGAGCTCGTGGGCCTCGCGAAAGTGCTCGCGTGCTTCTTCGAAGTGTCCGCGCTTGTGCTCGTCCACCGCTTCGTCGATCGCCTGCTCGTAGCGAGCAGGCGGAGCATCCTGGCCTTCCACAAACAGCGCGCCGTCCGGGCCTGGCCCGAGGTCCGACTGCGGCGCGGCCAGGGCGCGCGTGTCGAGGGCCAGCAGCAGCACGAACGCGCCACACGCGACCACAGGCGAGGCTCGTCGTGCGCGCGCGTGCAGCTGGCACGGCGCACGTAGGCAGTGCGACTCCATCCAGGTCTCCTTGGGGGCGACGCCGAGCCGGGGGTCGAGGTGGCAACACGCCGACTCTCACCGTCGTGTACGCCGCGACACAATGTCTTCTGCCGCGCCCGGCTCAGAATTCCTGACGGTTGGTTTGGCGCGCGGTGACGCTCGTCGGCTGCCTGCTTCACGAAGCAAACAACATGGTCCAGCGCAGCGGCGCTGGCGGCGGCCTGGTCAGGGCGCTCGCTGGCCCAGCGCCTTGATCCAGGCAGGATGCGCGAGCAGCTCGGCGGCCAGCGTGCGTCCGAGCGCGTAGTAGGCGTCCCACTGCACCGCGTCGAAAAACTGGTCACCCGTCGTCTCCTGCGGAAACTCCGGATAGTAAGTACGGTAGGCCAGACTCACGTCGGACGCCTTTTTGCCCGTCAGATCTTGCGCGCCGGCTTCGGGCACCAACTTCGAGAGCGCGCTCTTGACGTAAAGCAACACGCCCGGCGGCTCCCCGGGATAGAGGATGAGCGCGCTGACCACGCTCTTGTCCGAGCCGCCGTCGGTCGTCTTGGGTTTGATCGCCGCCTCGGGTGGTTCGTCGAACGAGAACTCGATGCCGAGCTCCTGCCGGGCGCGCAGGATGAGATTGCGCAGCTCGCAAAAGTCGTACGTGGGGTCGAGCGTGGCATCGAGCGCAACGATGGTGCGGCAGCGGCGCCGCAGCAGCTCGTACAGACCGAGGTTGTCGATGAACGCGCCGTCGGCCACGTTCAGAAAGCGCGAGCGCGTGTTGAGCTGACCAAACAGCGCGGCGATCTGCTGCAGGGGCCCCCACAGCACCGCCGCGTCGCCCACGAGCCTGCGCCACAGTCCCCTGCGCGGGTGCGCCGGGTTGGGCAGCCACACGTCCGTGCGCAAGTTGAGCAGCCACAGCGCGATGGACACCGCCGAGGGCATGGTGCGCCCTTGAAACGGCGAGATCGCGGCGCCCGAGACGGTGATCGCAGTGGCGAGCGTGAGCCAGCCGTACTGACCTTTGTCGCACGTGCGGGCGTAGCCGGTGAGCTTGGCGCCGCAGTGGTGCGGTGCCATGAGGTAGTAGTCGGCGGTGCGCAGCCCCACGAACTTGGCGTCGTCGGCGCCCATCAAGTTCACGCAGCCGTTGAACAGTGGGTAGGGTCCGAGGTTGCCCGGCTCGGTCAGGTCCCGCAGGTAGACCGCTTTCTGGCCCGACTTTTGGTCGCGGAGCAGACGCGCGTCCGCCGAGTCTTTGTCCTCGTTGGCGGCGGGCTCGTGTTTGTCCTTGCTCGGTGCCTTGCGATCGACGCCGCGCAAGAACGAGTCGGCCAGACGCGCCGAGTAGTACCGGTACAGACTGGTGTTGTTGGGCGAGGTGATCAACGTCATGCCCAGCGTCACCAGGGACATCACCCCCAGCCACCTCCGCTCGCTCCAGGTCTCGAGCTGCAGGAACTGGTCGAGGGTCTGCACCGGGTCACATGCACACTCGCGCGCGAGCACGGATGCCAGCTGCCAGCCGCCTCCAGCCACCGCGGCCAGGCCCGCGACGAACGCCGCCCAGGAGCGCCGCGCGTCGGTCCGGGGATTGTTGGTTCGGTCGAAGCGGAAGTGGGCGAAGACGAGCAGAGCGACCGCTGCGACGGTCCACAACGGGCTCTTGAGGGGCAAGTCCTGCGCAGCGAAAAAGATGTGGCGAGCGAGGCCGGCAAACCAGCTCGGCACGCGCGAGAGCACCAGCGCGCTGCAGGTCGCCGCCAGCAACAGCCAGGTAAACGTCTCGATGCGATTGACCAGGTCGTCGAAGTTTCTGGAGCGCCGCCGATTGATGCGCGAGTAGTCGCGCAGCGCAATCGAGCGAACCGTCAGCAGCAGGATGGCGAGCGCGCCGAGCCCACCGGCCAGCGGCCGCAGCCACTCACCAAAACAACGGCACACCAGCCCGAGCGTGGTCACCAGCGACACGATCCAAAGCCAGTGCAGGAGCAGCGCAGTCAGGTAGCTTGTCAGAAAGCGCAGCACGTTGAACAGACCGCGGGGACCTGTGCCCATGGCCAGGTAGCGCCCACTCTGCAGCAGGGCTGCGATGCTCTGATCGTCGAACGCTCGCGCGAACAGGTTTTCTTTGCCGAACTCGACGTCGAGCTGGGCGAGCACGGGCGGTGACGTCATCACTTGCAGGTAGCCGTTGGCGTACGAGCCACCCGAGACCGAGGAGGCGTAGTCGAACGTCTCGAGCGCGCGCGCATCTTGCAGACCGCGCAGCAGGCCGACGCTCACGGTGGAAGCACGGATCCCGCCGCCCGAGAGCGCCAGCCCCGTCAGCTCGTCGAGCGCGCCCGCGGGCCAGTGCGTTTCGTGCTTTTCGTGCTTCGCGATGTGCTGCGCTCGATTTTGTCGGCGCTCGAGGACGTGCTTGCGCTCGAACTTGACGACCGCTTCGACGCGCTCCGTGCCGGTCGCGTGGCGGCAGCGTTCGATGATGTCCTCGGCGTCGGGCGGCCGCGCGACGCGCTCGAGCCGCGCGCCGTTGCGCGCAGGCGTGAGCGCGGGGAGCGCACCACCGTCGAGCCACGGCTCGAGCTCGTCGGCGCGCCTTCCGTCGCGAAACTGAAAGTACACGTGCAGCAGCGGTCCGCTGAGCGGCTGCTGGCCAGGTGCCATGCTCAGCTGGACCGTGGCGCCGCCCACGTACTGACTCAGACACACCGAGCGCAGGCCGCTTCCCGGAACCACGACCTCCACCGGGTGCCGCTTGCGCTCGCGGGCTGCCACGCTGCGAAACCACGACGTCGCCTTGCGAAACGTGTCGACCCACCACCCTGGTGCCGGGCTCGAGGTGTCCTTCGCCGGGCAGATCACTTCGTGTCCGATCACCTTGTCGCGTGCACCGCGCAGCTCGCGCACCTGCGCCTCGCGCGTCCCGGGGCTGAGCACGAGCAGCTGGTCCGGCCAGTCGTCCCCGAGGTGCTGGGCGAGCTGGCCAAGCAAGGCGTGTGTTTTGTTGCGCTCGGCCGTGCGGGCTTTGTCGAGCGAGCTGCCACTGGTGAGGGGCACCGGCGCCAGCAGGACGAGCAAGCGGGGCTCCGCCGTGCGCCTGACTGGCCCGAGGGCCAACGTCCTCGCCGCCGGCTGCGTCCAGACGGGCGGCGGGAGGGGCTTTTCGAGGTCGAGAAAGACGATCGCTAGCGGGCGAGCCGCGCGCTCAGCTTGCTCACGAAGTGCGCGCGTCAGCGTGCCCAGCGCGGCCCAGTCGGTCTTGCCGCCCCCATGTTCGACGTGCAGCAGCAACGCTTCTGCAGAGCTGTGTTCGAGCTTCACCGAGAGGGCCTGTGACGGCTCGACCACTAGTCCACCTCGGTGCGCGGAGCGAGAGCCTGCAGGGTGTCGCGATTGGGAAGGTATCTCGCGTCGTCGCGCGCCGGCTCGCAGCTCGGCTTGGGGCACGACACGAGGTGGTCCTGAAAGCTGACGATCGCATTCGCGCCTGCCCGGATGGCAGCGCGCGCACGCACCGTCGCGAAGATCTGATACTCCTCCTGGTCGACCTGGAAAAGCTGGTCTCCACACCTGACGGACGACGCACCGTAGGAACGGCAGCCGTACTCTCCAAAGCCGGTGCCGGGCTCGCCTGCGGTCCAGAACTCGCCCCAGGTATGCGACGACGCCCCGTCGCTGCGCAGCATGGTCAGCGGACGGGAGAGATCGGAGCGCGTCTGGGCGCGCACGCGCGACAGCAGCTGGCCGAGCGTGCGCGGCACACTCACTTCGGCGCAGCTGCTCTCCAGCTGCGCGCAGCTGAGCTCGTCGCCGGCGTAGCCGCGAAAGCCTTCGTAGTCGTCGAAGTCGTCGGTTGTGCTCGCAAACGTCGGGTGGAAGATGGGCAGCGCATGCGCCGGCACGGCGACGTCCTGCACGTAGTGCAGCGCGGCACCGAGCGCGGGGTAGAGCTCGCTCGGCGACAGGCCCCGCTTCACGCGTGCCCACAACGCGTTGGTCCAGACCTCGAAGTCTGCACTGTAGGCGAAGGGCAAAAGCCAGCGCGCGAGGCCTTGCAGCGGCGCCGACGCGCTACGCGCCGGGAAGTGCCACAGCGCCAGCTTGCGCAGCAGCACATCCTGCTGCTTGTCGTAGCGGACCAGCACCTCTGCGAACGGCGCTGGACTCGGCCCCGTGAGGTGGCCACAGGCTCTGCAGCGATCGACCAGCTGTACGGACTCGCGTGTGAGCCGCGCGTGGTTGCACCTGGAGTACGCGTGCGCGCGTCCCTCGAACGACGCCCACGAGGCCAGCCCGAGGACGACCAGCAGCCACGCTCTCCTCATGGGTGTCCCATGCGGCCGTACGCCCCATGCGCTTCGCTCTCGCTTGTCCGCACGCAGAGACCTCGCTGCTTGGCGCCCCGAGCCGGGCTGAACCCAGCGTGCCCGCATGCGATCTCACCACGCACTCGCTGCGGTCGGCTGCGCAGCTTACGCTCACCCCAAGCAGAGCTTCCTCCGCCCGGATGTCTTTTCGGGCAGCGGGTGTCTTTCGGGCAGCGCCCCTAGAGCTCGCCCAACAAGGGGTTCGGCGGGATTCCAAACAGGTCCGCAAACCGCTCGACGCCCGGCGGCAGGCTGCCGTGCTTGAGCCGATGGCTCCACAACACCGACGCGAGCACGTCGACCGCGAGCTGGGTGGGCGTCTCCTCGAAACGCAGCCCCTCGGGCAGCCGTGCGATGTGTCCCGCCGCGGCGCTGTCGTCGACCAGCGGATCGAACATGGCGTGGGTGACGCCGTCGGCGCGCGCCCAGGCCAGCGCGAGCACCTCCACGAAGGTGCCGTGCAGCGGACGAATCAGCAGCACGCCGCCGCGCTCCTCGTCGCCCGCGAGCAGTGCGCGCGGGACGACGGTGGAGCGCAGTCCATCGCCGCCTGCGGCGTTGAGGCCGTCGGCGATGGTGCGCGCCAGGTCGGGGTCGTCTTCGACGGCCAGCAGCGCAATCAGCGCGGGGGAGGCCGAGATGCCCTCCGCGACGGCGTCGGAGAGCACCGCCTCGATGATTCGCCTGCGCGCGGCCACGGCGAGCGACGCGTAGGCCCCCGCCAGACCGCGAGCCGCCGCCGGATCGGTGGCAGCGGCGACGATCAGCGCTCCAAAGGGACCTACTCGACCGCCACCTTTGCGGGTAAAAACAGGAGGACGGGGAGGATCGCCGGACGACACGACCGCACTTCATACAGGGTCCGATCGTCGACTGCCAGTGGCTTCCGTGGTTACGCAGCACGGTGGCCCGCCGGTCGCCCGCTTGTCCCGACCCGACGGCACAGGTAGGGAGCACCCCGAGAGGGGCAGCATGAGGGTCGACCAAAA
>Ga0190271_10001879_pt1 | contig 12327 bp, 10 predicted proteins | sample Popmic356T_FD_133747 | JGI IMG/M metagenome (GOLD analysis project Ga0190271, IMG submission 133747) | Populus adjacent soil microbial communities from riparian zone of Weber River, Utah, USA - 356 T | ecosystem: Environmental > Terrestrial > Soil > Riparian zone | place: USA: Utah | collected...
CTGAACAAGGTCGTCATGCAGGTGCAGGCGATGCTGACCGGCGCGATGGGCACGCAAATCCGCCTGTCAACGACGCTGGAGTCGCGACTGCCGCAGGTCGAAGTGGACCCCGGTCAGCTCGAACAGGTGCTGGTCAACCTCGCGATCAACGCACGCGACGCAATGCCGGAGGGCGGCACCCTTCATATCGATACGTCGGCGGTCGACGTTTCACGTCCCTACTTCCAGATGCCTACAGGTCGTTACGTGCGACTGTCCGTGAGCGACACGGGAATGGGCATGTCGCCCGAAGTCCTCGCGCACATCTTCGAACCGTTCTACACGACGAAAGGCAGCAAGGGAACCGGGCTCGGCCTGTCCAGCGTGTACGGCATCGTGAAGCAGAGCGGCGGCTTCATCTGGTGCGACAGCTCACCGGGCCACGGCGCCACGTTCACAATCTATCTACGTCCTGCTCCGCGCGCAGAGAAAGTCGAGTCACCAGTTGTGCGCGAAGTGGAGACGGCGCGCGGCGGCGACGAGCGCGTGCTCGTCGTGGACGATGAGCCGGGCGTGAGAAAGCTGCTGGCGCGCATCCTTCGAGGGCAGGGCTATGACGTGTTCGAGACGGAGGACGGCGCATCGGCCCTTGCGCTGCTGAACAGCTCGAACCGTCAGATGGATCTCGTTGTCACGGATCTCGTGATGCCGAAGATGAGCGGCACCCGGCTGGCCGAAGAAATTCAGACGCGGTGGCCCGCGGTGAAGCTCTTGTTCGTGTCCGGCTTTCCGCGCGGCGATTCCCGGCAGGCCAGCGGTCTGGTGGCCAACGTGCCGGTCCTTCACAAACCGTTTACGTCACACCAGATCGAGAAGACCGTCCGAGACGTCCTGGACGCCTAGCTACCGTCGTCCGCCTCGCCAGTTCCATCCATCCGCCGGCCGCTCGATCCGCTTCAGGTGAACGCGGTTCTCGCTCGCATTGCGTCCGGGGCTGCCCGTGACCACCAGCCGATCGCCGGCTTTGAGCGTCTCTTTCGTTATGCCATCTCGAGACAACCGGTTGGGATTCGCCCATTCCGCAGCGTACTGTCGCACCGCTCCACCCTCGTCCGCGACTGACAAGTGGACCCATGCGTGCGGAGCCTCATACGCGAACTCGACGAGCGTCCCCTCAATGGTGACCGACTGCTCCTCGAAGTAATGCGCGGCGAAGGAATGATGACCAGAGATCACAGACGCCGAGGCCAGCACGAGCACCAGCACCAATGGAAACGCCTTCACGACCCCTCCTTCCGATCCCGGCAGCGGGTTAGGAACACTCTACACCGATGTCCTGCATTGCGGCGCAGCGAAACGAGTGAGATCATGTGAAGCTGTGCGGCGAACTTCCTTTGTTGCGGCTCTGATCCTGGCGCTCGTGACCACGATGTCGGGTCAGGACCCTGCACCGTCCACTCCCCTGACGCTGGTGTCACGCGACGCGCGTCGAACGGTTCCCACCACCGTTCAGAATGGTCGCGAAGTCGTCGCGCTCGACGATCTGGCCACGCTGTTTCAGCTGAGCGTCCGGGAAGATGCGCTCGCCGGCGGCGTCACCGTGTCGTATCGCGGTCGCACGATCGTCGCATCTGCCGATCGACCAATCGTCTCGGTCGAGGGACGCGTCGTCTCCTTGCCCGCACCAATGGTCAGGTCCGGCCGACGCTGGCTGGTTCCCGTCGAATTCATGTCGAGCGCGCTGGCATCCATCTACGATCAGCGCATCGAGCTCCGGCGCGCATCGCGCCTCGTTATCCTCGGCGATGTGCGATTGCCCCGTGTTACCGCCAGCATCGACACTGCTGGGCCTCCCACTCGAGCAACGATCGAGATTGCCCCAGCGGCGGCAGTCGCCGTCAGCGCCGATTCCGGACGGATGCTTGTGAAGATCGATGCCGACGGCCTGGACTTCAGTGCATCCGCAATGAGCGGCCTCATCGATCGGATCCGCGTCGGCGATCAGCCGAACACGGTCGTCGTCGACACCAACGGAACCGGTCGCGCGACGGTGACGACGGCGAACAATGTTGCGCGCGTGCTGATCGAGGTTGCGGCGCCAGCGACTTCCGAGTCGCGAGCCCCGGTTCCGGCGCCGGGCCCCGCCCCAACTCCGTCACCGTCGGCTCCAATTCCCGATCCGCGAGAGGTCATCGCCGCAACGCGCACCTGGCAGACGATCGTGATCGATCCGGGTCACGGCGGTGACGATGTTGGCGTGCGCAGTGCGAAGGGCGTCGAGGAGAAACAACTGACGCTCGATATCGCCCGCCGCTTGCGAGGCATGGTCGAGAGTCGACTTGGCCTTCGCGTGATTCTGACTCGGGATGACGATCGGGCGCTCGGCCTCGATGAGCGCGCAGCAGTCGCCAACAACGGAAAGGCGAACCTGCTGATCAGCCTGCACGTCAACGGATCCCGCGTGCCCGATCAGTCGGGCGCAGAAGTGCTTCACCTGCAGCTCGATCGGGAAACCGCTGAAGTCGTGCGCACGGCGACGGCAGAAGGCGCTGCACTTCCCACACTCGGCGGCGGTATCAGACGACTGGATCTCATCCCGTGGGATCTTGCGCAGGCTCGTCACCGCGACGAATCGTGCGTCCTGGCCAGCGTGCTTCAGGAAGAACTCCAGCGACAGGTGCCGATGAGTGGACATCCGATTCGCCGGGCCCCGATGCGTCTGCTCGCCGCGGCAAATATGCCCGCGGCCCTCGTTGAAGTCGCCTACCTCACCAACCCTGGCCAGGAAGCCCGTCTGGCGACCGACGACTTCAAGAACACCGTCGCGCAGGCAGTCTTCAGCGCGATCGTGCGATTCCGAGCGTGGTCCGAGGAGTCGCAGGCCCAATGAGCATGAAGACGTGGTGGCTGGCGTTCGTTGGAGCGCTCGCCGTGCTGGTACTCATCGCGCTCAGCATCGCGAGGATGTACGGACCGGCACGTCCAGCCACCGGCGAGGAAGCACCGGTTGCCGGCGCGTCGTCGGCGCCCAAGGAAACGGCACACATCACCGCCACACTGTTCTTTGGCTCACCTGATGGTCAGACGCTCGTGCCTGTGAGACGCGACGTGGCTCTGGCCGACACCGTCGTCGAGCAGGGGCGTCAGATTCTGAATGCGCAGCTTTCGGAAGTGCCCCCGGCTCCAAACGTCAGCGTGATTCCCGCCGGGACGAAGCTGCGTGCGTTCTACGTGACTGAGCGAGGCGACGCCTTCGTCGACCTCAGCTCCGACGTCGTCACCGGGCATCCGGGCGGATCGTTGAACGAGCTGCTCACTGTGTACTCGATCGTCAACTCCGTCACCGCCACCCTCCCGGCCGTTCGCCGAGTGCAGATTCTGGTGGACGGCAAGGAAGCAGACACGATCGCTGGACACGTCGATCTCCGTCGCCCGCTCTCACGAGACGATTCGCTCGTGCGGGACGCAGATGAGAAGTGATTCACAACGCAAAAGGCAAGATGCAATTCTGCATTACAGTGTCACTACATGAGAACAGACGGCCGCCTTCCGGAACAGCTCCGCCCAACCCGCATTACGCCCGATTACCTGATTCACGCCGAAGGTTCAGTTCTCGTCGAGGCCGGCAAGACGAAAGTGATCTGCACCGCGAGCGTTGAAGACCGCGTTCCGCCATTCAGGCGCAACACGGGCAAGGGATGGGTGACCGCCGAATACGGCATGCTGCCGCGCGCGACGACCACTCGCACGCAGCGCGAGGCCAGCGCGGGAAAAGTCGGTGGACGCACGCAGGAGATTCAACGCCTCATCGGCCGCTCGCTGCGAGCGGTGACGAAGCTCGAGGAGCTCGGCGAGCGGACGATCACGCTCGACTGCGACGTGATTCAGGCAGATGGCGGGACGCGAACAGCCTCGATCTCCGGCGCATTCGTCGCGCTCGTTCTTGCCGTCAACAAGATGCGCGAGCGGGACATGATCAGGACGATGCCAGTCACTGATTTCGTCGCTGCGACGAGCGTCGGCATCGTTGGCGGCGAGCCGATGCTGGATCTGGCCTACGTCGAAGACTCGAAAGCCGACGTGGACATGAACGTCATCAAGACGGGCGCGGGACTGTATATCGAGTTGCAGGGAACTGCTGAAGCACTCCCCTTCGGTCGCGAAGCGTTGAACCGCCTCCTCGACCTCGCCGACACCGGCATTCGCCAGCTGATCGCGCTGCAGAAGGGCCTGGTCGGACAGTATCTAGGCAAGGGGTAAGGTCAAAGTTTAAAGTTCAACGTGCAACTGCTCGTCGCCACGACCAATCGCGACAAGATTCGCGAGATCCGATCGCTCCTCGCCGATACCCCCGTTGACCTGCTGACATTGAGCGACGTGCCGCCCGTCGCCGAGCCGGAAGAAACAGGCGAGACCTTCCAAGAGAACGCGCGCCTCAAGGCGCGCTACTACGCCGCACATTCAGGGATGCTGACGGTGGCCGAAGATTCCGGCCTCGTCGTCGACGGCCTCGACGGCGAACCTGGTGTCAGGTCAGCCAGGTTCCTCCGGCCGGACGCCTCGTACCCGGAACGGTTCGCCGCGATCTTCGATCGGCTTGCACAGAATCCCGATCGACCTCGAACTGCACGGTTCGTCTGCGCGCTGACGGTCGTGGACGGCGATCGCATCGTGTTTGAAACGATCGGCACCGTCGAAGGCACTATTGCATCAGCCGCGTCTGGCGGCCGCGGATTTGGCTACGACCCGGTCTTTTTCTACCCACCCTATAAAGCTACGCTCGCCGAGGTCGATGAAGAGCAGAAACTGGCGATCGCACATCGTGGACGGGCATTTCGCGCGCTGGCCGAGTGGATACGCGGTAAACAGTAAAAGGCACCCAACAAGCAGCCTTCCGATCCGAACGAGAACCTCTGACTTTGCCAGACCGGAGGATCACATTTCTGCCGACTCAGTCTCTGGTCGTCGTGCGCCGTTCCGCGCACACTCGCGCACCGCGGTTGTCCGCAAAAACGCGAGGTGCACTTGGCTTCCCGGTTGCTGATTAAACCGTCGATGTCGATTTTCGTCGTCGAGCCACTCGTGCACCCTGAGCGGTCTCGCATTGTGTGCAACACGCACGATGCAGTGAGGGACTGAGGATAGGAACGTGGCGGAAGACTCAATGACTTCGCTTGATCTCGACGGCCGGGGCCGCCGCGGTCAAGCTCCGTCGAATCAGCCCGAGGAGGCGCTGCGTTCGCAGCCGCCCGCCGCGAGGCTGTTCGTCGGCGCCATCATCGCAGCCGGCGTCGTGGTGCTCACCTTCTGGGGTCCGAGGCACGTCGCGAATCCGATTCTCTTCGCTACGCTCCTGGCGGCGTCGGCTCTCGCCTCGAGTCTCCGTTTGCGCGTGCCGCTCGGGGCCACGTCTTCGAACCTCTCGGTTTCGTACAGCGTCGACTTTGCCTCCCTACTGCTGATCGGCACGGAACTGACGATGCTGGTCGCGGGCGTGAGCGCATGGCTGCAGTCAGCGTTCGGTCACGATCACAAGCGCAATCCCGTCTTCCGTGTCGTCTTCAACGCCGCCGCGCTCGTGCTCACGGTGAGAGCGGCAGGATGGGCGTTCGAGTTCATGGGCGGGCAACCAGGTGTTCTCGACCTGAGCCTGCGCGGAATTGCAAAGCCGGTAGTCGCCAGCGCGCTCGTCTACTACCTGGTGAACACGTCGATCATCGCGACGGCGGTCGCACTGGCCAACCGCCGGTCGGTCTGGTCGGTGTGGCAATCCAACTTCCTGTGGACCGCACCCAGCTACTACGTGGGTGCAGGTGCCGCGGTCGCGGCCGCGATCCTGTGGCAGACCCAACAGTGGTGGCTCCTGCCTCTTGCAGTAGCGCCGGTCTACCTGACGTTCCGTTCGTACAGGATGTACGTCGAACGATTGCAGCTCACGGAACGGCACAAGGAAGAAGTCGTGCGTCTTCACGGCGACACGCTGGCCGCGCTCACGGCCGCGAAGCGATCAGAGAAGCGGTACGAACTGGCCGTTGACGGCTCGAATGACGGTATCTGGGACTGGGATGTCGCCGCCGATGCCCTTTACTGCTCGGCTCGCTGGAAGCTGATGATCGGCATGTCGCCGGACGAGAGCGTTCCGACGCTCGAAGACTGGATGAGGCTGGCCGATGAAGAGGATCGTCCCGCATTGCAGCAGGCGATTCAGGCGCATCTCACCAGCGAGCGCTCGCATTTCGAGATCGAGTACCGCCTGCGTCACGTTGACGGAACTTTCCGCTGGGTGCACTGCCGAGGCATCGCCGAGCGCGAAGACGGACACGCTGTTCGTCTCGCCGGTTCGCAGACTGACATCACCGAGCAGCGCCGTATCCGCGACTCGCTCGCGCAGCAGGCACAGCACGATGCGTTGACGGATCTCCCGAACCGGACGCTCTTCCGCGAGCTCGTTCAACGCGCGATTGCGCAGACGAGCCGCACGCCATCGGCCGGCTATGCGGTCCTGTTCATCGACCTTGACGGCTTCAAGTCGATCAACGACACCCACGGCCACGTCGCCGGCGACCGGTTCCTGAAGGCGATTTCGCGCAGACTCCAGACACAGCTGCGTCCAGGCGACGTGCTCGCGCGGCTTGGCGGCGACGAGTTCGGCGTGCTCGCGCAGAACATCGAGACCACGGAGGATGTATGCGGCATCGCTGACCGACTACAGGAGGCGCTGGCGGAGCCCTTCCTGATCGGCAAGCAGAAGGTGCGCGGTGCCGCCAGCATCGGCATCGTCGTCGGCACCGCAGAATCGAAGTCCGTCGATGCCCTGCTTCGTGATGCGGACATCGCGATGTATCGCGCGAAGGCCGCCGGCCGCGGCGGGTACGAGCTGTTCGACGCCGGGATGCACGCCGCCGCGTTGAAGCGACTGACGTTCGAAACGGAGCTTCGCCGCGCAATCGAGCGCAACCATCTGACGGTCTTTTACCAGCCGATCGTGCAGCTGCCCTCGTCGCGAATCATGGGCCTGGAAGCGCTCGTTCGTTGGGAGCGCGCTGACGGCCGCATGATGCCGCCATCGGACTTCATCACAGTCGCGGAAGAGACCGGGCTGATCGTGCCGCTCACCTATCAGGTTCTCGGACGGGCCTGCCATCAGGTCGCCGCGTGGCAGCAGATGTTCGGCCGCCCGCTGGATCTGTCCGTGAACATCTCGTCCAAGCTGTTCACGAGACCGGAGTTCATCGAGAAAGTCGAGGAAGCGCTGCGCGAGAGCAGCATCCTGCCCGGTACGCTGCGGCTCGAGATTCCGGAAAGCGTGCTCATCGACCACTCAGATGTCGTTGGCCACCACTTCGATCGCCTGCGTGCGCTGCAGGTGGCGGTGCATCTCGACAACTTCGGAACCGGCTACGCCTCGCTGAGCTACTTGCAGCGATATCCGGTCGACGCGTTGAAACTGGACAAGTCGTTCGTCGCCCGCATGGGCACGCCCGGCAACGACGGTGTTGGCGGCGCGATCGTCAAGCTGGCGCGCGAGCTGGGGATGGGGCTCATCGCCGAGGGTGTCGAAACCGTCACGCACGTCGAGCAACTGCGCGCGCTCGACTGTCCGCACGCGCAGGGCTATCTCTTCTCGCGGCCGCTCACGGCCAGTGACATGGCGCCGCTGCTTGCCAGCGAGTCGATGTTGGTCGAACTGCCCGCCGCTTCCTGATTACAGCTTCCGGAGCCGCACGCGCCGGACGGCGTGGTCGCGCCCTTTCTCGAGGATCAGATGCGCGCGCTCGCGCGTCGGCAGGACGTTCTCTCGAAGGTTGACCAGGTTGATTGAGGTCCAGAGGTGACGCGCGGTCTCGACGGATTCCGCCGGAGTCAACTGCGCGTATCGATGGAAGTACGACGAGGTGTTCTGGAACACCGTCTCGCGCAGCTTCTGAAACCGCTCGATGTACCACTGCTCGATGTCGTTCTCGGCAGCGTCAACGTAAATCGAGAAGTCGAAGAAGTCCGACACGAAGAGCGGCAGCGGCTTCCCAGCGCGACCGCCTCCTGTCTGAAGCACATTCAAGCCCTCGACGATCACGATGTCCGGGTTTCGCACGTACTGAGTCTCGCCCGACACGACGTCGTAACGGAGGTGCGAGTACACAGGCGCCTGCACGTCGGCCACGCCTGATTTCAGTTCGGCCATGAAGTGCACCAGGCGGCGGACGTCGTAGCTCTCCGGGAATCCCTTGCGATGAATCAGACCGCGTGCTTCGAGCGTGGCCAGCGGCAGCAGAAAGCCATCGGTGGTGATCAGATCGACTTTCGGATGGCTCGGCCATCGCGAGAGCAACGCCTGAAGCAGTCGAGACGCGGTGCTCTTCCCCACTGCGACACTGCCTGCGACACCGATCACGAACGGCACGCGCGATGTCCCGCCACCGAGAAACGTCGTCGTCGCGTTGCGAAGGTTCTGCGTCGCGCCGACGTACAGGTTGAGGAGACGCGATAGAGGCAGGTAGATATCTGCGACTTCGTCGAGCGAGATCCGTTCGTTGAGACTGACGAGTCCCTTCAACTGCGGTTCGCTGAGAGGCAGGGGCGTCGCGGCGCGAAGCCGCGCCCACTCGGCGCGGCTGAACTCGACGAATCGCGAGACAGCGACATCCTCGCCGCGGCCGGGCATGCGGCAATTCTACGGCACCAGGCTCTACGCAAATCTGTGAAGCGGTCTGACCCCCCAGCTAACGCGCGCAAGCCGCCTGGCCGAAACCTCTAGGACAGTCGGCAGGATACGTCTGCCGTCATGCCTGCTCAATCGAGGTGATCGGATGTTCGGCGCTCTCATTCTGACGATGATGCTGGCCGGCTCGGCTGCCGGTGAACAAGGTGCATCGCTTCCCACGCAAGCCGAAGCGGAAGCACTGGCGCAACAGGGCAATCGCGAAGCAGCACTCGCGGCGTTTCAACGCCGGGCCGCAGCGAACCCGGCCGACCTCACCGCACGGCTCTGGATCGCACGCCTGCACACGCAGATGGGCAGACCCGATCTCGCAGAATCGGTCTACAGGGCAGTGATGCTCGAAGCACCGGACAACGTCGAAGCGATGACCGGCGTCGGCACAACACTGGTCAGCATGCAGCGAGGCGATGAAGCGCTGCTCATCCTCGACCGCATCGCGAAGCTCGAACCGAAGAATGCAGCAGTGCTTGCTGCGCTCGGCGCCGCGCATCTGCAGGCTTACAACATCAAGCTCGGGCTCTCGTACCTCGAGTCGGCCGCATCAATCGCCCCCGAGTACAAATTGGCGCTCGAAGAGGCCCGCCGTGAGCACGGCCACCACGTGGACGCATCCGGGTTCTTCGAAGACTTCAATCAGGACGTGCCGAACACATCAAACGCCAACCTGACGGTCGACTTTCGAGTCGCCGATCGCCTGCGTATCTCGGCGCGCGGCCAGTATCAGGAGAAGTTCGACTTCTCTGATGGACGTGGCGGACTCGGCCTGGATTGGCAGTGGCATCCACAGTTCACCCTCCATCTCCATGGACTGGCTGGTCCGGGCAACGATGTGCTGCCCCAGGCTGACGCGCTGATCTCCGTCGCGCAGACGACGCAGCGTGCCGGATGGGATGTGAGCTATCGATTCGTCGAGTTCGACGGCGCCAACGTGTCGGTGTTCTCTCCGGGCGTGAAGTGGATGACGACGCGAACCGAGGTCGCGCTCCGATATGCGCTCGCGATCACCAACTTCGATGGCGCCCCGGATGCCGACGATGGTCATACTGGCTCGCTCGATGGTGCGTACCGGATCCAGCCACGACTGTGGCTCAATCTCGGCTACGTCTACGGCGTGGACGACTTCGACACGCTCTCCCCCGACCGCATTGGACGCTTCAAGGGCCACACCGCCCGGGGTGGCTTCCGGTTCGACCTGAAGACGCTCACCTCGCTGATCGGCCAGTACGACTATCAGTGGCGTGAAGGCGACCTGACGATGCAGCGGATCTGGGTCGGCATCAGTCAGTCGTTCTAGAATCCGAGCGCGTCGTCCGGCGGAGACAAAACCAGCCCTCACGGCCGTCATGTCACAAGGACATCACGACCGTGCCTTATTTGATCTGGGGCAAATTCCGCCATCCTCAATGGCCCGATGTTTGCCCCACCCGGCGGGCATTATGCGCACCTGGCTCCCTGCCGTGCTCGTCCTCCTGGCGTGCGCGACGGCGCATGCCGCCCCAGAGGGGCAAGGCCCGACTCAGACTCCCCGGAAGAGCCCGGACTTCCTCTTCGGTCGTCCGGACGGGTCGATCGGCGTAAGGGGAAACTGGATCTTCAGCCGCGCCGGCAGTGACTGGTATGACTTCGTCACCAAGGAACTGACAGTCGAGCGTGGAGACTTCAACGGCCCCGAGTTCGCGTTCGACGTCAGCTTCACGGTCAGGCCCAGGTTGGACATCGTCGCGGGTGTTGATGTCTCGAACGCCTCGACGAGCTCTGAGTACCGCAACTTCGTCGACAACAATCGCCTTCCGATCGAGCAGAAGACCGAGCTCCGCGGTTCAACGATCACCGGCAGCGTGAAGTACGCCTTGATCCCTCGAGGCCGCGAGGTCGGGAGCGTCGGATGGGTGCCGAACACTATCGTCCCGTATGTCGGTGCGGGTGGCGGAGCGCATTGGTACAGGCTCAGGCAGCAAGGCGACTTCGTGGACGCGCTCGACTTATCGGTGTTCACTGACCTCTTCGAATCGAGTGGCTGGAAGCCGAGTGCCCATGTCTTCGGCGGCGCCGACATCAAGATGTACCGCCGCCTGTATCTCACCGTTGAGGCGCGATACCAGTGGACCAATGGCGACTTTGGAACCGACTTCGTCAACTTCGATCCGATCGATCTGTCGGGCCTTCACATCGGCACCGGTATCAACATCATCTTCTGAGCGGGTAGGAGTAGGATCACCTTGAGGAGCAACCGGATGAAGACGCTGGCTCTCGCCTCGGCCTTGATCTTGTTCCCGCTGGTCTCGACTGCCCAGCAGCACCCGACCGATCCGAAATGGAATGCATGGCTCGGCTGCTGGGAGCTCGCGGTCGAAAACGCGCGCGATGGTTCGGCTCGCCCGAGCCCATCACGCCGGACACTGCCGCAATCTTCCACTGCATCGCGGCCACAGATCTGCGTCGCGCCCTCGGGCAATGGCGTCACGTTGACAACGCTCGTCGCGAATCAGCCTGCGATTGAACAGACGATCGTTGCCGACGGTGCCGACCATCCCATCACCGACGCCGAGTGCCGCGGGACGCAGCGAGCCGAATGGTCAAGCGATGGCCGCAAGGTGTACTCGAGGGCGGATCTCTCATGCTCGGCCGACAAGGGCAACCGTCGCGTGTCGGGCTTCTCGATCCTCGGCGCCAATGGGACGTGGACCGACATCCAGGCCGTCGATGTCAGCGGGCAGCAGACAGTTCGCGTCCGCAGCTATCGCCGCCTCTCTGAAACCCCACAGATCGGATCACGGCTCACGCGTGCTACGCCGCTCACGATCGACGACGTGAAGGACGCCGCCGGCAAGGTGTCAGCACGCGCGCTCGAAGCGGCGTTGGTGGAGACGGGCTCGTCATTCGATCTGTCCGGGAAAGATCTCGTCGCGCTTCAGGATGCGAAGGTTCCAGGCAGCGTTACCGACCTGATGATCGCGCTCTCCTACCCGGAGCGATTCATCGTCGAACACAGGCGAGCGGATGCGGCGCCGGGGACGGCATTCGCCGATGATCCCTTCTTCGCCGGGTGGGCCTTCGGCTATCCGATGTGGTGGGACTACGGCTTTTACTCGCCGATGTACGGGCCGTACTCACCCTACTATTACTCGCCGTTCTACTCGTATCTTCCGTGGTACAGCCCGCCCTACTACGGTGGTGGCGGTGTCATCATCATCGGCGACGGCGATGGATCCGGCGGTGGCGGCGGCGGTGGTGGTGTCCAGCCAAGCGGACGCGGGCGGGTCGTTGATGGCGTTGGGTACACGCGCGTTCGCCCACGCGAAGCGGAGCCGACGCCGCACGGCTCCCCCGGTTCCGTCGCATCGTCCTCGGGCGGATCGTCGTCTTCGTCAGGCGGCGGCGGGGGCAGCAGCGTGTCGAGTCAGGGCTTCTCGAGTGGCGGTTCGGGAGGAGGCGACGGCGGCGGACGCACGGCGCAACCGAGGTAAGATTCCCGGATGCATGACGGACTGAAGAAGACGATGGTCGCACTGGCCGTCGTTGCGATGGGCGCGGCGGCCGTGACGCTCGCTGCGCAGCAAGAGCAAGGACGAGGGGCAGCCGCGGCGGGAGGCCAGGGAGCCGGTCGCGGAAATGTTCGACCCGAGTGC
>Ga0190271_10001880_pt1 | contig 12325 bp, 9 predicted proteins | sample Popmic356T_FD_133747 | JGI IMG/M metagenome (GOLD analysis project Ga0190271, IMG submission 133747) | Populus adjacent soil microbial communities from riparian zone of Weber River, Utah, USA - 356 T | ecosystem: Environmental > Terrestrial > Soil > Riparian zone | place: USA: Utah | collected...
CGAGGTCATGGGTCAGGTCGGCGCCAAAGAGCGGCAGCGCACGCTGGACCTGCTCAAGCTTGTTGGGCTCGGCGGATTCGAAGGCTACTATCCGCGTCAACTCTCGGGCGGCATGCGCCAGCGCGTCAACCTGGCGCGGGCGCTCGCGATCGATCCGGAGATCCTGCTGATGGACGAGCCGTTCGCCTCGCTCGACGCGCAGACTCGCGAGATCATGCAGACCGAACTAATGCGTATCTGGGAGCAAGGACGCAAGACCGTGCTGTTCGTCACCCATCAGATCGACGAGGCGGTGTTCCTCTCCGACCGCGTGCTGGTGTTCGCGCGCCGGCCCGGACGATTGCAGGAAAGCGTCGAGATCAAGCTGCCGCGTCCACGCCAGCTTGCTATTAAGCGCAATCCCGAATTCGTAGACTACGTCGATCGAATCTGGCGGCTTATCGAAGACGACGTACGCCACGCAGTAATATATGAACATGTCTAAATGCGGGTTTCGAGAGCGGTCCTCCGATTGACCGACCTTTGACCGCCTTTGGCACTAAACGGACATCGACACTGCGGAGCGTAATGTCCGCTTTCGAGACAACCTTGCCGACCCGGATGTTCCGTAACCTTTCATTCTGCGACCGTCCGCAATCGGTCCTTATGCGAATCGCAACTTCGCGCAAATTTTTTCCGCCAATTTACACTGCCCGTCGCTAGGCGGCACACAGATGTTTTTGAGCGAGCGCCGGGCGCATCAAGCGCGCCTGAAAATCTCGAATGGCCCTATCCGGCATCCCGAACTCTTGATGATGTCGTCCGAACGACCCTCGAACCAGAAATACCCATCCTCATCCCGCCGTGCGAGGTCGCCGGTGCAGATCCAACCGCCCCGATCGAGTTTTCGCGTGGCTTCCTCGTCGTTCCAGTATCTCAGCCAATAACGACTATTGTCGTCGCAACGTTGCGCGATCAGTCCGATCGATTCCGGCGGCAATTCCTCGCCCGCATCGTCAACGATCGCCATGCGTTGCCCTGGCGCTGGGAGTCCCATCGAACCAGGTTTGACTTGCATAGCGAGGACGCACGTTCCTCAGGGGCGGCCTGATCTACGACGGCGCCAACGTCGCCGGACCGGCGCGCGGAGAGTACCTGCGGAAGTCATAACGCGATGGTGAGCGCGCCGACGCCGTTGATGCGAACTCAGTGACGACTGGATTCCGTAACCTGTCGTTCTGCGAATCGTGCAGCTTTTTCGACAAACGATTTTTTTGTTTCGTATAGATGAGAAAATGTAATGCATGAGCAGGGGCAGCGAAACGTTCAGCCATGCTGCCGTCCGGGTCCGCATGTTCCGCACCTGTGACGAATCCATCATGGGTCTGCAGTTCGCCGAAGTTCGCCGAAATCTCATATTGCACATGAGTTGTTCGCCTACACGCTGCGGTCAGGCGCCAGGACGTGGCAGCGTATTGAAATCCACCAGGATGCGCTCGCCCGAACGCTGAAGCGCCGACATCTTGTCTGCTAAGCCGGTGGCCAGCAGTTTGCCGCCTTGCTTCACCGCACGGCCGGCGATGATGACGGTATCGACGTTGACGGTGGCCGCCTGCATGACAGCGCAACCCACCAGGTCGTGCATTGGCGTCATATTGAGTGCGTCGGTACGCAGCAGGACAATGTCGGCCTGCTTGCCCGGCGTGACCGAGCCGATGCGATCGTCGAGGCCAGCGATCTTGGCAGCCCCGGTCGTCACCCAGGATAAAGCGTCGCGGCAACTCAGCGCCGAATATTGAGGCCGGCTATTGGTCTTCGCCAGCGCCTCGATGATGCCGCGATTGCGCTCGTGCTGCAGCGTCAGCCGCATGCAGGTGAACAGGTCACTGCCCACGGCAGGTTCGACGTCGGTCCCGATCGAAATGGGCGCCTTCTTCGCGTGCAAGATGCCCGTCAGTGGGTCGCCATAACCCATCTGCAACTCGATCTCGGCCGTCACCGTGAACGTTCCGCCGCGGTCCAGGATCCGGCGCACGGTATCTGGGGGAATGTCGTTGCCGTGGACGACCGTGAGGTGGCCATCGACGAGATCGTCCTCCAGCAATCGTTCGAAGCCATTCGACACGAGTCCGGTTCCTCCCCCGACATGCATGCTGGCGAGCAGGTCGAACTCCCGCGCCAGCGCCAGATCCGCCCGCGTCACGTCGTAGGTCGAATAGTACGGACCGAGAATGGCGAGACCGAAGGTGACGAGCCCGTCGCGGGTTGCGAACCGGCCCTTGCGGAAGCGCTCGACCTCCTTGCGCGGCATCGGCACCTCGCTGAAATGCGGCTGGCCGGGCTTCGCGTCCGGTTTTGGCGAGCCGTGCAGGAACAATGCGCGGATGCCCGCGTCGTCCAGGCCGCGGATCGCGGCGTCGGTGTGCGCCGGCGTCGGGTTGTTGTGGGACCAGTCGACCAATGTGGTCGCTCCGTTGTTGATCTGGTTAAGCGCTCCCATCAGGTTGGCGATGTAGATGTCCTCGGGCCGGAACAGCGTGGCGAGGCCGCGGTGCATCGCCTGCATGTATTCGGAAACGGTCCAGTCGGCGGCGAGCCCGCGCAGGCCGGTCTGCCAGGTATGCAGGTGGCCGTTGATGAGGCCGGGTAGCAGAAGCATATGCGAAGCGTCGATAACGTCCGCATCGCTGGCTGGGACGCTGGGGGCCACAGCGGTGATGCGATCGCCCTCAATCAGGACGTCGCCCTTCCGCAAATCTCCGATGGCGGAATCCATGCTGACGATGGCGGCGCCTTTGATCAGTGTGCGGCGCATGTATTCTCCTTATGTCCGGGCGCGCTGTCTGCGTATGGCCCCTCCGCCGCATCATAGCGGCCACAATCGTCGCTAGAAGACTGGCCGCGCGGAGCATCCATGCAACCCTCACGCGGCAGCGGCACCCACTCGCGCCACTCGGTCGCAAGTGGGCAGGTCCGATCGCGCTGGTCGGCGGCGCCGGGGTTGGCTAACATTTCTCACGAGACAACGTAGGGAAGGAATACGCCGATGCCCCACTTCGACCTGAATCGTCGCACCCTGGTCAAAGGTGCCGCAGCCACCGGCGCGGCCGCGCTTCTTTCGCCGCAGGCGCTTGCGCAGCAGAACCCTATCAAGATCGGATTCGCGATGTCGCTGACCGGCGGTCTCGCCGGCGGTGGCAAGCAGTCGCTGCTCGGTTTCGAGATCTGGCGCGACGAGATCAACGCCAAAGGCGGCCTGCTCGGCCGGCCCGTGCAGCTCGTGCACTTCGACGACCAGAGCAATCCGGCGAACGTGCCCGGCCTTTACGCCAAGCTGATCGACGTGGACAAGGTCGACCTTGTCGTCTCGGCCTATGCTACCAATCAGATCATACCGGCGATGCCGATCGTGATGCAGAAGAACATGGTCTACATGGGCCTGTTCGGCACCGACGTGAACGCCAAGTTCAACTACGACCGTTATTTTGCCACTATCCCCAACGGTCCGGACGGCAAGCGTGCGCCGACGCTCGGGTTCCTCGAAATCGCCGCCGGAATGAATCCCAAGCCGCAGACGATCGCGCTGGTCGCGGCCGACGCCGAATACGCCCAGACAGTGATCGCCGGCGCGCGCGAAACCGTTGCGAAGCTGGGCTTCAAGACGGTTTACGACCGCAGCTATCCGCCGAACACCGTCGACTACTCGCCGATCGTGCGCGCGATGAATGCGGCCAACCCAGACATCATCTGCATCGCGTCTTATCCGCCGGACTCGGTCGGTCTGATCCGCGCTTCAAACGAGATCGGCATCAAGCCGCGCATCTTCGGCGGTGCGATGATCGGTCTCGGCTTCACCCCTATCAAGGCGCAACTCGGCCCACTGCTCAACGGCATCGTCAACTACGACACCTATGTCCCAGAGCCGACCATGAAGTTCCCGGGCGTGGACGAATTCCTCAAGACCTATCAGGAGAAAGCGCCTGCGGCCGGCGTCGACCTGCACGGATTCTTCCTGCCGCCTTTCGCGTATGCGCAGATGCAGGTGCTGGCGCAGGCTGTGACCACGGCCGGTGCGATCGACCACGCCAAGATCGCGGACGCACTGCGCAAGGGCACGTTCAACACCATCGTCGGGGAGATCAAGTTCGGCCCGGGCGGTGAATGGCAGAAGAACCGGACGCTGACCATCCAGTTCCAAGGCATCCAGCCTGGCAACGTCGACCAGTTCAAGCAGGCCGGCCGGCAGGTGATCCTGCATCCGAACGAGTCGAAGTCGGGGACTCTGATCCAGCCGTATACGAAGGCGCGCGGCTAGGCCCGCGCGCATTGAGGTGCCGCGCTAATAAGGAACACCAGAGACTTCCGAATTCGCACCCCAGGGCCGCATTCTGTCGCGCCATATCACGCGACGGTTCCGGCCGGCTGACCGTGGCTAACTCCGATGGCCGAGGTCCAAGTTATTCCGCTCTCGCGCCCAGCCACCCGGGCAGATGCGAAAGTTTTCGGCGTTCTGGGTTCGTTAAGAGCGCGATTGCTTGCGCTATTTCTTAGATTTCGAACGACCGTGCGTGCCGAACGTCGTTTAGTCCAACTTGATGGCACCTGCAGGCCCGTGCTCGTATTGCGGGGCGCGCCATATTAATCTTGCTTCTTCACGTTAATTAGCGAGTTTCGTTGCAACGTTACTTCCAACAAATAATGTCCTCACACGACATTACCTCCGGTCCGGAAAAACAGTGCCAAGCCGTCACGCGTCATATTCCGCGTTCGGTGATGACGTAACGGCTTCGCGCTGGTGATCTGCATCCCCTGCCGCATCATCAGCGTCCTACGGCCGCCCATCTGGAAGCGCCGCGGGATGAAACGAATGAAGAAGACACCGCCGAGGTGCGCTTATTGCCAAGGAAGGCTTGGCCTGCTGGTGTCACGTCACTGGGACCTGCGTTTCTGTTCGCGCTACCACAAGGAACTGTATCTAAACCAAGCATCGCAGCGTCGTGAACACGTGAAACGATGGCTAGGTTACCTTAGTCCTGCTCATCCTAAGACAAAATAATACTCTGGTCCGGTGGCAACCCTCATCAAACCATTCGCCGAACTTCCACCGACTTAGCTTTCAGTCCCCACCGCATCGCAACGAGCGCCCGTGCATTCGCCCCGCACCACCACATCCATTCGTAGTCGGGCAAATGTTGTAAAGGGAATTTCACTTACCAAAACCGAAACATGTGCGGGCGAGGTGTCGTCGTTGTGACGAAAGCGCGCGATGATTAGCGAGGTCAGCAGTATTTGATTGCGGAATGAGGCTTGGCGCACAGTGGTGATCAACCTTAAGACCGCCAAGGGCGTTCGGCATCACTGTGCCACCATCGCGCTGCTTGCGTTCGTGCCGCGCGAGTAGCAGGATCGCGGCTCAGTGGAGCGGTACCGTGCGCGCGATCGTCATCGAAGGAAACAGTCTGCGGTTGCGCGAGGTCCCGGACCCTTCGTTGGGACCGGCGGACCTGCTGGTCAGGATCCGCGCGACTTCGGTCAATCGCGCCGATCTGCGCCGCGCTGCGGTACATTTCAAGCAAAGCGAGACTGCAGCGGCTGCGATCGCCGGGTTGGAGATGGCCGGCGAGGTCATCGGCAAGGGTGCCGACGTTTCGAGCTTTGCGATTGGCGACCGTGTCATGGCGATGACCGGCGGCGGCTACGCGGAAATGGTGGCGATCGATCATCGTTTGGCGTTACCCGTGCCGGCGAAATTCACTTGGGCGCGGGCCGCCGCAACTCCGACGGTCTATGTCACCGCTCATGATGCGCTGGTGTCGCAAGGCGGCGTGACTGCAGGAACGCAGCTCCTCGTCCAGGGGGCCAGCACCGGCACCGGCATCGCTGCCGTGCAGATCGCGCACGCGTGGAAGGCCGACCGCGTTTTCGGCACGGCCGGAACCGATGACAAGGTCGCGCGCCTGCGCGCGCTCGGCTGCGATACGCCGATCAACTATAGGACGTCCGACGTCGCCAAGCTGGTTCTCGAAGCCACCCAAGAGCGCGGTGTCGATCTGGTGCTCGATCTGGTTGGGCGGAGCGCCGTCGCCGCAAACATCGCCGCTGTCGCGATCAAGGGCAGGATCATTTGTGTCGGCCGGGTCGGCGGCACCACCGATGAGATCAACCTCGACGAGTTTGCAAGGAAGCGCGTCACCATGACGGGCACCACGTTTCGTACCCGCACGCTCGACGAGCGCACTGCGGTGATTCGACGCTTCCGCAACGAGATGATCCCGCTGTTCGAAGACGGAACGCTGACGCCCGTGCTCGATCAGCGGGAGTTCGGTTTCGAAGAAGCGGAGGCGGCGCAGGCCTACATGGCCGAGAACAAGCATTTCGGAAAGATTGTGCTGCACGTGCGCTAGTACAGCACGACAGCGATCGGATAGGCTCGAGTTACAGAAATTGGAGAACGGCGATGCGTTTCGCCCTGCTACTACTTGCGCTGCTGACTCTGCCTCTCGAAACGATGGCTCAGGGATATCCCGATCGGCAGGTGCGTTTCATCGTTCCGTATCCCCCGGCGGGCGGCAATGACATCGTGGCGCGGCTGGTCGGCCAGAAGCTGAGCGAATTTTGGAAGCAGCCAGTGGTAATCGAGAACCGTCCCGGCGCGGGCGGCAATATCGGCGTCGAGCAGGCGGCGCACGCGGCGCCGGATGGCTACACGTTCCTGATCACCAACAATGCATTCACGATGAATGCGGCGATGTATTCCAAGCTGCCATTCGACATTCAGAAGGACTTCGCTCCGGTGGCGATGCTGGCACAGTCACCCCTCGTCGTCGTCGTCAGCAAGATCAGCCCGATCAAGAACATCGCTGAGCTGGCGCAAACGTCGAAGGCAAGTCCCGGCAAGCTCAATCACGGTACCGGCGGCATCGGCACGCCGCAACATCTTGCGGCTGAGCTGTTCGACATCGTCACCGGAGGCAAGATCGTGCACGTGCCGTATCGAGGTGCGGCGCCGGTCGCCAACGGACTGATGACCGGCGAAATCCAGGTCGCATTCGCGACCATGGGCTCAGTCGAAGGCCTGATCCGCAGCGGTGAACTCCGCGGATTGGCGGTCACCACCGCGCAACGGTCTGGCCTGTTCCGCGAAATGCCAACCGTCGCGGAAAGCGGCTTTGCGAAGTATGATGTCAACGTCTGGTATGGTCTCGCGGCGCCGGCGAAGACGCCGCCAGCCATCGTCGAGAAGGTGTCCAAGGACCTTGCCCGGGTCGTGCAGGCGCCGGAAATGAAGAAGGCGCTGCTCGAGCGCGGTCTTGAGGTCGACTACATGGACGCGGCGGCGTACGGCAAACTGGTCGCCGACGACCTCAAGCGGTGGTCCGAAGTCGTAAAGGCGGCCAACATTAAGGCCGAGTAGCTCGGGAGATGCGACTGAAGCCGCCACCGGAACAAGACGGTAGCGGCCAAATATACGGTGGGCCTTGCTGACGGTCAAAAGCAGACATTCCCAGTGCTCAGCTCGATGTCCGCTTTGTGCCAATAGCTGCCATCAGCCAGCTACTATCCAATCACCTCGTCGGCGCGCTCGATACAGAACCCAGGCAAAGTGACAGCGGCACTGTTTACCGCGAGAGGTAATCATGATTCTAGACTGGCATTCTCATATCTACACACCGGAAGAAGCTGCCGACGACCAACGCACCTTTGATGGCAATAGCGGGCCATCATGGGGCGAGCGCGGTTGTCCAATGGTGCTGGAAAATTTCGTGCGGGCGCATAAAGAGAACAATATCGACATTAGTGTCGTCACCAACGCTGCGCATTACCTTAAGGGCAAGCGCACTGAAGAAGAGTTGTCATCGGTCCAGGCATGGAGCGACTACGCCGCCAAGGTACAGCAAGACTACAAAGGCATACTTTATTCGTTTGCTACTATCCTGCCATGCGGTGGGGCGGCCTTCATCAAGGAAACTGAGCGGGCGATCAAACAACTTGGTCTCAAGGGCATATTCATCCATTCCAGCCACAAGGGACACTATCCTGACGACGATGAGGCGCGCCCGTTTTGGGAGTTGGTGCAGGACCTCGACGTGCCGGTAATGATCCATCCGCCGCATCTCGGATTCGGTGAGGAGCGGATGAGGGAGTATCGCCTGGCGTCAAGTATCGGCCGACCGTTTGACCTATGTCTTGCGTTGGGGCGGCTGATCGTGCGCGGTATTCTCGAAGACTTCCCACAATTGAAGATCGTGGCGTCGCACGGCGGGGGTGGCATCTGCGAGACTATCAGTCGAATGGACTATGCTTACGAATTGCAGGATGAGGCGTTCTTCCTCGGACCCTATGTGCCGATGAAGATCCAGCACAAGCCCAGTCACTACCTGAAGAAGATGTACCTCGACACCGTGACCTACAACGCACCAGCGGTGAACATGGTGCTCGACTGGGTCGGTCCCGACCATGTGCTTTATGGCAGCGATGCGCCTCCCCTAACCTCGCTCAAGCCGCGCGCTATCAAACTGATCCAAGATCTCGACATCTCGCCCACGGACAAGGAGAAGATTTTCTGGAGCAACGCCTGTCGACTGCTCAAATTGAATTGAGGTGGCTCATGAAAAGTTTCGTTGCGCTGATTGCTTTGCTTGCCGCTAGCGCGCTTGCCAATGCGCAGGGCTATCCGTCCAAGCCGATCCGGATCATCACCGCAAATAGCGCCGGAGGAACCAGCGACATTTTCGTCCGCGCAATGGGGGAAGAGCTGCAGAAACGGCTGGGTCAAACGGTCATTGTCGAGAATCGTCCGGGCGGCGGGATGAACATCTCCGGCCGCGCCTGCGCCGAGGCGTCAAACGACGGTTACACGATCTGCATCCTGCCCAACGAAGTACTCACCTTGAACGAATTTACCTTCAAATCGATCCCGTACAATCCAGAAAAGGATTTCGAGCCTATCACCAACGCCTTCATCAATACGCAAGTTCTGGTAGTAAGCTCTGCGCTCAACGTTAATTCATTGGACCAGCTTGCCGCTCTGTCTAAAGCCAAGTCCGGTACGCTCAGCTACAGCGTGCTCGCGATCCCGATGCAGATCACCTTCGAGAATTGGAAGAAGCAGACGGGCGCCGACATAATCATGGTGCCCTCGCGGGGCGGCGCGGACATGGTGACAGGTTTGCTCACGGGCACAACGCCGATCGCTATAGTCGGGCTCCCTAATTTTATCAGCCATATCCGCAGTGGCGCGGTGAAGGCGCTGGCGGTCGACTCCGAGAAGCGGTCACCGCTGTTCCCTGACGTGCCAACGCTCGGTGAATTGGGCTTTCCCAATCTCGCGCCGGTGTTTTTCGGATTCGTCGCGCCGGCCGGCACTGCCAAACCGATCGTCCAGAAGCTCTACCAGGACATCGTCACGATCGGCAACGACCCGGCGTTTCGCCAGAAGCGCCTTCTGGACATCGGCATCGTGCCGGTATTCGACACGCCCGAACAGTTCAACGCTTACATCAAGGCGCAACGCGCCAACGGTAAGAAGATGATCGAGGAATCCGGTTTTCAGCCGCGATAGCCGGGGCAGATAGCAGAAACTGGTCACCGCCCTTCCCTCGCCCACTCATGCAGTTCCATAACCTGTCATTCTGCGAACAGATACAGTCTCGAAAAGCCCAAGCTACACCCAGAGGCGTCACCCGGGGTGCGGCCGCAGATGCGACATCGTCTCGGACATTGGATCTTCCCTGCATGCAGCTCTCGGTGTTACCCTTTGATGCAAGACGCAGTGACGGAAAATTGAAGCTCGGACGAGAAAAATGATTCCCATTGTGCTGGCTGCATCATTGGCATTCGGCTTCGTCTGCATTTCCTTATCCGCCCAAGCCACTGGAGGATTTGCTTGTCGCCGGCAAGATCGACGCACTGTTGACGCCGCATACCCATGATGAGTTGAAGCCCAAAGAGCAGCGAAAGCTGCGGCCGCTGATCGCCAACCCACAACAGGCCGAGGAAGAATACTTGGCACTGACCGGCTTCTACCCGATCAACCACGTGGTGGTGATCCGCGATGACTCCCTCAAGGCGGTCGACGGGGTCGGCGCCGCCATATTCGATGCATACGCGAAGGCAAAGGCCGCAGCCTACAAGCGCCGGCTTGGCACGACCCTATTGCCTTGAGGCCAACGTTACTGGACGAGCATGTTTGACCGTTTCGGCGGTGATCCAATGCAATATGGTCTGACAGAATTGAACAGAAAGAATGTAAGTACGGTCGGTCAGTTCCTCTATGAACAAAAAAAATTGATCAGCGCGCTTCCGGACGTCGACTTACTATTTCTGCCAGAAACGCGGGGCCTCTCTGCGTAACGTTGCCAGATGTCCGCTGTTTGACAGGCTCTTCCAAAAGCTAGCTCTGTCCCGATGCCGATATCGTGGCTTCACGCAGCGTTGCCCTCACCATGCGCGCCGGCCTTCGAAACATTCCGTAACCTGTCATTCTGCGAACGAGACGCGGGTGGCTTGCGCGCCAATATCGCTCGTTCACGACCGCGAAGACAATTGGGAATGTCCGCTTTGGGTCATTAGCGGACTTGGCGGCTCTATACGGCCATGTCCTCTTTACCCCCAATAACGGACATCGGGCGCGCTATGCACCCGATAACGACATCCGAGGGATTAGATTGGCATGTCCGGAAAGAGCCAGGGAGCGCGCGGGTCATCTCGACGTTGAACGCTTGTCCGAGTTTTGAAGGCTGCTCACCTTCGACGATTTTGCCGACTCTGCGCGTATAGTTTTGCCGGGATTGCTGCGCATACCCAGCCGACGCTTCTTAGTTTCCAATTCCGCCTCTTGCGCTTGCTTTGTTTGCAATCCTGTCTTTTGCATATTGGTCCGGCCGCGCTTGTCGGCATATTCTTTGCCGTTGATTGGCGCGACGTGCGGCGGGTCTCGATCGAGATACGGGCGCCCGATCCCAAGCTCCTTCTCGTGCGCATCGATCCACTTCCACAGCTTTTCGCTTGAAGCATATCGCTCCATACGAGTCTCGCCCTTGACGCTAACGAGATCGGCCGCAAGAGAGTGACCGTAGCCACCGCGGCGGCTCCCCCCGTGGTATGAGCTGTCGCTCGCAGCCTTGTTCCCGCTTGCGATCGATTGCCGGTAATCGTCACGGAATGCGCTGGTTATGCCCGGCATGAGCCCGGCGTCGTCCATCGCGCGAAGCGCGTAATAGAGCTTCAGCTTGAAGCCACGATCCATGCCTCCGATCACGTAGTCTTTGAGCGACATGCCGGCTCTTTGCGCCGCTATCGGATCCTTCCAGGTGAAGTCCCCGAGGACGTACTTGGTAACGGTTTTGATGACGGTCCGCGTTTTGCCCTTCTTCTTGACCGTCGTCTTGATTTGCTCCGTCATCTTGTTCGTGTCGATTTTGGGTGTTCGTTCGTACAGCGACCAGAGGTACTCGTCGATGCAGATTTCAGCCACGAGGCATTCGTCGAGAGTTTCAACAGGACGCACGACTGGTTTCGGGTACTCCTTCACCTCCCTCAACATGAACAGGGACGCGAGCTGCATGCGCGTTTCGGGCGGGCCCGGATTAACCGTCGCCGCCTCACCACCGGACATAACCGCCGGCGCGACGGTAGGCTCGGGCAGCTTGTGATGGGACGTCGTCACGGCGCCTAAGGAGCCCATTGCGCTTGCTAATGGTGCTTCGACGGGCGCCCCAGCGTCAGCGCTCAAGGGCGTTGCGCCGAGTGTCGCCCCGCGATCCTCGATTGCGTCATTCTCGTAGAGCCTCGCCGCGCCCCAACCGGCAAAAGCGACCGTTCCGCACAACACCATCAACGGAACAAGCTGCCGCGGTCTCATCACTCAGCCCCTCCCCGCGCTCTGATTAAGGCACGCCGCACAGCCGCCGGCCGGCACCGTTGCGCAAACTGCTGCGAAACCTCGGGCGTGCCAGCACAGCCTTTCTGCAATGGGTTTCAATCAGCCCTTAGTAACGACGGGAGGCGGCGGCGGAGCCTTGCCCTTGCCTTTCCAACAAAGCAACCAGCCAAGCTCAGCGAAACGACGATCAGCGCCATTGCCACTGCAAGTTTCTGCATGCTGCGCCTCCCAAGCCGATAGGCAAGTGCACATGCAAGACGTTGGAACTCTAGTGCAAAAAAGCAACAGTACACATGTATCGATTGAGTTCCCGAGCCACCCATCGGAACCAACTCCCTAACCGTTGTCCAGGCCACGTCCGCTTTACCCCCGAAAGCGGACATCAGCCGGCTGGGCTGCGATGTCCGCTAAGTGCCAACACCGGACTAATGCGCCGCAGCAAAATAGGATCGTTATTCGATC
>Ga0190271_10001881_pt1 | contig 12324 bp, 9 predicted proteins | sample Popmic356T_FD_133747 | JGI IMG/M metagenome (GOLD analysis project Ga0190271, IMG submission 133747) | Populus adjacent soil microbial communities from riparian zone of Weber River, Utah, USA - 356 T | ecosystem: Environmental > Terrestrial > Soil > Riparian zone | place: USA: Utah | collected...
CGAGCGTCATGAACAGGACGGTGCTCGCGCCCTCCTGGAAGAGCACCTCGGGGAGCGCCTCCTGGATGCCCTTTGCGTGGTGCACAAAGTGGAAGTGGTTGAGGCGCACCCCCTTGGGGCGACCCGTGGTGCCGGAGGTGTAGATGATCGTCGCAAGGTCGTCGAGTTTCACGGCTCGAGTGCGACGCGTGATCTCTGCGGGATCGCCCCCCTCACCGAGCGGGTACAACTCGTCAAGAATGCCGTCGTCGATGACGTGCACGTGCTCGAGCGGGGACTCCTGCTGAGCCGCAACGTCGCGCGCGAGGGCCGCGTGGGTGGCAGTCTCGACAAAGACGCGGCTCACGTTGGCGTCGGAGGTGATCCAGTCGATCTGGTCGTGCGACGAGGTGTCGTAGATCGGCACGGGGATGGCCCCCACCGACCACAGCGCGAGGTCGAGGATCGTCCACTCGTAGCGCGTCTTCGCCATGATCGCGACGCGGTCGCCCTGCGCGACTCCCAGCGCAATGAGCCCAAGCGCGGCACGCCGCACCATGCTCATCGCCTCGTCCCCGGAGACGTCGTGCCATTGCAGCGCGTCGTCGTGCCAGCGGAAGGCGACGTCGCTTCCTCTCGCCGCCCAACCTCCCTGGGCAAGGTCCACAATGTTCTGCGGGTGGTGGTCAGGCTGGGTAGGCATCGTTGTCTCTCCCGTGGCTTAGCGTCAGTGTCGGAAACGATACCCTCATAGGACGTCTCTTGACCGGCAGAAAGCGGGGAGTGGTGCACGCAGTTGGGGTTGATATTGGCGGAACCAAGATCGCTGTCGGCGTCGTCGACGACTCCGGGCGCATTCTCGCCAAGACCAAGCGCAAGACAAACCCCAGTGACCCTGCGAGCATCGACGCCGCAATCGCCGACGCTGTTGCCGAGTTGTCCACCTCGCACGAGTTTTCCGCGGTCGGCCTCGCGGCTGCCGGTTTCGTGTCCTCAGACCGTCAGCGCGTCTTGTTTGCACCCAACATTGCATGGCGCGACTACCCGCTCGCGCGCAACGTGCGTGAGGCGATAGAGCGCGATGACGTCGCGGTCGTCGTCGAGAACGACGCCAATGCCGCTGGGTGGGCAGAGTTCGCGTACGGAGCAGGTGTCTCCGCGCGCAACATGGTGCTGCTGACCATTGGAACCGGCCTTGGGGCGGCGATTGTCGCCGATGGCACGATGCTGCGCGGGGCCTATGGCTTCGCCGCCGAGCTTGGCCACCTGCGCGTCGTCCCCGACGGCGAGCCGTGCGGGTGCGGTCAAAAGGGCTGTTGGGAGCAGTACGCATCCGGCTCCGCACTCACGCGTGAGGCACGCCGCCGCGCGGCTGCGAACCCGGATACCGCGGCGGAACTGATCACGGCTGCAGGCGGCGACATTGCGGCAATTACTGGGCCGCTCGTCACCGAGCTTGCCTTCAAGGGAGACGACTTCAGCGTCGGGCAACTTGCCGAACTTGGCCGCTGGATAGGCGAGGGGTGCGCGACAATCGCCGCCGTGCTCGATCCCGAAATCTTCGTCGTTGGCGGAGGAGTGATCGGTGCCGGCGACCTGCTCCTCGATCCGGCGCGCGATGCTCTTTCCTCGCACTTGTCGGCAAAGGGACACCGCCCCACGGTGCCTATCGTTGCCGCGGCAATGGGCAATGATGCTGGGATAGTGGGCGCTGCTGCGCTCGCCCGGTTGGAGTCCTGATGTACTACCGCGCGTTCAAGCACGTCCTCCTTGGCCCCGGACTCAAGGTGTACTACGACCCCTGGCACGAGGGGCTCGAAAATATTCCCGAGCACGGCGGCGCGATCCTCGCCTCGAACCATCTGTCGTTCTCGGACTCTGTGTTCCTGCCAGTGGTCATGAAGCGCAAGGTCGTGTTCCTTGGCAAGGCAGAGTACTTCGAGGGCAAGGGCATCAAGGGCTGGGCGACAAAGGCCTTCATGGAGGGCGTCGGCACAATTCCCGTGCAGCGAGGGGGCGGGCGCGCATCGGAGGCCGCGATCACCACGGGCGTTGAGGTCTTGCGCGGCGGCGACCTGCTCGGGATCTATCCCGAGGGCACGCGGAGCCCTGACGGAAGGCTCTATCGCGGCAAGACCGGCGCCGCGCGGATGGCGCTCGAGGCCGAGGTACCCGTCATCCCCGTCGCGATGATCGGCACGGACAAGGCGCAGCCCATCGGCGCAAAGGTGCCAAATCGCGCGGTGAAGGTCGGCGTGCGGGTTGGACCTGCCGTGGACCTTTCTGAGTTCGCCGGCAGGCACGGCGACCGCGAGGCGTTGCGTGGGGCGACGACCCGCATCATGGAGGCGATCCAGGCGCTGTCCGGCCAGGAGTATGTGGACAAGGACGCGGCCATCGTGAAGCGGGGGCTCGAGAAGGAGCGACTCGCCGAGGAGAACGGCGAAGGCTAGGACTCAGTCCCTAGCGGTTCGGGGGATGCGTCACCCCTAGAATGGACGCGGATTCTCACCTCGTTGAAAGGCAAGTCATGTCGGTTCGTCGCGTTGCCCTGCTCACGGCCGGAGGCTTTGCCCCCTGCCTGTCGTCCGCCGTCGGTGGGCTGATCGAGCGCTACACCGAGATCTCCCCGGAGATCGAGATCATTGCGTACGAGCACGGCTACTGGGGCCTCCTGCAGGGCAAGAGCATCACGATCTCCGACGAGGTGCGCAAGAAGGCCCACCTGCTCCACGACTTTGGCGGCTCGCCCATCGGCAACTCGCGCGTCAAGCTCACGAACGTCGCGGACTGCGTCAAGCGCGGGCTCGTGAAGGAGGGTCAGGACCCCCTGCACGTGGCCGCGGAGCAGCTCGTCAAGGACGGCGTGGATGTGTTGCACACGATCGGCGGCGACGACACGAACACGACGGCAGCGGACCTCGCCGCATACCTCGCGAGCAACGACTACGGCCTGACCGTTGTTGGCCTGCCAAAGACGATCGACAACGACGTTGTGCCCATCAAGCAGTCGCTCGGAGCATGGACGGCTGCGGAGCAGACGTCCGTGTTTGCGCAGAACATCATCGGCGAGCACCGCTCTGGCCCGCGCATGCTCATCGTGCACGAGGTGATGGGGCGCGCGTGCGGCTGGCTGACGGCAGCGTCGGCCCTCAAGTACCGCGAGTGGCTCGCGACGCGCGAGTGGCTCCCCGAGATCGGCCTGAGCCAGGAGCGTTGGGACATCCACGCCGTGTACGTGCCTGAGGCCGCCCTCGACCTCGACGCCGAGGCCGTGCGCCTGCGCGCCGTCATGGAGAGACAAGGCAACGTCAACATCTTCCTGTCCGAGGGCGCCGGTGTGCCCGAGATCATCAAGGAGATCGAGGAGGCGGGTGGCGAGGTCGCGCGCGACGCGTTCGGCCACGTGCGTCTCGACACCATCAACCCCGGCGCGTGGTTTGCCAAGCAGTTCGCCGAGCGCCTCGGCGCAGAAAAGGTCATGGTGCAGAAGTCGGGCTACTTCTCGCGCTCTGCAGCCGCGAACGAGGAGGACCTGCGCCTCATCAAGTCGATGACCGACCTCGCGGTCGAGTGCGCACTGCGCGGCGAGTCCGGCGTGATCGGCCACGACGAGGAGGACGGCGGCCGCCTCAGGGCGATCGAGTTCCCGCGCATCGCGGGCCACAAGCCCTTCGACATCACCCAGGACTGGTACACCGAGCTCCTCGCAGACATCGGTCAGCCATGAGCGACACGGGGGAGAAGCTCGTCGCGGCGGGCGTTGACTCGTACCTGACGCGCGAGGCAAAGCAACAGCCAACATGGCCCGACGCCGAGGCCCTGGACCGCGTCAAGACGCGCCTTTCGCAGGTTCCGCCCCTGGTATTTGCCGGTGAGGCAGACGTCCTGCGTGAGTACCTTGCGGCCGCGGGCAGGGGAGACGCCTTCGTGTTGCAGGGCGGCGACTGTGCGGAGACCTTCGAAGAGGCGACGGCAGATCGCATCCGCAACAAGATCAAGACGATCCTGCAGATGGCGGTCATCCTCACGTACGGTGCCTCGACGCCGGTGGTGAAGATCGGTCGCATCGCGGGCCAGTATGCGAAGCCGCGCTCCTCTGACTTGGAGACCCGCGATGGGGTCACGCTGCCCGCGTACAGGGGCGACATCATTAACTCCTCCGCGTTTACGGAGGAAGCTCGCATCCCCAACCCCGAGCGAATGCTCGACGCGTATAACGTCTCGGCGTCGACCCTCAACCTCGTGCGCGCTTTCACTCACGGCGGCTTTGCCGACCTGCGTCGCGTGCACGCGTGGAACAAGGGCTTCTCTGCGAACCCCGCGTACGCGCGCTACGAGCAAATGGCCGCAGAGATCGACCGCGCGGTGCGCTTCATGGGCGCTGCGGGTGGCGACTTTGACGCGCTCAAGACCGTTGACCTGTTCTCGAGCCACGAGGCGCTACTCCTCGACTACGAGCGTGCTCTCACTCGCATCGACTCGCGCTCAGACCTGCCGTACGACTGCTCCGCTCACTTCGTGTGGATCGGCGAACGCACCCGTGACCTCGATGGGGCTCACGTGGAGTTCATGTCGAAGATTCACAACCCCATCGGCGTGAAGCTTGGCCCCACCGCCACGGGCGCGGAGGCCGTTGCCCTCGCTGCGAAGCTCAACCCGGAGAACGTCGAGGGGCGCCTCACCTTCATCGTGCGCATGGGTGCGGAGCGGGTGCGCGACAACATGCCGCAGCTCGTCGAGAGCGTGCGCGACGCTGGCCTCAACGTCACGTGGCTCTGCGACCCGATGCACGGCAACACGTTCACGTCCGAGTCGGGATTCAAGACGCGTCGTTTCGACACGATCCTCGACGAGGTGACGGGGTTCTTCGAGGTCCATGAGGCCGCGGGTACGGCGCCAGGCGGACTGCTCGTTGAACTCACGGGAGACGACGTAACGGAGATCCTCGGCGGTACAGAGGAGATCGATGAGGCGAGCCTTGCTCTGCGCTACGAGACCAAGGTTGACCCGCGGCTCAACCACCAGCAGTCGCTCGAACTCGCGTTCCTTGTGTCCGAGTTGCTCGCCAAGCGGGCGCCGCGCGTCGAACTCCTTTAGTAGGAGAGGATGACGGTCGAGCGCTTCTCGGCCATCTCCTTCGGCGCGGGGCTCTGCGTGAACACGACGGTCGAGAAGTTCCACGGCTCGTTGTTGCCGTCGACCTTGAATCCCGCCTTCTGCAGTATCGAGCGCGCCTCCTTGAATTCCAAGCCGCGCACGTCGGGCACCTCGACCAAGGTGGGGCCGTCAGAGACCCAGATCGTGACGGTGTCGAGCCTGAAGCCGTCCGCGTCCGCCTCGGGATCTTGTTTGAAGACTTGGCGCTTCTTGACGTCATCGGAACGCCCACGCTCAACCGCCGCAACAAGGCCGTCCGCCTCGAGCGCCGCCTGAGCCTCCTCGAGCGTCATCCCCGTGAGATCTGGAATGATGACCGGCGCGGGGCCGTCGGAGACGGTGAGCGTGACAACCGTGTCGTGCCTCACGCTGTCGCCAGCCTCGGGGTCCGAGGAGATGACCTCTCCCTTGGCCACGTCATCACGGTATTTGCGCACCGTGTCGCCGACGGAAAACCCCTCGTCCTCGAGGATGTTGATCGCGTCCTCTTCCGAACGGCCGACGACCGATGGGACGTCGCTCATGCGCGGACCGGTTGAGACGATCAGCGTCACCTCCGAGCCCTTCTGGGCGCGCTCCTGAGCCCCAGGCTCGGTGCCGATGGCCCAGCCTTCCGGCACGGCATCGTCATTGCGCTCCTCGGTCGTGACAACAAAGCCAACGCTCTCGAGACTGCGCGTGGCCACTTCCTCCGTCTGGTCGGTCACGGGAGGAATCGTGGTGAACGCGCCGGGGCCTATTGCGTTGTACCACCACAACGCGATCGCGCCGATGGCGATAGCGACGGCCACGAAGGCGGCAACCCACCACCATGCCCGACGCTGGGGCGCCTCTGGCTCGAGGGCTTCAGGGTCGTCGTCAATCATGAGGTCAGTGCCCGCGCCAACGGGCTCGAAGCGTCGACCGATACCGATCGGCAGTGCCACTGTGGCGCCCGCCGCGGGGTGTGGGAGCACCGTCGTCGCGTCGGGATCTGCAGAGATCGCGACGCTACCGCTCGGGGGATCCGCGCGCTTGTCGAGCGTGGGGTCGTCCATGAGGATGCGAGTCGAGCGCACGAGCACGAGCGCGGCAGCAGCATCGGCCGGGCGCTCGTCCGGATCACGCGCGGAGAGGGCGCCAACGAGATCGTCGAACTCTGTGGGGAGCCACGGCGCGAAGGAGGACGGGGTCGGAATGTCCTCGTGCACGTGGCGCGCCGCGATGGCGATCGGGGAGTCCCCGGTGAACGGGTGACGGCCGGTGACCATCTCGAATAGCATCACGCCAGCCGCGTACACGTCGGTCGCCGGCGTCGATTCGCCGAACGATAGGAGCTCGGGAGCGAGGTATCCGGGGCTGCCCATGATGACTGCTTCCGAGAGCGGCGTCGACTCGTTGACGGCGCGCGCGAGGCCAAAGTCGGTGATGCGGGCTCGCCCATCGGAGTCGATGAGCACGTTCTCTGGCTTGACGTCCCTGTGCACAAGGCCGAGCCTGTGGGCGGCCGCGAGGGCGTCGAGAATCACATCGGTAAGCGCGAGCGCCTCGCCGACCGTGAGAGTGCCCTCATGCGCGATGCGGCTTCGCAGGTTCTCGCCGCGAACGTATTCCATCGTCAGGTACGAGAGCTCGCCGTCGACTCCCTGGTCATAGACGTGCACGATCCCGGGGTGAGTGAGCCGCGCTGAGGACTTCGCCTCGCGTCGGAATCGAGCAACAAACTCCCTGGAAGCCGCGTCGTCAACGAGCGGCTGGTGCATCGCCTTGAGCGCGACCTCGCGTTCTAGGCGGCGGTCGAAGGCGAGGTAGACCGTGGCCATGCCGCCCATCGCGACAAGCTCACGAATCTCGTAACGCCCGTCGACGACACGGCCCAGGAGGGGATCGGTCAGCGTCTCAGACACGGCTTCATTCTAGGTGGGGTGGGCGCAGGCGCTTCGAAGGGGACTGGGCGAGGCGCGCGCTTAGTCGAACTTCTTCATGAGCGCCTTGACCGACCGTACGTACTGCTTGGTGTCGGTGTTCATGCCGTGCTTTCGGACGCCACCGAGGCCCTGGTAGTAGCCCGCGATCGCCTGTTCGCGCGAGTCGGCGTTGCGCGTGAGGTAGCGCAGCAACACAACTCCTGCGGTGACGTTGTCCTTGGGGTCGAGCAGGTCGAGTTCTCGGCCAACCATCGTCGACACCCACTCACCCGTTGTGGGGATGACCTGCATGACTCCCACCGCGTTGGCTGGCGACACCGCGCGCATGTTGAACCCAGACTCCTGGTACCCGATCGCGAGCGCGAGGCTGACGTTGACGTCGTACTTCTTTGCTGTCTTGACGATGAGCGCTCGCATCTGTGCGCGCGTGGGTACGGACCGATCGTTAAGGATCTGCTTGTTGGCGTTCGCGGCGCTCACCACGCCCTTGGGGTAGGTGCGCCCGGCGAAGGTGTCGCCAACGAGGCCCGTAGGCACGCCGCCGGGGATCGTGAGCACTTGCCCAACTCGAATCATTGACGGGTTGTCGATGCCGTTGGCGGAACTGATCTTTGCGACCGAGCTGCCGAAGCGGTTGGCGATGGCACCGAGAGTGTCTCCGCGCTTGACGGTGTAGCGCGATGAGGCGGTTGTCGAATTCTTGGTGCTCGACGCTGTGCTCGCCTTGGTGCTCGCCGTTGCCTTGGCGCCGGGGATTGTGAGCTTGTCGCCTACGTGGATCACGGCGTTGGAGCCGAGGCTGTTTGCCGAGACGATTGCCGCGACAGAGCTGTCGTACCTCTGGGCGATATCCCATACGGTGTCGCCATTCTTCACGGTGTGCTTCGCGGTGCGGTTTGCGGTCTTCGACGACTGCGCCTTTGCTGCCTTTGTCGACTTCGCGGTCGCGCCCGGAATGGTGAGTTTGTCGCCCACGTGGATGGTCGCGCGTGAGTCGAGGCCGTTGGCGTCGGCGATCGCGGTGACCGTAGACCCATAGTGCCGGGCAAGGTCCCAGACGGTGTCTCCGCGAACGACGGTGTGGGTCGCGCGCTTGCTTGCCGTCGGCGCGGCACTTGCTGACACTGCCGTTGCTGCCGCCGCGGCCGGCGCCATCGAGAGGACGACGGGAGCGGCTGCCGGAGCGAGGGCTCGCGCGAGGGACTCGGGGCTGACGGCGAGCGTCGCCGTGACTGGCGATGCCTCGACTCTGCGTTCCGAGGCGTCGGACGGCGTCGCGAGCAGGCCGCTCGCGGTGATCACCGCCGTCGCGCTGATCGCGCCTGTGAGCGTGGTGACGGGGTGTGAAGTGGTTCGGGTCACGGCAGGCCTCCTGCTGTTTCGCGTGTGACAGATGTGACACAAGTGACTTGTGTGACTTTAACCCGACGAGGTGCACAGGGCAACCCTCGTTAGTCTTGAGGCATGTCAGACCTCGAGTGGCTCTCCGTCCCAGATTTCGCCGACCGCCTCGGCATCACCGCATCTCAGGTTCGCGAGTTGATACGCGAGGGCGCGATCTCGTCGCGGCGGCGCGGCGAGCGCAACACCGTTCAGATCCCAGCGGGATTCATTGTCGACACCGACGAGGGACACGCGCTTCTTCCGACGCTCGCCGGCACCCTGACGGTTCTGCGCGATACGGGGCTCAGCGAGGATACGGTTCTCGAGTGGATGCTCACGGACGAGCCAGAACTCGGCATGAGCCCGCTTGACGCGCTGCGCTCAGGTCAACGGTCGCACGTTCGGCGTCTCGCGCAGTCGTTGCTCTAGGTCACTTGCGTACGTCAGGCCGCGCGGACGCCCCACTGGCTCAGCAAATCCATGAGGGATCTGCGCCCGTCGTCGTCGATGTCGAGCTCGGCAATGAGCGCCGAAGCGCCTGCGCCGAGCTCTGCAATCTCGTGTTCGACGGCGTCCACGGCTCCCGAGTCGATGACGACTCCGATTGCGTCCGCGATGAGGCCCTCGCTCGCGGCCGCATTGCCGACGGCGGCTTGCAGCACCGCGCGGCCGACGGCGTCCGAGGCCGTCCATGCGTGCCACAGCGGAACCGTGCGCTTTCCTTCGCGAACGTCGTCTCCCACGGGTTTGCCCGTCACGGACGCTTCGCCAACGAGTCCAAGTAGGTCGTCGCGCAGCTGGAAGGCGATGCCTGCGGGCAGGCCCGCCGCCCGCGCGGCGGCAACGTGAGGTCCAGCCCCGCGCGCAGCGCTCGCTCCGAGCGCGAGCGGGAACTCTGCCGTGTACGACGCGGTCTTGCAACGCATGGTCGCCCTGATCGCGTCGAGCTGGCCGCCCAGGGCATCGAGAGGCGCCGACGCGATTCGCATGTCGAGGTACTGACCAACGGTGACGAGTTCCATCATCTCGGTGAACAGCTCCGTTGTGGGGGCGGCGTGCTCGCCGAGCGGCGCGCTCGCGATGGCCCGCAGCGCCGCGACGAGGCTGAGGTCCCCGGCGAGCACCGCTCCGGCGAGCCCAAAGCGTTCGGCGTCCCCGGCGTCGGCCCGTTCGCGATGTTTGGCAGTGAACGCGAGGTGCGTCGTCGCGCGCCCGCGGCGGGTGTGCGCGTCGTCGAGGACGTCGTCGTGGATTAGCGCGGCTGCTTGGAAGAGTTCGAGCGCAGCGGCAACCGGCGTCGCGGCATCGAGGTCCTTGCCGCCGTGGGCGAGATAGCTTGAGACGATCGCGGCCGCGCGCAGGCGCTTGCCTCCCTGCGCGGCATCGGCAACGGCGTCGACGAGTTCGGCACCGACCGGGCCTGCAGGCGCCACAGTCGCGCGTGTCCCGCGCACCGTACGAGAGATCGCGGCCTCGATCGCCGCTGGGGTCTCCTGCGATTCGCCCTGCACGGGGTCAAGCCTAGAGGCGCGTCCACAGCCCATGCGCCCTGCCGGGTTATCCACCGCTCGTGGGCCCCGCGTGCGCAGGCGTCACCCGCTCCGACAACCGTGGGGGCATGACACTTCGACTGAGCCTCGGCGAACTGATCGCCTCGATCCCAACCATTCTCGATGTCGCCCCGAGCGAGGCCGTTGTCGCTCTCGCCGTGAACGAGGACAGACTGCCGACGTGCGCGTTCGTGATTGAGCGCGAGGCACTCCTGGATCCTGCACGGTGCGGTCTCGTCTCCGCCGCAATCGCTGAGGAGTTTGCCGCATCGCGCACGCTCCTCGCAGTGCTCGTGAGCTACACGGAAACTGATGTAAGGGATGGTTGCCCCGCTCTCGACGCGCTCAGGCTTGAGGTCGAGTACTCGGTGCCCCGTGTTGAGGCGCTCGCGGTCAGTGGAGGTGCGTGGTTCAGACCAGGTTGCCACGAGCCAGACTGCTGCCCACCAGGGGGCCGACCCATGGTTGCCATCCCGCCTAGCGCGCCGAGGGTCTTCTCCGCGGCGAGGGCACGCGCGGAGGCAGACCATCAGGCAATGGCCGCTGTCGTTGCGCGCGCGCAGCGGAGGGATGCGGCCGCAGAGGACTGGGAGGTGGCGCTAGCAAGCGGGGAGGTTGCGGACGCGGCAACCGCACGCAGGCTTGCCGCGGTGCTTGATGACCTGTGCGTACGCGATTGGGTCGTGCTGACGCTGCTCGGAGCCTCTCCGGACGCGGCCAACGATGCTCTCGACGGAATCGACAGCGGGGCCGTGAGCTGCGCGCTCGATGCCGCACTGAAGGGCGGGGTAGCACCCGACCCTTTGGCCGTCGAGAGGGCGCGCGTCGTTGTCGAAAGGGTCGCTCGTGCGGCACGCGGAAGGCGGCGACGGGCGGCAACGCAGACGCTTGCCGGCGTACTCGAGTGGTGGGAGGGGAACCTTGGTGCAGCCCGCGAACGTTGTGAACGTGCCTTGGCCAATGACGGTGACTACCGGCTCGCGGAACTCGTGCGCCTCGCCTCGAGCCAAGGGATCGCGCCCGGCTGGAAGGAACCGGCAGGACAAACCGGGCAATAGGGCACGATCGGCGTCGCGACGTCGAAGAATATTGGCGCGTGGGGAACGAAAGGGTTGACAGTCGCGTTACAATTTAATGGATTTGCGCGCGGTCGTAGCCGATGCGTTCCCCGGGACAGGGAGACGCGAGGGTTCGCCGGCACCTCGCCCAGGTCCATGAGCGACACACCAACCACTCTTGGAGATCATTCTGCCGTGCGCAGGATAGATGCCGGGACGATTACCGAGGAGCCCGCCACGACCCCCGCAAAGGCAACAGCCACCTCCCGCAAGGCAAAGTCCGTCGTTCCCGAGGACGCGCCCATCGACGCCGACGCTGTTGTTGACGGCGCCGAGCTTGTTGACGTGGCCGAGGTCGTCGAGGTTGATGACGCGCCCGCGACGATTGTCATCGCGGCCGCCGCTGGCGCCGAAGAGGACGACGAAGACGACGAAGACGAGGATGACGAGGAGTCCGAGGAGGACTCCCGCGGCTTCGTGGTGAGCACCGGCGACGACGACGCTCCCGTGCAGCAGGTCATGACGGCCGGCGCCACCGCCGACCCCGTCAAGGACTACCTCAAGCAGATCGGCAAGGTCGCGCTCCTCAATGCAGAGCAGGAGGTTGACCTTGCCAAGCGCATCGAGGCGGGCCTCTTCGCAGAGGAGAAGCTTGCGTCGGGCGAGAAGATCCTTCCCAAGTTGCGTCGCGAGCTCGAGTGGATCGCCAATGACGGCCGTCACGCGAAGAACCACCTGCTCGAGGCCAACCTGCGCCTCGTCGTTTCGCTCGCGAAGCGCTACACGGGTCGCGGCATGCTGTTCCTTGACCTCATCCAAGAGGGCAACCTCGGCCTCATCCGCGCCGTGGAGAAATTTGACTACACCAAGGGCTACAAATTCTCCACGTATGCCACGTGGTGGATCCGCCAGGCAATCACCCGCGCCATGGCCGACCAGGCGCGCACCATCCGCATCCCCGTGCACATGGTCGAGGTCATCAACAAGCTCGCTCGCGTCCAGCGCCAGATGCTCCAGGATCTTGGGCGCGAACCCACGCCAGAGGAGCTCGCTGCGGAGCTCGACATGACGCCAGAGAAGGTCGTCGAGGTCCAGAAGTACGGCCGCGAGCCGATTTCGCTGCACACGCCTCTCGGTGAGGACGGCGACAGCGAGTTTGGTGACCTGATCGAGGACTCCGAGGCCGTTGTTCCCGCTGACGCCGTTGGCTTCACGCTGCTCCAGGAGGAGCTCAGCAAGGTCATGGACACGCTCAGCGACCGCGAGGCCGGCGTTGTCGGCATGCGC
>Ga0190271_10001882_pt1 | contig 12324 bp, 13 predicted proteins | sample Popmic356T_FD_133747 | JGI IMG/M metagenome (GOLD analysis project Ga0190271, IMG submission 133747) | Populus adjacent soil microbial communities from riparian zone of Weber River, Utah, USA - 356 T | ecosystem: Environmental > Terrestrial > Soil > Riparian zone | place: USA: Utah | collected...
ATTCCCCGTGAGGTCGAACCGGAAGAGGTGGCCGCCCTCGAGGAAGTTCCTCGAGCCGCCCATGAACAGGTCGTTCTTGTACTCGTCGCCGAGCCCCTTGCCGTCGAGGAACCCGATCGCGGCGGCGGCCTGCCTCCTTCGTGCCCCACCCGCGACTACGGGGCCGGAGGGGGACCGGTTTAACTCCCGCTGGGTCGGCGCGCGATGCTCTGAACAGCTTCAGGGCGGGGGCTATCCTGCCGACCGGTAAGAAGTGAGCACCGTAGGGCCCGTAGTCGAACGAACGGCCGTCGACGGAGTGCCCGTCCTCTGGGCGGACGGACCGGAACCGTTCGCGGGCGCGCTCGTCTTCCGGGTCGGGCTGGCCGACGAGACGCTGGCCACGCTGGGCCTCTCGCACTTCGTCGAGCATCTCGCCCTCCACCGGGGCGGGCGACGGAGGTTCGACGTCAACGGCTTCGTCGACGAGACGCGGACCGTCTTCTGGGCGGCCGGCACACGCGAGGAGGTGTGCGGCTTCCTTTCGGACGTGGCGGCCGCCATCGGCTCTCTGCCACTCGAGCGGCTCGACACCGAACGGCGCGTTCTCCTCACGGAGGCGCAGGGCCGGGCCGCGCATCCACTTGGGCTCCTGCTCCGCTGCCGCTTCGGCGTCACCGGCTTCGGCCTGCTGGACTGCGTGGAGCTCGGGCTCCGCCGGGTGGACGTGGACGAGGTGGCCGCGTGGGCGCGCGAATGGTTCACCTCGGGGAACGCCGCAGTCTGGCTGACCGGGCCGCCTACCGACGACTTCTCGCTCCCGCTCCCCGAAGGCGCACGCCGTCTTCAACCCGAGGCGACACCGATCCCGGGCCTGGAGCTGCCCGCGCACCTCGAGACGGGCAGCGGCGCGGTCCAGCTCGCGTTCCTCGCGCCGCGCTCGGTCGCGGCTGCAGCCGCCGCAGAGCTGGCCGGCGAGCGGGCGGACGAGGACCTGCGGACGCACGCGGGGCTCTCCTACGCGGCCGGAGGCCTCTACTGGCCGCTCACGGCCACGACGGCACACCTCTCGTGGAGGGCGGACTGCCTCGACGAGCATGCGCTGGAGGTCAGAGCGAGGCTGCTCGCCGCGCTCGAGTCCCTCGGGAACGACGGGCCGACATCCGAGGAGCTCGCAAACTACGCGGCCCGGAGTCGGCGCATGTTCGCGGACCCGCGCGCGGTCCCCGGTTACCTCGACAGCAGGGTCCACAACCTGCTGATCGGAGCCGTCCAGGATACGCCGGAGAAGCTGCTCGACCGCGTGGCCTCGCTCACCAGCGACGACGTGGCCGCGGTGGTTCGGAAGGGGCTGCCCACGATGCTGCTCGTCTCCCCGGAGCGGACCCCGCCGCCGGCGCGGGGCTTCCTGCCGTCCCTAGAGGGCTCGGACCGGATGACCCCGGTCGACGGTGTCGTCTACCAGACCAAAGGCTGGAGGAGCAAGAGCCGCATCGTCGTCGGCCCCGCCGGCAGCTCCTTCGTGGACGACGCGAGCGGGGCAGTGGTGACGATCCTCGCCGAGACGTCGTCGCCCTGCTCTCACTCGGAGCCGGGCGCCTGTCAATCGCCGGCGCCACCGGCTCCGACATCATCCTGGACGCCCGGAGCTTCGACAACGGCGACGAGCTCGTGGCGGACCTCCGCCGCCGCTTCGCCCACGTGACCGTTCCCCTCGAGGACCTCGACGGCAGCGACGCCGTGGATCGGATCGCGTCGCTGAAGCTGAAGCGACGGTGGACCGTGACCGAGGAGCTCGAGCTGCTGCCGGCCGTGCTCGCGCCGGGGGAGGAGCTGGTCACCTTGGCCGAAGCGAACCACGGCCGGAAGGGTGGGATGATCGCCCTGACGGATCGACGGCTCCTCTTCCTCTACAAGGGGATCAGGACCAAGGCCGACATGCAGATCGAGATCGGCTACGAGGCGATCGAGTCGGTGCGGGCGACCAGCTTTGCGATTCCGGGTGTCTGGGCCCCGGACGTCTGGGTCGGGACGGCGGACAAGGAGCTCAAGTTCAAGTCCGTCCTCCCGCGTGAGCGGGCGGCCGAGATCGCGGACGAGATCCGCGCCCGCGCGCGGCTCGAGAGCCTCTAGTACGGGGTCGGGGCCGGCCCGGCGAGATCGGCGGTACGGGGCGCGCCCGTGAGAGCGCGCGGGATCCGCTCGATCGCCTGCTCGATGTCCTCGGCGGAGACGTCGAGGTACGTGACCGCGCGGAGGACGTCCTTGCGCGCGGCGAACGAGAGCAGGACGCCCTCGGCGCGCATGCGGGCGACGGCGTCGTCGGCACCGAGCCCGAGGGCGCCGGCGTCCACCAGCACGAAGCTCGTCTCCACCTGCGCCGGGTCGACCGGCATGCCGGCGGCGACAAGGCCCTCCGCCAGGCGGCGGGCGTTCGCATGGTCATCCGCAAGCCGGTCGACGTGGTGGTCGAGCGCGTAGAGACCGGCGGCCGCCACGATCCCCGCCTGGCGCATCGCGCCGCCGAAGAGGTGCTTGAAGCGCCGCGCCTGCGCCATCCGCTCCCGCGACCCGGCGACGAGCGCGCCGAGCGGGCAGCCGAGGCCCTTGGAGAGGCAGAGGCTCACGGTGTCGAACTCGCGCCCGTACTCGGCCGGCGCGATGCCGGCGGCGACCGAGGCGTTGAGGAGCCGGGCGCCGTCCAAGTGCGTCGCGAGCCCGTGAATCCGGGCCTCCGCGGTCACCTCCCGCACCAGCGCGAGCGGCCAGACGCGCCCGCCGCCGCCGTTGTGGGTGTTCTCGACACAGACGAGCTTCGTCGGCGCCATGTGCAGGTCGGCGGGCGGGTTGACCACCTCGCGGAGCTGCTCGGGTGTGAAGCGGCCGTCCGTCGTGACGAGCGGCTTCATGGCGAGCCCCGAGTGCACCGCCGGCCCGCCGAGCTCGTAGCGGAAGATGTGCGCCTCGGCCTCGGCGACGACCTCGTCCCCAGGGTCGGTGAGTGTCTTCAGGGCGATCTGGTTCGCCATCGTCGCTGTCGGGACGAACACGGCTTCCTCGTGTCCGAGCAGCGCGGCGACGCGTTCCTCGAGCGCCGTAACGGTCGGGTCCTCGCGCTTCTGCTCGTCGCCGACGACGGCGCCCGCGATCGCGCGGCGCATGCCCTCGGTCGGCTGCGTCAGCGTGTCCGAGCGGAGGTCGATCACGCGCTCACCGTACCTGGCGCGGTCACCGGGCGCAGCCGTCCCGGCGCCCGCGAAAGAACGAGGAATGCGCTGCCCGCGACGACCAGGCAGGCGAGCCCGCCGACGGTGAATGCGAGCGCGGTCCCGCCGGTTGCCGCCAACCACCCGGCGAGCAGGCCGCCGGCCGGCGCGGCCCCGTTGAAGGCGAAGAAGTACAAGCCCATCATCCGTCCGCGCATCCGGTCCGGAGTGGCGAGCTGGAGCGAGGCGTTCGCGTTCGACGTCCACAACGTGAACGCGAAGCCGGCGGCGACCAGAAGCGGGCCGACGACGGCCAGCGAGGACTGCGGGGCGAGCAGGAGCTCGACGAGCCCGAACGCCGCCACCCCGCCGACGAGGAGCCTCGGGCTCCCGCGCGAGACCGTAGCCGAGACGAGCGCTCCTACGAGGGCGCCGGCGCCGAAGCAGGCGGTCACGATCCCGAAGACCTCCGGGCCCGAGAGCAGCGTCTGCTTGGCGAGCACCGGCAGCAGCACGTTGAAGTTGAACGCGAGCGTGGTCACGAGCAGCACCGTGCCGAGGATGACGCCCGCGAGCGGGACGCGGCGGACGAAGGTGAACGCCTCACGGCTGCCGCGGACGAAGGTCGGACGCTCGTCGCCGCGATCGAGCGGGACGAGCTCGTCCGGGCGGATCAGACGCAGGCTCGCCAGAACGGCGATGAAGCTGATCGCGTTCAGCAGAAAGCAGGCGCCCGGCCCGGCCACGGCGATCATGGCCCCTCCGAGCGCAGGCCCGAGCACGCGGGTGCCGTTGAACAGGCCCGAGTTGAGGGCCACCGCATTCGGAAGCTCGTCACGCCCGACGAGCTGAAAGGTGAAGGCCTGCCTCGCAGGGTGGTCGACGACGAGCGAGATGCCGCGCAGGCCGGTGAGAAGGTAGACCATCCACGGCTCGACGATCCCGCCGAGCGTCACCGCGGCGAGCGCCGCCGCGAGGACCATCGAAGCGGCCTGGGTGGCGATCACCGTCCTGCGGACGTCGAGCCGGTCGACGAGAACGCCGCTGAAGAGCCCGAGCACCGTCGCCGGGAGGAACTGACACAGCATGAGGAGCCCGACCGCCACCGGCGAGTGCGTCAGCTCGAGGATGAGCCACGCGGCCGCGATGTTCTGCATCCAGGTCCCCGTGACGGAGACGACCTGGCCCGAGAAGAAGATCCGGTAGTTCCTGTGCTTTCGGAGGCTGCTCCAGGTGCGGCGGTTGGCCCGCAGAAACGCGGCCGTCACGAGCCGTCCTCGATCAGCTTCCTGAGCGCCGGCAGAGCGGCTTCGACGGCTCCTAGCTCCTCCGGCTCCAGGCGCTGCAGCCGCGTCGCCAGCCAGGCGGTGCGGCGGCTCCGCGCGGAGCGGAGGACGCGCACGCCCTCGTCGGTCAGCGCCAGCTCGACCCGGCGGCGGTCACGGTCGGACCTTCGGCGTGCAACAAGACCCGCCGACTCGAGCCGGTCGACGTAGGCGGTCATCGCCGGCGGAGAGACGCCCTCGGCCGCGGCCAGCTCGCGGACACCGATTCCGGGCTTCGTCCTGATCGCCCAGAGGAGCGACGCCTGACCGCCGGTGATCCCGAGCGGTCCGAGCTCCCTCCGGAGCCGCCGGCTGAGGTGGAGGAGCGCCGGCCGTAAGCCGTTCGCCACATCGACAGGATCCGAAATCGTTAACATCGTTAATGATTCTACCGGCGGGGCTCGGGGCGGCGCATCACCCATTCGGGCGGCTACCGTGGCGGCGTGGACCTCTCGTTCCTCGAGCAGTTACTGGCCGACCGCGGCGAACCCGCCTACCGCGTCGCCCAGGTCTGGGAGTGGGCGGCGCGCGGCGCGTCCGGTTACGAGGAGATGACGAACCTCCCGGCCGCACTTCGGAGCGAGCTCGCGGCCTCGGTGCCGTACTCGACGCTCACGCTCGAGACGGAGGCACGCTCGCAGGACGGCACCGTCAAGGCGCTCTTCCGGACGGCCGACGGCCATCCGGTCGAGACCGTGCTCATGCGCTACCGCGACGGACGCCGATCGCTGTGCCTCTCGTCCCAATCCGGCTGCCCGCTCACCTGCTCGTTCTGCGCGACCGGCGCAATGCGCTTCGGCAGGAACCTGACGTCGTCCGAGATCCTCGACCAGGCTCTCCACTTCCGGCGTCACGAGCCGGTCGACCACGCGGTCTTCATGGGCATGGGCGAGCCGATGCTGAACTTCGACGCGGTGCTCGCTGCCGCGCGCAGGCTCCCCGATCTCGGGATCACGCACCGCAGAACGACGATCTCCACCGTCGGCTGGCTCCCGGGCCTCCGCCGCTTCGTGGACGAGGTCGACGAGCCGATCCGCCTCGCGCTGTCGCTGCACGCACCCGAGGGCACGCTCCGTTCCGAGCTGATGCCGGTCAACGACCGCTATCCCCTGGAGGACGTCGTCGCCGAGTGCCGCCGCTACGTCGAGCTACGCGGGCGCAAGGTCTTCGTCGAGTACGTCATGCTCGCCGGCGTGAACGACACAGCCGGCCAGGCGCGCGCCCTCGCAGCGCTTCTCGGCCCCAAGGCGTTCAAGGTCAATCTCATCCCGTACAACCCGACCGGCCGCTTCGAGGGGTCGTCGCGCGAGGCGATCGCCGCCTTCCGCGCGGCGCTCGTGCGCGGCGGCGTTCCGGCCACGGTTCGGCTCACCCGCGGGCGGGACATCGAAGCCGCCTGCGGCCAGCTCGCCGCCGCCCGCTGAAGCGGCGGGCGGCGACCGAGGTCAGTTCTGCTCAGGATCGCGCGCCATTCGTCACGGTCCGTACCACATCGGTGCGCCGATTCTCGTTAGCGTCGACAGCGGGTGGTGGCCCGGGGTGGCCCCGGACGGCGAGGGCCGGAGGCGTCGGCGCGGTCTAGGGAGCCGAGAGCAGCGCCGCGAGCTCCGCGTGCCCGCCCTCGCTTGCGAAGTCCGTGGCGGTTCGTCCGTCGTCCGCGGCGAGCGAGCGGTCGGCGCCTCGCGCGAGCAGCAGCCGCGCAAGCGATTCGTCGCCGTGCTGCGCCGCGGAGTGCAACGCGGTGAAACCGCCACGCTGCTGGGCGTTTGGGTCGGCCCCGCGCTCGAGGAGCAGCGCGGCCGTCTTCTCCTGCCGTGCTGCAGCGGCGCTCTGGAGCGGCGTCACCTGCAACTCGTCGTTGCGGGCGACCACGTCGACGAGCGCGCCCCGCTCGACGAGGACGCGGGCAGCCTCCGGCTGGCGGAAGAACGCGGCGAGGTGAAGGGGCGTGAACCCGTCCTCCGCCCAGGCGCCCACGAGACTTGGATCGGTGTCGAGCAGCTCCTCGAGGCGCTCGATCCGCCCGACTGCCGCCGCCTCGAAGACGTCCAGCGGCGGATCTGCGGCAAGGATCTCCTCGATCCGGCTCTCGTCGCCCTGATAGACCGCCGCCAGGAGCTCACTCAAGGAAGGTGTCCTCGTCCGAGTAGGGCGGAGCGCAGCAGCAGAGGAACCGCAGCTCGCCTGTCGCGCCGGCCCGAATCTGGTGCCGCGCGCCCGCGGGAATGAGAACCGCGTCGCCGGGTCCGATCTCGCGCTCCTCCCCTTCGACCTCCATGCGGCCCGAGCCGGCCACGACGACGTAGATCTCCTCGGTGCGGGCGTGGTGGTGACGCTGCGTGCTCGCCCCGGGGGCGACTGTTGCCTCCGCAAGGCTCTGCTCGGCCGCGCCACCCGCACGGGCGTCGATGAGGACGCGGATGGTCGAGCCGTCGAGCGTGGTGAACGCCTCGGCCTGCTCGCGGTGCCGGACCTCCATCAGGTGCCCACCGCCCGAAGGATCGCCGCGGCCGCTGCGGCCTCTTGCCGCTCGTCGGTCGCTTCCGCGCTCGTGGCGCGCTCCTCGATGGCCGCCAGGGCCTCCGTGTCGCCCGCCTCGCCGAGCGACCGCATCGCCGAGACCCGCTCGGTCACGTCCTTGGAGCGCAGCCGCCGCCGCAGGTAGGGGAGCGCGGGACGGACCGCGTCGGGGCCGAGGCTGACCAGCGCGGTGATCGCGGCCTCCCTGACCTCGCGTGCCTTGTCGCGTGTAAGCGAGAGGACCAGGCGGCTCGCGTCCTCGCCGAGGATCTCCACGGCCGGGCCGGGAACCCACGCACGCGCAGCAGCCTCAGGGTTGCGCGAGAGCTCGTCGAGCACGACCGCAGCCCTTCCGCGGTTCCGACGGAGTGATTCGAGCTCACCCTCGAGATCCGCGCTCCCGTCCGCTCCGGCCTGGATTGCAGCGGCGACCCTCGTCGCCTGCTCGTCCTGTTGCGCGTGGTCCAGCCGTCCGAGCATGCGCCGCGTCCAGCCCTTTGCCGCGGCCCGTTGGCGAATCGCCTCCTGGAACTCCTCCTCGGCGGCGGCACGCTCGAGCAGAGCCTCCTGCAGGGCATGCTTCGCGTCCGGTCCGACCTCGTCGGCGAGTCGCGCGACCGCCGCCACGAACTCGTCGCCTTCGTACGCTGCGGCAAGCGCGTCGATCCGGGCGCCGATCTCCTCCCTGGTCGCGGTCACGCGCTCTTCTGGGCCTCGACGGCGCCGCCCTCGGGGCGATCCGGTTCCTGGTCGGGGTGCTCCTCGAAGCCGTATTTGACGATCGCGCGCTTTGCAGCCTTCACCTCGTCGAGTCGCCGCACGGGCCGGCTTTGGGGAGCGTCCTTCAGGGCCTGCGGATCGGATGCCGCCTCTTCGGCAATGGCGCGCATGGCGTCGACGAACTCATCGAGGGTCTCCTTCGCCTCCGTCTCGGTGGGCTCGATCATGAGCGCCTCGGGGACGACGAGCGGGAAGTAGATCGTCGGCGGATGGAACCCGTGGTCCATGAGCCGCTTCGCCACGTCGAGGGCGTTGATGCCGTGGTCGCGCTTGAGGTTGCGCGCCGAGAGAACGAACTCGTGCATGCAGAGCCGGTCGTACGGCAGGTCGTAGACGTCGCGGAGCCGCGCAAGAAGGTAGTTCGCGTTCAGCACAGCCGCTTCCGACATCTCGCGCAGGGCCGGCCCGTACGCGCGGATGAACGCGTACGAGCGGACGAACACCCCGAATGGGCCGCAGAACCCGCGCACCTTGCCGATCGTCTGCGGGCGGTCGTAGTCGAGCCGGAAGGCATCGCCCTCGCGCACGACCGCCGGAACCGGCAGAAACGGCTCCAGGATCTCGCGCACGGCGATCGGCCCACCCCCCGGCCCGCCGCCCCCGTGCGGCTGCGAGAACGTCTTGTGCAGGTTGATGTGGACGATGTCGAAGCCCATGTCGCCCGGACGCGAGATGCCGCAGACCGCGTTCAGGTTCGCGCCGTCGTAGTAGAGGAGCGCACCGGCGTCGTGGAAGATCTCCGAGACCTCCTCGATGTGCTCGTCGAAGAGGCCGAGCGTGGAGGGGTTCGTGAGCATGAGCCCCGCGGTGCGCCCGTCGACCTTGGCCCTGAGGTCGTCGAGGTCGAGGTTCCCGCGCTCGTCAGTCTCGACCTTCTGGAGCTCGAAGCCGGCCATCGCGACGCTCGCGGGGTTCGTGCCGTGAGCCGTGTCGGCGGTAATCACGACGCGCCGCTGCTCGGCTTCGCCCCGGTCGGCGAAGTACGCGCGCATGAGCATGAGACCGGTGAGCTCACCCTGGGACCCGGCCGCCGGCTGCAGGGAGACGGCGTGCAGCCCGCACACCTCGGCCAGGATCTCCTGGAGCCGCCACATCAGCTCGAGCGCGCCCTGCGAGGCCTCCTCCTCCTGGAGCGGATGCAGGTCGCGGAAGCCGGGGAGGTTGACCACACGCTCGTTCACGCGCGGGTTGTGCTTCATCGTGCACGAGCCGAGCGGGTAGAAGCCGGTGTCGACCCCGAAGTTTCGGTCGGCAAGAGCGGTGAAGTGGCGCACCAGCTCGGGCTCGGAGATCTCCGGCAGTCGTGGCGCGTGACGGCGGGCCAGGCCCTCGGGGACGTCGGCCTTCGGCAGGTCGTACGTCGGGAGCGAGCCGGCGCGCCGACCCGGCTTCGATTTCTCGAAGATGAGCTTCATCCGGCCACCTCTGCGAGGACCTCGGCCAGCCTGTCGATGTCGGCTGGCGTGCGCTTCTCGGTGACCGCGACCAGCAAGGCGTCGTCGAGGCCCGCGTAGTCCCGGCCGAGCGCGTACCCGGGATGGACTCCGAGCTCCCGCGCGTCGCGCACGACGTCCTTCGCGCTTCGTCCGACGCGAACCGCAAACTCCTTGAAGGTTGCCTGTTCCGGAAACACGAGGGGAAGCCCGAGTCGCTCCTTCGCGTACTCACCGAGGCTCATGCAGGTCTCCCCCAGCTCGCGCAGGCCCTGTGGGCCAAGCCACGAGAGGTGGACGAGACCCGCGAGGGCCAGCAGCGTCTGGTTCGTCGTGATATTCGACGTCGCCTTCTCACGCCGGATGTGCTGCTCGCGCGTCTGTAGGGTCAGGACATAGCCGCGGTCGCCGTTCAGGTCGGTCGTCTCTCCGACGATCCGTCCCGGCATTCGACGGACGTAGTCCGAGCGCGCGGCGAGGAAGCCGTAGTGCGGGCCGCCGTACGAGATGTAGTTGCCTGCGCCCTGTCCCTCGCCGACGGCTAGGGCGCAGCCGTAGGCACCGGGCGCCTCGAGGACGCCGAGCGACACCGGGTCGACGTGCGCGATCGGCAGCGCCCCTGCATCGGCGGCAGCTGCGGCGAGGTCGCGCGCGGGTTCCAGGCATCCGAAGAAGCTCGGCTGCTGGAAGATGACGCACGCAGCCTCAGCAGACACGGACCGGAGCTCGTCGGGATCGGTCACGCCTCCGCGATGCGCCACCTCGACCACGTCGAGGCCGAAGCCGGGCGCGTACGTCTTCACCACCTGGCGCACCTGCGGGCTCAGCGTCTCGCACAGGACGACCTTGTCGCGTCCCGTGACGTGCTTCGCGACGAAGCAGGCGTCGGCGGCGACCGTGGTCCCGTCGTAGCCCGACGCGTTCGAGACGTCCATCCCCGTGAGCTCGCAGATCACGGTCTGGAACTCGAAGATCGCCTGCAGGACACCCTGGCTCATCTCGGGCTGGTACGGCGTGTACGCGGTGAGGAACTCCCCGCGCGAAAGAACTGCGTCGACGACCGCCGGCACGTAGTGGTCGTAGATGCCCGCGCCGAGGAATGAGAGCTCCTTGCCCGTGTCGACGTTGCGTTTGGCGAGCTCGGTCAGGTGGGCGACGATCTCCTGCTCCGCGAGCGCCGGCTCGAGCGCGAGGTCACGGCGGAAGCGAACGCCGTCCGGGATGTCCCGGAACAGCTCGTCGACGGTGGCGACGCCGACTGCGGCGAGCATCGCGTCCCGGTCGGCGCCGGTGAGAGACAGGTGGCTCACTGCTCGGCCAGCAGCCCCCGATAGGCGTCGACGTCGAGGAGCTCGTCCACCTCGGCCGAGTCCGACAGCCGGATGCGAACGAGCCAGCCGTCGCCGTAGGGATCCTCGTTGATCGTCTCGGGCTCGGCGACGACTTTGGCGTTCACCTCGATGACCTCGCCCGACAGCGGGGCGATCACCTCGCTCACAGCCTTCACCGACTCGACCTCCCCGTAGCTCTCGTCCCTGGCGACCGAGGAGCCCTCATCGGGCGGCTCGTAGTGGACGACCTCTCCGAGGGCATCCTGCGCGTACCACGTGATCCCGAGCGTCGCAACATCGCCCTCGACGCGAGCCCAGTCATGCTCCGCGTGGTAGCGAAGGTCGTCGGGGTAGCTCTCTTCCGCAGCCACTAGGACTCCTCTCGCTTGTAGAACGGCTTCCGGACGATACGCGCGCGGCGCGGCCGCCCGCGCAAGTCGATGGTGATCTCGGTTCCGGGCTCGGCGAGAGCCGACGGGACATAGCCGAGGCCGATCCCGACGTCCAGCACCGGCGACTGCGTGCCCGAGGTCACCTTGCCGCCTTCCGCGATCGCCATTCCCGCTCTGGGAATCCCGGCGTCCGCCATGACGAAGGCCACGAGGCGCTCGGCCGGGCCCTCGTCACGAAGACGACGGAGCACGTCGGACCCGGTGAACTCCTTGTCGAGCGCGCAGGCCCAGCTGAGGCCGGCCTCGATCGGCGTGCGTTCGGGCGAGATGTCATTGCCGTGCAGCGGATAGCAGACCTCGAGGCGCAACGTGTCCCGAGCGCCGAGCCCGCACGGCTCGATGCCCTGGGCCAGAACCGCGTCCCAGAGGGCGACGGCGTCCTCGGGCGCGCATCCGAGCTCGCACCCGCGCTCGCCCGTGTATCCGGTACCGGCGACGAGGCAGCGGACGCCGAGGACGTCCACGTCCTCGCGGAACGCGAACGGCTCGATCTCGACGCCGAGCCGCTCCAGTGCCTCAGGCCCTTGCACGGCCAGGTACGCCCAGGAGTCCGAGACGTCCTCGGTCTCCGCGAGGGCCGCGTGATCGGCATCGACATTCGCGGCGTTGACCACCAGGAGATAGTCGTCGTCCCCGCGCCGGTAGGCGATCAGGTCGTCGACGATTCCGCCACGTTGGTTGGTGAGAAGCGTGTACTGCGCTTGCCCGGCCCCGACCCGGTCGAGGTCGTTGGAGAGCCGGGCCTGGAGGTACTCGCGGGAGCCGTCGCCGGCGAGCCTCAGCTCGCCCATGTGGGAGACGTCGAAGACCCCCGCACGTGACCGGACGGCCCGGTGCTCCTCCGAGATGCCCGCGTACTGCACGGGCATCTCCCACCCGGCGAACGGGACGAGACGCGCGCCGAGTGCGGCATGTCGCTCGTACAGTGGCGTGCGCCGAAGCGTCTGCACCGGCCAGGATCCTACCGCCATCACCCGCCGCCCCGGCGCCCCTGGTGGGGGGCCGCAAGGCCCCCTGATTCAACGCTATCGGCCGGGGGCGCGCGCGTGGCGCGCTGACTCACGTCGAGTGTGTGCCGTTCCGTTAGACGTGCTCGAAGCGGGCTGTGAAGTGACGGAGGACCGGCGCTTCGTACGTGATCCGCAGACCTCGGACGGACTCGGCTTCACCGAGGACCTGCTCGGCGGCGTCGGCTGCGTGCTCGAGCTGGCGTGACGTGTAAACGCGACGCGGCACAGCCAGCCGGACCAGTTCCAGCGGTGGGTGCCGATTCGCTCCCGTCGCCGGATCCCTTCCCG
>Ga0190271_10001883_pt1 | contig 12322 bp, 7 predicted proteins | sample Popmic356T_FD_133747 | JGI IMG/M metagenome (GOLD analysis project Ga0190271, IMG submission 133747) | Populus adjacent soil microbial communities from riparian zone of Weber River, Utah, USA - 356 T | ecosystem: Environmental > Terrestrial > Soil > Riparian zone | place: USA: Utah | collected...
GCGGCGACGCTGATCCGGCGCTCGGGATGGAAAACGGAGGAGTTCGTGCCCGGCCGGCACGTCGACATCCACGCTCACCCACACCGCGACGACCCGCATTCCTGCTATCTCGAGAGCGTCGCGATCGGCGGCACCACGACGATCGACCGCAACGATCAATTCACTCATGCGCCCGTGGACACCTCGCAGCGGCCGCTGCGCCTACCTTCGGGCGAGCCCAACATCTCCGGCGACTGGGCCGTCGAGCAAGCAGTGCTCACGATTCCGCCGAGCGGCGGCAACGGCTCGCTCGTGCCGAGGAGCCTGCGCGAGGACTTCGCGGCCGGCAGGATCACGATCGAGCAAATTCGCGCGCGCAATCCGGCACCGGCCCGGCCGACGTACACGCCGCGCGGCCAAGAAGCCGCGACCGCGTTTCGCATGTGGTCGACCGAAGACAATCCGCGCTTGTCGTGCAAGCCGACGAGCATCGTGTTCGATTGGACCTTCGACTGGCCGATCAACCGAATCACACAGACGACCGTCGCCGGCGAGAAAGTCATCGACCTCGACTACGGCCTGTTCAGTGCCTCGCGACGAGTTCATGTCGGGATGGAGGCGCATCCGGCCAACCTCGCCCCGAGCAACACCGGGCATTCGATCGGCCGCTGGGAGGGCGAGACACTCGTCGTCGACACCGTCGGGTTCGCGGAAGGCGTGCTCGTGCCGCCGACCCGCAACAGCCCGCAGCTGCACGTCGTCGAACGTTTCACTCTGGACGCGAAGACGTTCGCGCTGAAGCGCGAGTACACGGCCGAAGATCCCGTCTACCTCGCCGCGCCTTACGCCGGCCAGGACGTGGTTCTGTTGTCGGAAACACCGTTCGAGAAGCAACCGTGCTCGGAGCTGACGTTCGAGTTCTCGCAGCCCGGCAACTGATGAGTTCTTGACCGCCGGGCCCTACCTTCGGGAGCGTTTTTCCCGTAGGTTCTGGGGGTTATGCGCGCGATCTCCATCATTGCCCTTGCCCTCGCCTCGGCCGGTTGCCAGCCGAGCGTCGAAGAGCGCGCGGCCGCGGCCAAGGACGTCATCGACGGTTACTGCACCGACTGCCACAACGATGCCGAGCGCACCGGCGAGCTGACGCTCGAGGGGCTCGCGTTGAGCGACGTCGGCACGCATGCCGAGGCCTGGGAGGCCGTCGTCCGCAAGCTGCGCGGCCGCATGATGCCGCCGGCCGGCGAGCCGCTGCCCGATGCCGCGGCGACGAACGAGCTCGTCGCGTACCTCGAGGGCCAGCTCGACCTCGCTGCCGCCGCGAACCCGAACCCGGGGCGCAAGTCGCTGCACCGACTGAACCGAACGGAATACGGCAACGCGATCCGCGACCTGCTCGCGCTCGACATCGACGCCAGCGCGTACTTGCCGAACGACAGCGAGGCGTACGGCTTCGACAACATCGCCGACGTGCTCGGCACGGATCCGTCGCTGATGGACCGTTACCTCTCGGCCGCCTGGAAGATCACGAGCGCCGCGATGGGCGACACCGACATCGCGGCGGCCGTCACGACGTATCGCGTGCCGCCCGACCGCTCGCAGAGGGACCACGTCGAGGGGCTGCCGTTCGGCACGCGCGGCGGCATGCTCGTGAGCCACTACTTCCCTGTCGACGGCGAGTACGTCGTCAGGCCGCGGCTCTGGCGCAACACCGTCGACGTCGTGCGCGGCACCGAGACGCCACACGACCTCGAGGTCAGCCTCGACGGCGCGCAGCTCTCGCTGACGCGCTTCGGCGGCCCCGCGGACGAAGTGCCGGCGCAGATGTTCCCCGGCAAGACGGCCGACGAGATCGACCGCCGCTTCGAGACGCGCGTCGTCGTCACGGCGGGCCAGCACGACGTCGGCGTCACGTTTGCGAAGAAGAGCTCGGCCGCGCGCCAGGACGTGTTGCAGGCATTCCAGCGCGAGAAGCACGACGCGCGCATGGACGTCGGCATTCCCGAGCTCGACCAGCTCGTCATCGAAGGGCCGCTGACGATCGTGGGACCCGGCCGCTCGGCGAGCCGCGAGCGCATCTTCTCGTGCGAGCCCGCGCAGGAGTCGGAAGCCGCCGCGTGCGCCGAGCAGATACTCACGAGCCTCGCGCGCCGCGCCTATCGCCGGCCGATCACCGACGACGAGCGCGGTCGGCTCGTCGCTCTCTACGGCGCCCAGCGCGCGCAAGGCCGCGATTTCGAGGCTGGCGTGCAGACGGCGCTCGCCTACATTCTCGTGTCGCCGCAGTTCCTGTTCCGCGTCGAGCAGGATCCGCTGGGCACGGCGCCGGGCACGCTCTATCGCATCAGCGGCCTCGAGCTCGCGTCGCGGCTGTCGTTCTTCTTGTGGGGCAGCCTGCCCGATGACGAGCTCATCGACGCCGCCGTCGCCGGCGAGCTCGGCGCGCCGAGCGGGCTCGCGCGCCAGGTCGAGCGCATGCTGGCCGACGAACGCGCGACAGCGCTCGCGCAGAGCTTCGCGGGGCAGTGGCTCTATCTGCGCAACCTGCGCGCGGTCGCGCCCGACATGTACGTGTTCCCGGACTTCGACGACAACCTGCGCCAAAGCGCGATCCGCGAGACGGAGCTCTTGTTCGAGACGATCGTCCGCGAGGACCGGCCCCTGACGGAGCTCCTGACGGCCGACTACACGTTCATGAACGAGCGGCTCGCGAAGCACTACGGTGTGCCGGGCGTCTACGGCGACCAGTTCCGCCGCGTCGCGTTGAGCGACGAGCGCCGCTACGGCCTGCTCGGGCACGCGAGCGTGCTGACGCTGTCGTCGTATCCGAACCGCACCTCGCCCGTGAGCCGAGGCAACTACGTGCTGACGAACATCCTCGGCACACCGCCGCCGGAGCCGCCGCCCGACGTGCCGACGTTGCCCGAGAACACGGCCGAGAAACTCTCGATGCGCGCCCGCATGGAACGCCACCGCGCCGATCCCGTCTGCGCGAGCTGCCACCAGCTCATGGACCCGATCGGCCTCGTCCTCGAGCGCTTCGACGGCATCGGCCGCTGGCGCACCGAGGACAACGGCGAGGTCGTCGCCGGCTACGGCAGCCCGATCCACGTCTTGCGCGACTTCGGCCCGATCGACGGCCCCGTCGACTTGCGCAACGCCATCGTCAGCCAGCCCGAGCGGTTCGCCCGCACGGCGACCGAGAAGCTCATGATTTACGCGCTGGGCAGGCAGCTAACGGCCGCCGACATGCCGACGGCACGCGCGATCGTCCGCCGTGCGGGCGAGGACGACTACCGGTTCTCGTCTCTCGTGCTGGGGCTCGTGACGAGCGAAACGTTCCAAATGCGGATTGCCGGCGCAGACACGACCTCCACCGTTGCGCTAGATTCTTCTCGCTAGAGCGGAGAGAAGCTTATGTTCATCAGCAAGAAGCACTTGTCCCGCCGCGCGGTCTTGAAAGGCGTCGGCGCCGCGGTGGCCCTGCCCTTGCTCGATGCGATGGTGCCCGCGCACACGGCGCTCGCGCAGACGGCGGCCGCCCGGACGTTGCGCTTCGGCACGATCTACATCCCGCACGGCGCGATCATGGACGTCTGGATGCCGAAGACGGTCGGCACCGGCTTCGAGCTGCCCGTCATCTTGAAACCGCTCGAAGGGCTCCGCGAGCACTTCAACGTCGTCACGGGTTTGTACTCCGAGGGCGCGAACGCGCACTCGGCGTGCCCCGGCTTCTTCTCGGCGTGCGCGCACGCGCCGCGCGGCAACTTGATCGAGCTCAACACGTCGATCGACCAAGTCATCGCGCAGAAGATCGGCCAAGGCACGACGTTCCCGTCGATGGAGCTCGCGATCGAGGACAGCTCGAACATCTTCGGCACCTGCGCAGCCGACTTCCTCTGCACCTACATGGACACCATCTCGTGGCGCACGCCGACGCAGCCCTTGCCGATGGAGCTGAACCCGCGCGTCGTGTTCGAGCGCATGTTCGGGGGCGACGGCACGACGGCTGAAGCGCGCCGCGCGCGCCTCGAGCAGAGCACGAGCATTCTCGATGCCGTGGCTTCCGACGTGCACGGTCTCGCGGGCAAATTGGGCGGGCGTGATCGCGCGCGGCTCGACGAGTATCTCGCGAACGTGCGCGAGGTCGAACGGCGCATCGTGCAGGCCGAGGACCAGCGCTCCGAGCGCCGGCTCGAAGCTCCGCCGACGCCGAGCGGCATTCCCGAGTCGTTCGAGGAGCACGTGAACCTGATGTTCGAGCTTCAGGCGCTGGCGTTCCAGGGCGATCTCACTCGCGTGACGTCGTTCATGATGGGCCGCGAGCTGTCCGGCCTCTCGTATCCGCAGATCGGCATCGCCGACGGCCACCATCCGGTCTCGCACAACAACTACGACGCGAAACAGATGGAGAAGAAAGCGAAGATCGACACGTACAACTTGAGCCTGTTCGCCAAGTTCCTCCAGCGCCTGAAGGACACGCCCGAGGGCGATAGCAACCTGCTCGAGAACTCGCTGTTCGTCTACGGCAGCGGCATGAGCGACGGTAACCTCCACAACCACCTGAACTTGCCCGTGCTACTCGCCGGCAACGCCGGCGGCCGGCTCGAGGGCGGCCGCCACTTCCAGGTCGGGCAGCTTGCGGCCGAGCGCGCGATCAGCGCGGTCCCGAAGTTCGACAAGATGGTGCCGTTCGCGAACCTCATGGTCAGCGTGCAGCAGCTGTTCGGCGTCGAGTCGGAGAGCTACGGCAAGGACGTATGCGCCAGCAACGGCAGCGTCTCGCTGGCCTAGCGCTGGCCGCCGCGCTCGCGGCGCCCGCAGCATTCGCGCAAGTCCGATCGCCGGACACGTCCGCGTCCGAGCTCCATTGGGCCGCGAACCGCAACGACGTTGCCTCCGCCGAGCGCCTGCTCGGCGAAGGCGCCGATCCGAATCTCGCGAACCGCTTCGGCTTCACGCCGATGCACGAGGCGGCGCTCCTCGGCAACGCCAGGATGCTCGAGCTGATGCTCGACGCCGGCGGCAACGCGAATGCCGCCTTCGGCGAAGGCGAGACCGTGCTGATGACAGCGGCCCGCACGGGTGACGCCGAGAGCGTGCGGTTGCTGCTCGCGCACGGCGCAGACGTCGACGCCGTCGAGCACTGGCACGGCCAGACGGCGCTGATGTGGGCGGCCATCGAGAACCACGCCGACGTCGCGCAGCTCTTGCTCGACGCCGGCGCCGCGGTCGACGCGCGCTCGACGATTCACGACTGGGTCAAGATCAGCTACTCCGAGGGCAACGTGCCGAAGTCGCGCGATCTCGGCGGCCTGACTGCGCTCCAGTTCGCGGCGCGCGAAGGTTCGCTCGAAGCGGCGCAGACGCTGCTCGACGCCGGCGCGAAGGCCGACGCCACGGAGCCGATGTATCAGTTGACGCCGCTCCAGCTCGCAATAGTCAACGGTCACTACCTGCTCGCGAAGCGGCTCATCGAGCGCGGCGTCGGGCTCGATGACGGCTCGCTGTACCTCGCCGTCGACACGCGCAACCTCGGCTTCTACGCGCAGCGGCCGAACCCGCCCGAAAAGGACGGCGACGTCACTTCGCTCGACGTGATCCGCTTGCTGCTCGAGCACGGCGCGAACCCGGACCTGCCGTACACGAAGGGGACTCTCGACGGCGACGGCAAACCGCGCCTTCCGGAGCGCACGGTAGCCGGCGAGATCTTGGTGCCGCCCGGCGCGACGCCGCTCGACCGCGCCGCCACGGCTTCCGACTTTGCCGCCGTCGAAACGCTGCTCGCGCACGGCGCGAGCGCAACGGTCGCCACCGAGGACGGCACGACGCCGCTGATGCTGCTTGCGGGCTACTCGCGCGCGCGCGGCGCGCCGGTCACGAACGAGCCGCAGCGGTTGGAGTTGATCCGCGCGCTGCTCGAGAAAGGCGCCGACGTGCACGCCGTGCACGAAGACTCCACGAACAACGCGCTGTTCTTCGCGAAGACGCGAGGCACCCCCGAGATCGTCGCGCTGCTCGAGGAATTCGGCGCGCGCGAGGCGACGGCGAGCAACTAGCGCGCGGGCGCTGCCGGTGCTGGCGGCGCCGGCGGTTCAGGCCGCAAGTAGTAGTTGAACGCTGCGCCATGCCCACGCGCGTTCGCCCAGATCACGAGCATCTCCTCGAGCGTATTCGCAAAGCGCAAAGGCCCGAGATCGATGGGCTCGAGGCCCATGCCTTTGACGAGCTCGGCGACCGTCGCACGCGCGGCGGCGTCATCGCCGACGATCGGGATCGACACCGGGCCGCCCGAGCTTTGCGGATCGACCATCTTCGTCCAGTTCAGCGTATTGAACGCTTTGACGACCTTCGCGCCCGGCGCGGCGGCTTGAACGAGCTCGGCGTTGCTGCCCCCGGGCACACCGTGATTGGCATAGCCGTCCGGCGAGCCGCGATTCACGACGTTCGTCGGATCGAGAATGATCTTGCCCGACAAGTCGCCGAGGCTCTTCGTGATGTCGACGGCGAGATTGCCCGGCACCGCGAGGACGACGATGTCCGCGCCTTTGACGGCCTCGGGTTGCGTCGTCGCCGTGGCACCGTGGCCCGTCTTCGCGACGAGATCTTGGACGTCCTTCTCGGTCGGCGTCCGCGAGCCGTAGACGATCGTGTGGCCGAGCGCTGCGAACTCGGGCCCGAGCGCCGAGCCGACGTTGCCGGTGCCGATGACGGCGATTTTCGCGGCGAGCGCGGTGTTTGCGGTGGCGATGAGCAGTGGCAGCGCGAAGGCCGCCGCAAGCGTGATCCGTTTCATGACGATTCTCCCTTTATCTCGAGCGGGCCGGCGGCGGTTCACCCACCGGCTCGAGGCGAATGACCGCGCCATCCGGCTGGCCGCTGCCGTACCGGACTTCGGTCGAAAAATAGATATAGCCATCCGGTCCGATCTCGACGTCGCGAAAGCGCAGGCCGAGGTTGGCGAGGAACTCCTCGCGGCGCAGCGGTTGGCCCTTGTCGTTGAACGGCATCCTTTCAACGTGCTGGCCGCTCAATGCGCCGATGATGAGGTTGTTCTGCCACTGCGGGAACTTGTCGCCGGTGTAAAACGCCATGGCGGCCGGGCTGATTTGCGGCGTCCAGAAGATCACGGGATCCTCCATGCCGTCGCGATGGAAAGCTTGCTCGGAGGCGAGCGTGCCCGAGTAGTTGCGGCCGAGCGAAACCAGCGGCCAGCCGTAGTTGGCGCCGGGCTTCAGGATGTTCACCTCGTCGCCGCCCTGCGGGCCGATCTCCATCTGCCAGAGCTCGCCGGTCAGCGGATGGAAGCGCAAACCGTAGCTGTTGCGATGGCCGTACGTGAAGATCTCGGGCTTGGCGCCGGCGCGGCCGACGAACGGATTGTCGGCGGGCGCCGTGCCGTCGTCCTTCAAGCGCAGAATCTTGCCGACGTGGTTGTCGAGGCTCTGCGCGCGAATGCGGATGCTGTTGTCGTCCTGCGTCGGGTTACAGCAGAGGCGGTCGCGGTCACCGACGCTGACGTACAGCGTCTTGTCGGGGCCGAACTCCATGCGGCCCGTGTACGCCGGGCGCGCGTTCTCCCATGCGTCGGCGACGAAGATTTCTTTCACGTCGACGAGCTTCGCGCCGTCCAAACGACCGCGCGACATGCCAAGCGTCTGGAGCTTGTCGTCGCCCTTCAAGTACGTGACATACACGAGCCGATTCGTCGCGAAGTCGGGGTGCACGACGACGCCGTGCAAGATGTCGTTGCCGGTCGGCGACGGCGGAGTCCAAACCGCATCTGGCAACAGCTTGCCGTTCTGGATCATGCGCAGCTTGCCGTTGCTCTCGGTGACGAGCAGATCCGAGGTGCCCGGAATGAACACGAGGTCCCAGGGCGCGGTGAGGCCATCGGCCACGAGTGCGACGCTGAGCTGCTGCCGCCCGGCGCTGGCCGTCAGCGGCGCACCGGCTTTCGGCAGCGTGAAGGACGGAGCCGCGGGTGGCTGAGCCGAACCCACTCCACAGACGGCAAGCCCCGCGAGGCCCACCCACCACCGCACTGCGATTCGCCCGCTCATCGGATCCCCCCTTTTAAGAGGGGACGGATTTAAATCCGTCCCCGGTGTTCTTCTGCCAGCCCGGCGATCCTACCAGCGGGGCCGAAACGGCGGTGCCAATTTAGCTATAGCTCGTCGGGCGTACGGAAGGGGTGCGCGAGGGCCGCGATGACGGCCGGATCGCGGCCGTAAACGTCGGGAAGGAACGAGACTCGCCCCGTCTCGTCGGGCTCGGCCGTCCAGTACAGCAGCATGATCGGCATCGGCTTGTCGAGAAAAATGGTCTGCGTGCGGCCGCTCGCGACGACGGCGTCGAGGCGCTCCCGCCCCCGCGCGCCAAGGAGCTGCTCGGCGAGCTCGAACGGGTTCTCGACGCGAATACAGCCCGAGCTGAAGGCACGGCTGTCGCGGTCGAACAGATCGCGGCTCGGCGTGTCGTGCAGGTAGACCGAGTGCTCGTTCGGAAACATGAACTTGATTCGGCCGAGCGCATTGTCGGGCCCCGGCCGCTGCACGAGCCGGTACGGAGGGTTGCGGCCGGACCAATCCACCGCGGCCGGATCGACGCGTGCACCGCCGGAATCGAAGGCGTCGATGTTGCGCCCGGCGAGATAGGCCGGATCCCGGCGCACCGCCGGCAGGATGTCATTGCGATAGATCGTCGGCGGCACGGTCCAGGTGGGATTGACGACGAGATACGTCATCTCGGCGCGGAAAATCGGCGTCTGCCGGTACGGCCGCCCCACTTGCACGCGCGTGCGCCAGACGACCTCGCCGCGGCGCAGGTGATAGAGCTGAAATCCCGCGATGTTGGCGACCAAGAGCTCGCCTTCGGGGTCGTAGAACACCCAGCGAGCGCGCTCGAGATTTGCGCGCAGCTGCTGGATGCGCGCGGCGACTGGCACGTTGAGCGCTGCGAGCGTGGCCGGGCCGACGGCGCCGTCGGGCGCAAGCCCGTGGCGGGCTTGAAACTCCCGGACGGCCGTGGAGAGCGTGTAGTCGTACGACGTTCCATTTACGGCGGCCGAGGCCGGCAGCTCGCCCGTGACAGTGAGGCGCGCAGCGAGCGCAGGCACGCGCTCGTCGGTGCCGCCCGGCTTCAGCGTTGCGCCGGCCGGCACGGAGGGCCAACCGCCGTTGGCCTCGAGCTCCCGATATTCGGCCAGCGCGTTCTTGAAGCGCTCATAGAGAAAGTGGCGCGGAATCGCTCGCGCCGCAAACTCGCGCAGCGACGCGGAATCGATCGCCGCTTGGATCGAGGCGGCAGGGTCCTCGCGGAACAGCTCGCGCGTGGAGGCCCAGTTCGGATCGAGCGCGTTTGAATCGAGCTTGCCGAAGCGCAGGTGATAACCGAGCCGGACGATGCTGTCGGTCAGCAAGATGTCGAGCTCGGCGCGGTCGCGCGGCGCGAGGGCGGCGGGATCCGTCAGGGTGCCGCGGGCCGCCCGCAGCGCTTGCACGTGGTAGTCGTTCGGCTCGAGCCCTTCGCGATAGCTCTCGTCGATGATCTCGAGCAGGCTGTCGATCTGGCGCAGCGTGTTCCAGGCCGGAGCGAACTCGCGGTTCTCGTAGATCTGCGGCAGCAGCTCTCGCGACGCGACGGGCTCCGCGAGCACCGTGAGGCTGCCGGTCGCGCGCAGCTCCTCGACGAGCGTGCGGATTTCGGCGCTCGCCTCCTGGCTCCAGGCGCCGCTGTGGGCTGCGAAGCAAATCGCGACCGCGACGGCGCCGCGTATGCGTTTGGCAAGGTTTTGCATGCGGCGATGTTAGCAGCGCCCCGGCTTTGCGCGCGCGGGTTGTGCGCTTCGGCGGGCGCGGGCATGCTGCGCCGCCATGCGCGCGCCGATCGCCCTCTCGAAAACCAAGCTGCTGTCGCTGGCGCAGTGCCGCAGGAAGCTCTGGCTCGAGACGTACCAGCCCGAGCTCCTGGCGGAGCCGTCGGCGGAGAAGACGGCGCTGCTCGCGACCGGCAACGCCGTCGGCGCCCTCGCGCGGCAGCTGTACGGCCGCGGCACCGGGCACGTCGTCGGCTTCGAGCGCGGCTTGCGTGCTGCGATCGAGGCGACACGTGCCTTGGTCGCGGCCGGGGGCAGCGCACCGATCTTCGAGGCGACGTTCGACCACGACGGCGTCAGCGTTCGCGTCGACGTGCTAGACCGCAGCGAGCCCCGGCCGAAGATCGTCGAGGTCAAGTCGTCGGTGCACGTCAAAGAGCATTACCTCGACGATTGCGCGATCCAGGCGTGGGCGCTCGTCAAAAACGGCCTCGCGCCGCGTGCGGTCGCCGTCGCGACGCTGAACCCGGAGTTCGTCTACGCGGGCGACAATCGCTACGAAGGCCTGCTCGTCGAAACCGACGTCAGCGAACGCGTGCAGGAGCGGCTCGCGGAAGTCGACGCGCTCGTCACGACGGCGCGGCGCACGCTCGCCGAGCTCGACGAGCCCGCTGTCGCCGTCGGCACGCATTGCGGCGCACCGCACGGGTGCGAGTTCTATGCGCATTGCGCGCCGGCTGCGGGCAAGTTTCCGGTGCTCAGCTTAGGCGGCGCCAAGGAACACTTGTTCGAGCTCATCCACGCGGGCTACCGCGATCTGCGCGACGTTCCGGAAGCGAAGCTCCAAAGCGACACGCAGCGCCGAATCTGGCAGCAATCGCGGCTCGAGCGGCCGCACGTCGGCGCCGAGCTGCGCGAGCTCGTACGCTCGCTCGCGTTCCCGCGCTATTACTTGGACTTCGAGACTCTCGCGCCGGCCGTGCCGATCTTCGCAGGCACGCGGCCGTTCGAGGCGCTGCCGTTCCAGTGGTCGTGCCACATCGAGAAGAGCCCCGGTGCGATCGAGCACGCCGAGTTCCTCGACCTCGGCGCCGCGCCGCCGATGCGGCGGCTCGCCGAGAGCCTGCTCGCGACGCTCGGCACGACCGGTCCGATCGTCGTTTACACGCCGTACGAACGGCGCGTGCTGCGCGAGCTCGCCGCGCGCTACGCAGATCTTGCCGGGCCGCTCGCGGCCGTCGCGGAGCGCATCGTCGATCTGCATCCGCCGACGCGCCAACACTATTACCACCCCGAGATGCAGGGCTCGTGGTCGATCAAGGCCGTGCTGCCGACGGTCGCCCCCGATTTGAGCTACGCCTCGCTCGGCGACGTTCAGGACGGCCTCGCGGCACAGGGGGCGTACTTCGAGGCCATCGCGCCGACGACGTCGGACGCGCGCCGCGCCGCGCTGCGTAAGGCGCTGCTCGCCTATTGCCGGCAGGACACGCTGGCGCTGGTCCGGCTCGTGGAGTTCTTCTCCCGCTAGCGGCTAGACTAATCGCAGCTGCAAGCCGCGGGGGTTTCGCCATGCGCCATCAATTTTCTCTGCTCGTCTGTGCCGCTCTCCTCACGGCCGCCGCCGCTCCGCAGGCACGCGCCCACCACGCATTCGCTACCGAGTTCGAGGCGAGCCTCGAAGGCGAGGTCAAAGGCGAGGTCACGCGCGTCTGGTGGCAGAACCCGCACATCCGCTACGACGTCGCGATGAAGATGCCCGACGGCTCGACGGAAAGCTGGGCGCTGCTGCCGCCCGGCAACTTGCCCACGTATCGGCGCGAGAACTGGACCGAGCAGACGATCCAGGTCGGCTATCAAGTCACGGCGACCGGCAACTTGGGCCGGGACAGCACGAAAAAGCTCTACGCGACCTGTATCAACGTCGGCACCGGGCCCGAGAAAGGCCGGCAGCTCGGCCGCTGCGCGACGAGCGGCACGGTGACTCAGGTCACGGCCGACCCGAGCGTCGACTACACCGTGAAGGCCAACGACTACGAGGTCGACATCACAGGTTACTGGGACAACCGGTATCGCTTCCAAGTCACCGTCGACGACTTCCAACCGAAGCCGATGCCGATGACGGCGCAAGCGAAAGCGATCTACGAAGGCCGCACGTTCGGCGACGACCACGTGCTGCGCTGCCTGCCGCCCGGCCTGCCGCGCATCTTCGGCTCGCCGTACCCGATGCAGATCGTGGATTCCGGATCGCATTACCTGATGGTGTTCATGCAGGACAACACTCCGCGGCGCGTCTGGATGGACGGCCGGTCGCCGCCCGAAGCGCAGCCGCCGACGTCGATGGACTTCTCGACCGGTAAATGGGAAGGCCGGACGCTCGTCATCGAAACGACAATGCTGCTGCCAGGCTGGCTCGACGGCTCGGGCTATCCGATGAGCGGCGGGGCCGACACGCGCATCGTCGAGCGTTGGACGCCTGCGGCCGACGGCCTGACGATGGAGCGGCTCATGACGGTCCACGACAAGCTCTAC
>Ga0190271_10001884_pt1 | contig 12321 bp, 9 predicted proteins | sample Popmic356T_FD_133747 | JGI IMG/M metagenome (GOLD analysis project Ga0190271, IMG submission 133747) | Populus adjacent soil microbial communities from riparian zone of Weber River, Utah, USA - 356 T | ecosystem: Environmental > Terrestrial > Soil > Riparian zone | place: USA: Utah | collected...
CGTCGCGTCGGGCCTCCCCATCATCCCGCCAGACGGGCCAGAACCGCCCCCGTCGAGCTGACCGCGACCGCGGTGGGGACGAAGGCGACGCCGTACTTGAGGGCCAGCTCGGGGCGCTGCGAGACGTCGACCGTGACGACGTTGCGCCCCTCCTCGCGGAGCCGGCGCTCGAGCGCAGTGCAGTCGCTGCAGAGCGGGTGCGTGAACTGGACGACGACCTCTCCGTTCGGCGCCAGGCCGAGGTCGCCCAGCTCCACGCGGTCGAGCCGGTGCGAGCGGATCCCTCGAAGCCGCGCGCCGAGTCGGTAGGCCTCGCACCCGGCGCACAGGCCGGTGGCGGCCGCGAGGAGCGCGAGTCCCGCGACGAGCAGCCCGAGCGCGGCGCCCGCCGTTGCGAAACCGAGGGCGTAGGCGACGGTGGCGGCGCTGAGCACGGCCACGCCGACGAGGTTGGCGAAGCGCGGCGGACGCGAGTCCTCGATCGGCCCTTCTCCGAAGCGCGGCTGGACGAGCTCGAAGTAGGCGAGGCAGGGGAGGCAGTAGCGCCGGCCCAACGTCAGTCCAATCGCGAGCTGCGCGGCCAGGAGCCCGAGGATCGCCCACCAGCCGGTGACCACGGCGGCGAGCGCCAGGACCCCGACCGTGGCCTGGTTGAACCTCGGCGCCCGCGAGTCGATCACGTCGAGATCGCGGTACGGGTCGGCGGTGCGCGTGCGCTTCATTTTGTGAAGCTTACTGTGTCGAGGCCGGCGGGCGCTATGCTCAGTGAGCGGAGTGGAAACCGACCAGATAGACGATCTCAACAGCGGCTTCGTCCAGGAGCTGCTGACCGACTACCTCACCTCGCCGGAGTCCGTCGACCCGGAGTGGCGGGAGCTCTTCGAGTCCAACCCGGAGCTCGTTCTCGAACGCCTGCCCAATGCCGGGCGCCTGCGCGAGGTCTCGCCGGACGGCGACGGGAACGGCGCGGCCGTGCCTGCCGCCCCGGCTCCCGCCGTCGCGCCCAGCGACGAGCTCCTGCTCGGCGGGGTCGCGGCGGCGATGTCGCTCGTGAAGGCGCACCGGACGCACGGCCACCTCGCCGCCACATCGACCCACTCGGATCCGAGCCTCCCGGCGACCCGGCGCTCGACCCGGACCGGCTCGAGCCGCGGCTGACGCCCGAGCTCCAGGCCCGGATCCCCGCCAAGTTCCTGCGCCTCTACGTGCCTGCCGAAACGCTGGCCGAGGCACTTCCCAAGCTGCGGGAGACCTACTGCGGGACGCTGGCCTACGAGATCGAGCACATCTCGAGCCATGAGCAGCGGCTGTGGCTGCGTGCGGCCATCGAGTCCGGCCGCTACCGCCAGCCGTTGACGTTGGACGAGAAGAAGGCGCTCCTGGCGCGGCTCTCCGAGGTCGAGGGGTTCGAGCGCTACCTGCGCCGCGCCTTCCTCGGCCAGAAGCAGTTCTCCATCGAGGGTCTCGACGTGATGGTGCCGATGCTCGACGAGGCGATCGAGCTGGCGGCTGGCAACGGCGCGAGCCACGTCGTCATGGGCATGGCACACCGCGGGCGACTGAACGTCCTCGCGCACACGGTCGGGCGCCAGGCGGACGCGATCCTGCGCGAGTTCGAGGGCGAGCGGGTGCTCGAGGCGGTCGCCACCGACCTCGAGACCGGCTCGGGCGACGTCAAGTACCACCTCGGTGCCGAGGCCACGCGGACGACGCGGAGCGGCGACGTGACGGTCACGCTCACCTCGAACCCGAGCCATCTGGAGTACGTCGACCCTGTCGTCGAGGGCGAGGTGCGCGCGTCGCAGACAAACCACGACACGCCGGAAGGGGCGCACGATCCCGATCTGGCGCTCGCCGTCCTCATCCACGGGGATGCCGCTTTCCCCGGCCAGGGAGTCGTCGCCGAGACGCTCAATCTCGGGGGTCTCGCCGGCTACACCACGGGCGGCACGCTGCACCTGATCGCGAACAACCAGGTCGGGTTCACGACCGATCCGGACGAGGGCCGCTCGACGCGGTACTCCTCCGACCTCGCCAAGGGCTTCGACACGCCCATCTTCCATGTAAACGCCGATGACCCCGAGGCGGCCGTCTCGGCCATTCGCCTGGCGATGGCCTTCCGGGAGGAGTTCCACCACGACGTCGTCGTCGACCTCGTCGGCTACCGCCGCTTCGGGCACAACGAGGGCGACGAGCCGAGCTACACGCAGCCTCTCATGTACAAGCTGATCGAGGAGCACCCGCCCGTCCGCGAGCAGTACGCCGCCAGGCTCGCCGAGCTCGACCTGGTCGGGCCGGCGGAGGCCGAGCGGCTCGTCGAAGCCGAGCAGGCACGCCTGCGCGCGGTTCACGAGGAGCTGAAGGCGTCGTTCGGGGGGGCGAGCACGCGGCGCAAGGAGCGCCGGATCGGCCGCGGCGCCGACGCGCAGCTCGACACGGCCGTACCCGCCGAGACGCTTCTCGAGCTGAACGAGCGGCTGCTCGAGGTGCCGGAGGGCTTCACCGTCCATCCGAAGCTCGCGAAGGAGCTCGAGCGCCGGCGGGACGCACTGGGCGAGGAGGGCGGGATCGCCTGGGCCCAGGCCGAGGCGCTCGCGTTTGGCACCCTGCTGGCCGACGGCACGCCCGTGCGGCTGACCGGCCAGGACACCGAGCGCGGCACGTTCTCGCACCGCCACCTCGTGCTCAGCGACTACATGACCGGCGAGAAGTATGCGCCGATCCAGCACCTCTCCACCGCGCGCGCGCCGTTCCAGGTGCACAACTCGCCGCTTTCCGAGGCCGCCGCGCTCGGGTTCGAGTACGGCTACTCCGTGGAGGTCCCGCGGGCGCTCGTGCTCTGGGAGGCTCAGTTCGGGGACTTCGTCAACTCGGCGCAGGTGATCGTCGACCAGTTCATCGTCTCCGGCCTCTCGAAGTGGGGCCAGAGCTCGCGGCTGACGCTCCTGCTCCCGCACGGGTACGAGGGCAACGGCCCCGAGCACTCGAGCGCGCGGCTTGAGCGCTTCATGCAGCTAGCCGCCCAGGAGAACATCCGCATCGTCAACGCGTCGACGGCCGCGCAGTACTTCCACCTGCTGCGCCGCCAGGCGCTCCATCCGAAGGGCCGGACGCTGGTCGTGCTCACGCCGAAGGGCCTCCTGCGGCTGAAGCAGGCGACCTCGCACCTGGACGAGCTCTCGCGCGGAAGCTTCAAGGCGATCCTCGATGACCCTCGCCTCGACGCCGATCAGAAGCGGGAGGTCGGCCGCCTCATCCTCTGCTCGGGGAAGGTCTACTACGACGTCGTCGGCCACGAGGCCGCGGCCGAGGCCGAGGGCGTCGCCGTCGCGCGGCTCGAGCAGCTCTACCCGTTCCCGGTGGCCGCCTACGACGAGCTTCTCTCCCGCTATCCCTCCGTGACCGAGGTGGTGTGGACGCAGGAGGAACCGCAGAACATGGGCGCGTGGCGCGCGGTCCGCCACCGCCTCGAGGAGGGCCTGCCCTCCGACGTCGACCTTCGCTACGTCGGCCGCCCGTGGCGGGCCAGCCCGAGCGAGGGCTACCCGACCGCGCACCTGCTCGAGCAGGACCGCATCGCGCGGGAGGCACTGGGCGCGTTCTAGTCCTCCCCGAAACGGCGAAGGGGCGCCGAAGCGCCCCCTTGCCGACTGGGCGGTCATGTCCCGGGTCGAGCTAGGTCGCGGAGCCGCCGGAGGCGCTGCCGCCTCCGCCGCCGCCGGAGGCGCTGTGGCCGCCGCCGCCACCACCACCGCCGCCACCGCCGGAGGCGGAGCGAGAGGCCGCCGCGCGGGTGTTGTTCCCGCCGGAGGTGCCGTCGTTGCCGCGGGTGTCGTCGCCGTCGCGGCCGGTGTCGTTCCCGCCGCTGGTGCCGTCGTTGCCGCGGGTGTCGTCGCCGTCGCGGCCGGTGTCGTTCCCGCCGGAGGTGCCGTCGTTGCCGCGCGTGTTGTCGCCGTCGCCGCCCCGGTTGGGCGTCTTCTTCTTGTCCTTGCCGTCGTCGTCGTCGCTCGCGAGCGCCGAGTCGTCACCGTCGTCCTTGCGGGCGTCGGTCTCCGAGAGCGTCACCGCCGAGACGGGGTCGCCCCCCGCCCAGCTCTTGAGGGCGGCGCCGAAGCCGCCGAGCCCGATGGCGATGGCGACTGCGAGGATCAGTACTCCGATCTTTCCGAAGGGCATCGTGTGTCCCCCTTAGGTCGTTTCCGATGTCCTGGAATAGGAATATCCGGGGCCGATTAGACGCCGATGAGCAGGCAATGAGACCCCTCTCATCGGGCCGGGGCAGGTGGGCGTGACGGCCTGGCCCCCGGCCGGAAGCGGCCGAGGCGGGGAAGCGGCAGGAGCGCCACGAGCGGCTCCAGCGCCTCCGAGATCTCGGCGGGGAGCGGCCGCGCGGACGGGTCGTCCTCGAGGCAGGCATGCACCGCGTCGCGGAGCGGCGGCAGCACGTCGTCGCCGAGCGGCTCCGGCTCGCCCGAGACCTGCGGGTAGCGCGCCGCCAGGCTCTCGGCGGCGCCGTCTCCCCGCAGGAAGGGCAACTCGTCCGTGAGCGCCTCGTACAGCGTCACGCCGAGCCCCCACGAGTCCGAGGCCGGCCCGATCTCGTCGAAGCGCGCCGGATCGCACTGCTCGGGAGCCATGTAGGCATCGGTCCCGATCGGCGAGCTCGCCCGCCTCGCGTCCCCGAACCGCTGCGCGACGCTGAGGTCGATCAGCCTCGGCGTCGAGCTCATGATGATGTTCCGCGGCTTGACGTCGAGGTGCGCCCACCCCTGTCCGTGCATGTAGTGGAGCGCGGAGCAGAGCTGCAACGCCAGCGGCAGCAGCTGCTCGACCGCGAGGCCGTAGCGGCGCTCGAGCGTCGAGAGCCGCGGGCCGTCGAGCAGCTCCAGCAGCAGGTGCGGCCGCTCGCCGTCGAGGACGGCGTCGAAGCAGCGCACGAGGGAGGGATGCGCCAGGAGCGAGAGCGCCTCGGCCTCGCCGGCCATTCCCGCGAGCGTGCGGGAGCTGGCGGTCTGCGCGGGGCGGACGACCTTCGCGACCGCGAGGGCGTACAGCGCGTCGTCCCAGACGAGGTAGGCCTCGTAGCGCCGCCCACCGCCGAGCAGCCGGACGGCGTGGCGGCCCGGGACGATCTCGTCGCCCTCGGCGAAGCCCCACGTGTCCTGCTCCCAGACCGCTTCGCTCACACCCAAGGAGTACCCGGGAGTAATGAGACCGAGGTGAGGGAAAGATGAGAGATCTCTCACCTTCGTCTCATCCGCGTCTGAATGAGCGCCGCGATGCTTCGAGGCGATGCGCGCCACGCTTCTGACCGGTCTCCTGCTCGCCGCCGTCCTCAGCGTCGGTGGGTTCCTCGCTCTCGGCGTGCCTGCGCGCACGGGCGTGCGGGCGATCGACCTGGGCGTGCAGGCGGGGGACGGGCCGCGGGCCGAGCGCCGGCGCGAGCGGGTGGCGCGCCCGAAGCCCACCGCCGGCGCGACGCCGGCCCCGGCTCCCGCCCCTGCTCCCGTGGGCGACGATGCGGACGACGATGACGACGACGACCGAGATTCCGCCGACGACGACTGAGCCCACCTTGGCCGACGCGCCCGAGTCCTCGGAGGAGCCGAAGCGCGCCTTCGCCGCGCCGGTCCGGCGGTTCCTGGCCAGCTTCCGCGTCCGGGTGCTCGCGGGCTATGTCGGCCTCCTCGCCATCGCCACCGCCCTCTCGCTCTTCATCGCCAACGAAGCGCTCGAGCGGCGGCTCGACCAGCGGGTCGGCGAGGCGCTCGTCCAGGAGTCGCGCGAGCTGCGGCAGCTGGCGGGCGGGAACGACCCGGAGACTGGCGAGCGCTTCGGCGGCGACGTCGAGCGGATCTTCGAGGTGTTCCTCGCGCGGAACGTCCCCTCCCGGAACGAGGCGTTCGTGACTTTCGTGGACGGGGAGCCGTTCCTGCGCAGCTCGCTGGCCGTGCCGTACCGGCTCGACCAGGACGCGGAGCTCGTCTCCCGCTGGGGCTCGCTCGTCGAGAGCGATCGCGGGACGGTGCAGACGCCGGTCGGCGACGTCGAGTACCTCGCCGTCCCGCTCGTCGGCGGGGACGTGACCCGCGGCGTCTTCGTCGCCGCGATCTTTCGCGACCGCGAGAGCGGGGAGGTCTCGGACGCGCTGCGCGTGGCCGCCGGCGTCGGGCTCGGGATGCTGCTCGTCGGCTCGGTGCTCGCCTGGCTCCTCGCCGACCGCGTGCTCCGGCCCGTGAAGACCGTGACCGAGTCGGCGCGCTCGATCTCGGGCGGCGACCTCTCGCGCCGCATCCCGGTGTCCGGCCACGATGAGATCGGCGTCCTCGCGCAGACGTTCAACGACATGCTCGCGCGCTTGGAGACCGCTTTCGAGACGCAGCAGCGGTTCGTCAACGACGCCGGCCACGAGCTGCGGACACCCATCACCATCGTGCGCGGTCACCTCGAGCTGCTCGACGACGATCCCGATGACCGCCAGGCCACGCTCGCTCTCGTCATGGATGAGCTCGACCGGATGGCGCGGATCGTCAACGACCTCCTGATCCTGGCGAAGTGGGAGCAGCCGGACTTCCTGGCGCCGGCGCCCTTCGAGGTGGGGGCGCTGATCGACGACGTGCTCGCCAAGGCCTCCGCGCTGGGCCCGCGCGCCTGGCAGCTCGACGCCTTCGCGGACGCCACGATCGTCGCCGACCGGCAGCGCGTCACGCAAGCGCTCACGCAGCTCGCCCAGAACGCGGTAGAGCACACCGAGGAAGGCGACGAGATCGGTCTCGGCGTCTACGTCGGCGAGGGGCAGGCGCGCTTCTGGGTGCGCGACACGGGCCCCGGGATCCCGTTCGAGGAGCAGGCGTACGTCTTCGAGCGCTTCTATCGCGCCGGGGGCGAGCGCCGCTCGGACGGCGCCGGGCTCGGGCTCTCGATCGTCCAAGCGATCGTGCGCGCACATGGAGGCAGGCTCGACCTCTCGAGCGTTCCCGGCTCGGGAGCGACGTTCACCATCGTCCTGCCGGCGCCGTCGGTGGACGATCCAGCGGGAGGACAGGAATGAGCAGGATCCTGATCGCCGAGGACGAGGCGCGCATCGCGTCGTTCCTCGAGAAGGGGTTGAAGGCGAACGGCTTCGCGACTTCGGTGGCGTTCGACGGCCGCGACGCGATCACGCTGGCATCGAGCGGCCGGTACGACCTCCTCATCCTCGACCTCGGGCTGCCGGGAAAGGACGGCTTTACGATTCTCGAGGAGCTGCGCGCGCAGGGCTCGAAGCTGCCGGTCGTGATCCTCACGGCTCGGGACTCGGTCCGCGACACCGTCGCCGGGCTCGAGGGCGGCGCGGACGACTACATCACGAAGCCGTTCCGGTTCGAGGAGCTGCTCGCACGGGTGCGCGTGCGCCTCCGAGGCGACCACGTCCCCGAGGAGACCGTCCTCCGCGTCGGGCCGGCCGCGCTCGACCTCCGGACCCGCCGCATCGAGCTGGACGGCGCCAGCTCCGACCTCTCGGCCCGCGAGTTCGCGCTGGCGGAGATGTTCTTCCGCCACCCGGGCCAGGTGCTCTCGCGCGAGCAACTCCTGAGCCACGTCTGGGGCTACGACTTCGATCCCCGCTCGAACGTGGTCGATGTCTACGTCGGCTATCTCCGCAAGAAACTCGGGAAGGGCGCCATCGCCAGCGTTCGCGGGATGGGCTACCGCCTGGAGCGCGAGGCGCCCGCGTGATCTAGGCCTGTGGCCCGCTCACGACGGTTTCCAGGAAGTCCCGGACCCGCGCGGCCGCGGCCACGTTCTCCTTCGCTTCGCAGAGCCCGAGCGACCTTTCGGCAGCCTCTACTGCCTCCCGAGGCTGGCCTATGCTCAGCAGCAGATTCGCCAGCACGTGGTATGCGTCGGCCCGGAAGACGATGAGGTCGGTACGTTCGGCGAGCTCGACCGCTTGACGCGCCTCGAGCAGGCCGGGCTCAGCGTGGCCCTGACGAGCGGCGAGGCGCGCACGGGCAGTGTGCCGCTTGATCAGCCACTCCATGTCGGCCGGCGCCAGGACGGTGTCGATTGCCTCGACGGCCGCCGTCGCGTCGTCTCCGCGATCGTCCGTGAGAATCGCGTGGGCATGATCCACCAGAGCCGCCGACAGGAACCAGCGATCGCCGATCGAGCGTGTGATCCGTTCTGCGTCGCAGGCGGCTGACGCCGCAGCTGCCGGGTTCCCCGCGAGCATCTCGGCCTGCGCGTCCATGAGGGCCATCCAGGCCGAGGCCTCGTGGAGACCGAGCTCTTCGAGCCCGGCGCGCGACTCTGCCATCTCCTCGCGCGCCTCTCCGGCGCGGCCGGCCATCGCCGCGAGCGCTGCACGACAGCCGAGGAAGCTGAGCTCGGCTGCGCGGTGGCCCACAACCTGCCGTTCCAGGACGACGCAGCGTGAGACGGCCTCGGAGACCGGGGTCGGCCCCTCGACCAGCGCAGCGACGAAGTTGAGGGCAGCGGCGACCTCGAAGCCGATCCCGGCTCGACGCGCATGCTCGACCGCGCGCTCGGCGTGCTCGAAGCTCGTTTCGACGTGACCCGTGGTCCAGGCGAGGTCGCACATCAGGTACGCGGCTCGGGAGAGCCCGAGGTCGTCGTCAAGCTCCCGAAGCGCGGTTGCGGCTGCCTCGGCGACGGCGACCGTCGCGTCGATGTCGACCGACTCCGGATGGCGATAGAGGCGCAGGCGCTCGCCCTCCACCGTCGCCCGCCAGCGGACGAGCGGGAGGCCCAGGCGCTCGCCGAGCTCGACGGCCCGCTTCGCCACGTCGGCCGCCTCGCCGAGGGTTCCCGCCTCCGTGAGGGCAGATCCGAGCGCCGGCAAGAGCTCGGCTCCGGCGGGCTCGCCGGGCCCGAGGAGCTCGACCGCGCGATCCAGGAACCCGATCTCGCCCGAGAGGTCACCGCGGCGGTGAGCCTGGCGGGCTGCCTCGCCCAGCCGTTGCCCTGCTCGGGCGGCGAGGTCCCGTTCCTTGTCGCCGTTCGACCCGACCTCACGGGTCAGGGAGCAGGCACATTCGAGATGGAAGCCGATGCGGGCGTCGGGCTCGGGCACCGCGGCGCCAAGGTCTTCGAGCCAGCCAGCGTGGCGCTCGTGGAGGCGAGCTCTAGCCGCCTTCGGCAGGGATTCGTAGGCCGCGTCGCGGATGAGCTCGTGACGGAACCGAACGGCTTCTTCCCCGGGGAGCGTCGGCTTCTCCGGTCGGAGGAGATCACGCCGTAGGAGCTCCTGCAGCGCGCTCTCCGCTTCGGGCCGAGACAGATCCTCGGAGAGCGCGAGCACCGAGCCGAGGTGGAAGACCTCGCCCTCGACGGCGCCGTGCTCGAGCAGCGACCGCTGCTGCGGGCCGAGGAGGTCGAGGCGCGCCGTCAGCAGCGCCTGCAGCGCGGGTGGGAGGCCAAGTTGTGTGCCGTTGGTGCCGCGTTCGCCGACATGCGCCAGGAGCTGCTCCAGAAAGAGAGGGTTTCCGCCCGCCGTCGCCGCGATTTGCGCCAGCCCGGCTTCTTCGAGCGTCGTCCCTGCGAGGGCGACGAGGAGCTCTCGGCTCTCCTCCGCCGAGAGCGGGCCCAGCGTCAGCGACGCTGCGTTTCGCTGGCCCCCCGCCCACGCGGGGCGCGCGTCGAGGAGCTCTGGGCGCGCGAGACAAAGGAGGAGGACGGGAGCGTCCCGGATCCAGGTCGCCAGGTGGTCGACGAGGTCGACGAGCGCGGGCTGACCGTGATGCACGTCCTCGAAGACCAGCACCAGCGGCCGTGTCCGTGCGATCTCGGCGAAGAGTCGTCGGAACGCCCAGAGCGTCTCTTCTCCGGCAACCCCTTCCTCGAGGCCGAGCGCCGCTGCCACGCTGCGAGCGACGGCCGCGCCGTCCTCGAGCTCCCGCACGAGCTCGCCGATCGCGCCCGGCCCGGCCGCCTGGACGACCATCTCGCGGACGGGCCAGTACGTGATTCCCTCTCCGTACGCGGGACAGCGGCCCACGAGGAAAGTTGCCTCGGACTCGAGGAGCGGTCGCAACTCGCGAACGAGCCTCGATTTCCCGATTCCGGGCTCGCCCAGGACGGTCACCAGGTGGCAGCCGGACTCGGCGACCGAGCGTTCGAAGGTGTCGCGAAGGAGGCGAAGCTCGCGCTCACGGCCGAGGAACGGCGTTTCGACCAGCGGCCGGATCGGGGAAGCGACCGGCACGACCTCGACCAGGCGAAAGGCGCGGACCGGCGTCGGCTCGGTCGAAACCGTCAAGAGGCTGAGCTCCGCGCGGACTGTGTCGCCGACGACCGAGCGTGTCGCCTCCCCCAGCAGGATCTCGCCCGGCGCCGCCGCCTCCTCCAGCCGCGCGGCGATGCTGCCGGCGCTGCCGAGGAAGAGGGCCTCGGCGTCCTCCCGGCCCGGCGTCAGGACCTCACCCGTATTCAATCCGGTGCGGGCCGAGAGCTCGACTCCGAAGATCGGCTCGAGCTCCTCGTTCAGCTCGGCCAGCTTCGCGCGTATCTCGACGGCTGCCAACACTGCGCGCAAGGCGTCGTCCTCGTGGGCGACGGGTGCTCCGAAGACCGCAACGACCCTCTCGTCGCTTGAGTCACGCACCGCGCCCCCGTACGCCTCGCAGCTAGTCCGCATCGCCCGGTGGCACCGAAGGAGGAGAGGTCGGAGGATCTCAGGGTCGAGCAGCTCTCCGAGCTGGGCCGAGCCCGCGAGGTCTGCGACCAGGCACGTGACCCTGCGGCGGAGCGCCCTCGCCGTGGCGGTGGCCTCCTGCGGTGCCGCCGGGGCGCCCGCCTCCTGACGCAGGATCGCCTGCTCGAGCTCGCGAAGATCCTGCGACGGCTCGATCCCCAGCTCGTCGACGAGCATGCGTCGGGCCTCCCGGTAGGCAGCGAGGGCCTCCGCCTGACGGCCGGAGCGGTAGAGGGCGAGCATGAGCTGCCCCCGCAGGCGCTCGCTCAGCGGATGCTCGGCCACGAGCGCCTCGAGCTCGCCGACGAGGTCCGCGTGACGGCCTAACGCAAGGTCTGCGTCGATCAGTGACTCGGAGCACGCTAGGCGGAGCTCTTCGAGACGGGTGACCTCCGCTTGGGCGAACGGCTCGAAGCGAACGTCGGCGAGCGCCGGGCCGCGCCAGAGGTCCAGGCCCCTTTTGAGAGCCTCGGCGGCGCCGGCGGCATCTCCGGCCGCGAGCCGGGCTCTGCCCCTCGCCACGAGCTCCTCGAAGCGGTCCGAGTCGCGGGCTCCCGCTTCGAGCCTGAGTGCGTAGCCGCCTGCTTTCGAGAGGATGACATCGCTTCCCAGCGCCTTGCGCAGTCGGGAGGCGACGACCTGAACGGCGTTGTGGGGATTCGCCGGGAGCCTGTCACGCCAGAGCTCTTCGATCACCCGATCGGCCGGAATGACCTGGTCGCCGTTGACGAGTAGCAGGGCGAGGAGCGATTGCGGCCGCCCGCGCGGCACCTCGAGAGGACGACCTTCATGGTCGAGCACCTCGACAGGCCCGAGGATCAGGAAATCCAAGCTCCCCTCCGTGACAGCGGCGTGCAAGCGACGTGACAGCTAGGCCGCCCATTGTCCCCGGAGTCACGAGGAAAGGGAAGCGATGGTGGTTGAGGCCCAGCAAGCGCTCCGACTCCGCCCTGAGAGCTCGAAGCTGCGGCGCGAGCTGAGCCGGCTCGACACGGTCTGCCTCCTGATCGCCGCCATCGTCGTCATCGACACGCTGGGCGCCGTTGCGAACGGTGGCGCACAGGCCCTGACCTGGCTTCTCGTCGTCTCGTTGACGTTCTTCGTCCCGGCAGGGCTGGTCATCTCCGAGCTGGGCGCCGCGTTCCCGCAGGAGGGCGGCGCGTACGTGTGGACACGGCTCGCGTTCGGACGCGCCTGCGGCGCTCTGACGGCCTTCCTCTACTGGATCGAGTCTCCGATCTGGCTGGGTGGATCTCTCACCATCACTTCCTTGACCGTGTTCGGCGAGTTCTTCACGCCGATCGAGGGCATCTGGCGCTACGTCTTCGCGCTCGGCTTCATCTGGACGGCGATTGCGATGGCGATCGCGCCGATCTCGAAGGGGAAGCGGGTGGCGGCGACCGGCGCGGCGGTACAGGTCGTCCTTCTCACGTTCTTCACCGTGACCGTGGGCCTCTACGCGCTCGAGCACGGTGTACACGGCTTCGGCCTCGGTCACCTCTCGCCCACCTGGGCTGCGTTTATCGCGGTCGCCCCCGTCCTCTTCTACAACCTCATTGGCTTCGAGCTTCCCTCCGCGGCGGCCGGAGAGATGCGGGACCCGCAGCGTGACGTCCCCGCCTCCA
>Ga0190271_10001885_pt1 | contig 12319 bp, 16 predicted proteins | sample Popmic356T_FD_133747 | JGI IMG/M metagenome (GOLD analysis project Ga0190271, IMG submission 133747) | Populus adjacent soil microbial communities from riparian zone of Weber River, Utah, USA - 356 T | ecosystem: Environmental > Terrestrial > Soil > Riparian zone | place: USA: Utah | collected...
ACAAGGCAGCCAAATCCGGCGCGCACAGCGCGCGCAACGGCCCGGATTTGCGTGCCGGAATGCGCGTGCAGGGACGCCGCCCACGCATGGAATACGCGGCAAATGCCGGTGTTTCTGGTGCTGAAGCTCTTGCAATCGAGGTATTGTCGTGACGCCGATTGGATTCGGTACCATCGAGAGCGCACCGTGACTGCGCACACGGATGGATCAGATCGGGAGCCCGGCGTGAACGCGTTTCAGCAAAGTATCGAGGCTGCGATTCCGGCGCTGCGGCGCTATGCACGGGCGCTCACGCGCGACGCCGAGACGGCGGACGATCTGGTGCAGGACACGCTGGTGCGCGCGTTGCGCTCCGAGCATCTGTTTCACGGCGGCGCGGTGAGAAGCTGGCTCTATACGATCCTCACCAACCTGAATCGCAATCGCCTGCGCTCAATGGCGCGCCGGCCGATCGTCACGCAGCTCCAGGACGATGACGCCGCCGACGCCGCGGGCCCCGAGGCGGGCGGACGCGACATCGAGCGCGCGCTCGCCCTGCTAGTCGAAGAACAGCGCACCGCGCTGCTGCTGGTGGTTTTGGAGGGCCTCACCTACCGCGAGATCGCGGAGGTGCAGGGCGTGCCGATCGGCACGGTGATGTCGCGGCTCGCGCGAGCCCGCATGCAGATCAAGGCTTATCTCGACGGCGAGCGCCCCGCGCTCCGCCGCGTGAAGTGATGAACGAGGTGGAACGATGATCGACAACAACTCACCCATGACGGAAGACGAGCTCCACGCCTACGTGGACGGCGAGCTTCCTGCCGAGCGGCGAGAGGCGGTCGAGACCTGGCTCGCGAAGCATCCCGACGACGCGGCGCTGATCGGCATCTGGCGCGCGCATGCGGACGCCGTCCGCGCGCGCTACGGCAACATCGTCAACGAGCCGGTGCCGGCGCGGCTGGCGCTTGAGCGCATCACGCGCAGCCGGCGGTCGTGGGTCGCGATCGCGGCGGCGGCAACGATCGCCGCCTTCGTGATCGGTGGCGCGGCCGGCTGGCTGGCGCGCGGCGCGTCCGCCGCGGCGCCAAGCGAGATGGAGATGTTTGCCAACGAGGCGATCGGCGCGCACCGGCTCTATATCGGCGAAGTGCGGCACCCGATCGAGGTCAAGGCGGAGGAGAACCACCTGTTGCCGTGGCTGTCGCGGCGCGTCGGCACCACGCTGCGTGCGCCCGATCTCGCCGCCTTCGACCTCAGGCTGCTGGGCGGCCGTCTGCTACCGGGCGTGGTCGGCCCTGCCGCGCTGTTCATGTACGAAAGCGGCAACGGCGAGCGCGTCACGATCTACGTATCCAAGACCAATGAGGCGCGCACGTCGTTCCGCTACAAGATCGACGGCAAGTTCGGCGCGCTGCGCTGGAGCGAAGGCGGCTACGGCTGGGTGGTGAGCGGACCTGACGACAAGCCGCGACTGAAGGGCATTGCCAGCGCGCTCTACGAACAGCTCGACCCGCGCACGCCGCCGGTGCCTGCGCCCGGACGCAGCACCGAAAATCAGCTGATGTCGCGGCGCGGATCGTAAGGCTTCTGGTCGACCCAGCGCTTCATCAGCTCTTCGAGGTCGGCATCGCCGCCCTCGGGAAGCACGATGCGCGCGGTGACGTAGAGATCGCCGGCGCCATCCTTGCCCGGCAAGCCCTTGCCCTTGATGCGAAGCGTTCGCCCGCTCGACGTGCCGGCCGGGATCGCAAGCTCGATCGCGCCATCGAGGGTCGGCACCCGCACCTTGGCACCGAGCACCGCCTCGTAAAGCGTGACCGGCAGGTCGAGCCGCAGATCGGCGCCGGCGCGCTGGAACACCGGATGCGGTGCGATCGACACGGTGATCAGCGCGTCGCCCATCGGGCCGCGCGGGCCGGGCATGCCCTGACCTTTCAAGCGGATGGTCTGCCCGTCGGCGAGACCCGCCGGAATCTTGACGTCGATTTCCTTGCCGGTCGGCAATTGCACGCGGCGCGACGTGCCTGTCGCCGCTTCGGGGAGCGTGATGGTCACGCTGCCGGTGACGTCGCGGCCCGTCGCCGCCGGCTCGGCGAAATCCTCCGGCTCGAATTGCCCGCCGCGCCGGCCGCCGAACATGCCTTTGAGGATTTCGTCGATGCCGCCGCCGCCGAAGCCTCCGGGCCCGCGGCCGCCGGAGCGATGGACGCCGCCGTCCGGCCCCCAGGTAAAGGTTTCGAAATGGCTGTCGCGGCCGAAGCCGCCGGCGCCCGGACCGCCCTGCCCCGCGCCCTCGAAGCCGCGGAAGCGCGGCTTACCTTCGGCATCGATCTCGCCGCGGTCGAACGCCTTGCGCTTGTCCTCGTCGCCGACGATTTCGTAGGCGGCGTTGAGTTCGGCGAACTTCGACGCCGCGTTCTTGTCCGCCTTGTTGGCGTCGGGGTGCAGCTTTTTGGCGAGCTTGCGGTAGGCGCTTTTGATCGCCGCCTCGCTCGCGTTGTTGGGCACCCCCAGGACGCCGTAGGGGTCGCGCATCGAAACCACTCCGATGAAATCCGTGCAGCCGGGCGAATGCCAAGCCGTTTCCTCAGTCAGCCATAATGTGGTGGGAGTCGCCACCAATCGCAACGCGGCCGCCGCGAAGGTGCAAGAGAAACGGCCCAAGAAAAGGCTTGAGAAACGGCTCAGAAAACGGCTCAAGAAATAGCCTAGGTTCGCTTCCAGGGCCGCAGGACTTTGACCTCCCACTTGCCCTGAGGTTGCTGGCAGGCCTCGCCCCGCATCCAGGTCTCGGCGCGGCCGTTGATGTAGCTCGCCAGGAAGTCGTGGCAGCGGGCGCCGTCGAGGTCGTACGGGGCGGCGATCGGCGTCACCGTGCCGCGCGCGCCGCTCCTGGTGTTCTCCCAGGACGTGCTGAAATCCCGGCGGCCCATGCTGAGCACTTCGGTGATGGCGGACCGCGCGTGGATCAGGTCCTCTTCCGGCGGCAGCCCGGTCGACAGCTTGCCGGTCGGGATCGAGCCGGTGGTTTCGGCCTTCGCCATCGCGTCGTCCCTGCCGAAGCCGAACATGCCGGAGACCGCGCAGCCGCCGGTCAGCAGCCCAAGCGAAAGCGCAGCCGCCAAAGCAGGCAGCCGGCGAACGTTGCGCCGTAGGATTGCTGGAGACGTTCCACTATAAGTGGGCGGCCGTGACGCGATACTGGCCGGGCCGGCCATCTGAATACCCCGGATACAATGCCCGATACGCCCCCGATAGAACATCCAAGCTGGTTAACGACTGGTGATTTCACCGTGGCCGACGAGCCTTTCAGGCTTTTCGCCGCATGGATGGAGGACGCCGCCGCCCGGGAACCCAGCGATGCCAACGCCATGGCGCTCGCCACCGTCGATGCCGACGGCCTGCCCAACGTGCGGATGGTGCTGCTCAAGGGTTTCGACGTGCAGGGCGCGGTGTTCTACACCAACACCGAAAGCCCGAAGGGCCGCGAGCTCGACGCCAACCCGAAGGCGGCGCTGGTTTTTCACTGGAAGTCGAGGAACCGGCAGGTGCGGCTGCGCGGGCCGGTCGAGCGGGTGCCGGACGCCGAGGCTGACGCCTATTTCGCCAGCCGCTCGCGGCTTTCCCAGATCGGCGCGTGGGCCAGCAAGCAATCGACGCCACTGGAAAGCCGGCTCGCGTTCGAGAAGGCGGTGGCGCTCTACACCGCCAAGTTCGCGGTCGGCAGCGTGCCGCGGCCGCCACACTGGACCGGCTATAGAATTATTCCAATGACAATCGAGTTCTGGGAAGACCGGCCGTTCCGGCTGCACGAGCGCATCCAGTTCAGCCGCGCCGGGCGCGGCGCGCCGTGGCACAAGACGCGGCTCTACCCGTAGGGTAGAATCAAGCCATGGCGACACCGCCGACCGCAACCAACCTCCCGCGCCGCACGCTGCTCCTCACCGGGGCAAGCCGTGGCATCGGTCATGCCACGGTGAAGCGGTTTTCCGCCGCGGGCTGGCGCGTCATCACCTGCTCGCGCCATCCATTCCCGGAGAACTGTCCGTGGGAGATGGGGCCGGAGGACCACATTCAGGTCGACCTGTCCGATCCGTCCAGCACCGGACATGCGATCGACGAGATCAAGCAACGCCTCAGCGACGGCGAACTTCATGCGCTGGTCAACAACGCCGCGATCTCACCCAAGGCCGACGGCGGCAAGCGCATGAGCTCGCTTGAGACCGCGCACGCGGTCTGGCAGCAGGTGTTCCAGGTCAACTTCTTCGCGCCGATCATGCTGGCGCGCGGCCTAGTGGAAGAGCTCAAGAAGGCGAAGGGCTCGGTGGTGAACGTGACCTCAATCGCGGGATCGCGGGTGCACCCGTTCGCGGGCACGGCCTATTCGACCTCCAAGGCGGCGCTCGCGGCGCTCACCCGCGAGATGGCGGCGGACTTCGGGCCTCTCGGCATCCGCGTCAACGCCATCGCGCCCGGCGAGATCGACACCGCGATGCTGTCGCCCGGCACCGAGACGATTATCCCGCAGATTCCGCTGCACCGGCTCGGCACCACCGACGAGGTAGCCAAGATCATCTATGTACTGTGCACCGATACCGGGTCGTACGTGAACGGCGCCGAAATCCACATCAACGGCGGCCAGCACGTGTGAGGCGCACGAGTGCCATCGCGGTTGTCGCGATTGTCCGGATCACCACAGAAATCGCGGTGGTCCGGGACAATGGAGGAATGCCAATTATCCTGGCCGGATTGGAGAACGGCGCGGCGGTGGCGGTCCGGAAAACGCCGAAGCGTTAGCGCTCCGGCCGCCACGCGCCGGCTACTCACATGTGGATGACGTTGAAGGTATTCAGCAGCCCGAAGGCGATTGCTGCGATCATCAATGCGCCTGCCGCCAGCATGAAAACACGCGAACCAGGGTCCGGCTTGTCTTCAACGCGCCGGTGCTCGATCTTGTCTTGATCCTTGGACATCTGTTCCGTCTCGCCGTGAGCGCGCCCCGGCGCACTATGGCAGCGGCCGCAATCCCCGACTCGTTACAAATCGGCAATGTAAGGGACGACTAAAGTCGCAGTAGAACCCGAGGCGAGCGAATCGTGGCGCGTCTTGTTGCGCGCAACTTCCGCTTTTCGCGATCACGCTCAGAGCCACTTCTTCCACTTGAAAACGTAGTACGGCACGACCGCTGCGATCAGCATCATGCCAAGCGCGAGCGGATAGCCGTATTGCCACTCGAGCTCCGGCATGTTCTTGAAATTCATGCCGTAGATCGTGGCCACCAGCGTGGGCGGAAGCAGCACCACCGCGGCGATCGAGAATATCTTGATGACGTTGTTCTGCTCGAGCGTCACCACACCGAGCAGCGCATCGAGCAGGAAGGTGATCTTGTTGCTGAGATAGGTGGCGTGGTCGGACAGCGACTGCGCATCGCGCTGCATGGTAATGAGTTGCTGGCGCACATCCTTGGGCCAGCGCATCCCTTCCGCCTCGTTGGCCAGGAACAGCAGCAGGCGTCCGAGCGAGACCAGGCTTTCCCGCACCTTCGACGTCAGGTCTCCCTTGCTGCCGATCGCCTTGAGCATGGTCTGGTAGGAATTTGACCGCGCCGGCCCCGTGCCATGCTGATCGAAGATGTCGCGCGATACCCCGTCGACCTCGAGCCCGATACGCTCGAGCAGATCGGCTTCCCGGTCGATCACCGCATCGAGCAGGTCCATCAAGATCGTTTCGCCGGTGGCCGCCGCGGGGCAGCTTCGCGCCAGCCGGTGATCGACCATCTGGAATGGGCGCGGCTCGTCATAGCGCACGGTGACGAGCTTGTGGCCGGCCAGAATGAACGTGACCGGCGTGGTCTTCGGCTCGGCCGTGTCGGAATTGCACATCAGCGTCGCGGTCATGAACCTCGCGTGATGCTCCACGTAGAGGCGGCTGGAAACCTCGATCTCCTGCATTTCCTCGCGAGTCGGCACGGCGATGCCGAGCCGCCGCTCGATCAGCTTGTCTTCGCCGGGTGCCGGGTTGACGAGATCGAACCAAATCGCGTTCTGCGGCACCTCGCCGTCCGGCGGAACCGTATGACGCACGAGCGATGAGCCGTTCGGGACGTAGGCGTTCAACATGGGGCGGGCGCGCTGTGGACCGGGCGCAGTCTTGGCCCGATCCCGGCGATCCCGCAAGAAGCTTTTGCCTGACAAAACGAAAACGGCCGCGCGTGAACGCGGCCGTCGAAACTGTCACTTGAGTATCGTCTCAGGAAGCCGCTCGCGGCTCCGCAGCGACGGCCTGTCAGGCCGCCCTCTCCATCAGTCGGTGATTGGCGAGCGGCACGACCGGCGCGTAGGCCGGGTTCTTACCGGCGTCGCAGTAGCGCAGCGCCGCGGCGACCGCCGGAATCCCGATCTTGCCGTAACGGACCGTCAGGTTGCTGGTCTCATTGCCTGTCTCACGACGCCCTTCGGCAGTGCTCTGACGCTCTTCTTGGCTGGGCCATGCGCCCACAGTCTTAGGCATGTGTTCCTCCACTGGCTTCATTGGTCTTGGCGTCCTCGGGGTTCTGTCTGACGGCGGATCGCGGCAGAAATGCGCGGCAAATCGTGTCTCATCGGGGCAATTGGCTGCCCTGGGGGCCATATTTCCCTGCAATCCGTGCCAGAACTGGGATTGGGCAAGCAATTGCGAAACCGCATTGAATGTTTGGTATGGTAAACCCTTGCTTAACGCCTTCGCGGCAAGCTGTTGGGAGACAGGCGAACCCGCCCCATTCACGCGTCTGAGGCATTCCTGCAACAGTTTCACAGCAGGATGCGCTGCGACGGTGTGGTGACTGGATAAACTCGGGGTTTTACGGTTACTTGCTGGATTCGAACGGGACTCTAGGGTGCGGCATGGGAATTCTTCGTAGGGCGGCCAGAAGGAACGCGATGACGGTGCTCCTTCTGGGCCTCGGTGTTGCGTTGTCAGGCTGCATGGTTTCGCAGACCGCGGAGCCGTCGTCGGACGCCAACCTGACGCCGCGCGACCGCAAGCTGCTGGCCAATCCGCCCTACGCGCAGGCGCAAATTCCTGAACCGTATCTGCGCCACATCGTCGACTATCACCGCAGAGAAGCGCCCGGCACGATCGTCGTCGATTCCGATGCGCGCTATCTCTATTACGTGCTCGATAAGGGCAAGGCGATCCGCTACGGCGTGACCGTCGGCGAAGAAGCTCTGGCTTTCTCCGGGATCGCGAAGGTACAGCGCAAGGAAGAATGGCCGGCTTGGGTGCCGACCGCCGATATCAAGAAGCGCCTCGGCAACATTCCGAACCACGTCGCACCGGGCCCGCACAATCCGCTCGGCGCGCGCGGCCTTTATCTCTTCACCGGCAACAAGGACACGCTGTACCGCATTCACGGCACCAACCAGCCGGAATTCATCGGTTCGGCGATTTCCTCGGGCTGCATCCGGATGACCAACGAGGACGTGATCGACCTCTACAACCGGACCAAGGTCGGCGCGACAGTGGTGGTGCTGGCGCCCGGCCAGGGCGACTCGCCGTACAATCCGCGCATGGCGCGGGGCGGCGGATCCGGCCTGACCAACTGATCTAGAGGTTTCAAGAGCAACGGCGCCGGAGCAATCCGGCGCCGTTTTCTTTTGCGAGATTGCAGGCGCTACTTCTCGGCCGGCTGGTCGGCCAGCGTGCTGGGCCGCGGCAACGGCAGCGGAACCGTCATGGCGACCGGCGGCTCGCGCACGTCCCACTGGCACATCTTGTAGCCGCCTCTGCGTTCGGCGAGGTCGAGATGAACGTGGCTCTCGTGATAGCCGTCCGATCCCGGCCCCAGCACGGTGCTGAACCGGCCGCAGGCGGCGGCGCGCACGCGCTCGCGAAAGTCCTTCGCCACGATCGGGCTGGTAAAATCGACAACCGTGCCGCTGGCCAGCTTGATCGCCCGGATGTCGATGGCGTTGCCCTTGCCGTGCTCCGAGATTTTCGCGCCGGCGACCCGGTTGCGGCCACGGCAATCGTAGGAATCGTAATTGACGAGGGAGGCCAGCGGCGAGCCGAGCTCGGCCACGGCGGGCGCCACGTCGTTGCGCATGAAATGCGCCAGCGCTTCGGCCATCGGGCAGCGCAGCACCGCGGGCGGGTTGAGCACCACGCGGATGCGGTCGCGTAGGATGACGGCTTCGAGCCGCACCACATCGGCGGCGCCACATTCGCCGGGACCGACCAGACCGGGGAGCGGGGTGAAGTCGGCAAGCTCCTTGAGGCGAAGGTCGCAGGCCGACGGGTTGGGCGTGGGATCGCCAAATGGCACGTCGTGCAATTCACGGGCAGGCGCGGGTGACATTGAGGTGGATGGAGCGCCGTTGGCAGCCGGGGCTTTGCCGGATCGCTCGGAGACGCCCGCCGGACGCTGCTTCGGCAGTCGAGTATCCTCCGCGCCAGCGCGATCGGCAGACCACTGGCTCACAACCAGAAGAGTCACAGCGATGGCGAACAGCGGTCGCATTGGAGACTCCTGGGGCGAGGTTTGCGGCTTTTGTGGGAATGGCCGGCACGCCGCGAACACTAACGCCCGGTTGGCGTGAGGCGTTCCTTAACGCCGGCGGCTTTCGAATTGCCGGGAACGTAGCCGAGCGCGCGGGCGCGCTGCGCGAGGTCGCAGCCCTCGCAATAACGGTGGTCCTTGTAGTCGATCCAGTTGTGGGCATAGACGCGCTCGACCGGGATGCCGTAGCGCTCCTGCAAAAACGTCACCAACACCAGCCAGGCCGCCACCTGCTGCTCGGACGCGGGCTTTCGCACGTCGGGGAAATTGCCGACGAACTCGACCCCGATCGAGTTGGTGTGAATGACGTTGCGGTAGGTGGTCAGATTAGGGATGTACTTGTTGTCGTTGCGGTTGGCGCCGTCGCCGTGCAGTGGGATCGCGGTCTCCGGCACCGACCAGTACACCGTGCCGTCGGTCTCGACCCAGAGCGTCACGCCGCGCACCTTCGGATTGGCGGCCTGGCGCTTGGCCATGGCGTGGGCCGAGCCGGGCGGCCCCTCGGTCTGGTGGACGATTATGTTCGTCCAGGGCGCGAGCTTCGGGTCGCCGAGCGGCGCGAGGTAAACTATGGTGAGGCCCGGCACCTGCGGCATGCCGGCGGCGCGGGCTAGCTCCGCGAACGACGACTGCGCTTGCGCCAAAACGCCAAGCGCAAGGTACAGACCGGCCGCAATCGCGAGGCGGCGCGTCATCCGCCGCGCACCACGTCCTTGTAGTCCGGCGTGCTGGCGAGAAAGCCACGGTCGAGCATCCAGTCGACCTTCGCCTTGAATTCAGCCGGCTGGTAGGTCTGCACGCCGGTCAGCTCAGGCATGAGACCGGTCTTGCGCTGCTCCGGCTCGAGGTCGCGCAGCAATTCTTCGCGCGAAAGCGCCTCGTTTTCGCACAGCCATTCGACGGCGCGGTTGAGCGCGCGGCGCAGCTTTGCCGCGGTCGCCTCGTCGACGTCGTTGCCGGCGACGATGCCGCCGCGCCAGCGCAGGTCCGCGATCTTGCGGCAACCAGCGTCGAGAGCGCGGCTGACCAGCGGCTCCATCAGCGCTGCCGCTTCGTTTCGGCCGCTGAGCAACGCATCGAGCCGGTCGTTGGCGTGTTCGAGCTTGATGTCGGTAAACGGGACGCCGGCCGCCTCCATGACCTCGACCGCCGCATAGAAGGTGCCGGCGTGCCAGGTCACGGCGATCGGCACGTTGCGCAGATCTTGAAGGCTCTGCACCTTCGAGTCCTTTCGCACCATCACGGCGCCGGTGCGCACGGAGGTGTCGAGGCCGATGATCTTGCCGCCGCCGAGCTGCTGGACGCGTTCGATCGCGCCCCATTCGCACACCGGATAGACCTCGAGCGCACCGTGCTGAAGCTGGCTCTCCTTCCAGCGCTGCGAGAAATCCTGCACGCGTCCGGCAACACCCTTCGGATTGTCCTCCTGGTATTCGACCTGAAGGCCCTCGGCCGCGAAGAACCCCCGCTCCAGCGCGACCCGCCAGGGCCGGTCATGGGCGTTGCTGTCGCCTTGCAGACGGAGGGTGCGCGGCATTTGCGAAATCCTTGGCAAAGATCCTGGCAAAATTCTCGGGCGAAAATCCTTGGCAGACCGGACGCCGCCACTCTAGACAGATGCGTTGCCCCGCTCAATTGGGTTGGTTCTGATGGCGGCATTCGACGTGGCGGTGATCGGGCTCGGCGCGATGGGCAGCGCGGCGCTGCTCAATCTGGCGCGGCACGGCGTGCGCGCGGTCGGCATCGAGCGCTTCACGCCGGCCCATGACAAGGGCTCCTCGCATGGCGAGACGCGCATCATCCGGCTCGGCTATTTCGAGCATCCATCCTACGTGCCGCTGTTGCGGCGGACCTTTCAGCTCTGGCGAGAGCTCGAAGCGCAATGCGGGCGTCCGCTGGTCCATATCACCGGGATCGCCGAGATCGGCCCGCCCGGCGGCGAGGTGGTAGCGGGGACGCTGCGGGCATCGCGAGAGCACGGGCTGCCGTATGAGATGCTGGACGCGAAGGAGGTGATGCGGCGGTTTCCGGCGTTCCGCATTCCGGACCACTACGCGGGGGTCGTGCAGCCCGACGGCGGCTTCCTCGAAGTCGAGCCGTCGATCGAGGCGATGGTCGCGCTGGCGGAGGCGGCAGGCGCGGAGGTGCGGACGGGGGAAACGGTACGCGCTATCAAGCCGGCGGCGGGCAGCGTGCGGATCGAAACCGAGCGCGGCGCGATCGAAGTCGGCACCTTAATCGTTGCCGCCGGAGCGTGGGTGTCGAAGCTGCTTCCCGAACTGCCGGTGAAACTGCGGGTCACGCGCCAGGTCCAGGCCTGGTTCCAGCCGCAGGACGCGGCGCCGTTCGAGGCCAATCGCTTTCCGGTGTTCCTTCTCGAAAGCCGGCACGGCGTGCACTACGGTTTTCCGCCGCATGGCGGCGCGGGCGTGAAGATCGCCAAGCATCACCACGCCGACGAAACCGTCGATCCCGATACGGTCAACCGCACGATCTCTGCCGCGGACGAAGCGTTGATGCGCGCCGCGGTCGCCGACCATATTCCGGCCGCGAACGGGCCAATGATCGCCGCCAAGACCTGCCTCTATACCGTTACGCCGGACCACGACTTCATCATCGACACCCTGCCCGGCGCGGCCAACGTGATCGTCGCGTCGCCCTGCTCCGGCCACGGCTTCAAGTTCGCGCCGGTGATCGGCGAAATCCTCGGCGACCTCGCGACCGAAGGCACGACAAGGCACGACATATCGCGCTTCCGGCTGGGACGCTTCGCTGGCTAGCGGTCGAATTTCTTCCGCAGGATCGCACCCAGCACGTCGGAATAGTCGTCCGTCCACGCCGGCACGTCGCGGCGTGGCGAAATCTTCTTCCAGCCGTACCGCTGCGGTAGATCGCCGAGCGCAGCAACCGACTGCGCCAGCACGACAACCTCCGCGTTGGCACGGTAGTCCTTGAGGAAGTTGTTGGCCTGATCGTCCTGCCGGAAGTACGCCACAAGGCAGACCGATCAGCCAGAACGTGATTCCGCTGGAGGGAGGAACGTCGAAGCCCTGCGCGCGATGCCGAGCGGCAAGGTCGCTGCGACCGCGGCCAGCACCGCGAGATGAACCATCGCAGCCCGCACCGGCGTCAGCGTGCGCGAAATGACGTGCGCGTAGAGATAGCCCGCGAACAGGCAGGCCTGGAACGCGACCATCGCCGTCGACCAGACGGCCGGCGAGCCGCCGAGCTTGGGCAGCACCATCTTGGTAAACATCGGCTGAACCGCAAACAGCAGCACCGCCGACACGAACAGCGTTGCCGCGTAGAGACCGGCCGCAAGTCCGGGCGCGACCAGCCCGCGGGTACCAAAGGCCGGGGTTTGGGCCGTCGTATCGACGTTGGACATGGCGGGACGGACTCCGTGCGCGAAATACGAACCCACCCTAGGGGCGGCAGTCATAAGCACTGATTACCCGATGAAATCAGCGTTATCGGACCCCTAACCGCCGCGTTCCGTCAAGCTTCTCGCGGCGCAAAAACCACTCTTCAAACCCGGCAGATTTGGCCGATCGTTCTGCTGGATCGCGGCCCTTTGGAATGGACATGGTTCCGACTGGGGATCATGCATTGTGCGCATTCATTCTTCCCGCGGAGAGGACCATGGCGAATTTGAAACGGCGTGAATTCCTGAAGGCTTCGGCGGCGTATGCCGCAGCCTCGGCAGCCGGCGGCTTTGGCTGCGTCGAGATCGCGGGCGCGCAACCGATCCAGGTCCCCACCATCGACAAGCTGACCATGCGCGTCCTGATCGACCAGGCG
>Ga0190271_10001886_pt1 | contig 12315 bp, 10 predicted proteins | sample Popmic356T_FD_133747 | JGI IMG/M metagenome (GOLD analysis project Ga0190271, IMG submission 133747) | Populus adjacent soil microbial communities from riparian zone of Weber River, Utah, USA - 356 T | ecosystem: Environmental > Terrestrial > Soil > Riparian zone | place: USA: Utah | collected...
GACCTCCATGTGGGTCAGGTGCTGCGCAGCGAGGGACGCTTTGTGGTGACGGATTTCGACGGTAACCCGGTGCTCCAAGCGCACGAGCGGATGCGGCCGATCCCGGCGGCGCTGGACGTCGCGGGTATTTCGCAGTCACTCGCGCATGCCGCGATCGTTGCGGCGAAGCACACGGACCTCGACCCCGAAACGTTGGCCGGGATTGATGCGCTGTTGCGAATGGCGCTTCTCGATGCGTATGCCGGCCAGATCGCGGAGTTGGGTCACGCGGACTTGTATGATCCTGCCGCATTGTATGCGTTTCGCATGCAGCAGGTGCTGCGCGAGATCATCTACGCGGCAAGGCATCTGCCGAGATGGATGTATGTACCCGATGCGGCACTGCCCGCACTTCTGGACGAGGGAGACCCATCGTGAAACCGGATGGTTTCGCCGCCGACCTGTACCGCAAGCCCGAGGTCCTGCAACGGCTCGCGGCGTTGTTGAGCGAACGGAATCCATGGGATGAGGTGGTTCCGCCGGACATCGAGAGGGTGGTGCTGCTCGGCATGGGATCGTCGGCATACGCGGGCGGCGTGGCGGCAGCACGCATGAGGGCGAAAGGGTTGGTGGCCTCGTCGGAACTCGCGTCCTCGCAACTGCTTCCGAACTGGGGTGAGCGAACACTCGTCGTCGCGACGTCGGCGAGCGGTGGTTCCGCAGAGACGCTGGATGCGTTGAGTCGGCTGCCGGGTGCGGCGCACACGGTGGCGTTGACGAACACTGCGGGCTCGGCGATCACCGAGAGATGCGACGGCGTGGTGGAGTTGGCGGCCGGGCCGGAAGTCGGTGGAGTCGCCTGCCGCAGCTACCAGCACACGATTGCGATGCTGCTTGCGCTGGAATGCCACCTGACAAGCGCTCCCACGGTCGCGCTGGCGCACACTGTTGCGTTGGCGGCGGATGCCAGTGCGTATCTGCTTGATACGGAGAGCGATTGGCGGCTGGAGGTATCCGAGCCGCTCCTGGGACCGGCCGGCATCTACCTCGCGGCGCCGGCGGGGCGATTCTGCTCGGCGCAGCAGGGCGCGTTGATGTTGCGGGAAGGACCGCGAGTGCAGGCGGTCGGGTGCGAGACGGGCGACTGGAGCCACGTCGACGTATACCTGACGAAGACGCTCGACTACCGATTGCTGGTTTTCGCGGGGTCGGAGTGGGAGACGCAGCTGGCGGAATGGACGACGGAGCGCGGGAGCACGGTGGTCGGTGTGGGTGGTGTTGTCCCGGGAACGCAGTACAACCTCCGCTTTCCCGGCGACGGTGATGACACGGTTCGGCTGTTGACGGAGGTATTGGTTCCGGAGCTGATAGCGGCCCGTGCATGGCAGGCGCAGCGGAGATAGATCTTCAGTGACGGCTGGCGTCAGCGAATGTAGACCTCGTCGCCGGTGGGATAACCGCCGCCGCGCGTCGTGATGTGAACGTGGTCATAGTGGCCGTAACCGCCGGCCTTCGCACCGCCGGGCGTGTAGTACATGCCCCGCCAGATGCAGTCCTGCAGACCGAAACGGTCCGCGTTCTCGAGCGCGAACTCGACGATTCGGTTTCCCAGCGCGATGCCTGCGGCTGAAGTCGGATTCGGAATCATCACGTCGAGGGCCAGCCCGTTGGGATGCCATCTCAGCGAGTCCGGTCGGACACCGCCGATCTGCTGGATCTCCGGGAACAACGCACTGATGCTCCGTGCCACCAGGATCGTCTTGACCTGGAGGCCCCTCTCCGGCGCTCTGCCGACGGGCAGGACGCGCTCGGCCTCACGGTTGTAGACCCGGTACCTCGACGCCGTTGCGAACTGGACCTGTTCGGCACCACCTGCTGGTGCTTCGATGCTCGCCGGTACAGCCGCGAACACGTCCGCCGCCGAGGCGACAACCTCAACAGGGCGCAGGTCTTCGACGATCTGGTCGGGCGCCGAGGCTTCGCTGACAGGCGCGGGCGCGGACACGTCGCCGCCCGCGGCGAGCAGGAGAGCATAGGGAGCGATAACTGCTGCTGCGGGAACCGCCGACGGTGCAATCCGTCGGCGGCGAGCGACACTGTGTCTCCCCATCACGAAGCACAATACGAGCAAAGTTCGAAATGTTCATCTTCCCTCAATGAACCCTTAGAAAGCGCTGGCAGCCCCTCGACCAGCGAATATCACGAATAGGTAACGTTTTCGCAGTTCAGCGGGGTGGCGGCCCGGTACCGGGGAGGTCAGGCGCGTAGCGTTCGCCTCAGCGTCGAATCGGTCGGGTGCATAACCGAGCCGGCAGTTTTCGCTCGACCGGTTCGATGTCGTCCCTCGATCGAGCTTGTCGGTCACACTTTCAGACGTGGCGCAAGACGCGATCAGCGTCGGCGGCGTCGACCTCGCCGATCCCGACACCTACCTATCAGGCATGCCGCACGAAGCCTTCCGTGAGCTGCGCCGCCGCGCGCCCGTGGCCTGGCATTCCTACAAGGACGGTCCCGGGTTCCTGGCACTGACGGGTTATGACGAGATCCTTGCCGTCTCGAGGGACAGCACGACGTGGTCGTCGCAGACGGCGGGCGTTTTTTTCGACACGCTCGGCGAGCAGGACGAGTTCCAGCTGTCGCTGATGATGCTCACGATGGACCCGCCTCGCCACACCAAGCTCCGCGCGCTCGTCAGCAAGGGCTTCACGCCGCGACGGGTCGCACGCCTCAACGACCACATCGCGGACATGGCACGCGAGATCGTCGACGACGTGGCCGGGCGCGGCGAGTGCGATTTCGTCAGCGACGTCGCCGGCGCGCTGCCCTCCTACGTGATCGCCGAACTCCTCGGTATACCGCTGGAGGACGGACGACGGCTCTACGAGTTGACGGAGATCATGAACTCCGGCGCCGTCGGCGACGGCGTGCAGACGCACGTGATCGACGCGCAGCTGCAGATGTTCCAGTACGGCACCGAGCTCGCGGAGCGGAAGCGCGCGAACCCCGGCGACGACATCGCCACGGCCCTGCTGAACGCAGAAGTCGACGGCGAGCGCCTCAGCGATCTCGAGTTCAATATGTTCTTCCTCCTACTCATCAACGCAGGCGGAGACACGACGCGCAACCTGGTCGCGGCGGGCACCCTCGCGTTGATGGAGCACCCTGGTGAACGAGCGCGCCTTGTCGCCGACCCGTCACTGCTGCCGACCGCTATCGAGGAGATGCTGCGCTACACCGCCCCGGTCACAGTGTTCGTCCGCACGGCGACGAAGGACACCGAGCTACGCGGGATCCCGGTGAAGGCCGGCGACCGCGCGGCGATGTTCTATCCGTCGGCCAACCGCGACGAGAACCACTTCGACAGTCCCGATCGCCTGGACATCGGCCGCGCCCCTAACCCGCATCTGGCCTTCGGCGGCGGCGGGACGCATTTCTGCCTCGGCGCGAACCTCGCCCGGGTGGAAGCGAGCGCGATCATTCCCCAGGTTCTGGCGCGCCTGAGGGACCTCGAACTCGCGGGGCCCGTCGAGCGGGTGCGGTCCAACCTGATGAACGGCATCCATTCGATGCCAGTCAAATTCAGCTCGCAGGCTGGCTGTGCCAGCGAAAGCTGTTGACGTACTTGCCCATATCGAGGGCAAGAGCAAGGTTCACCCCTGACGGGTGACCGGTGCCGAAGTCCGGAGTGAACTCGTGGTACGGCCCGACCGCGGTCGCCACCAACGCGTAGTCGTTCTTGACTGCGGCCAACGCGACGATCCGCAGCCGGGTGAACACACCACTGGTGTCCTGCGGATAGTCGTCGAGCACCGCACCGTATCCCGGCTCGTAACCGACCATGGCATTTGGGATCTCGTAATCGAGCGTGGCGTCGGGGTAGTAGTCGGCGATCATCTTCTCGACGACCTGCCTCGCCGTGCGCTTGCTCGCAGGCTCCCCCCACAGATCCAGGACCCCGGTGTCGCTACCGAGATACTCGAGCGCGACCCAGTCCTCGTACAGCGTGGGCTTGTACAAAGATCCCGGGGACGGGTACTGCACCGAAAATTCTCCGTCTTTGGAGACGAAACGCGGATTGATGTCGATCGGCTCACCGATCGGTGGGCGGCCGCAATCGGGCGGGCACGTATATCGCGGCTTCTGTGGGGTTGCGATGACTGCCGCAGTCAGGCCCGCCGCGACGACGACAACGAGGGCCGATCCCATTGTCGTGAGCAGCCAGCGATGGGTGGTAACGCGTCGATCCGTATCAGCCGTTTGGTAGTCCTCACGGAGCAGGAAATACTGCAGTCCAATCCGAAGCGCCAGCAGCGCGATGACGGCGAACATGAGATGGGCACCGAAGTCGACACCCTCCAGAGCGGGGGTGGCCTCCCATAGGCCGAGCGCAGCGAACAACACCAGGGTCGCCAGCACGCAGTACACCGTGGGCTTCCACCGGCCGAACCACAGCGCCGCACCGACCAATCCGCCCATGGCCGCTGTGGTCAACGGGATCGCTACGCCTTGCACGCCCGCTTGCGCGAGCATCACGGTGGCGGGCCGATCGCCGGCCGTGACCCCGGTCGAGAATTGCGGCGCCATCCGGGACAGAGTGGCCGCGGCGGTGAAGCTGATCGCGCTCAGAGACCCGATGACGAAGCCGTCCAACGCCTCCCGCGTGGGCCGGACGAGTCGCATCACCACTGCGGGCACGAGCATCAGGATCCCCGCGCCGACCGGTACCACAATTCCCACCAGCTGCGCGAGCCGTCTCGAGGAGGCGTTGGCCAACGACACATCGTAGAAACCGGCCACCAACGATCCGGTCGCGAGCGCCCAGACGACACCGAGCCCGACGCCAAGCAATGCCGTCGGCACCAGCACGCGAAGGGTCAGTTCCCGGTGAATGTTCGCTTCGTACAGATAGAGCAGAAAGATCAAGGGAAGGCCGAGTGCACTGACCGCGATCATCGGCGCCTGCCATCGCAGAAGGCCGAGGGCGATCAGCAAAAGAAAGAGAAGCGCGAGGCCGACGCGGAACACATTGCGGGAGCGCAGTGGAAGGTGAGGAAAGAGTGAGCTCGCCACCGAGAGGCGCAACACCTGCTCGTCGGGCGCAGCTACATACGCATCCCACCGAAGGCTTCCGAGCCCGTCGCCGTCGTCGGCGTTGGGCGGCTGTGTCATTCGGGCGTGACCCGGGTCTGGATCTCGAGCAGGTTCTTGGCGAGGTTGTCGGTATTCGGAGTGCCGAGTCCCGTCACGACGTCGTAGCCGGGTTGCGAGAAGTCGACAGCGTTGCCGCCCATGTGAATATCACGAAAGCCCGGTAGATCGGCACCGTCGGCGACCCTGTACAGAAGGGGGTTGATATTGCCGAGCGCGCGGCCGCCGTTCTCCTTGAGGTACTGGTTCATCAGTACCGTCAGCGCGGCCCAGATTGGCGCCGCTTGGGACGTACCGGCGCCGACGAACTCGTTCTGGCCGTAGATGAACCGCACCCCGGTGAGAGGATCGCCGACTGCGGCGACGTCGGGCGTCAGCCTGCGTCCGTCTGTGTCGCGGTCGGCCGCGAGCTTGCTCTGCCACTGCGGCCGCGCGAAGAGTTCTGAGACACCACCGCTCGTGCCCTGAGACAGCGGCGAGTCGATCCACGGATATTCGGCGAGCCACTGCCCGCGCGGCCCGGTCGAGAGCGTCGTCGCGCCAACGGCAGTCATCGTGGGTAATGACGAGATCGCGTCCAGCCCAATGTCATCCGGCCCTGGCGGGGACGACCATTCGTCGGCGCCCTTGCATTCGAGGCCCGCGTTGTCACCGGTGGCATCGAACGCCGAGGTGCCGTGCGCCTGCGCCTTCACGAGGGCGGCTTCCACCGGTGCGAGATCGGCGGCGCTGGCCATCTTGTCGCACGCCCACCCGATCGACAGGCTCCATACCGCCCCGGGATATCGCCGATCCGTGTCCTCGAACATCCGGCCGATCTTCTCGTACGCCCCGTCGCCCTCCAGTGTTGGCCTGGCGTTGATGACGACCAGCCGAGCATCCGGTGCAATGGCATGTGCCACTTGCAGATCCATCGTGGTCTCGCCATGCTGTTCTGCCGGCATTTCGCCGACGACCTCTGGCGTGAACCGGGGAAGTCCGGATGTGTCGGCGTAGGTGTCGAGGTCCTTCTGATCGAATGCGTCGAACTCGAAGAACACGATGGTCTCGCCCTTGCCCGTATGGCCGTCGGCGGCTAACGGCGTCGCGTTATACGCGTCCAACAGACCGGCCGGTCGCAGCCCGCCCTTCGGCACATCGAGCGGAGAGTCGTCCGGCCGCTTCGTGTGATGGGGGGTATAGCCGATGATCCGGCCCAGTTCGGTGACATCGCCAGAGATCGCCGCTGGCACCATCGGCTGTTCCGGCGACGCGTAGAACACCTGGCCTTTGAGGCCGCGATAGTCGTTCACCTGCACATCGAAAGCGCGCGCCACGTTGTCCGCGGCGCCCTCGACGATTGCCCAGCTGTCGCCGGCGCGCCATCGGACCCAGAGGCCCCGCGCGCTCGCCCAGCCCATCAGTCCGTCCGGGCGTGCCGAGGTCGGCAGGGTGGCGGTCAGTTGCGCATCGCCACTGTGCGAGGGGCCGAGTTCCGTCGAGCTCGCGAGCAAGGATGCGAACGGCCCGGTGATGCGTGCCGAATCAGACGGCGCGCAGCCGGCACTCAGACCCGACGCAACGACTAACGCCGGCGCCGCGATGAGCGCCGGCAAACGCCGCCGCAACTCGGTGATGGCCTTAGGAGCCGTTCGTGACGTGCCGGCCATGCTCGCCGGGCTGGACCTGCGAAGGCGGCGGTGCCTGGACTGGCGGGGTGAAGAGGTTCGGCGCGTTCGGCTCGATGCGAGGCGCCTTCTCGGTCGGTGAGACGGGAGCGGCCGGTGACGTCGTCGTGGACGTCGTGGTGGTGGTCGAGGTCTCGGGGGCCTTCTCCTCCTCCTTGGCACATCCTGCGGTGATCATGCCCATCGCCGCGATCGCACCCAAACCGGCAACGACCGCGAGCCGACGAGGCAAACGACTTTGTGTCCTCATTACTTGTCCTTATCTACATACCTGCACCGACAATCGGCAGGAATTACCGTCCATCGTGCCACGGACAGCGAATACGCGCCAGCCCCTTAGCAAAATTAACGATCATGAAAGGTAGCGTCGAATGCGCACCCTTACAGAGGGCGCGAAGGGTCTCGATACCGGCGGGCAAACACTACCGCGAAGGACTAAGAACCTCCGAGTTGCGGGGTCACCGGAGGTGGCGCAAGGTGCAATACCGAGATTCCCCGAAGGCCCAACCAAGCGCTCGGATTTGGCGTAGGTGTTTAGGGGAGTGTCGGAGATTGCCTGCCAAAGGGAGCCCCATGAAAGCACTGCGCAAGATTCTGGTCGTCGCCTGCGTCATCGCCCTCGCACTCTTCGGGGCCGCCGCGTGCGGCAAGAAAAGCGAAGGTGGCGGCGGAGGTGGAGGCGAAGGTGGAGGCGAGATCAACATCGCGTTGACCTCGTTCCCCGACTATGTCGACCCGCAGTTGTCCTACACCGTCGAGGGCTGGGAAGTCCTCTGGAACGTCTACACACCGCTGCTGACCTACAAGCACGTCAAGGGCAAGGACGGCACCCAGGTTGTGCCCGCCCTGGCCGAGGACATGCCCGAAATCTCGCCGGACGGCAAGGTATACAAGCTGAAGCTGCGGCCGAACATGAAGTACTCCGACGGAACCCCTATCAAGGCATCCGATTTCACCTACGCCGTTCAGCGGCTGTTCAAGGCGGACTCCGGTGGCTCGGTGTTCTACGACGTCATCGTCGGCGCCTCCGACTACGCCGAGGGCAAGGCGCAGACAATCAGCGGCATCAAGACCGACGACAACACCGGCGACATCACCATCACACTGACCGAGCCGAACGCCACCTTCGAGAATGTCCTCGGCCTGATGTTCGCCGCCCCCGTGCCGCCGAGCACCCCGCTGGACAAGGACTCGACGAACAAGCCACCGCCCGCCAGTGGTCCATTCATGATCTCCAAGGTCGACGCGCCGCGGACCCTGACGATGGAGCGCAATCCGAACTTCAAGACCGTCAAGGACGCAGGCGCCACCGAGGTGGTGGACGCGAACGTCGACAAGATCATCGTCAACGAGAACAAGAACAACAGCGCCCAGGTCACCGACGTCGAACAGAACAAGGTCGACTTCATGCTCGACCCGCCGGTCGCGGACCGGCTCGCAGAGGTCAAGGCGAAGTACCCCGATCGCTTCCGGATGGAGGATTCGATCAACACCTACTACTTCTTCATGAACATGGAGAAGCCACCGTTCAACGACCTCAAGGTTCGCCAGGCCATCAACTACGCGATCGACCCCGAAGCGCTCAACCGTATCTTCGGTGGCCGCCTGCACCCCTCGCAGCAGATCCTGCCGCCGGGAATGCCTGGCTACGAGGAGTACAAGCTCTATCCGGGCCCCGACATGAACAAGGCGAAGCAGCTGATCGCCGAGGCCAATCCGGCCGACAAGGACATCACGGTCTGGACGGATGACGAGCCGGATCGCAAGCGGATCGGTGAGTACTACCACGACCTGCTGACCCAGCTTGGCTTCAACGCGACGCTGAAAGTGATTGCGGGCGACGTGTACTGGACGACGATCGGTAATCAGTCGACGCCCGATGTGGACACCGGTTTCGCCGACTGGTTCCAGGATTTCCCGCATCCGGACGATTTCTTCCGCCCGCTGCTGCATGGTGAGAGCATCCTGCCGACCAACGGCAACAACCTATCCCGGGTCAACATCCCCGCCAACAACGCCAAGACCGACGAGCTTCTGACGAAGCTGATCGGCGACGGAGGAGTCGAGGAACAGTACGCGGCTCTCGACAAGGCGTACATGGAGCAGGCTGTCTGGGCACCCTACGGAAACGAGGAGTTCACAACGTTCCTGTCGGAGCGCATGGACTTCGACAAGTCCTATCACCATCTGCTCTTCAACCAGGACTACACCTCGTTCGCCATCAAGTAGCGGGTGATGGTCTCGCCCATCGATTCGCTGGAGGCACCCGGCGAACCGCCGCTACCGACCGGAGTGCCGAAGGCTCAGATCCAGGGGCGTAGTCCCTGGTATCTGGCATGGCTTCGGCTGCGCCGCAACAAGGTTGCGCTGGCATGCGCGGTCCTGTTCGTGCTCATCGTGTTGTTCTGCCTTGCGGCACCGCTGTGGGCCGAACATGTCGCACACACAGGGCCCAACGAGAACCACCTGACCGACACGTTGCTGATCGACGGCCAGGAGGTCGACGTCGTCTCACCTGACGGCACTCCGATCGGACCAGGCTTGCACGGCAAGTTCTTTCTCGGCGCCGACCAGAACGGCCGAGATGTCATGGTGCGGTTGATGTACGGCGGCCGGACGTCGATCTACGTCGGTCTGGCCGCGGCGTTGGTGACGACGATCCTGGCTGTGGCGGTCGCTCTGCTGGCCGGTTACTACCGTGGCTGGATCGACTCGGTGCTGTCCCGAACGATGGATGTCATCTGGGCCTTCCCGGTACTGCTCCTCGGAATCGCGCTTGGCACCACGCTGTCGATCGGTGGCCTCAAACTCGGCCCGATAGCGATTGCAGGCGACTCGCTCTGGATCCCGATCCTGATCATCGGCTTGGTCTACGTCCCGTACTTCGCTCGGCCCATTCGAGGTGAGATCCTGGCACTGCGCGAGAAGGAGTTCATCGAGGCCGCCGTCGCTCAGGGCAAGGGGCCGCTGAGGATCATGTTCTCCGAGTTGGCGCCCAACATCCTGTCCACCGTCGTCGTCTTCTTCACGTTGAACATCGCCAACAACATGCTCCTCGAGTCGGCACTGTCGTTCCTTGGTGCAGGCGTCCGGCCACCCAACGCATCGTGGGGATCGATGATCTCTGACGGCTATCAGGTCATCTTCACCGCGCCCCACCTCACCGTCGTGCCCGGCTTGATGATCGTCTTGACGGTGTTGTCGCTCAACGTATTCGGTGACGGACTCCGCGACGCGATGGATCCGCGGGCCAAGATCCGGCTGGAGCACTGACGATGGGTCGCTTCGTCGCAAGGCGCCTCCTCGGAATGACCGGGGTGCTGTTCGCGATCTCGGTGATCGTGTTCCTGATCTTCAACGTCATCCCGAACTCGGACCCCGCCGCGAGGATCGCGGGCAAGAATGCCGATCCCGCCTTGATCGCCCGCGTCACCGCCGACCTCGGCCTCGACAAGCCGCTGCCTGTCCAGTACCTGACGATGATGAAGCAGATCTTCACCGGCGAGCTGACGTCCTATGCAAAGGACCGCAATGTCGTCGAGCAGATCTGGGAAGGGCTCCCCGCCACGTTTTCGCTGTGCATCGGGGCCGCTGTGCTGTGGATGGCGCTTGCCATCCTCTTCGGTTATCTCAGCGCCGTGCATGCCGGCAAGTTCACCGACCGCGCGCTGACGATTCTTTCCCTGGTGGGCATTTCGATGCCGGTGTTCTGGCTGGCCGCGATGCTGCTGTACTACCTGACATTCAAGGTGGAGTTGTTCCCGACGGGGAGCTATGTGCCGTTCACGGAGAGTCCCGGCGAGTGGGCCTATCACCTGATACTTCCGTGGTTCACTCTTGCCGTGCTCTTCGTCGGCATCTACAGCCGGGTGCTGCGTTCGAACATGCTCGACGTGATGAACGAGGACTACGTGCGTACCGCCCGCGCCAAGGGATTGTCCGAACGGCAGGTCAGGATGCGCCATGTTCTTCGAAACTCGATGATCCCCGTCATCACTCTGTTTGGGCTCGACTTCGGCCAGGTGATCGGCGGTGGCGCGATCCTCACCGAGACCGTCTACAACCTCGACGGCGTGGGTCTGTATGCGGGAGAAGCGATCCGGTCGCTCGACCTGCCACCGCTGATGGCGGTCGTGATGTTCGGCGCTTTCTTCATCGTGCTGTTCAACACGATCGTCGACATCCTCTACGCGGTGCTCGATCCGCGCATCCGGCTCGGAGAGGCGGCGCCCGCATGAGCCCGATCCTGACCGTCGACGACCTTCGCGTCAGCTTCGCGACCGAGGACGGCGTCGTCAAGGCCGTCGACGGCGTCTCGTTCGATCTCTCCGCGGGCGAGGTACTGGCTATCGTCGGCGAATCCGGTTGCGGTAAAAGCGTTACCGCGCAGACGCTCACCGGTTTGACGCGCGCCACCAACGCCAGGATCACCGGCTCAGTGAAGTATCGGGGCAAGGAGATCAACGGTCTCGACGACAACCAGTTGCGCGACGTCCGCGGCGAGCAGATCGCCATGGTTTTCCAGGACCCGATGTGCGCACTGAACCCCGTCTACCGCGTCGGCGACCAGATCACCGAGATGATCCACGCGCACCGCGACGTCTCCAAGAAGGAGGCCCAGGCAAAGGCTGTTGAACTGCTTCGCTCGGTCGGCATCCCCAACCCCGAGCGACGCGTCCGACTGTACCCGCACGAGTTCTCCGGCGGTATGCGGCAGCGCGTCATGATCGCCATGGCGCTTGCGCTCGAACCCGATGTGCTGATCGCCGACGAACCGACCACCGCGCTCGACGTCACGATCCAGGCGCAGATCCTTCAGCTGATCGACCAACTCAACCGCGACCGCGGCCTCGCCGTCATCATCATCACCCACGACCTCGGTGTCGTCGCCGAGATCGCCGACCGCGTGCTGGTGATGTACGCGGGCCAGGTCGTCGAGAACGCCACCCTCGACGAAATCTTCTACGAGCCATGCCATCCCTATACCTGGGGACTGCTCGGCTCGCTGGCACGCCTTGACCAGCCGCGTACGGCGCGGCTGACACAGATTCCCGGTGCTCCCCCGTCGCTGCTGTCTCCGCCATCGGGCTGCCGCTTCGCCCCGCGCTGCTCACATGTGTTCGACGAGTGCACCGAACTGCCGCCACTCGAGGCGCGCACCGGTGGTGTGCACCTCGACCGGTGCTGGCTGGACTCCGAGGCGAAGGCACACCATGGCTGAGGGCGATCTGCTGCTCGAGGTGACCGACCTCGTCAAGCACTTCCCGATCAAGTCGGGCATGGTCATCGACCGGGAGGTCGCACGGGTGCGCGCGGTCGACGGTGTCAGCTTCACGCTGCGGGAAGGCGAAACACTCGGGCTGGTAGGCGAATCCGGTTGCGGCAAGTCGACGTTGTGCCGGGCGATCCTGCAGCTGACGACCCCGACGTCGGGTTCTGTGCGATTCGCGGGCGAGGAACTGGTCGGCAGGTCGCGCCGCGACCTGCGTGCGATGCGCCGCCAGATGCAGATGATCTTCCA
>Ga0190271_10001887_pt1 | contig 12314 bp, 10 predicted proteins | sample Popmic356T_FD_133747 | JGI IMG/M metagenome (GOLD analysis project Ga0190271, IMG submission 133747) | Populus adjacent soil microbial communities from riparian zone of Weber River, Utah, USA - 356 T | ecosystem: Environmental > Terrestrial > Soil > Riparian zone | place: USA: Utah | collected...
CTGGGAGAAGCTCAAATACATACCCATGCCGGGTTTGCCGAACAGCTGGCTGTCGCTCGGCGGCGAGCTGCGCACCCGCATGGATCTCTACGACAAGTACCTTTTTGGGCTCGGCCGCAGCGGCTTCGGCTGGGCCTCGGAGCAGGGGCGCGCGTTCCAGCATTTCGACCTGCACATCGGCAAACACTTCCGCACCTTTGTCCAGCTCGACACCTCGTTTGAAACCGGCCGGCCGGTGCAGCGCGCTTTCGATCAGAGCCAGCCCGATCTGCGGCTGGCATTCGCCGATTTCGTTCTGCCCGCGGGGGCGGGCACCGTGATGGTGCGCGGCGGCCGTCAGGATCTCTTTCTTGGCCCGTCGCGCTGGCTGGCCATTCGCGATCCGACCAACATCCGCCGTTCGTTCGACGGCGTGCTCGCCGAGTACAGCGATGCCCAGATCACGCTGAAAGGGTTCGCCGCGCGTCCGGTCAACATCCTGCCGGACCTGTTTGACGACGAGACCTTCAAGGATGAGTTCTTCCGCGGCGTTTACACCACGCTGCGCAGGCCGTTAGGCGCGCCGGTGACCATCGACGCCTATGTCTTTGGCCGGCTGCAGGACAGCACGACCTATGCGCGCGGCACGGCCGGAGAAGATCGTTGGACCGGTGGCGGGCGGATCGCCGGCGGCTTCGCGGGCTTCGAGGGCATCGCCGAAGGTGCGTATCAGTGGGGCAGGTTCGGCAACGCGCGGATCGACGCTTATGGCTTGATGGGCGATGCCGGCTATCGCTTTGCGTCCTTCGAAATATCCGGAACGAAGGTCGTGCCGAAATTCGGCGTGCGCGCGCACTACGTCACTGGCGACGAGAATCTGAAAAGCACGAAATTCCACAATTTCACCGGCGCTTATCCGGCGGCAAGTGTGATCGCGGAGATGTCGCTGATTTCCGTCTCGAACGCGAAGAACGTCCAGCCCTACCTGCAGTTCTCCGTCAATCCCGGCTTGTTGTTTGGCCTCACCTATAACTACGTGCGCAAAGTGACGACAGCCGACTCAGTGTACGGGCCGATCGGCACGATCATCACGGCCGCAAATTCGAAGTCGCTCGACGTCGCGCAGATCGTCCAGGTCGACCTCACCTGGGATATCAACCGTTTCCTGCAATTCCACGGGCTCTATTCGCACATTTTTGCGGGCGGATACGTCAAGGACGCCGGCGGCAAGGATTTTGACTACTACCGCCTGCAGGTGATGTTTCGGTGGTGAGGCTCCCAGGCGGGGTAGCCATGCGTCGCCGACTTTTCCCTTGGCTCAACCTGTTCACGATGACGATGGTTGATGCTAAGCACATCGCCGGAAAATCAGCATGGACATGCGAGGCAGACGGAAATGGACTTTGAAGAACTTGTAACGTCCCGCCGCAGCGTGCGCGGCTTCAAGGATCAGCCGGTGCCGCGTGCCGTGATCGAGCAGGTCATCGAGGTGGCCAAGCGTGCGCCGTCGTCGATGAACACCCAGCCCTGGCACGTGCATGTGCTGACCGGCGCGCCGCTGGATGAGGTTCGCCGCCGCAACATGGAAGAGATGCAGGCGGGCGCCAGGCCGAAGCGCGATATCGTTACGCACGGCGAGTATCAAGGCATGCATCGCTTCCGCCAGGTCGAGATCGCCAAGAAGCTGTTTGCGGCCATGGGGATTGCGCGCGACGACAAGCCGATGCGGCAGGACTGGGTGCTGCGCGGCTTCCGCCAGTTCGATGCGCCGGTGTCGCTGGTTCTGACTTATGACCGCGTACTGGATCCGGGCGCCACCTGCCATTTTGACCTCGGCGCGCTCTGTTATGGCATCGTGCTTTCGGCGTGGGACCGTGGCCTCGGCACGGTCGTCAACGGCCAGGGCATCACCCGCTCGGACATCGTCCGCGAGGTGGCGAAGATCCCCGAAGATCAGGTGATCATGACCTGCGTCGCCATGGGCTATCCCGACGACGACTTCGCCGCCAATTCCGTCATGTCCGACCGTCAGCCGAACAGCGAATTCGTGCGCTACGTGGGGTTCGGCGATTGAGTTGACCCCGGTTCGCGCTTTCGTCGCGGCACGCGTCGGCGAACCGGTACTTTGCCCTGCTGGATGAACCGCCCTTCGCGCCAGCTTCGCTGTACATTGTTGGCTATACCGGCTCGTCGACGCGACGAGCCGGTATAGCATTTTGTTTATTCGGCCGCTTCAGCCATGGCTTGCTGGTTGATAGCGCCCTTTGCGAGCTTCGACAGCGCCAGGTCCGTTTTCTCTTCTTCGTTCAGCGTCTGCTTGAGCAGCTTCTCCGATTGCCGCAAGCCGAGTTCCTGGGCCCAGGTCACGAGGGTTCCATAGCGGCAAATCTCGTAATGCTCGACGGCCTGCGCCGATGCGACCAGGCCGGCGTCGAGGGCCGACGACCCCTTGAACTCCTTCATGATCTCCTGGCCTTCCTCGATGATGCCGATGATGGACGGACACTTCTTGCCCTTCGGCGACTCTTCGAGTTCAGCGAACACGCCCTCAAGGCGTTCGATCTGGCCCTCGGTTTCGGCGAGGTGCTTCTCGAAAGCGGCGGCAAGCTGCTCGCTTTGAGCCGCCTTTGCCATCTTCGGGAGGGCTGAGAGGATTTTTTTCTCGGCGAAATAGACGTCCTTGACGGAGTCGGTGAACAGATCGAGCAGCGTCTTGTTTTTGGCCATGCGCATACCTTTTGGTTGGGTGACGCGGCAACGGACGACCGGGAGCAAAGTTCCTCAGTAGAATCCGGCCATTGGAATATCGGCTCCGTCGATCCGACGGCTTCGTCCGGCCACGCACAAATCACCCTTCCATCCTCACCCCGGATCGCCTAAGCACGCCGCGATTGCCCCTTAACGCGCGTACCATGATCCGTCTCGACAACATCTCAAAACAACTCGGCCACCAGATTCTCTTCATTGAAGCCTCGATGGTGCTTCTGAAGGGCGAAAAGGCCGGTCTCGTCGGCCCCAACGGCGCCGGCAAGACGACCCTGTTCCGCATGATCAAGGGCGAGGAGCAGCCGGATGAGGGCCAGGTCGCGAGCGATCGCGGCATTACCATCGGCTATTTCAGCCAGGACGTCGGCGAGATGGCGGGCAAGAGCGCCGTCGCCGAGGTGATGGATGGCGCAGGCCCCGTGAGCAGTGTCGCCGCCGAGCTGAAGGAGCTCGAAGCCGCCATGGTCGATCCCGACCGCGCCGATGACATGGACAAGATTCTCGAACGCTACGGCGAAGTGCAGGGCCGCTTCGAGGAACTCGACGGTTACGCGCTCGATGCGCGGGGGCGCGAGGTGCTAAGCGGTCTCGGCTTCAGCCAGGAGATGATGGATGGCGACGTCGGCAAGCTTTCCGGCGGCTGGAAGATGCGCGTGGCGCTGGGGCGCATCCTGCTGATGCGACCCGATGTCATGCTGCTCGACGAGCCCAGCAACCACCTCGACCTGGAGAGCTTGATCTGGCTCGAGCAGTTCCTGAAAGGTTATGACGGCGCCCTGTTGATGACTTCGCACGACTGGGAGTTCATGAACCGCGTCGTCACCAAGGTCGTTGAGATCGACGGCGGGACGCTGACCAGCTATTCGGGCAACTACGAATTCTATCTGCAGCAGCGTGCACTGGCCGAGAAGCAGCAGCTGGCGCAGTTCGAGCGCCAGCAGGCGATGCTCTCCAAGGAGATCAAGTTCATCGAGCGGTTCAAGGCGCGCGCATCGCATGCGGCGCAGGTGCAGAGCCGGGTGAAGAAGCTGGAGAAGATCGAACGGGTTGAGCCGCCGCGGCGGCGTCAGACGATCATGTTCGAGTTTCAGCCGGCGCCGCGATCCGGCGAGGACGTCGTGAGCCTGAAGGGCGTGCACAAGGCGTACGGCAGCCGCAGCATCTACGACGGTTTCGACTTCTCCGTGCGGCGGAAGGAGCGCTGGTGCGTCATGGGCATCAACGGCGCGGGCAAGTCGACGCTGCTGAAGCTGGTGACGGGTGCGACAGAGCCGGACGACGGCACGGTGGCGGTGGGTGGCAGCGTGAAGATGGGCTACTTTGCCCAGCACGCCATGGACCTGCTCGATGGCGAACGCACCGTGTTCGAGGAACTTGAATATAATTTCCCGCTGGCAGGGCAGGGTTCCCTGCGCGCGCTCGCCGGCTGCTTCGGCTTTTCCGGCGACGATGTGGAGAAGCGCTGCCGCGTGCTGTCGGGCGGCGAGAAGGCGCGGCTGGTCATGGCCATCATGCTGTTCGATCCGCCGAATTTTCTTGTGCTGGACGAGCCGACCAACCATCTCGATATCGCGACCAAGGAGATGCTGATTGCAGCGCTCGGCGAGTTCGAGGGCACCATGCTGTTCGTCTCGCACGACCGCCACTTCCTCGCAGCCCTCTCAAACCGCGTGCTGGAGCTGACTCCCGAGGGTGTGCACACCTACGGCGGCGGCTACACGGAGTACGTCGCGCGCACGGGGCAGGAAGCGCCGGGGCTGCGGAGCTGACGGCGAAGCGACTTAAAGCATGATGGGATCAGTGCTTCACTCGCGATGAGTCGTCCCCGCGAAAGCAGGGGTCCATAGCCTCCGAATTTGCGAAAGTACGCTCGCGCCAGCCGACTTACAGAGGGCACGGCGTATGGGTCCCTGCTTTCGCAGGGACGACTCTGAGATTGCCGACACGCATTTGATCGCACTTCATCTTGTCACACCGGACCGCGATGGCGCCGCCTAAGGCAGATACGCAATCCGGCTGGTCTGCCCAAGCTGCGTTTTGATCGTATCCTGCGCTTCGTTGACGAAGTCGACCAGCAGCGGACGGGTGTCGCGTGGGTCGATAAGGTCCTCCACCGCAAACGCATGCGCGGTGCGGAAGGGTGAGCGGAGTTCGTTCAGCCGCGCCTCGATCTCAAGGCGCTTGGCTTCCGGATCGGGAGCTGCGTCGATCTCGCGCCGGTAGGCCGCGGAGACGCCGCCTTCGATGTGCATCGAGCCCCAGTGTCCCGAGGGCCAGGCAAAGCGGCGAAACAACGCCGAGCCGCCGCGGTAGTGCAGGCCGCCGGCGACGCCATAGACCTGACGCAGGATGAAGGTGATGAACGGTGTGCGCGACAGCGAGTTGAGCGCGACCATGCGCGCGCCGGCGCGGATAATGCCCTTCTTTTCTTCCTCGACGCCCACCATGAAGCCCGGCTCATCGCAGAAATAGACGATCGGCAAATGGAACGTGTCACAGAGCTGGACGAGGCGCGCGGTCTTTTCGCCGGCGGCCTTGTCCATCGCGCCGCCAAGAAACTTCGGGTTGTTCGCCATCACGCCGACGGGATAGCCGTCGACGCGGGCGAGACCGGTGAAGCGGGAGCGGCCGGAGTGCGGCTGGATCTCGAACAGCGAGCCCTTGTCGAGCACGAGGTCGAGCAGCTTGTGGATGTCGTACACGCGGCGCGTGTTCTTCGGCACGAAGGAGATCAGCGATTCCTCCCGCCGGGCGGGATCGTCGCCGGTCGAGATGCGTGCCGGCAGTTCCCAGACGCTCGAGGGAAGGTAGGACAGGAATTTGCGAACCTGGTTGAACGCGTCCTCTTCGTTTTCCGCGAGGTTGGCGACGACGCCCGACTTGGTGACCTGGACATCTTCGTTGCCGAGCTCTTCCTTGGTGATCTCCAGCCCTTGGCTTGCCTTCACGACCGAAGGACCCGCGACGAACACCTGCGTAGTTCCTTTCACCATGACGTTGAAGTGGCACATGGCCGCCTGAACGGCGGGAAGGCCAGCGACCGAGCCGAGCACCATCGAGACGACCGGCACCATCTGCATCAATTCGACTTCGGCAGTGCGGTCGTTGGAGGAGAGGTAGGTGCGGCCCATCACTTCGAAGGTGCGAACGCTGCCGCCGGTGGCGTCCAGCAGGCGCACGAACGGCAGCCGGCGCATGTAGGACTGCTTGATCGCCCAGCCCATCTTGTCGCCGACGCTACCGTCAGCGGCGCCGCCGCGGATGGTGAAGTCGCCGCCGTGCACGATCGTCCGGCGACCATCGATGTGCAGGACGCCGGTCACCGCGTTTGCGGGCGTCAGGTTGGACAGCTGGTTGCCGTCCCATTCCGCACGGCCGGCGAGCACGCCGGTCTCGCGAAACGTGCCGGGATCGGCCAGAAGATCCAGCCGCTCGCGCACCGTCAGCTTGCCCCGGCCTTTGTGGAAGGCGACAGAGTCGTCGCCGCCCATCTTGTGCGCCATGGCGGCGCGGCGCTTCATCTCGTCGATGTCAGGCTGCCACGTCATGGGATTTCCTCCGTGATTGGGCCTGTGCGGCCGAGGGCTGCAAGCCAGCCTTGCCGTTAGACCTACATCAAGAAGGGGGCGAAATCAGCCTCCAGCCCCGAACAGGTGCGGGACCGATCCGGACCTGACTGCAATTCTCAGGGGGCGTTGCGCGCGATCGTACGGTCGCCTAAAGGCCGGGTGTCGAACACGCGACAGCGTCCCCTTCGATGGGACGGAGGCGTTTCGCTCAACGTCGTCGTCGTAATGGCGAATGCGCCGGTTATCCTGTCGAGCACCAGCGTGGACGCGAAGATGCTGACGTGGCCGAGCGCGGGATCGAAATCGGCATAGTCGTCGACGGCGATCATGGCGTGCGCTGTGTTGGCGATCAGCCGATACCGCGTCGCTCCGAGTGGCAGTTCGATGATGAGGTCGCCGTGGAGGACGAGTTCGAGCGGAGGGTAGCCTTCGCGCAGCGACCGGCCGGATTCGGTGCAGACCCATGTTTCGCCGCCGGCGGAGATGGGCGCGGTTTGACTGCGCGCCTTGTTTGACCCTGCCGTCCACAGCACCGAAAACAGCAGAGCGAGGACTGCAGCGCGAATGGCGCAATACATGATGGTCGCGGTTGTTGCCATCGAGGCCTCTGACCCGGCGCCAGCTCCCAAAGTCCGCCGGTACCGATAGCCGGTACAAGCTCCCGTTCGATGCGGCATCCTCCGAACGGATGAGCGCATGTCGATCTCGAAAATCCCCGTTGTGCAGACCGGCAATCGGTGGTCCGATAAGTCCAATCGCCAAAAAAGATTTGCGGAGGCAGCGGCATGGAGGAAGTCCCGGTGCTGATCGTCGGCGGCGGTCCGGTGGGGCTGACCGCATCGATCCTGTTGTCGCAGGCCGGCATTCGCTCGCTGCTGGTCGAGCGCCATCCGGGCACCTCGATCCACCCCAAGGCACGCGCCATCAACGCACGGACCATGGAGCTCTATCGCCAGTGCGGCGTCGAAGATGCCGTGCGCGCCGCGGGAATTCCGCACCACCACACCGGAATGATCATTTGGGCGCAAACGCTTGCCGGCGAGGAGATTGAACGCCGCATCCCCTGGCGCGCCACCGCGCAGAGCGGGACGGTCAGCCCGGTACGCAATTGCCTGTGCGCGCAGGATTACCTCGAACCGGTGCTGCGGACCTTTGCCGAGCAACAGGGGCCGGGCGCACTCCGCTTTTCCACCGAAGCCACTGCGTTCGAGCCGCAGAAGGATGGCGTCGTTGTGACGATCGTGGATCGCAACAGCGGCGAGCAACAGGAGGTGCGGGCGGCCTACGTCATTGCCGCCGATGGAGCGTCCAGCCGCGTTCGCCGGCAGCTGGGCGTGAAAATGGTGGGCCGGGAAAACGTCTACGACAGCGTCAACATTTTGCTGAACGCCGACCTGACACCTTGGACAGCGCACCGTCCGGCCGGCCTCTACTTCATCGAAAACCAGAAAATCAGGGGGACGTTCCTCACAATCAATGCGACCGATCGCTGGGGCTTTCTGATCAATGTGCTCGGCCCGTTCGGTTACACCGCAAAGGAGCTCACGCCGGAGCGCTCGGCCGAACTGGTGCGCCTCGCTGCAGGCGTTCCGGATCTCGATGTCAGGATTCTCGGTGTCGTCCCGTGGACCGCATCGGCGCTCGTCGCCGAACAGTATGTTCACGGACGCATCTTCCTCGCAGGCGACGCGGCGCATGAGATGCCGCCAACCGGCGGCTTCGGTTTCAATACCGGCGTGCAGGACGTGCACAACCTGGCCTGGAAGCTCGCGGCGGTGCTGAAGGGCGTAGCATCTCCCTCGTTGCTCGAGACCTACAACGACGAGCGGCGGCCGGTCGGACAAACCATCACCGAACAGAGTCTCGCCAACGCATCGTCGATGGGCCGGCTGGAGCAGACGAAGAAGAACGCCAGCGCGCGGCCGGAATACCTGAACGAGCAGGGCATGATCTTCGGCGCGAACTATGCTTCCGGCGCCGTGGTTCCCGACGGGACGGATGAGGTGCCGGTAGCGAATGCCGTCACCGACTACACCCCGTCGGCGCGGCCTGGCGGTCGCGCGCCACACGTCTGGTTCGAGCGCGATGGCGAGCGCATCTCCACGATCGATCTGGTCGGCAAGGGCTTTGCCTTGCTCACCGGCGCCCAAGGACGGGCGTGGGGCGAGGCGGCAAACGACATCGCGCGCATGGTGCAGGCTCCAGTGACGTCGACAAGGATCGACGCGGCGGAGTTCGCCTCGGCCTACGACATCGACGACGACGGCGCGGTGCTGGTGCGGCCCGACGGATATGTCGCCTGGCGCAGCCGCGGCGCCCCGCGCGATCCGTCAGCAACGCTGCGTCAGGCGATGACGTCGATTCTGGGCTTGCGGCACTGACGGCAACGCGCCGTAGCCGCCCGAAACGAACGATGCCATCCAGGCTACGGCGTTACGCCTTGCCCTGCTCCGCCCGTATCTCCGCGAACGTCTTCTTCGCCGCCAGCATCGCCCCGCGCACCAGCGGCAGGCCGATATAGCCGCTCAGATGCAGCATCGCCTCCGTCAATTCCTCCTCGGTCCAGCCCTGGCGCAGGGCGAAACGAAGGTGAATGGCGAGCTCCGGCTCGCGCCCGGTGGCGACATCGGAGACGACGCAGATCATGGTGCGGGTTTTCAGGTCGAGCCCGGGGCGGGTCCAGAGGGCGCCGAAAACGTTCTCGGTGGCAATGTCGAGGAACTTCGCCATCATCGGATCGGTATAGACGTCGCGAGAGGAGCGCGCGGCGGCTGCCTCGCCGTAGAGTTCGCGGCGCATCTTCGCACCCTTCGCGTAGAGTTCGCTCTCGGTCACGGCCGTCTCCCGTTTTCTTTATTGTCGCCCCATCATGACGCAGCGGTCCGGTTTGTCCACCGCCGCAGCGGCGGGAACGTACGTGTGGGCCACGCCGGCAGGCGCGCTGAAACGAGGCGCCGAGCAAGGATGCATTTGTGGGTGGCGTGCTTTCGCGGGCAGCCGGGACGCTAGGCCGCGGCTTCACCCTCGCCGATGCGACGGATCTCGTAGCCCGGTTCGAGCTGATCACCGTCAGCAAGGCTGCACTTGCGCGCCTGATGCCACGCTTCCTGCTCGGTCCGGAACGGCCGGCTGATCTGATGCTCTTCTGCGAACAAGGCCCACATGCCGCTTTCAACGCTCATGACAAATCAGGTTCCGCGCTCTGACGATCGAATCCGGGAACGGATTGACCGCTCCTTCAGCGCGGCCGTCTAGGGCCGAATGCGGCCAATGTCGAGAGGGAAATAAAGCGCACACGCAGCGCCCGGTGAATGGAGAGGAGAACCCGGCGAAACGATTGTTCCAGCAATTGAAACGCGACGAAGCCTGTGGTCAGGCGTCGAGACTTAATTTGCCGTCGATGCAGGTGACTGTGTTGCCGCCGATCCAGACGTCGTTGCCGTCGCGTTGCACGTGAACGCGTCCGGCGCGACCGAGTGCCGTGCCCTGGCTGGCGATGTAGTGGGGTGGCGCAAGTCCGGCGCCGGTCAGCCATTGTGCAAGACCGGCGTTCAAGCTGCCGGTGACCGGATCCTCGGTGGCGCGTGTGGGGATGAAGGCACGCACTTCGAACTGCGCCTCGGGCCCGTCGTCTGCGGTCCACGGGCCGACGACGCCGAGATGCAAGCCGATCAGCGCAGGATAATCAGGCTTCAGCGCCAGCACGTCGGCGCGGCTGCCAAGCATCACGGCCACCCAGCCGGGGCCGTTGTCACACCATTGCGACGCCTTGATCGCGGCCGGTGCGATGCGAAGCCCGGTCGCAATTTTCCGCAGCGTGTTGCCGTCGACATCGCCGCTGCGGCGAAGCGGCGGTGCTGCGAACGCAAGGCGCTCGCCGTCGCGCCTGATCCGCACCAGGCCTGCGCCGCATTCTTGCACGATGTGCGATTGCTTGGCGCGTCCACCACTGTTCAGCCAGACCTGACAGCTACCGAGGGTCGGGTGACCGGCGAACGGCAGCTCGCGCTCGGGCGTGAATATGCGCACGCGGTAATCGGCCGCGGCGTCGGTTGGCTTCAGCAGAAATGTCGTCTCGCTCAGGTTGGTCCAGTTCGCCAGCGACTTCATCGCCTCGTCGCCGAGGCCGTCCGCGCCGATGACGACGGCCAGCGGATTGCCCTTGAGCGGCTTGTCGGTGAATACGTCCACCTGCTGGAAGGAAAAGGTTGGCATTGATGTTCTCCCTGCTCAGGCCGCGCGCCGCTTCGCCTGCTGCAAGGCGGCGGTCAGCGCCTCGAGCGCTGCGGCGAGTTCGGCCATCGGCAACAGTCCGAAGCCCAGGCGAAACACCCGCGGGTCTTCGCCGAACCAGGTGCCGTTGCCGACGCGTGCGTCGAGGCGGCTGAGTGCCGCATAGAAGCGCGCCACGGCGGCTTCATCGAGCTGCTCGTGCTTGAGCCTGATACAGCAGAGTGCGCCGGCGTCCGGACGAACCCATTCGACCAGCGCTGCGTTCTGCTCCACCCACGCAGCGGTGCGCGCAAGACCTTCACCGAGATGCTTGCGGCGGGTACCGATGATCGGCCCCTCCTGACGCACTACGCGCAGCCCCAGCATTTCGTCCACGGTCGAGTTGGCGATGACGGTGTTGAACTTGCCGAGCACGAGCTGCTCGCGCAGCGCCTTGTCGCGAACGATTGCCCAGCCGATGCGCAGCCCCGGCGCGCCGTGACATTTCGACAGCGAGCCGGTGACGATGATCTTCGAGCCGAGAAGGGCGGCGCTCGGAGCGATCGGACTGTCGCTATAGACGGCGCAGCGATAGGTTTCGTCGATCAGCAGGAAGGCATCGGGGCAGCGTGCCGCCATCGCCACCAGCACATCCGTCATGGACCTGTGCGGGATCGCCACGCCCGAGGGGTTCTGCGGCGAGGCGAGCGACACCAGTCGCGTTGCGGGCGAGAGCATCGCGATCAGTTTCGCCGGATCGAGCCGGTAACCTTCGTCGAAGCAGAGCGGCAGCGTTTGCAGCGTCGCGCCGACGCTGAGGAGCGCATCGCGTGCGGGTGGAAACACCGGCGTTGCGACAATCGCTTCCTCGCCGCGGCCGCACAGGATGTAGGCCGACAGGAACAGGGCATGGATGCCGCCAACCGTGATGACAACGTCGTCGGGCGCCACTTCATGCTGCGCGGCGATCACCTGACGGAGTTCCCGATTGCCCGCGGCCGTCGCGTAGCCGAGGCGCAGCTCACCCGCATCCGCTTCGAGCAATTGGGCCAGCCGAAGGTCGGGGCCGACGCTTTCGGCGAGGTCATGTCGTGGCGCGCTGCCGGTGAGTGAAATGATGTCGTTTCGGACGAACCGGGTCATTGGTTGCTCCTTGCAGGCTCCCGCAGTAGCAGGTCGCCCGTGACCGGAACAGTTACAGCGGATGACAAATGCGACCATAACAGTTAGAACGGGGCATGTCCGAACAGGCGTTTCGCTACGAAGAGCTGGCCCGCTTCATCACCCGCCTCGTCGACGGCGGCACGCTGATGCCTGGGACGCGCGCGCCCTCGCTGCGCACTATCAGCCGCGACCGCAGGGTCAGTATTGCAACCGCGATGCAGGCCTACCGGCTGCTGGAGGACCGCGGCGTGCTGGAGGCGCGCCCGCAGTCCGGCTTCTACGTTGCGCGCAAGCCGCCGGCGCGAAAGCCGCCGACGATCTCGCGCCCATCCGTGCGTGCGACCGAGGTCAGCGTGTCCGGCGTGATCGTCGAACTGCTGCAGCATGCCGGCAATCCGAAGCTGGTGCCGCTCGGCTGCGCGATCCCGAGCACGGAACTGCTCGGCGCCAGCCGGCTCGATCGCGTGCTGGCGCGGACCGCGCGGGAGAAGGGCGGCGAGTACAATACCTACACCGGCCCGCATGGCGACGCGCGGCTGCGTGGCGAAATCGCCCGGCGGGCGTTGCGCTGGGGTCAGGCGCTGCCGCCGGACGAGGTCGTCATCACCATCGGCTGCACGGAAG
>Ga0190271_10001888_pt1 | contig 12310 bp, 9 predicted proteins | sample Popmic356T_FD_133747 | JGI IMG/M metagenome (GOLD analysis project Ga0190271, IMG submission 133747) | Populus adjacent soil microbial communities from riparian zone of Weber River, Utah, USA - 356 T | ecosystem: Environmental > Terrestrial > Soil > Riparian zone | place: USA: Utah | collected...
CACCAGCGGTTTCGCCAAGGCCATCGGCGCGAACCCCAATCTCAAGGTGATCGCCTCGCAGACAGGCGATTTCACCCGGTCGGGAGGCAAGCAGGTGATGGAGGCGTTCCTCAAGGCGCACCCCGACATCGACGTGGTGTTCGCGCAGAACGACGACATGGGACTCGGCGCCATCGAGGCCATCGAAGCGGCGGGCAAGAAGCCCGGCGTCGACATCAAGGTCGTCGCCATCGACGCCACCCGCGACGGGATGGAGGCCACCGCCGACGGCAAGTTCAACTTCCTCGTCGAGTGCAACCCGCTGCTCGGCCCGCAACTGATGGACATCGCGAAGAAGGTCGTCGCAGGCGAGGCCGTGCCCGCCCGCATCGTCACCCCGGATCAGACGTTCGATCAGGCGCAGGCCGCCGCCATCCTGCCCGAGCGCAAGTACTGAGCCCAGGAACGTTGATGCCGCCCGGACACCGGACCCCACGGGTCCGGGCGGCGTCGACTACTAGCCGAAGGATCCCTCGATGACAGCACCGATTCCCGGGCGCTCCGACGCCCCGGTGGTTCACATGCGGGATGTCAGCATCGACTTCCCCGGTGTCAAGGCGCTCGACGGCGTGGACTTCCGATTGCTGCCCGGCGAGATCCACGCGTTGATGGGCGAGAACGGCGCAGGCAAGTCCACTTTGATCAAGGCGCTCACCGGTGTCTACGACATCGACTCGGGCAGCATCACCATCGACGGGGTCGAGCAGCGATTCAGCGGCCCGCGGCAGGCGCAGGACGCCGGCATCAGCACGGTCTATCAGGAAGTCAACCTCTGCGCCAATCTGACTGTGGCAGAGAACATTCTGCTGGGTCGAGAGCCGCGACGCCGGGGCCGGATCGACTACCGCGCGATGAATCGCAGGGCTGCCGAACTGCTCGGTGAGCTCGATTTGACCATCGACCCCAGCTCCACCCTGGGCGCGCATCCGATCGCGCTTCAGCAGCTCGTCGCCATTGCCCGTGCGACGGCCGTCTCGGCACGGGTGTTGATTCTCGACGAGCCCACGTCCAGCCTCGACGCCGACGAAGTCGCCGAGCTCTTCCGGGTGATGCGACGGCTCCGCGACGGAGGTACGGCGATCCTGTTCGTGTCGCACTTCCTCGACCAGGTGTATGAGATCTCGGATCGAATGACGGTACTGCGCAACGGCCGTCTGGTCGGCGAGTACCCGACGGCGGCGTTGGACAGGGTCGAGCTGGTCGCCGCGATGCTCGGCCACGAGCTCGATCTTCTGGAGGAGATCGCGGACACCGTCGCCACCAGCAGCTCCCGCGCCGACGAGACGGTGCTCAGCGTGCGCGACCTGGCCCGCCCACCTGCGGTGCATCCGATGGACCTCGACGTTCATCGCGGCGAGGTGGTCGGCCTGGCCGGACTGCTGGGCTCGGGCCGAACCGAGTTGGCGCGACTGCTCTTCGGCGCAGACAGGGCGGCCAGTGGACGAATGATGGTCAACGGCAAGACGACGACGTTGCGTTCACCGCGCGCCGCGATCGCCAAGGGCTTCGCCTTCTCCTCTGAAGACCGTAAGAGCGAGGGGATCGTCGGCGACCTCACCATCCGCGACAACCTGGTGCTCGCTCTGCAGGCTCGACGAGGATTCGCGCGCCCGCTGTCCAAGAGGGCCAAGGACGATCTGGTAGGGCGCTACATGGAAGCGCTCGACATCCGACCCCGGGACCCATGGGCGCTGGTGAAGAACCTCAGCGGTGGCAATCAACAGAAGGTACTGCTGGCGCGATGGCTCATCACCGAGCCACAGCTGTTCATCCTCGACGAACCCACCAGGGGCATCGACGTGGGTGCCAAGGCGCAGATCCAGAAGCTGGTAGCCGAGTTGGCGACCGACGGCATGGGGGTGGTGTTCATCTCCGCCGAGCTCGACGAGGTCGCGCGGATCAGTGACCGCATCGCGGTGCTGCGCGACGGGCACTGCATCGCGCAGGTCGGAACGGAGTGCACCGTACGGGAACTGACAGCACTCATCGCCGGCGGGAGTGACCGATGATGAAGAGGTTCGCGGCATCCCCGCTGCTGTGGCCTGCGCTGGCGCTGGTAGCGCTGCTGGCCGTCAACGTCGTCCTGACACCGAGCTTCCTGAGCATCCGCGTCCAGGATGGCCACCTCTTCGGCAGCCTGGTCGACATCCTGCGCAATGGCGCACCCACCATGCTGGTGGCCCTCGGCATGACGCTGGTGATCGCCTCCCGCGGCATCGACCTTTCCGTCGGTGCGGTCGTCGCGGTCAGCGGTGCGCTGGCCTGCGCCCACATCGCCTCGGCGACGGACCCGGCCAGTGCGGGCACCGTCATCACCGCCATGGGGATCGCTCTCGGTGTCGCCGTGGGCCTGGGGTTGTGGAACGGGATGCTGGTTTCGGTCTTCGGTGTCCAACCGATCATCGCGACGCTGGTCCTCATGACAGCCGGCCGGGGAATCGCCCTGCTGATCACCGACGGCCAGATTGTCACGATCACCAGCGCGCCGTTCAAGGTGCTGGGTGCCGGCTACGCATTCGGGTTGCCGGTCGCGATCCTGGTGAGCCTGTCGGTGTTCGCTGTCGTCGGCCTGCTGACTCGACGAACCGCCCTGGGCATGCTGCTGGAATCGGTGGGCATCAACCCAGAGGCCAGCAGACTAGCCGGGGTGCGCCACCGCTCGATCGTGTTCGCGGTGTACGTCTTTTGCGCGCTGTGCGCCGGCGTAGCCGGCTTGATGATCGCGTCCAATATCTCGGCGGCCGACGCCAACAACGCCGGGCTGTGGATCGAGATGGACGCCATCCTGGCAGTGGTCATCGGGGGCACTTCGCTGCTCGGCGGACGATTCAGTCTGACCGGAACGATTCTCGGTGCGCTGATCATCCAGACGCTGACCACCACCGTGTACACCGCGGGCATCACCCCCGAGACGACCCTGGTGTTCAAGGCGTTGGTGGTGATCGCAGTCTGTCTTTTGCAGGCCCCCAAGTTCCGGGCGGTGGTGTCTCGAGGGCGATCCCGAAAGATTCCGCGGCGGCCCAACCCGGCGCCGGGCTCGGCCTCATCTGGTGCACAGCCTCGCCCGATCGCTGAACCCACATCCGGCCCGGCGCCCTCGGCGTCGGTGATGGTGACGAAATGAGCCGTACATGAGTACCCAGACCGCGGCGCGTCCGCGCGCTGTCGCCGCTGAAGTCCTCCAGCGCGCCCGGGGACGCTATCTCTCCCCGCTGGCCTCACTGGTGTTGTTCGTGGTGATGTTCGCCGCAGTCATCGCCCGCTATGACTTCGCAAGCCCCACCCAGGTGTTCCTGAATCTGTTGGTGGACAACGCCTATCTGGTCGTCCTCGCCGTCGGTATGACGTTCGTGATCCTCACCGGCGGCATCGACCTCAGTGTCGGGTCGGTGGTGGCGTTATCCACCGTCATCGTCGCCACCACCCTTAAGGCCGGATGGCCGATGCCGTTGGCGGTCGCCACCGTGCTGGTGGTGGGTCCGGCCCTCGGCCTGCTGATGGGACTGGTGATCGAGTACTTCGACGTACAGCCGTTCATCGTCACCCTCGCCGGGATGTTCCTGGCGCGCGGGTTGTGCTATGTCATCAGCGTCGACACGCTGCCGATCAACGATCCGACTCTGCGCGAGGTCGGGCTGAACTACGTATATCTCTACGAGGACAAGTTCATCCGCTGGACGGTTGTGATCGCAATCGTGGTCGTGGTGATCGCCGTCTACACCCTGCACCAGACCCGTTTCGGTCGGACGGTGTACGCCGTCGGTGGCAACCGGCAGTCGGCACAGCTGATGGGGCTCCACGCTTCCAGAGCGCGAGTGTCGGTGTACGCGATCAGCGGGTTCTGCGCGGCTCTGGCAGGGCTGCTGCTCGCGGTGCAGAAACTCTCCGGCTACAGCCTCAACGGCATCGGTCTGGAACTCGACGCGATCGCGGCCGCAGTCATCGGCGGTGTGCTGCTCTCCGGCGGCGTGGGTTTCGTGCTGGGATCGGTGATCGGCGTGCTGGTGCTCGGCACCATCCAGACGTTCGTCACCGCGGCGAACCTGGACTCGTACTGGACCCGGATCATGACAGGCGTCCTGTTGCTGGTATTCGTCCTGGTTCAACGACTAGTGGTGAGGAAGCCCGGATGAGCAGCCAGCCAGCGCCACAGATAGCGCCCAAGCCGGTCATGGCCGACGTCGCGCGACTCGCGGGCGTGAGTCACCAGACCGTCTCCCGGGTGATCAACGGCTCGACCAGCATCCGCCCGACCACCAAGGCACGGGTCGAGCAGGCCATCGAGGAACTCGGGTACCGGCCCAACACTGCGGCGCGCGCCCTGGTGACGCGGCGCTCGGGAATCATCGGGATCGTCGGCACCAACAGCGCGCTGTACGGACCGTCGAGCATCCAGCGCTCGGTGCAGGAGGCCGCCCGGGCGGCGGGCTACTTCTCCAGCCTGGTCCCCCTCGGCGAGGTCACCCTCGAGACGCTCCGGGACGCATTGGATCACCTCGCGCGTCAGTCGGTAGAGGCGATCGTGATGATCGCCGCCCAGGAGGAAACCCTGGCCGTGGTGCACTCCGCGGATGCCGGGTTACCGCTGATCGTCGTCGAAGGTGATCTGTCGGGGAGCGGACTCAGCGTCGGAGTCGACCAGATCGATGGCGCGCGCCAAGCCACCCAGCACCTCATCGACCTGGGGCACCGCGCCATCGCGCACGTCGCGGGCCCGCTGAACTGGACGGAAGCCAAAGGCCGCTGCACCGGGTACGAGGAGGCGATGCGGGGCGCAGGACTGACCCCCCGGAAGCCGTGGGAAGGGGACTGGACCCCGGCCCGCGGCTACGAGATCGGGCGGGAACTCGCGCGCATGGGCGACACGACCGCGGTATTCGTGGCCAACGATCAGATGGCCATCGGGGTGCTGCATGCACTCGCCGAGGCGCAGCTGTCGGTTCCGGGAGACATGAGCCTCGTCGGGTTCGACGACATTCCCGAAGCCGGCTACCTCAATCCCGCTCTGACCACCATCCGCCAAGACTTCCAAGCCATCGGTCAGCGCGCGATCGACCTCGTGATGGCCACCCTGGACGGCTCGACGGTCAGTGTGCCGCTGCTGCCCCCCGAACTGATCGTCCGTGACAGCACGGCAACGCACAAGGAGACGCCATGAGTGGCGAAAAGTACACGGTAGGAGTCGATTTCGGCACCTTGTCGGGGCGCGCACTGGTGGTGCGGGTCAGCGACGGTCATGAGCTCGCCAGCGCCGAACACGCCTATGAGCACGGTGTCATCACCGACGCGCTGCCGGGCAGTGCCGTTCGGCTGCCGTCGCAGTGGGCCTTGCAGGTCCCCGCTGACTACATCAACGTGCTGCGGACCGCGGTGCCGCAGGCCGTCGCGAAGGCCGGCATCGATCCCACCGATGTCATCGGCATCGGCACCGACTTCACCGCGTGCACCATGGTACCGGTGCGAAGCGACGGGACGCCGCTGTGCGAACTCGACGAGTTCGGCGACCGACCGCACGCCTATGTCAAGCTGTGGCGGCACCATTCGCCCCAGCCTCAGGCGGATCGCATCAATGCCGTTGCAGCCCAACGGAATGAGTACTGGTTGAAGCGTTACGGCGGCTTGATCTCGAGCGAATGGGAGTTTGCGAAGGCCCTTGAGATGCTCGACGAGGACCCACAGGTGTATCAGGCCATGGACCAGTTCGTGGAGGCGGCCGACTGGATCGTCTGGCAGCTGTCCGGCACCTACGTCCGCAACGCGTGCAGTGCGGGGTACAAGGGGATCCGGCAGGACGACCAGTACCCGTCTGCGGAATTCCTCGCCGAGGTGCGTCCCGGGTTCGCCGATTTCGTCACCGAGAAGCTGGATCGGCGGATCGGCCGGCTCGGTGCCCGGGCCGGGTCGCTGACCGCGCAGGCAGCGCAATGGACGGGTCTGCCGCCCGGAATCCCGGTCGCGGTGGGCAATGTCGATGCGCACGTCACCGTCGCGGCGGCCGACGCGATGCAGTCGGGACAACTGGTGGCGATCATGGGAACGTCGACCTGCCATGTGATGAACTCCGAGGTGCTGCGCGAGGTTCCCGGCATGTGCGGGGTTGTCCGCGGTGGGATCTGTGACGGCAGCTGGGGCTACGAGGCCGGCCAGTCCGGAGTGGGGGACATCTTCGGCTGGTTCGTGGACAACTGCGTCCCCGAGAACTATCAGATCGAAGCCCGCCGTCGCGGCCTGTCGGTGCATGACCACCTCACCGAGCTGGCCGGCCGCCAGCGGGTCGGTGAACACGGCCTGGTCGCCCTGGATTGGCACAGCGGGAATCGTTCGGTGCTCGTCGATCACGAACTCTCCGGCGTCATGATCGGGCAGACCCTGGCCACGACCTGTGTCGACATGTACCGGGCGCTGCTGGAGGCCACCGCGTTCGGCACCCGGATGATCGTGGAGACCTTCGTCGGCAGCGGCGTTCCGGTCACCGAGTTGGTGGTTGCCGGCGGCCTGCTCAAGAACGACCTCCTGATGCAGATCTACGCCGACGTCGTCGGCCTGCCGCTGTCGATCGTGCCCTCCACCCAGGCGCCGGCGCTGGGATCCGCCATCCATGCCGCCGCAGCCGCCGGCGCATTCAGCGATGTCCGCGCCGCTGCCACCCAGATGGGCAGGCGGTCCCGCAACGCCTATACACCGATCCCGGAGAACGTTGCGGCCTATGACCAGCTCTATCGCGAGTATGTCGCGGCTCACGACTGGTTCGGTCGCGGCAACCAGATGATGCGTCGACTGCGCCGCATCGGATCACGAGAAGCCGTCGGAGCCATGTCATGACGATCATTTCCGATGTCGACCGCGTCATCGCGCAGCTGCGCCGACAGGTCTGCGACCTCCACGCGCAGCTGACCCACTACGAGCTGGTCATCTGGACCGCGGGCAACGTCTCCGCCCGGGTCCCCGATCGCGACCTGATGGTGATCAAACCCTCGGGGATCGACTACGACTCGATGACCGCCGAGGACATGGTGGTGTGTGACCTGCACGGCAATCTCGTCGACGGTGCGCTCGCCCCGTCGTCGGACACCGCCGCGCATGCCTACGTGTACCGTCACATGCCCGAGGTCGGGGGTGTCGTACACACGCACTCCACCTACGCCACCGCGTGGGCCGCCCGCGGCGAGCCGATACCGTGCGTGCTGACGATGATCGCCGACGAGTTCGGCGGTGAGATCCCGGTGGGGCCGTTCGCTCTCATCGGCGACGACTCCATCGGCCGTGGCATCGTAGAGGTGTTGCGGGACAGCAGATCCCCGGCAGTGCTGATGCGCAACCACGGACCGTTCACCATCGGTCGGACCGCGCGCGACGCGGTGAAGGCCGCGGTGATGGTCGAAGACGTGGCACGCACCGTCCACATCAGTCGTCAACTCGGTGCCACCCCGCCGATCGATGCGGCCGACGTCGCCGCGCTGTTCGAGCGTTACCAGAACGTGTACGGCCAGACCGGACCGCACCACGACACTTTCCAGGAGAACCAGAGATGATCGCGTCCCGACTCGTCACCAGCCAGGTGTGGCTGATCACGGGCAGCCAGTCCATGTACGGACAGGACATCCTTGACCAGGTCGCCGACCAGTCCCGTCAGATCGCCGAACGACTCGACGGCAGCACCGAGATCCCGGTCGAGGTGTGCTGGCTGCCGGTGGTCACCGACTCCGATTCGATCGCGCGAGTTCTCAGCGACGCGAACAACTCTGACGAATGCATCGGTGTCATCGCGTGGATGCACACGTTCTCGCCGGCCAAGATGTGGATCCGCGGACTGAAGACGCTGAACAAGCCGCTGCTGCACCTGCACACCCAGTTCGGCGTCGAACTGCCGTGGCACAGCATCGACATGGATTTCATGAACCTCAACCAGGCCGCGCACGGTGACCGTGAGTTCGGCTACATCCAGTCGCGACTGTCCCACTCCCGCAAGACGATTGCAGGACACGTCAGTGATCCGCACACTCGCCGGCGGATCGGTTCGTGGGCGCGCGCGGCACTCGGCCACGCCGAGCTTTCGACCCTAAAGGTCGCGCGGTTCGGGGACAACATGCGTGGTGTCGCCGTCACCGAGGGTGACAAGGTGGAGGCCGAAGCACATTTCGGGGTGTCGGTCGACACCTACGGCGTCAACGATCTGGTCGACTTCGTCGAACGGGTCCGGCCCGCGGACGTCGACAAGCTGGTCCGTGAGTACGAGCACACTTACAATGTGGCTGCCGAGTTGCGTCCCGGCGGTGACCGCCACGGGTCGCTGCGGCATGGCGCCCAGATCGAGCTCGGACTGCGGAAGTTCTTGCAACAGGGTGAATTCCACGCGTTCACCACGAACTTCGAGGATCTGGGAGGGTTGCGCCAACTTCCGGGTCTGGCGGTGCAGAGGCTGATGGCCGACGGCTACGGCTTCGGCGGCGAGGGCGACTGGAAGACGGCACTGATGCTGCGCACGGTGAAGGTGATGGCCGAAGGACTGCCGGGCGGTACCTCGTTCATGGAGGACTACACCTACGACCTGACCCCGGGCCGCGAGCGCATCCTGGGTGCGCACATGCTCGAGGTATGCCCGAGCATCGCGGCCGCGACCCCGACGCTGGAAGTGCATCCGCTGTCGATCGGCGGCCGCGAAGATCCCGTCCGGCTGCGCTTCACTGCAGCACCCGCAGACGCGGTCATCATCGGAATCTGCGACATGGGTGCTCGATTCCGGTTGGTGGCCAACGAAGTACGGGTGGTCGAGCCGACAGAGGAGCTGCCGAATCTCCCGGTTGCCTGCGCCGTATGGGCTCCGCTACCGTCCTGGTCGACCTCGGCGGAGGCGTGGCTGATGGCCGGTGCGCCGCACCATACCGTGATGACCACGGCGGTCGGGACGGACACGATCGATGACTTCGCCGTGATGACGGACACCGAACTGCTCGTCATCGACGCCGCGACGACGGTGCGCGGTTTCCAGCACGAGCTGAAGTGGAACGACGTGTACCACCATGTTGCCGCCGGACTCTGATCGGCAGACGCGTCGATGATGGTTGCGCGGCTGCATGGCGTCGGTGACCTGCGGGTGGCGAAGGTACCCGATCCCGGAGAGCCTCCGCCTGGTTGGTCTCTGCTCGAAGTGACATCGGTGGGCATTTGTGGCTCCGACCTGCACTGGTTCACCGACGGCGGGATCGGTGAGAACCGTATCGATCACCCTGTTGTGCCGGGGCACGAGTTCGCGGCCGTCGCGATCACCGGACCACACGCCGGGCGTCGCGTCGCTGTGGACCCCGCCATCCCCTGTGAGTCCTGCGAGATGTGTCACCTCGGCCACCAGAATCTCTGTCCGACAGTGCAGTTCGCCGGGCATGGGGCACTGGACGGCGCCTTGCAGGAGCACCTGCTGTGGCCGGATCACCTACTGCACCCGCTGCCCGACGATCTCAGCGACGATGCCGGCGCACTGCTCGAACCGCTCGGGGTCGCCATCCATGCCGTCGCGGTCAGCCACCTACGACCGGGGGCGGATGTCCTGGTCGTGGGCGGGGGCCCGATCGGTGTGCTCGCGGCACAGGTGGCGCGCCGGTCGGGGGCCGGCGGCGTCTTCGTGGTCGAGCCTCTCGAGCACCGCAGGGCCACGGCGTTCCGCAACGGAGTTGATGCGGTCTTTCCGACCGAGCACGGCGCGGAAGCGGTCGTGGAGGCGACGCACGGACGCGGCGTCGATGTGGTGATCGAGATGGCCGGAACCGACGCCGCGATCGCGACCGCGGTGGCCGCCGTCCGGCCGGGCGGCCGTATCGCCCTCGGCGGAATCCCGTCGCAGGACACGTCGTCGTTTCCGGCCGCCGCGGCCCGCAGAAAGGGGTTGACCTTCGCGATGGTGCGGCGGATGAACGGTACCTACCGGCGGGCGATCGAATTGGCCACCAGCGGTGTCGACCTGGGCTCGCTCGTCACACAACGCCATCCACTTGTCGAGGCCGCGAAGGCCTTCAGCGCGGCTGCGGAACGTCTCGGCGACAAGGTTGTGGTGACCGTGTCCAGCGTTTGACTATCCGAAAGGCACGGAACCTTCAGCTGGTATGCCGGTGGTCGGCGGCGTAGGCCTTGATGACCGCCTCGGTATCGCCTCCGAGTCGCAGGAATTCTTCGTCGAGCAGCCCGGCGAGGCTGTCGACAGCGGCTGCGATGAGCGCGCCCGCCAGACGTGCCTGTGGGTGCGTACTACCGCTGGCCTCACCCGCGAGTCGGGTGGCGTACTCGAGCGAGAATGCCAGCGAAGCGTCCGCTTCGAGGTCGCGAAAGTAGTACGTCGCCCCGTACTGGGTGAAGTCGTTTCTGGCTTCGACGACAGCGGTGGCAATCCCGGTCAGGACGTCGGTCGGAATGCTGTCGATCCCCAGACTGGGCTGCGCTCGGCGCGCCTCCCGCAGGGTTGAGAGTTGCAGCGCCAGTACGCGTCTGCGGTGAAGAGCGGGGTAGATCTGAAGAACCCAGGACACGGCCGCAGTGAGAAGCATGAAGCCGAACAGTGCCTCCAGCGGGACGAGCAGGCGAAGCACCGGCGAGGTGGGCACGATGTCACCGAACCCGAGCGTGCCGATGGTGACCAGCGACAGATACAGCGCATCGAACACGTCGTGACGTTCCGCGGGATTCAGCTCCGAGCTGTAGGCGAAACCGTCGGGCATCTGGGCGAAATACAGCATCGCCCACCCCAGGACAGCCAGTAACCCCCAGGTCAACACGACCAGTGCGATGCCCAGCGGACCCGTCAACGAGGCGATCCGACGGTCCGGGTGGAACAGCCGCAGCAGCCACCAGACGAACTTCATCAGCTGCGGCGCGATGCTGCCATGGCCGATCGGATGGAAGAGCGTATGGAACACGTCCCGGATCACCACCACCACCAGCAGGGACCCGACTACCGCGGCTACCCACTCCACACGCGCCTCCTTCAGTAGATCTGCCAGTGGTGTCGACCGCCGGGGTACTCATCATCGCCCCCGCGGGGGCGGTTCGACGATCCGCCCACTCGATCGCTGGGAGTTGACGCTACGAATCCGGTCGGGTCTTGATCGGCTCCGCGAGGGCAGCGGTCGTTTGCGCACTGGGCCGGTAGTCCCCGGGCACCGGTAGCGTCGTCGGTAACCCCTACGCACAGAAATCGAGGCGCCCCGCGATGTCAGACTCGCAGTCGGTTCAGGCGAGACCCGCCCGGCACCAGCGATCGCGACGGCAGTGGTCGCGGCTGGCTGTCGTGGTCACCATCATGGTGATCCTGTTCGGGGTGCCGTGGTGGACGCTGCTTGCGGCCGGGACCGGATGGCCTGACGGGGTGGTCGTGGCCGGGTCGCTCGTGTTCGTGGCCGCGTTCGTGGGGTTACCCGCGATGATGATGTGGGGGCACGGCCGCCGGCACCGGGACTGGGCGGCCACGATCGGTGACGCGCTGCTGGGTGCGGTCTGGGTGTTGTTCGTGTGGTCGGTCCTGGCGCAGCTTCTGCGGCTGATGCTGTTCGTGGTCGGCGTCGAGGACCCGCTCAGAGCCCGAGTGGTGGCGGCCTCGGTTGTTGTCGTGGTTCTTGCGCTGCTCGTGTGGGGCTACGTCGAAGCCATGCGGATTCCGCGGGTCAAGCGTGTGGACGTCACGATCTCCAGGCTCGGCAGCGGATTGGAGGGCCTGCGCGTCGCGGTGATCACCGATACCCACTTCGGGCCGATCAACCGGACCCGCTGGTCGGCGGCGGTGACGGAACGGGTCAATACACTCGATGCCGACATCGTCTGCCACGTGGGCGATCTCGCCGACGGTACGGTGGAGGTGCGCGAGCGGCAGGTGGCGCCGCTGGCCGAGGCGCGGGGCAGGCTCGCACGCGTATACGTCACCGGTAACCACGAGTACTTCAGCGAGGCGCAGGGCTGGCTGGACTACATGGAGCGGATCGGCTGGGACGCGCTGCACAACCGGCACCTGGTCGTCGAGCGCGGCGGTGACAGACTAGTGGTCGCCGGCGTGGACGATGCGACCGCCCAGGCGTCCGGCGTCACCGGGCATGGTGCGAATCTGGATGCCGCCCTGCAAGATTCCGACGCTGCGCTGCCAGTGCTCCTGCTGGCACACCAGCCCAAGCAGATCACCACAGCGGCGAATGCCGGTGTAGACCTGCAGATCTCCGGGCACACGCACGGCGGGCAGATCTGGCCGTTCAATTTTCTCGTCCGGCTCGACCAGCCGGTGGTCTCGGGGTTGAGC
>Ga0190271_10001889_pt1 | contig 12310 bp, 11 predicted proteins | sample Popmic356T_FD_133747 | JGI IMG/M metagenome (GOLD analysis project Ga0190271, IMG submission 133747) | Populus adjacent soil microbial communities from riparian zone of Weber River, Utah, USA - 356 T | ecosystem: Environmental > Terrestrial > Soil > Riparian zone | place: USA: Utah | collected...
GCGGCGACGTTCCGTGAAGTCGCGCTCGCAGCCGCGATATCCGATGACCTGGCCGCCCTCACCCAGCAAGGCCAGCATGTTGCGCTCGAGCCAGCGATAGCTGCCGTTCCGGTGACGCCAGCGAGCCTGCAGGTTGGTGGCCGTACGCTGATTCGGTCCGAGCGTATGCATGGCGAAGTCGAGCGCGGCGAGATCTTCCGGGTGCACATACTGCGATGCGTTGGTGCCGAGAATCTCTTCCGGCGCATAACCGAGCGTGGTACGGACCGAGTCGCTGCTGAACGTGAACTTGCCGGCGCGGTCGTGCTCCCAGATCCAGTCCTGCGAGGTGGCGACGATGTCGTGCAACTGCTGTTCGAGCGCGACGCGACCGCGGCGGATGGACGCATCGCTGAGCACGCGCCGTACGGCGGGCACCAGCCGCGCCATGTTGGACTTCAGCACGTAGTCGCACGCGCCGCGTTGCAGGGCATCGATGGCGCGTTCTTCGCCGATGGTGCCCGACAGGAAGATGAAAGGTATTTCCGGCGCGAGCTCGCGCGAGATCTCGAGCGCGGAGATGCCGTCGAACCCGGGAACCGTGAAATCGGAAAGGATGACGTCCGGCTTCAACTCACGCAGCACGACCCGGAGAGCGGCTTCCGTGTCCACTCGCTTCCAGGTGCATGAGAATCCATTCGCTTCGAGCTGACGGACCGCGATCTCCGCTTCCATCGGCATGTCTTCTACGAGAACCAGTCTTACCGGTTGCATTTAATGTTCTTCCCCACCACTCGTTAGTGCCAGCGCTCCCCCTAAGGCTGGTCCAACCCACTTCATGCTCTGCGCGGTCTCTAACCCCCGTCCGCTGCAGCCCGAAGCAACTTAGACCAGTTACTCCTATTGCGCGCATGACGCAACTCAGAGACAGAAATCAGGGTGGCTCAGTAGTTAGACGTGGCATTAGTCATATGATTCGCGAGGCCGATGGCGTCGGAACCCTCTGACAGCCAGAACTGAGAGATAACCCTAGGTATTTGGCAGAAAGCCTCAAGGAGGCGGAAACTAGGCCGTAGTTAATGGAAGGAGGGATTCACCTACGCGGAAACTACGTACCGCGGTGCGAGCCTTTCTCAGCTACAGGTATTGCAGAAGTGAACACCCCTATCGCCCAGGTCCACTCTGAACATAAGCAGACTCTGCTCATCGTCGATGATGAGCCTGCTTCCATGCGCGCCCTCTGTGACACCCTCGAATACGAGGGTTACAAGACCTATGGTTTCACCGCGCCCGCCGAGGCGCTGGCCGCGATGCGCGAGCGAAGCTACGACCTGCTGCTCGCCGACCTGCAGATGCCGGGCACCAACGGCATCGACCTCATGAAGTCCGCGCAGCTCATCGACCCCACGCTGGTCGCGGTCATCATGACCGGGCACGGCGCGCTCGAAACCGCCATCGCCGCCATGAAAGCCGGTGCGCTCGATTACATCCAGAAGCCGATCAAGCTCGCCACCACTCTGCCGGTTCTCGAGCGCGCCCTGGCCGTACGGCAGTTGCGCATCGAAAAGAAGCGGCTCGAGGAAAGCGTCCGCGAACGCACCGAAGAACTGAAGATCGCCAATCGGGAGCTGGAGGCTTTCTCCTATTCGGTTTCGCACGACCTGCGGGCGCCGTTGCGCGCGGTCTCGGTGTTCACGCAATCGCTGCTGTCCGACCATGTCGCAGGACTCTCCGACGAAGGCCGCCGCCTCCTGCAGAACGTGAGTGCCGGCGCGGCGCACATGGACCGGCTCATCACCGACCTCCTGCGCCTTTCGCAGCTCAACCGCCAGGCGCTGCACAAGCAGCCGGTGCGGTTCGGCGACCTCGCGCGTCGCGTCATCGATGAAATGGTCAACGAACGCGCGGGCCGCGACATCGAATTCGTGATCGCCGACTTTCCCACCTGGCAGGTCGATCCCGGCCTCATCCAGCAGGTGTTCGTGAACCTCATCTCCAATGCCATCAAGTTCACGCGCGAACGGGAGAAGGCGCGGATCGAGGTCGGCTATCGCATGGATGGCAACGCGCTGGTGTGCTTCGTGAAGGACAACGGTGTCGGCTTCAACATGAAGTACATGAACAAGTTGTTTGGCGTCTTCCAGCGCCTGCACAGCGCCGATCAGTTCGAAGGCACGGGCGTGGGGCTATCCATCGTGCGCCGCATAGTCGAACGTCACGGAGGCAAGGTCTGGGTCGACGGCGAGCAGGACCAGGGCGCGTCGTTCTTCTTCAGCCTGCCGGATTGCTGAAGCCAGGGCGAGGCGGGTTCTGACAGTCCCGCCCGCGGCGGCAGGTGATCATCCGCGTCATGAACGACGCAGTGTTGCCGTCCACGGACGAGCGAGTACCCCGCGCCACGCGCGCTTCCGTCAACCATCGCATCCAGGCCCGGACGCTGCACGATGTGTCGCGATTCATCGGCGCCGATCCTGTGTTCATCGACGAGCGGATTGCCCAGCTGCACCGCGAATGGGACATCGAGCGAACCCTCGAGGCGAACGCGGCTTCGGTATCTCTGCTGGGCCTCGGGCTCGGCCTGTTCGTCGATCGCCGATTTCTGCTGATACCGGCCGCCGTCGCCACCTTCCTGCTCCAGCACGCGCTCCAGGGCTGGTGCCCTCCCTTGCCGTTGTTGCGCCGGCTGGGCATTCGCACTTCCACCGAGATTCACAACGAGATCATTGCGCTGCGAATCCTGCGTGGCGACTTTCTCGACCGCGTGAGCTACCCGGAAGACGCGCTGGCGAGCGCCCGCAATTGGGTTTGACGAAAGATTGCTAGCCGGGCGGCGTGGCCGATGCTGCGTCCGCCACCGGCGTGTCCGCGGTCGGTGGCAGGGCCACGGCCGGCAGATCCGTCTTCTGCGCATCCTGTTCGGCCTGCTGAGTCATCACCACGATGCTGATGCGGCGATTCACCTCGCTGCGCGGATTTTCCTTGTCGAACAGCACCGAAGACGCCAACCCCACCACGCGGGCGATGCGCTCGGTTTCGAGTCCCGCCGACTCCATCGAGCGGCGCGCCGCGTTGGCCCGGTCGGTAGATAGATCCCAGTTCGTGTAGCCGGTGATGCCCGCATACGGCGTGGTGTCGGTGTGCCCGGTCACGCTGAGGCGGTTCGGCACCGTGCGCAGGTAGCTGGTGACCTCGCGCAGGATGTCATTCGTGTAGGGCTTCAGGCGCGCACTGCCGAGATCGAACATCGGCCGGTTCTGCGCGTCGAGGATCTGGATGCGCAACCCTTCGGGCGTGATGTCGAGTAGCAGCTGATCCTTGAACGGCTGCAGGGCCTGGCTCTTGGCGATGGCTTCCTTGAGATCGTCCATGAGCGCATCGAGCTGCTTTTTCTCGAGCAGCTTTTTGGCCTCTTCCGCTTCCGCGGCCTTCTCCGCATCGGACTTGAGATCGATGGGCGTCGCCGGCGACGTCATCACGGTCGCGCCGATGGCATCGGTCTGTCTGGCCGAGGACTTGGGCGCGTCGAGTCCGCCGCCCATGTTGATGACCGCCGTGCTCGCACCGCCCGGCCCCATCTGCCCCGGCGCCGGCTTCACGCTCCTGCCCGGCTCCATGCTGGGATTCTTGAAATAGTCGAAGATCGCCGCGCGCTGTTCCTTCGACACCGCGGTGACGAGCCACATCACGAGGAAGAACGCCATCATCGCGGTCACGAAGTCGGCGTACGCGACTTTCCACGCGCCGCCGTGATGTCCGGCGGCAACTTTCTTGACCCGCTTGACGTAGATCGGCCGGGCCTTCGCTTCGGCAGACTTGGCCATGGATCAATGCCCGCCGTTACCCGGGGGCGGCTTGTTCTTGAGGTGCGCTTCGAGGTCCGCGAATGTCGGACGCACTTCGCTGAACAGCAGCTTGCGCGCGAACTCGACTGCAACCGTGGGCGCGTAACCGCGCACGCTGGCCACCAGCGCCATCTTCACCACTTCGAAGGCTTTGCTTTCTTCATTGGCGCGATGCTCCATCGCCGAAGCGATCGGGCCGACGAAGCCGTAGGCGACCAGGATGCCGAGGAACGTACCGACCAGCGCCGCACCGACCTTGTGGCCGATGGTCGCCGTATCCGCGCCTTCGATGGCGCTCATCGTGTTCACGATGCCGAGCACGGCCGCGACGATGCCGAATCCGGGCAGCGCGTCGGCCACCTTCTGCACGGCGTGCGCGGGCTCATGAGCTTCCTTGTGATGCGTCTCCAGCTCGTATTCGAGCAGGCTTTCGAGTTCGTGCGGATCGAGCGAACCACCGGTGATCAGGCGCAGGCAGTCGGTGATGAACACCACCATGTGGCGATCCGCGAGGATGACCGGATACTTCTGGAACAGCGCGCTCTTGTCCGGAGACTCGATGTCGCTTTCGATGGCCAGCAGGCCATCCTTGCGGATCTTCATCAGGATGTCGTAGACGAGCTTGAGCAGCGTGACGTAGTCGTCGCGCTTGTAACGCGCACCCTTGGGCAGCGTCAGCGCCAGGATGAATGCCTGCTTCGACACCTTCGGCGGATTGCTGGTCAGAAATGCGCCGAGCGCGGCGCCCACGATGATCAGGATTTCCGTCGGGTGCCACAGGGAAAGGAGGTTCCCGCCCTCGAGGACGAAACCTCCGAACACGCAACCGAGAACGATGATGGAGCCTAAGACCTGGAGCATGTTGATGTGTCCCGCAAAGAAGCACGGACGGTGTACGCCCGTACCGGATATCGGTCGTCCCTGAGGTTCCTTAAGTTGAGCCAAACCAGTGCGGCAAAACCCTGCCGCTCCCCGTGAAAGCGTCAAGGATTTGGTGCGCGCGTGGCGAGGCCTTACATTTCTGTGACCGGGCTCCGCGCCCGGCAGTCCGGGAGGTTCGATGACCAAGCGTGTGATCCTGGCGATGTCCGTTTGCCTGTTCGGCCTGGCCGCGATGGCCGAAGAGCCCCAGTGGCTCAAGGACGCGCGGGCGCGCGAGGGAAAGCCTGGCAAGGCTGTCGAGCTCAGGAGCAAGGACAAGTGGTTCAGGGCAAAGGTGCCGGCAAAGGTCACCGACCCCATCGAGAAGCTCGAAGGCTCGTACACCGTCTCGCTCGATATCGGCAGCGAGCAGCCCACCTACTGCGAGGTCGTGCCCGACGGATTCGACATGGCGGACATGGCGCGCCGCTCGCTCGAGCTCATGATGGAGCAGATCGAAAAGAGCCAGGGCAAGGTCGAACTGCGCGCGCTCGAATCCACGGACGCCGGTGTCTGGGGCAACGTGCCCTATCTACAGGCCCAGTGGATCTATCGCGTGAATGACGGCAAGGCCCAGCGCATCGGCGGCCTGAAGCAGGTATCGATGGAGAAGGACGGCCAGGGCATCTATTGCCTGCACGTGGATCTCGGTTACACGCGGAGTTTCACGGCCGTCGCCAGGGCCTTCGCGGAAACGTTCACGAGCACCTCGCCCGTTCCGGCGCCTTACTACAAGGAAATCGCGGTAGCCACGCTGAACGGAATGAAGATCGGGATCACCATGTCGACGCTCGAGCGCGACGAGGAAGGAGACACGAAGGCGGAGGAATCGACGTCGATGCTGATCCCGGGAGCCTCGGGTGCACTGCATTCGAAGGATGCCATCCACCAGCAATGGATTCGCCCGGATGCATCGCTGATCAATGCCACGCATTTCATCGCGTCGGATGGCGTGCTCAAGACCAGCCTCGGCCTCACCCTCGAGGATGGCGCGTGGATCGTCAAGGGAGACCTGGATGGCAAGGAGTTTTCCCAAACCCTGAAAGCCGACGTGCCGCCTGGCACCTGGGTGGCGCAGGCACTGGCACTGCGCAAACTACTGGCCACCGACAACCCGGTGGGCGCCGAGCACAGCATGCAGCAATGGGCGGCCGACGATCCCGCGAGGCTCACCAACGCGAAGACCAAGGTGCTCGCCAGGGTGGGTGACAAGCAGTTCAAGGGGATGCTCACCGCCGGCGAGATGACCGCCAACGCCACCATCGACAAGGCCACCGGCATGTTCGCTGTCGTGGAAATTTCCGAGCGCGGGCAAAAGGTGACGATCGAGCGCGTGTACCTCGACGGCAGCTTCTGACGCGCAATCTGCGCTTGACATCAAACTATTCAGGGCTATCCTGCGCGCCTCGATTTTTTTGGCGGATGTGAACGACCCATGCATTTGAACAACAGGACCCAAACACAACCGCGCTGATACGCAGACCTTCCAGGCCTGGCGGATCCGCGCGATCCATCAGGCCGGGTGCAGACAAAAGCCCTCGGCAGGATACCTGTCGGGGGCTTTTTGCTGTCCCTGGGGAAAAGTCATGCGTAGCGATATGTACAAGGTGATCGTCGAGCGCCCGCGCAACTACAAGGGCAAGTATTCCGTGGCCGCGCGCTGGCGAGACGACCTCGACGGCCCGCGCCAGCTTGGTATGCGCGCGGGTTACGGCGGGCCGTATCTCAATGAAAACCTGGCCCCACTGCAGCGCTTCCTGCTCGCGCAGGTCGGGCGGCCATGGAACAAGGTGTACAGCGAGATCTCCGCCGGCATCGACCGGCGCAACACCGTGCAGCAGCACATCTACGCGCACCTCGAAGACATGATCGCCACGCAGGTCGAGTGGCGTGACGGGCGCTGGCTCGACTTGCAGGATCGCTCGCGGCACTTCCGCACCTTCGAATCGCTTCGCCAGCCCCTGTATGTCGATCCGCGCACCGGGCTCATCCGATCTAACAACCAGTACCGCCGCTGGAAGGTGGTACGCGATGCCCAACGCGCCCGGGAAGCGGCGGAGATCGCGGCGCGCCGGCGGGTCATCGACGACACGATGCAGCTCATGCTGCTCGAAGGCCAGTGGTACGAAGTACGCCTCGCTCGCCTGCCGCCGCTGTACGTCGTGGAAAAGGTCATCGATGGAAAGGTGTGGCGTAGCTGGAAGTCAGACGGCGTATACGACGTCGTTCTGCGCTGCACGGTCCGGCGCCATGACCACGAGCACACCGATCGGCAGCATTTTCTCTACGGGGGTCCAAACCCGCACAGCGCGCGCGACGTCTATGCAGTGTCGAAGCGCCAGTTGTCGCGGCGCGAGATGCTTGGCGCCGGACTGTGCCGCCCATGCTGATGCTTGTAGTCTCCGCGGCAGGACCTCAGAGGATCATTGTATGTACCGACTTTGCGCGACCCTCATTGCCGCGGCAGCCGCCATGCTGATCCAGTCACCCGGCGCGCGCGCGGTGGATGATGCGAAGGCATTTTCAAAGATCGACGAGATCTTCGCCGACTACGTGCTCGACAATCACATTCCAGGCGTCGTCTACGGCGTCGTTGCCGACGGCAAGCTGGTTTACGTGCGCGGCATCGGCGTCCAGGATCTCGAGTCCAAACGCCCCGTGACGGCCGATACGCTGTTTCGCATCGCCTCGATGACCAAGGCCTTCACCGCCCTCACCATCCTCGAGCTTCGCGACGAAGGCAAACTGCAGCTCGACGCACCGGCCGAAAACTACGTCGCGGAGATGCGCGGCTGGAAATACCCGACGCAGGACTCGCCGCGCATTCGCGTGCGCGATCTGCTGAACCACACCGCGGGGTTCGTCACCGACGATCCCTGGGGTGATCGCCAGACGCCGATGTCCGAAGCCGACTTTTCGAAGCTGTTGCGCGAAGGCGTGCCATTCACCCGACCGCCGGCCACCACCTGGGAGTATTCGAACCTGGGTTATGCCCTGCTCGGCCGGATCATCACCAACGTGTCGGGCCAACCGTACGCGGACACCATCACGCAGACGTTGTTGAAGCCGCTCGGCATGGACTCATCGGGATTCTTCTTCGATGCCGCTCCGCGCGAGCGTCGAGCGCTCGGTTACCGCTGGGAAGATGACGCGTGGCGCCGCGAGCCGGACCTGGCGCACGGCGCGTTCGGCGCGATGGGCGGCATCCAGACGAGCGCCAGCGATTACGCCAGATGGGTTGCCTATCTACTGTCCGCGTGGCCGCCGCGCGACGAGGCGAACTCCGGCCCGGTGAGTCGCGCGACCGTGCGCGAACTCGCCCAGGGCTCGAGCTTTCCGCGCAGCTTTCCGCAGCGGCTCGGCCGTCCGGGACAAGGCGCCTGCCCGCTCGCCAGCAGTTATGGCATGGGTTTCAACGTATCCATGGGCTGTGACTTTGGAATCACGTTGAACCATGGCGGCGGCTACCCCGGTTTCGGTTCGCACGTGCTGCTCGTTCCCGAGAAGGGTTTCGGCGTGTTCGCCCTGGCTAACAGGACCTATGCGGGCCCTTCGGGTCCCGTGTGGGATGCCGCTGCCGTATTGACCAAGGCGGAGATGTATAAAGATCGAACGCCCGCGGTCAGCGACGATCTCGCGCGTGCGTATCGCACCGTGGGCACTATCTACAAGGCCAGCGCCGTCACGGCCGCCAAAGACGACCTGGCGCCGAATTTCCTCATGGATCGCGACGCGGCCGGATGGAGTCGCGACCTGGAGAGACTGAAGAAGGCGGTCGGCGACTGCGACACCTCTGCCGGTATCAGGGCGACCGGCGCCATGTCCGGTGAATTCAAATGGCGTTGCACGCACGGCAGACTTACCGGCAGCGTGTTGCTCGCACCGACGACGCCGGCACGCATTCAGCAGATCAAGCTGGAGATTCAGCCGCGCTGATCGTCAACGTGGAGCCAGCTCGCGCACCATGCGTGCGCGGATGTCGCGTCGCTGATGCACCGCCTCGTAACTCGTGCGGTACAACGCATGGAGGAATGCGTAGTCCCAGTCCGTGAGTGCGGTTGGCGGCACCTCTGGCGGTGGCTGCGCAAACAATCTCAGGATGCTGTTGATACCACCCAGGTCCGCGGTGAGATCGAGTTGCGCGAGGCTCACCATCGCGATGTAGTCCGTGAGTTGTGCCAGCGTGACCTTGCCCGTGGCGCGCGCGTCCACCAGCACGACCACCGCGGTGATGCCTTCGGCCACGGGCGACACGATGCGGGGGGAACCCGCGCTTTTCGCGCGCGGCGGCGCGGTTGGTCCGGTGATGAGCGGATCCCCCTGGGAGGGATTTTCGGTGGCGTTGTGCCAGGTGCGCACCGCGCCCGGACCCTTCGGCCGCGACACACCGTCGCGCGCCTTCCAGCGAAACATTCCTGGATCGCGCTCCTTCCAGTCCGCCATGACCTGGTCAGCATCCTCAGCGATGATCACGAACATATTCGGAGTGCAGGCCTGGCCCGCCTTGCGCTTCCACTTCCGGGCGGCGTCGTAAACTTCGACGATTCGCTCGCGTACGAAAATTGCCTGCGAATCGCTTACCCCCGCGACCAGCGGACAGACGTAAGTTCGCCAACGGCCAACCAGATACCCGTCCATGCGGGTCACGTTTTCAACGAAAGCCCGAACCTCTTGACGCACTGCTTCGCGCGAGCCGGTCACCACCACCGTGTCGAGGGGATCGTCGGCGGAATGCGCGGGCGCCGTGGTCCATGGCGCGAGGAGCGCAGTGACGATCACGCAGAACCAGTGCCACGGGCGAGCCGGTCTGCGGGTACCAGACTCGCTCGTCAACGCGGCGCCAGCTCGCGCACCATCCGCGCCGCGATGTCGCGCTGCTGGTCCTTCGGCGAGTAGCTCGCGCGATAGATTCCCTTGAGAAAAGCGTAGTCCCAATCGGTGAGCCCCGCGGGCAGGACCTCCGGCCGCGGTTGCGCAAACAGCCTGAGGATGCTGTCGACGCCGCCGAGGTCCGCCGAGAGATCGATCTGCGAAAGGCTTACCACGCTGATGAAATCCGCGACCTGGGCCAGGGTCACTTTCCCCGTCGCACGGGCATCGACAAGTACCACCACCGCGTTGATGTGCTCCCAGCATCCGGCCTCGATGCGCCCAGACATCGGGCAGCTCGGCTTGCCGAGGTTGAGGCGACTCCCGACGGAAACCTGATCGAGGGCGGAAACCTGGTTGAGGGGCGAAACCTGATTGATGGCCTCATTATCTGCGCCCGTCAGGATGGCGTTGTGCCAGGTCCGTACCGGACCCGTTCCACCCGAACGTGACATTCCCAAGCGGCTCTTCCAGCGGAACATTCCAGGGTCGCGCTCTTTCCAGCCCGCGAGTACCTGCTCGGCTTCGTCCGTGACGATGATGAAGAGGTTCGGCTGGCATTCCGCATCAGCTTTCGGCTGCTTCTTGCGGACCGTGTTCTGCACTTCGACGATGCGGCTCTGGACGAACTGCGCCTGCGCATCCGAGAGACCGACGACCATCGGGCAGACAAACCCGCCCCATCGGCCGACGAACTCACCTTCCAGCCGAGTGACCTTTTGAACGAATGTCAGGATCTCGCGGCGCACCGCTTCGCGCGAGCCCTGCACGACGACTGTGTCGAGAGGGTCTTCCGCGGAATGCACTGGCGACACGCTCGACAGCGCCCATAGGGCGCAGATCACAAACCGCCAGTGAGTCAGACGGGCAAGCATGGGCGCAGATTATCGCGCCGCGTGAAACCAGGAAGCAAAATTTGTCGGGACGCTCTCGTGCCGGCAGCCCGAACCTCAGGCGTCCTGCAGCTCTAATAGCATGCCGTAAGAGAGCAGCGCCGCGGCGATCGTCGACAGCTGCTCCTGCTGCTCGAGCGAAAGGTCCGGCAGCATCCAGACGCGACCGGCGCCGTAGGTTTCCACCGCGGCAACGACTCGATTGTCGAGCACGATCTCGTAGCCGAATCGCGTCAGCGGGAAGTTGGAACGCTGCATCGCGTGCGTGTTGACCGAGCGCACGAGCCAGTGGGCGGCGCCGAAGCTGGCGGCGCCCAGATCGATCTGGGTGGCGAAGTCCGCACGCAATGCGAGCGTGCCGGTGCGGGCCCCCGTGAACTCACAGTCGAGCCGCGGATAGCCCGGAATCGTGATGGTGGTTTCGTCTTCCGAGCGCGAGTGAAAAGTGGTTAGGCTCACGAACGTCCCCTGTGCGAGGCAGCCGGCCGATGTCGGCCGACTCCCCGGTGCGTCCGCCACGACCTCGAACTCGAGCGAAGCACGCTCAGCCTTGACCGACAGCTCGGCGTTGGCAGGCACGAAGCGCGGTGTGCCTGCGAATTGCCAGCCATGCACCCGGTACGGGGCGACCATCGAGACGTGCCAGTTCCCGAAGGCGAGCAGGCTCCACTGGTTCCGACCCGTCACCGGCAACGCGGGCGTCGCCGCCAGCTCCGGCGCGAGTTTCATGGCCGCATCGGCAGTGGCGCAGCCGCCGAGCGCCAGCAACACGGGGACGAGAGTCAGGGTTATCGCGCAATGGAAAATCTTGGTAGTTGTTTTTGAGCGCACAGGAATCTCTACAGGGCCGGTGACGTTGGGCAAGCATGACGCACGTTTCCTGTACGGCAACTGAAAATAGCTTCGCTCGATGCGCTGGCGAGCACCCGGGTTCCCAATCGCAAGCGGGTGCGGGGCGATACACTCCGCCAGCGGAGGAATGATGGTCATTCGAACGCTCGTGTTGCTTCTGGCGCTGTGGTGCAGCGCGGCCGGCGCGCAGGTCATCTCAGACGTGACCGAAGATGGACTGGTGCGCGTGCCTTCGAGCATCAAGGCTGGCGTCTACCGACTTCCTGACGCCAGGTTCGCTCAGTACCAGCGCGTGATGCTGGCGCCGGCATCGGTTGCGTTTCGCAAGAACTGGGATCGCAAGAATCTGGATCGCCTGAACACCGGACTCAAGCCCTCTGAACGACAGCGCATCGCGGATGACATGGCGCTCGCGTTTCACGAGGAGTTGGTGGCCGAACTGGTGGAGCGTGGCGGTTTCACGCTGGCCGAAGCGCCGGCGCCGGACGTGTTGCTGATTGCACCCGCGATCACCGAACTCGACATCACCGCTCCAGATGCCGGCAGCACGCCAGGCACGCGCAGTTTTGTGCGTACCGCCGGTTCGATGACGCTCACCGTGGAACTGCGCGACGCGGCCAGCGGTGTCACGGTGGGACGAATCATCGACTACGAGAAGGCGCGCGAGACCCGTGAACTGCAACTGGTGAACAACATCACCGAAGCACGCATCGCTTTCGCCAACGCCGCGCGTTATACGCGTTCGGCGTTGAACATTGCCAGGACCGAGCGCGATGAGACTACTTCGGCGCCGAGATGAGATAGCCATTCGCGCGCAGCAGCTTGCCCAGGGGCGCGATGGCCAGTCGTTGAAGTGCTGATGGGCAAAATTGGTCGGGACGCCGAGATTTGAACTCGGGACCCCTTGCACCCCATGCAAGTGCGCTACCAGGCTGCGCCACGTCCCGCCCGAGA
>Ga0190271_10001890_pt1 | contig 12310 bp, 11 predicted proteins | sample Popmic356T_FD_133747 | JGI IMG/M metagenome (GOLD analysis project Ga0190271, IMG submission 133747) | Populus adjacent soil microbial communities from riparian zone of Weber River, Utah, USA - 356 T | ecosystem: Environmental > Terrestrial > Soil > Riparian zone | place: USA: Utah | collected...
CTTCGAGGCGCGGGGGCTACGAGAGGAACTCGCGTACTTCTCGTCCTTCTACTTGTACTCCTTCGGACGAGGGCTTCCAGCAGTGCTGCGTTCGCGTGCATGGCCGCGGGTCACTCGCTTCGACGACCGCTGGAGCTGGATCGTGACCGCAGTCGTTCCGAGGTTCCGGCGACTCGACGCCGACGCGCACTCGGTTGACGTGACCCTGCGTCGAATCTTCAATGAAGCGCGTCACAGGACGTCACTCCCTTGTGTTGGTCCTCCTTCGGCTGAGTGGGCCAGGGGCGAGAGAATCGAATGAATACGAGAGGAAGAGTCTCTGCTCCGCGGGTAGGACTCGAACCTACAACCAATGGATTAACAGTCCACTGCTCTACCAATTGAGCTACCGCGGAATGGTGCCGACTGGCACGGTCAGGGTACCAGTGGGGATACTTCTACTCAGAGCCAGTCTGGGTATCGATGGTGCGGAGGCCCTTGGCCACGGTCGTGAGCCCGGTGGCAGCAACGTACCGGCCGGCGTCGATCGCACCGAGGGTCTGATTCGCCAGTTGGGCCACCGCCGGGTGTTTCCTCGCCTCGCCGGCCCAATGCTTGATCTGCTCGTATCGCTGCTTCCCGGCACGAGTGCCCAGGACATATCCAACGGCGGCGCCAACGACGAGCCCGGCTCTGAATCTCATGACCCGATTCTGCCATGGCGAATGCTTCCCGCGCCCGGGCCGATCAGGAGTTCTCCAGGAACCCTTCCAGCTTCTGTGACTTGTCGGGGTGACGGAGCTTGGCCAATGCCTTGGTCTCCAGCTGCCGGATCCGCTCCCGTGTGACCTTGAAATGAGATCCGACTTCCTCGAGGGTGCGCATCCGCCCATCGGCCAGACCGAATCGCATGATCAAGACCTCACGTTCCCTCTCGTTCAGACCCTCGAGGGCCATGGCCAGCTGATCCTGCAACGACGAGAAGGTGGCGACGTCCGGCGGACGATCCGATTCGAGATCCTCGACGAGGTCACCGAGCGTCCCATCGTCGTCCTCGCCAACGGGCGTCTCCAGGGAGACCGTGTCCTGAGCGATTCGCTGGAGCTCCGCGACCCGGCTGGGTTCGATGTCGAGCTCGAAGGCCAACTCGTCGAGACTGGGGGCCCTGCCCATCGTCTGGGTCATCTCCCGCTGAGCCCGGGTCAGCTTGTTCACCGAGTCGAGGACGTGGATCGGCATGCGAATGGTCCGGCCCTGATCGGCGATAGCCCGGGAGATCGCTTGGCGGATCCACCAGGTGGCATAGGTGGAGAACTTGAAGCCCCTCCGGTAGTCGAACCGCTCCACGGCCCGCATCAACCCGACGTTGCCCTCCTGAATCAGGTCGAGCAGGGCCATCCCCCTCCCGACATAGCGACGGGCCAAAGCCACGACCAGGCGAAGATTGGACTGAACCAACTGTTTCTGGGCTGCGTCGCCGATATCGATCTCATGGCCGAGGACTGCCCGGTCTTCGTCAATGAGCCCTTCCTCGTCCAGCCGGGACTGCGCCCGATGCCCGGCCTCCATGTGCATCGCCAACTCCACCTCTTGCTGGCTGGTGAGAAGCGGGTACCGACCGATCTCATTGAGATAGAGGCGAACCGGATCGGAGACCGAGATCTGGCCGACCTCGACGAACTCCTCGGTGACGCCTGGACCTTCCTCGGTCAGTTTGATTCCCTGGGAGCGGAGGGCGTCGGCGACCTCCTCGAAAGCCTCTCCGGACGCCTCGGCATCCTCCAGCTCTTGCTGGACTTCTGCCATCGTGAGAAAGCCCCGATGCTTGCCCCGCTTGACCAGGGCGGCGACGACCTTGCTGAGTTCTTCGTTCACATCCGATTGGAGGATCGCTTCTCCTGCTGTAAAGCTATCAAGCGGCGGAGCTTGTCGGAATGAGCATCGCTTCCGGGCTCCATTTCGGCCAGTGTCCGCTGGAGATCTTCGATCTCGACGTCAAGCCTCCGCTCTTTCACCCGGATCAGGATCTCAGAACCTGAAGGGAGTGGGCGGTCGTCCATTGCCAGGGAGCGCAGCAACGATCGTGTGTCCCCTTCACCGGCCTCCGAGATGTCGACCGGCAGGCCGGGGGTGGTCGCCGACAGGTCCAGGGCTGAGAACGCCAGTCTGAGCCGCTGATCGGTGAAGTCCTCGGCGACCACGCCCTCCACAGATGAAGGGTCGGTGAGCAGCACTCGCATGAGCTCGGACTCGATGCGGTCGAGGGGGCGCTCGTTGTCTGGTTCGGCCCGGCCGCGCCTTCCCCGGTCGCCCTCGATCGCAGCTTCCGTCGTCTCCAGGTCCACGCCGACCAGCCGAGCGACAAACCGGGCGTACTCCCGACGAGCTATGCCGTCGTTGACCCGACGCACCTGCGCGGCAGCGGCATGAAGGGCACGCGCCCGTCCCTCTGGCCCGGACAGATCGTGCCGACTCACCTCGTACTCGATCCTTTGCTCCAGGAGCGGTCTTGCTTCCTTGACCGCCGAGACCAACTCCTCGCTTCGGGCCTGCTGCACCAGATCGGCCGGGTCGAGCCCGTCGGGCATCACCGCCACCCGCAGATCGAGATCGAGGCGGAATGGCGACTCCAGCTCATCTCCTCGTAGCGCTGCCTTCGACCCAGCCTCGTCGGAGTCGAAGGCAAGTACCACCTTCTCGCTGAATCGTCGCAAGAGATCGAAATGCCCGTCCCCGAGGGCGGTACCACAGGTCGCTACGGCAGTCTTGATCCCGGCCTGGTGCATGGCGATCACGTCGGTGTAGCCCTCGACGATCACCGCCGGATGGTCGTCGGAGATCTCCCGGCGAGCCCGATCCAGCCCGAAAAGGACTTGGGCCTTGTGATAGACCACCGAGTCGGCCGAGTTGACGTACTTGGCGTCCGGGTTGTTCGTCATATTGCGGTCGATCTCATCGACCTTGCGGCCACCGAACCCGACCGCATCACCGCGAAGGTCGTGGATCGGGAACATGAGCCGGCCCCTGAACACGTCGAAGAGCCCGTGGCGACCCCGTCGGGACAGTCCGGCGTCGACCAAGACCCGGTCGTCCAGTCCGCCCGCCTTGAGCTCTTTGGTGAGCGTGTCCCAGTCGGTGGCGGCGAACCCCAGCTTCCACTCATCGATGATCCCGACGTCGTATCCGCGCTGGCGAAGGTAGGCCCGGGCCGGCCCTGCCTCTGGCGCCTTCTTGAGTCGGTCGTGGTAGACGTCGATCGCCCGTTTCAAAGCCTCGACTGCCTCCCCCCGGCGCCCTCTCTGACGGGCGTCGGCCGGGTCGCGGACCAGCGTGACCCCTGCCCGCCGGGCGAGCAGTTCCAGGGCATCGGCGAAGTCGACTCCCTGGGTCTCCTGCACGAAGCTGAACACGTCACCGCCCTTGCCGCACCCGAAGCAGTGATAGAGACCGCGACCCCGATCCACTGACATCGAAGGCGTCTTCTCCTCGTGGAAGGGGCAGACCGCCATGAAGCTGCGGCCCGTGCGCTTGACCTTGGTGACCTCGGAGATCAGGTCGACGAGGTCCGTGGACTCCCGAACCCGATCGATGTCACCTCGCTCTGCCATGGTCGGCCGATCATAAGTACGACAGGCCGGTGCTTCACGATGTGGCCACGAATTCGAGGCGTATCAGGACCTCATCGCTGACGTCGGCGACACCAGGGGCATTGGGGATCCCGATGCCATAGTCGGAACGGAGCACGGTGGCTTCAGCGCTCCCGTCAATCGTGTCCTCGTCGATGGGGGTAGCGGTGACGTCGAAGGTGACCGTATTCACGGTGTCCCGTATGGTCAGGTCACCGTCGACGGTGAACTCGAACAGCTCACCCTCGGTCAACGACCCCTGGAGGCCTTCCACGGAGGTCGCGTCGAAGGTGATGAACTCGAACTCGTCACTCGCCGAGTCCAGAATCACCGGTCCCCGGATCGCCCGATCACGGTTCCCCGACCCGGTGTCGAACGTGCGGGCGTTGACGACTATCTGGGAAAACTCGACGCTGGACAGGTCGTCCGGGTCCATCTCGAATTGGCCGGCAAGCTCAGAGGTTGTACCGACGACGCGCTGCGGCTCCCCTCGGAGCACCTCGTCGATCTCGAACGCAGCGCTGGATCGAGTCGCGTCAATGACGAAAGCAACCATTCCATCTTCTGCCGCAGCCAGCGTGGGCGTGGTCAATTCGGTCGACGGCTCCCCTGTCCCGCCGGCAAAATAGAGATAGGCCACTACGACGACCGCGAGCACAACGACGCCACCGAGCACCCAGCGAACGATCGGGCGTTTCATGCTCGGTTCAGCCCAGACGCTCGGAGAGATAGTCCACCAGAAGGTCCATCGAGACCCGGTCCTGTTTCATCGAATCCCGGTCCCGGACTGTCACTGCCCGGTCCTCGAGCGTCTCGAAGTCCACGGTGACGGCATACGGCGTCCCGATCTCGTCCTGACGCCGGTAGCGCCGCCCAATCGACTGGGTTACGTCCATCTCGACCATCCACCGCTGCCGAAGCTCTGCGGCGACCCGCTCGGCCGGCTCGATCAGATCGTCCTTCTTGGAGAGGGGAAGGATGGCGACCTTGTAAGGAGCGAGGCGAGGATGAAGGCGGAGGACGGTTCTGGTCTCGCCGTTGACAGTTTCCTCGTGATACGCGTCGATGAGGAAGGCAAAGGTGGTCCTGGTGGCGCCCGCCGCCGGCTCGATCGCATAGGGGAAGAAGCGCTCGTTCGTGTCAGGGTCGAAGTAGCGGAGATCCTCCCCCGAGTGCTCGGAGTGCTGTTTCAGGTCGAAATCGGTGCGATTCGCGATCCCCTCTAGCTCGTCCCAATCCCAGGGAAACCGATACTCGACGTCGACCGTCCTGGCTGAATAGTGACTGAGCTCGTCGTCGTCGTGCGGCCGGATCCGGAGATTCGACTCGGTTATTCCAAGACCGAGATACCAGTTGAAGCGCCGCTCCTGCCAATAGGCAAACCACTCGTCGGCTTCCTCGGGCCGGACGAAGTACTCCATCTCCATCTGCTCGAACTCACGCGTGCGAAAGACAAATTGCCCGGGGGTGATCTCGTTACGGAACGACTTGCCCACCTGGGCGATCCCGAATGGGAGCTTGAGACGATTGGTGCGGCGGATGTTCTCGAAGTTGGTGAAAATGCCCTGTGCCGTCTCCGGTCGGAGATAGATCAGGTTCTCCTCTGAATCGACCGGTCCCATGTGAGTGCGGAACATGAGATGAAACGGCTTCGGCTCGGTGAACGTCCCCGATTTCCCACAAGTGGGACAGGTGTCCGGGTCCTCCAGCTTGTCGAGACGGTGCCGTGCGTTGCAGTTGCGGCACTCGACCAACGGGTCGGTGAAGACCTCCTCGTGGCCCGACGCCTGCCACACCTTGCGGGCCTGGAGGATGGCAGAATCGATCCCAACCACGTCGTCTCGCAGCTGGACCATTTCTCGCCACCACTCGTCCTTGACGTTGCGCAGCAACTCGACGCCGAGCGGCCCGTAGTCATAAGCGGAGCGAATCCCGCCATAGATCTCTGAGGCCTGGAAGACAAAGCCTCGCTTCTTGGCGAGATTGGAGATGGTCTCGAGGGTTGGTTGCGTCATACCGAGGAGGGAACGGTGGCCCGATCCGGGCGCTTAGTCAATCTGAGACAGGTCCTCGGCGGCGCCGAAACGACGCTCCCTGCCCTGGTAATCGATTACGGCGTCGAGCAAGGCCTGTCGGTCGAAGTCGGGCCAAAGGATGCCCGGGAAGTAGAACTCGGCATACGCCGATTGCCAGAGCAGGAAGTTGGACAGCCGATGCTCGCCGGAGGATCGAATGATCAGGTCGACGTCGGGCATGTCGGGGACGTACAGCGAGCCGGCCAACGTCGACTCATCGATGTCGTCGACAGCCAGCGCCCCGGTCAACACGCTGGAGGCGAGAGCTCTCGTGGCATCGACGATCTCGCGACGGCTCCCGTAGTTGAAAGCAAAAACAAGATGGAGACTGGTATTGCCGGCCGTCATGTCAGCCGCCTCGGCCATGTGCTTACGATTTCGATCCGGGATTCTGGGGTCGTCCATGTCTCCGGCGAAGAGCATCCTCACTCCTTGGGCATGGAGATCATCGCGGCGGCGGGTTAGGAGATCCTCGTTGAACCACATGAGGAACTCGACCTCCTCGTCCGAGCGCGACCAGTTCTCGGTGGAGAAGGTGTAGGCGGTAAGCCATTCGATGCCGATCTCCAACGCACCTTCGACCGTGTCGAACAATGCCGCCTCACCTGCGGCATGTCCAGCGGTTCGCGGGAGGCCACGGGCGTTGGCCCACCGCCCGTTGCCGTCGAGGATGAGCCCGACGTGTCTTGGAATGCGCTCAGGGTCGATCCCGGTCAGATCCAGGCTCACTCCACCACCGCCAGGGAGATGAGCTTGCGATCGAGGTGGTACTCGACGAAGCGGCGAGCGATGCCCATTGCCTCCCCGGCCAGGCTCACATCTGTCTCCGGCAATCGCCCGAACTCTGCCTCGGCCAGGGCGGCGAGGTAGACGGTCACTCCATCGCGGAGACGCACCGCTCCCTCGGTCCGGCACGAGTCACAGATGGCGCCGCCGCCGCCGAATGAGAAGCCGTGCAGGTCGTCGACCCGGCCACATGACGCGCAGACGAGAAGCGAAGGCGCCACCCCCACCACATCGGCCAGCTTCAGTAGATAGCTAGTGATCAGGTCGGCGCCGATCTGACCGGCCTCGAGCGCTCTGAGCCCCCGGTGGAGCAGGAGAAAGAGCCGCATCGAGGACTCCTGCTCCTGAGCGACGGCATCGGCTGCCTCGACCATCGTGCCTGCCGCCACTACCGCATCGAGACTCGCTCGGAGCCGGGGAAAGGGCTCGATCACGGCCACCTGGGTGATGGTGTCGAGGTTTCGACCCTCGTATAGGACCAAATCGACGTGAGTGAAAGGCTCGAGACGCCCCCCGAACCGGCTCTTGGTCCTCCGGATGCCCTTGGCCACCGTGCGGATCTTGCCGCTGTTGGGGCTCAGCAGCACCACGACCCGATCCGCCTCCGCGAACGGGTAGCTGCGCAGGACGATTCCTTGATCGTGACGGATGGCCATGAGCCAGCTCAGGCTAGAAGCCTGATCTGGCGTACTTGGTACTTAGTACTTGGTACCAAGTACGGGTCATGGGGCCAGCGATAAGCTGGCCCCATGACCCTTGTCTCGGACACCGAGATCGAGGCCTTCGTCGAGTCTCACCCCGGCTGGGGCAAGGTCGACGACGGCATCGCCCGTACCTACGAGTTGGCCGACTTCAACGAATCGATGGGTCTGGTGACACGGGTCGCCCTCGCGGCCGAGAAGGCCGACCATCATCCCGATATCGACATCCGCTGGAACAAGGTCACTCTGACGCTCTCCACCCACTCCGAAGGTGGAGTCACCGCCAAAGACCTGAACCTGGCCGACCTCTGCGACGATCTTCTCTAAGCGGGACGCTCCGCGCCAGAATCAATCGAAGCCGAGACGGTCGAGCAGCTGGGGCTTTCGTTGCCAGTCGGGCTCGACCTTCACACGAAGGCTGAGATTCACCCGATTCCCTAACAATGACTCCAGGTCGTGTCGTGCCTCGGTCCCAGCGTCCTTGAGCAGCGAGCCACCCTTTCCGATCACGATCCCCTTCTGGCTCTTGCGTTCGACAATGACATCGGCCGCGATGTCGATGAGCCCGTCCTCGCGTTGCTCGAGGTCCTCCACCACCACAACCAGGGAGTGCGGTAGCTCTTCACGGAGCCGGTCGAGGAACTTCTCACGGACGATCTCGCCAATCACAAGGCCCTCGGGCTGATCGGTCGTCACACCGGGCGGGTAATACATCGGCCCCTCCGGCAGCCGGGACACGACCTCCGCCACCAGCTCGGAGACACCAGACCCCTCGAGGGCCGACACCGGCAGATACGAGGCGAAGTCCCACTCCCCCGCCTTGGCCAGCTGATCGACGACCTGACCGCGGCGGCCAATATCGAGTTTGCTCACGACCACGATCACGTCGGCCTCAGCTTCACTGAGACGCTCGGCGATGAGCCGGTCGCCGGGTCCTATCGGTTGGGTCGCATCCACGAGGAACACGACGACGTCGGCCTCAGCCAGGGTGCCGTAGACCAGCGAGTTCAACCTCGTCCCCAGCTCGTTGCGTGGCTTGTGGAGCCCGGGTGTGTCGACCAGGACGATCTGATATTCAGGCTCCTCACCGGGGCCGTTCACGATGCCGCGGATCGCGTTGCGGGTGGTCTGGGGTCGTGAGGAAGTGATGGCCACCTTCGACCCGACCATCGCATTCACCAGCGTCGACTTCCCGACATTGGGGCGCCCTACAACGGGCACGAACCCTGACCTCATTCGGCGTCCACAGCCTCCGATATCGATACGGAGACGTCTGCCACCCGCCTGCCCTGCATCCGGGTGACGGTGAGGGTGAGCGGGCCGTATGAAAATTGTTCGCCTTCGTCCGGGACACGCTCGGCGAGACCCATCACCAGGCCCGCCACGGTGTCCCAGTCCTCATCGGGCAGATCGACACCGGCGAGATTCGCTAGATCGTCGACAGGAAGCCTGCCATCGATGTCCCAGCCACCGTCACGCCGGGCGGAGATGAACGTCTCCTCTTCGTCGGTTTCGTCGGCAATCTCCCCCACCAGCTCCTCGAGCAGGTCTTCGATTGTGACGAGGCCGGCCACCTCCCCGTACTCGTCGATCACGATCATCTGATGCTGATGGTTGGCCTGCATTTCGCCCAACAGCGCGGAAGCGAGCTTGGTCTCCGGGACGAACTCGACAGGTCTCATCACCTCTGCAACGGAGGCGGGCCGGCGGCCCTCGCTCAGGAGTGGCAACAAGTCCTTGACCATCACCATGCCCACGATGTCGCCATTGCTCGTCACCGGGATCCTGGAAAAGCCCTCATCGGTGGTGACCGAGATGAGATCGTCCACGGACGCCGTCACAGGCACGGTCACCATGTCCGGACGCGGGGTCATGACCTCACGCACCACCGTGTCGCCGAACTCGAGCACGGAATCGATCATCTCCCGTTCCTGCTCGGTGACGGTCTCAGGCTCTGGCTCGATCTCGCCCTCGTCCTCACCGTTCGACTCGGTGATCAGATCAGAGGCCCAGCCACCGAGCCCGACGGCCACGCCGAGCAGCCTTGCCGACCTGTATGCGATCGAGCGCGGTTGGCGTCGGCCCAGCTGCCGCGGGGCTAGGTCGCCGGCCAGGAACACGACGACAAAGACAATTGCGGCATAGCCAATGGCAGTGCCGAGCGACTGCCCGGCAGCGACCAGCGCAGTGCCGGCCACTGCGGCCACGACCAGCAGGCCCGAGCCGACCATGGCCACGGCCGGTGTCGTCGCCTCCCGCTCCTCGAGCAAATCGGCGACGGTGCCGGCACCACGAACACCATCGGCTTCGTCCCGTAGGGCATCCGCGCGGGGGACACGACTGATGGCCGCGCCGGCGGCGCGCAACCATGCCGCGAGGGCCAAGGCGGCCACGGCGACGATCAGAATCGCCGCGTTCACCTTCGCTCCACGCCGACCATGGACAACAACTCGCCCTCTCGACGTTCCATCAACTCGGCATCGCCATCTTCGATGTGGTCGTACCCCAGCAGATGGAGGATGCCGTGGGCGACCATCAGCGCCATCTCGTCGTCGAAACCGACGTCCGTCTCGGCCGCCTGCCGGCTCACATATGCCGGTGCGACGATGACGTCGCCGATGACGAGTGGAGGGCCGCCGGGGTCGCGATCAGGCACGAAGCCCGGCGTCAATTCCTCGACCGGGAAAGCGAGCACGTCGGTAGGGCCGGTGCGATCTAGGAAGCGCTCGTTATAGGACGCCATCTCGTCGTCGCTGACGAGGAGCACGGTCACCTCGGTCTCATCCGGGTATCCCTCTTCGGTCAGGACCAACTCGGCGAGATGACGCAACTGGAGCAGATCGACCGGCTCACCTTGTTCGTCGGCCAGGAAGACGCTCACTGGCCGGCGCCAGGTTTTCGACTGGGAGGGTCGTCCATCAAGTTCCGGGGAAGTTGGGATACGCGATTCGCTGATGGTAATGACCGACCAACGAGTCGAGGAAGGCAGAGCGGATCAGAGTCATCTCGGCCAGGGTGAGCGGCGACTCGGAGAGCTGGCCGTCGTTCAGCTTCTCGTCGATTACGCGGTCCACCACCTTCTCGATTGCTTCTGGCGTCGGCTCCTCGGTCTGGAAGTTGGCCCTGCAGGCCGCCTCCAGAGAGTCGGACAACATCACGATCGCTGTCTCGGCGGTCCTCGGTTTGTGCCCGATGTGACGGAAATCGTTGGGATCGACGTGATCGCCGTTCTGGGACCTGGCCTTTTCGTAGAAGTAACGCATGATCCCGTCACCGTGATGACTGACGATCCCGGTGGCGACGTCGGACGGGATCTTGAACTGTCGCGCCAACACGATTCCGTCGCTCACATGTCTACGGATCACTTCGGCGGACTCGAGAGGAGTCAGGAAATCGTGAGGGTTCTGAATCCCGAATTGGTTCTCGATGAACATCGAGGGGTTCTCGGTCTTCCCCAGGTCGTGGTAGTAGGCCATGGCCCGAGCCAAAAGCGGGTTGGCGCCGATCGCCCGGGCTGCGGCATGGGCGAGCGTCCCCACCATCAGCGAGTGATTGAAAGTCCCGAACGCCTTTTCCTGAAGCAGCTGGAGGGCCTCGTGGTTGCGATCGGTGAGGTCGAGGAGGCTGAGGCTGGTGGTGATGTCGAAGGCCGACTCGAAGAACTGGAGGGCGGCCAGGCCAATCAGTGAGGCAATGACAGACACCCCGAATGCCCAGGCCATCGAGATCCCAACCACTTCCCAAACGACGTCGTTGGGCCCGACGTGGAAGAAGGACGACGTGGCTCCGGCGGCGATGGCAGCCGCCAGTGACGAGAACACCACGGCTGTCCGGAATCCGCCGCGACTGGTCACCGAGCTCACAAACGGGATGGGGGCGAGAGTGGCAAGGGTGGCATAGACAGCCACACCGGTGTCCTGAGTGCCTACCGCGGCGATGACGCCGACCGCCAACGCCATGAGAACGGCGATACGCGAGTCGAAGAGCACCGCCGTCATGAATCCGAATGCCACCGCCGGCAGCACGTACCAACTCGATTCAGGCTGGAAGATGACGGTGGCCCGGACCGCACCTGCCGCAAGAACGATGAGGATGCCGAACAGGGCAACCATCCGTGGCCTGGCCCAGAACTCGGTTCGGAACCTAGACAGATAGAGCCCGAGCAGTCCGACCATCACGCCGAGCACGGCGAGCAGCCCGACGTCCGCCTCCGCCTGCGACGCCGAGGAAGTGGTGACGTCGATGGCGTCGATGTGAAGCTGGGTCAGCGGCACTCCCTCCGCGACGATGAGTGTGTCGGCGCTGAACTCGACTTCGACGGGCTCAACCGCGGCGGCGGCCTCGTCCTGGGCCTCTGTGGTGGCGGCCTCGTCGACTAGATAGTTGGCCTGTATGTAGCTGGCCACTACCTCGCCCGCGGCGTCACTTGCGGCCTGGTCCTGACCGGGTGGGTTGGCGTCGAGGTAGAAGACCGCAGGTGGGCTGGAACGAAGACGTTGTTGTGCAGTCGGAAGCTGGTCCGGCTTGATCAGGAGCCCGAACTCCTGGAACAGGCGGTTGACCGCGGCCTGCCGGATGACGGGGAGGTGGGGATCCTCGCCCACCGCAGCGCGGATCACATCGTCGCTGGCGGTGGCGGCGAGGGTGGTGATGGCGTCACTGGCGACGATGTGACGAGCTGTCACCTGAGCGATGACCTCGTCGATATCCCGCAGGTTGACCCGCAGCGGGATCGCCGTCGCCTCGCAGGCGACCCCGGGTTGGCAGTCGACGTCCTGCACGTAGTTTCCCGAGCCGAAAACGTACCCCCGCGGGATCTCCGGGTCCTCTGGGTCGATGCTGACACGGGCGACACCAGGCAAGACCTGCGCCGACCAAAACCCGTTCTCGTCGGTCATGACCTGCTGAACCTCTCCCCCGGCATCGACATTCACAGTCATGCGCGCTGCGCCACTATCAGGGCGAGATACCTCTGCCTCGAGGTCGAATGTGCCGTCGGCGCCTACGTCGATGAAGACCATTCCGGAGATCATGACCGGCTCGGCCGCCTCGGTGGTTGCGGTTGCGTCGGAAGCGACGGTGGTTGTCGTCGGCTCACCCGCTGCCTCGGGAGCAGGGTTCTCCACCGGATCGCCGACAACAA
>Ga0190271_10001891_pt1 | contig 12308 bp, 11 predicted proteins | sample Popmic356T_FD_133747 | JGI IMG/M metagenome (GOLD analysis project Ga0190271, IMG submission 133747) | Populus adjacent soil microbial communities from riparian zone of Weber River, Utah, USA - 356 T | ecosystem: Environmental > Terrestrial > Soil > Riparian zone | place: USA: Utah | collected...
CCGCCGGCGAGGCTGGTGCCGCCGATCACCACGGCGCCGATCGCGTCGAGCTCGTAGAGGTTGCCGCTGACCGGCGAGGCGCTGCCGAGGCGGGCGCAGAGCAGGACGGTCGCGATCCCGGCCATCAGGCCGGAGAGGACGTAGACGCTGAAGATCACTTTCCGCACAGGCACGCCGGCGATCCGCGCCGCCTCGCGGTTGCCGCCGACGGCGACGACGTAGCGGCCGAAGCGGGTGCGGTTGAGCAGGATCCAGCCGCCGACGACGATCCCGAGGAAGATCCAGACCGAGACCGGGATCCCGAACACTTTGCCGGTGCCGAACCAGAGCAGCGAGAAGGGCGCGGGGTCGCCGAAGGAGCCGCCGTTGAGGTCGAGCAGGCCGACCGGGAGCTTGTCGTTCAGGAGCAGGGAGAGGCCGCGGGCGATCGAGAACATCGCCAGGGTGGCGATGAAGGGGACGACGCGGCCGTAGGTGATCGCGGTCGCGTTGATCGTGCCGAGCAGGACCGCGAAGCCGATCGCGCCGACGACGAAGACCAGGGTGGTGCCGCTGGGGTCGACGAGGATGCCGCCGAAGACGCCGGCCGCGGCGACCATCGAGCCGACCGAGAGGTCGATGCCGGAGGTGGCGATGACGAAGGTCATGCCGACCGCCAGCACGCCGATGATGCTCGCCTGGGTCAGCATGTTGCGGACGTTGTCCCAGGTCGGGAAGGTCTCGGGCCGGAGGATCGACCCGGCGACGAAGAGGGCGATGACGACGAGCCCGAGCGCGTACTCCTGGAACTCGAGCGCGCCGAGCCGGTTCTTCAGCGCGCCTGCGCGACTCATGCGACCTCCTCGATCAGGTCTGGACCGGCGGTGGGGACGACCGCGTGGCCGAGCAGCTCCTGCTCGCTGGTCTCGGCGCCGTCGACCTCGGCGACCAGCTCGCCCTCGCGCATGACCAGCACCCGGGTGCAGATCCCGGCCAGCTCGCCAAGCTCGGAGGAGACGGCGAGGATGCCGATGCCGGAGTTGGCGAGCGCGACCACGATCCGGTAGATCTCGGCCTTGGTCGCGACGTCGACGCCCCGGGTCGGCTCGTCCAGCAGCAGCACGCGGCATTGGCGCAGAAGCCAGCGGGAGAGCACGACCTTCTGCTGATTGCCGCCGGAGAGCAGCCGGGCGGGCCGATCCGGGTCATCGGGCACGGTGTGGAGGGAGCGCAGCTGCTCGGAGGCGGCGTCGCGCTCCTGCCTGACGTTGAGCAGGCCGTGGCTGAAGCGGCCGAGGTCGGCGATGGTGACGTTCTTGGTCAGGTCCCAGTCGAGCAGCAGGCCCTGCGACTTGCGGTCCTCCGGGGCCAGGCCGAGCCCGGCGGCGATCGCCCGCTCCGGCCGGTTCGGGGCCAGGCGGCGGCCGCCGACCCGGACCTCGCCGGCTTCGCGGCGGTCGATCCCGCAGATCAACCGCAGCAGCTCGCTGCGTCCGGAGCCGACCAGGCCGCCGATCCCGAGGATCTCCCCGGCCCGCACGTCGAGGCTGGCGCCGCGCACCATCGGCAGCCGTTTCAGGTCGCGCACCTCGAGCAGGACCTCGCCGCCGCCACGCGGGCGTTCGGGGTAGAGCTGCTCGACCTTCCTCCCCACCATCAGCCGCACCAGCTCCTCGGTCGGGGTCGAGGCGGCGATCCCGTTGGCGGCGGTGGCGCCGTCGGCGAGCACCGTCACCCGGTCGCCGATCCGTTTGATCTCGTCGAGGCGGTGGGAGATGTAGACGACGCCGACGCCCTCGGCGGTGAGGCGGCGGACGACCTCGAAGAGGGTCTCGATCTCGCCGCTGTCGAGGATCGCCGAGGGCTCGTCCATGATCAGGACCTGGGCGTCGTAGGAGAGGGCGCGGGCGATCGAGACGATCTGCTGGGCGGCGGGGCGCAGCGCCCGCACCGGCGTGCCGGGGTCGATCTGCTCGTGCCCGAGCCGCGCCAGCAGGGCTGCCGCCGACTCGCGCATCCGGGTCAGGTCGAGCAGCAGGCCGCGCCGGGGCTCGTGCCCGAGGAAGACGTTCTGGGCGACGTTGAGGTCGGTGACCAGGTCGAGCTCCTGGTAGATCGTGGCGACGCCGCGTTCCAGCGAGGTCGCCGGGTCCCGCGGCGGCAGCGCCTCGCCGTGGATCAGGATCTCGCCGCCGCTCGGCTCGACGACGCCGGCGACGCACTTGATCAGGGTCGACTTGCCGGCCCCGTTCGGCCCCAGCAGGCAGTGCACCTCGCCGCGGCGGACGTCGAAGTCGACCCCGCGCAGCGCCTTCACCCCCGGGTACTCCTTGACCAGTCCGCGGACCTCGAGCACCTTCGTCCCGACCTCGGTCGCGGCGCTCATGCGACCACCAGCGGGCGCAGGTTGCGGTGGGCGATCTCGAGGCCGCGCTCGACCAGCTGCGGCGAGCCGCCCCAGATCGGGTCCTCGTGCTCGACCGAGAGGACGCCGTCGAAGCCGCCCTCGTAGAGCACGTCGAGGTAGCGGCGGAAGTCGACTTCGCCGAGGCCGGGCAGGCGGTAGCGCCACCAGCCCATGTCCCAGGGGTCCTGCTCGCGGGTCGCGATGCGGCCGAAGAAGCCGAACTGGTCGCGCCGCTCGGGGAAGACTTCGGCGTCCTTGGCATGGGCGTGGACGACCCGGTCGACGTGGGGCCGCAGCGCCGCGATCGGGTCGATGCCGAGCCAGAGCAGGTGCGAGGGGTCGAAGTTGAGGTAGAGGCCGAGCGCGAACATCCACTCCCAGAGCTCGGGCGAGTAGGCGAGGTTGCCGGGCCCGCCGTCGGGGTGCCAGCCCTCCATCACGCAGTTCTCGATCATCAGCTTCACCCCCTGACGGCCGGCGTAGTCGACCAGCGGCGGCAGCACCCGCTCGGCCGTGCGCAGGTTTTCGCTGACCGTGGCGCCGGGGTCGCGGCCGACGAAGGTGCCGACCGGGACGCCGCCGAGCTCGGCGGCGACGTCGATGCAGGCCCGCAGGTGGGTGTGGATCGCGGCGCGCTCGTCGGGATCGGGGTGGAGGTTGTTGTCGTAGTAGGCGAGGGCCGAGAGCTCGAGCCCGTTCTGCTCGAGGGCGCGGCGGACGCGGTCGGCCTCGGCGGCGTCGAAGCGGTCGGCGGCGACGTGGGCCGCGGTGAAGGGACGGTCGCCGATCGTCGGCCAGGCGGCCAGCTCCAGCGCCTCGTAGCCGTTCGCGCCGGCCCAGGCGGCGACCTGCTCGAGCGAGCGCTCCGGCATACAGGCGCTGAGCAGGCCCAGCTTCACGCCGCCACCTCCACCCAGGAGCTCTGGCGCGCCGACTCCAGCACCGCCTCGGTGACCCGGACCGCGCGCAGCCCGTCCTCGAGGCGCGGCAGGCCATCCGGCTCGGCTCCCAGGATCGCCGCGTAGGTATCGGCCGCGAAGGCGTCGAAGCAGTCGTGGTAGCCCTGTGGGTGGCCGCCGGGCAGGGTCACGTAGGCGGCGGCCGCGGGGGAAAGGGTCTCGAAGTCGCTCGGCACCGCTTCGCTGCCCTGCCGCCGCAGGACCGCCAGCGAGCCTGGGTGTTCCTGGTCGAAGGCGAAGGTCTCCGCCTCGGCCGAGATCTCGAACCAGAGGCGGTTCTTGCGCCCGGCCGAGACCTGGGAGACGACGACCGAGCCGGTGGCGCCGGCGTCGGTCTCGAAGAGGACGAGGGCGACGTCCTCGGTGTTCACCGCGGACGTGGTGCCGGTGCCGTGGTCGCCGCGCTCGAACGAGGGCCGCGAGGAACGGCGCCTGCTGTCGTGGGCGACGGTCGTCCGCGCGACCAGCGCCGTCAGTCGTTGGCCGGTGACGAACTCGACCAGGTCGCACCAGTGGGAGCCGATGTCGGCGAAGGCGCGCGAGGCCCCGCCGAGCTCGGAGTCGACCCGCCAGTTGTAGTCGTCGGCGTCGAGCAGCCAGTCCTGCAGGTAGCCACCGTGGATCAGGCGGGCGTCCGCCGCTGTGGCGCCGACGCGGGCTCGCGCCTCGCGCACGCTCGGGTAGTAGCGGTAGACGAAGGGGACGGTGACGACGACACCGGCCGCCGCGGCCGCCGCGGCCAGCTCCGCCGCGGTGCCCGAGTCGAGCGCGATCGGCTTCTCGCAGACGACGTGCTTGCCGGCGGCGATCGCCGCGCGGGCCAGCGGCACGTGGAGGTGGTTCGGGGTGCAGACGTGGACGACGTCGATCTCCTCGGCGGCGATCAGGTCTTCGACGCTGGCGTAGCCGCGCGCGGCGCCGAGCTCGCGCCGGGCCGCGGCGGTGCGCTCCGGGGTGGAGGCGGTGACGCCGGCGAGCTGGGCGCCGGCGACCCTGGCCGCCCTGGCGTGCACGCGGCCGATGAAGCCGGTGCCGACGATGCCGACGCGCAGCTCCCTTACATCCCCCAAGGGCCTGGTGAGCCCCGTCTCCACGGCACTCCTCTCCATTGCCCGAACGTAACCCCCTTTTGGATGTCTGTCAACCAAAAGTTCTCGGTAAAGCCAGCAGAAGCTTGGTGAAGTCTTGCTTTCCTTCCTACTTATGCATTCTTGACAGTCAAAACCCTGAAGTGATTCACTGCCTGGGCGGATGGCCGAGCGAGTTCCACCCTCTGAGGGGACCCCGACCGGGGCCGGTTCGTTGCTGAGGCTGATCCGCCAGGGGGAGGGAACGACCCGGGCCGATCTGGCGAAGCGGACCGGCCTGGCCCGGTCGACGATCACCCAGCGGCTCGAGCAGTTGCAGCGGCTGGGCCTGCTGAAGGAGGTCGGCGGCAACGCCTCGACCGGTGGCCGCCCGCCGATGCGCCTCGCCTTCAACGAGGACGCCGGCCTGGTCCTCGCGGCCGACCTCGGCGCCACCCACTCGCGGCTGGCGCTGACCAACCTCGGCGGCGAGGTCCTGGCCGAGGATCGCGGCGAGATCGAGATCGCGGCTGGGCCGGAGACGGTCCTCGACTGGGTCGAAGACCGCTTCGCGAAGCTGCTGGAGACAGGCTCCCGCCGGGGGAACGAGGTCGCCGGGATCGGGATCGGGCTGCCGGGACCGGTCGAGCACGCGACCGGGTTGCCGCGCAACCCGCCGATCATGCCCGGCTGGGACGGGTTCCCGGTTCCCGAGCGCTTCGCCGCCCGCTACGGCGTCCCGGTGCTGGTCGACAACGACGTCAACATCATGGCTCTGGGCGAGCACTGGACCGACTGGCAGGAGGTCGAGCATCTGCTCTTCGTCAAGGTCGGGACCGGGATCGGCTGCGGGATCGTCGTCGACCGCGCGATCCACCGCGGCGCCGACGGCGCCGCCGGCGACATCGGCCACGTCCGCCTCGCGGTCGACGAGGAGAGCGAGGACGTCGTCTGCAGCTGCGGCAACCTCAACTGCCTCGAGGCGCTGGCCAGTGGTGGCGCCATGGCCCGGCAGTTGCGGGCAGCCGGGATCGACGCCCGCGACTCCCGCGCCGTGGTCGAGCTGACCCGCGCCGGGGTGCCGGAGGCGGTGCGGCTGGTCCGCCATTCCGGGCGGCTCGTCGGCGAGGTGATCGCCACCGCGGTCAACTTCTTCAACCCTTCCGTGGTCGTCGTCGGCGGCGACGTCGCCGAGGCGCAGGAGCAGCTGCTGGCGGGGATCCGCGAGGTCGTCTACCAGCGTTCGCTGCCGCTCGCCACCCGCCACCTGCGCATCGTCCGCAGCCCGCTCGCCGATCGCGCCGGGGTGATCGGCGCGGCGGCGATGGTGATTGAGCACGTGCTCGCGCTGGAGCCGGACTCGGCTCCGTTCAGGGCCGTCGCGGCCGGTTGAGCGCCGTCAGTTCACGCGGTAGAAGAGGCAGCGGTAATCGAGGTTCGTCGGCGAGGAGACGCTGGCGCCGGTCATCCCCTCGTCGCTGGTGAGGACGGTCTCTTTGCCCAGGTTGACCTCGATCACGTCGCCGGTCCAGTTGTGGTCGCTCACCTGCTCGCCGGGCTGCAGGACGAAGGCGATCAGCTCGCTGAGGGACGGCAGCCTGCCGCCGGCCTCGCCGCAGTCGCGCGACGCTTCGATCCAGCCGTCGGCCGGGCGGACGTCCTCGTCCCAGCACATGCCGCCGAACAGCTCGGTGTCGACGGGGCAGGTGACCTGCAGCTGCTGAGCGGTGAGGCCGTCGAGGGTGCTCGCATCGTTGGCCGTGGCGGCATTCGCGGCGGTGGTCGCCGTGTCGGCCGAGGTGGCGTGACCGGCGGTGTCGGCGCTCCCCGCGCTCTTCGCGCTGGTGGCGGTCTGGGCCGATGGCACCGTGCCCAGCGAGGACTCGTCGATGACGCCGCCGGTCAACGAGTTCTGCTTGACCTGGGTGCTGGTGAGGGTGCCGTTCTTGAGCTTGCCGGCGCCGATCGTCCCCTTGACGATCTTGCCGCCGTTGACGGTCGCGGCGGCGTAGCTGACGCCGCCGAGAGCGACGAAGACGGCGATGCTGGCCATCACGTTGGCGTAGGAGAAGTGGCGGCAGAGGTGCGAGCGGGAAGTTTTCATGCTCCCGCATCGACCCGCTGGCGTCGGGCTTGACTCCTGGTGCGCTTTGGTCAGATCAGGCGGCGCGGGCGGCGCGGCTCGCTAGAGCCAGGGTGCGCGAAGGGGAGGGCTCAACGGCACCGCGCTCGAGCTCGTTGGCGTCGCGCACGGCCCAGCCGACACGCTCGACCAGCTGCCCGGAAAAGTGGGCCGACTCGAGATCGGCGCTGGAGATCCGCTCGCGATAGACGACGGCGCTCGAAGGGTCGGCTTGGGAATCGGCTACTACGAGTATCTGTGGCATCTCTCGTCCCTTTATCTGGTGAACCCGAGCGATCAACCTAGCATAAGTCTATTAAGTTGACCGAGATAATCGAGAATAGTCCAGAACGGCAACGGTAGCGTTCCGATGGCGATGGCCAAACGATCCGATCCAGGCGTCTCCGCGGCGCGCGCGACGGTGCGCGGCGAGGTGCAGGGCGTCGGCTACCGCGACGCGACGGTGCAGCGGGCGCGCGACCTCGGCGCGATGGGCTGGGTGCGGAACGGGGAGGACGGCGCCGTGCTGGTCCACGCCGAGGGCCCCGAGGAGGCGGTGGAGGACTTGCTGGCGTTTCTGCGCGAGGGGCCGCCGGCCGCGGCGGTCGCGGAGGTGGCGGTGGAGCGGGTCAAGGCCGAGGGCCACGAGCAGTTCGCGATCCGCGGGGTCAGCGCCGGCGCCTTCGTCGTCCAGGAGCACGCCGCCACGGCGCGTCACTTCGACCTGCGCCTGGAGGTCGACGGCGTCATGCGTTCCTGGGCGGTGCCGAAGGGCCCTTCGATGGACCCCGCCGTCAAACGGCTCGCGGTCGAGGCCGCCGACCACTCGCTCGCCCACAACGACTTCGAGGGCCCGCTCGACGGCGGCGCCGTGATCGTCTGGGACCGCGGCGGCTACGAGCAGGGCGGGCGCGTCCCCTGGCCGGAGGCGCTGGAGCGCGGCCACGCCGTCTTCGTCCTTCACGGCGAGAAGCTGCGCGGCGGCTTCGCCCTGCAGCGGACCAGGCCGGGCGAGAAGCCGCAGTGGCTGCTGATCAAGCGCCGCGACGACGCGGCGCGGCCGGGCTCCGACATCGTCGCCGAGCAGCCGCGTTCGGTCCTGAGCCGCCGCTCCCTTGACGAGTTCTTCTGAGCGCCCGTTGCACGAGGAGTGCATTCCCCGTCTATATGGCGGTAAATGCACTCCTCGTCGCGGCGCTGCCTGAATCCGCTGGCCCAGGTGCTTATACTGCGCCGCGACCGCAACTGCCTAATCCCCGGCCAACGAGGCCCGGGAGCGGGGGAACCACGGGGGAGAGATCCCCAGGGGCGAATCGGACAGGTGTGTCCGTAGCGCGACTCTTTCAGCGCGAGCCCGACAGCTAACCCCGCCGGCGCAAGAGAGAGGACGCATCTTGGTCGGACCTATCGAGCGAACGATCCGCGTTGGCGCGGGCCTCGTCCTCGCCACGCTGTTGGCGCTGCTGGCGCTAGCTGGACAATCTTCCGCCGCCACCACCCAGGGGGGCATCGGCACCGTCCCGGCCGCCGCGCCGGCGCCGACCGCGCCCGCCACCCTCGCCAAGCCGGTCTTCCCGATCCGCGGCCCGCACCAGTACTGGGCAGGGATGGGAGACGGCCGCGGCCACCAGGGGGTAGACGTCGGTGCGGCCTGCGGAACGCCGCTCGTCGCCGTCGGCGCGGGCCGGATCCGGGTCAGCAAATACCACTCGCGCGCCGGCAACTACGCGGTGCTCGACCTGAAGGACTCCACGCTCGACCTCGTTTACGCGCACATGGTCGAACCGGCCGCGGTCCCGGCCGGCGCGGTCGTCGCCGCCGGTCAGCCGATCGGCCTCGTCGGCGACACCGGCAACGCCTCCGGCTGCCACCTGCACTTCGAGGTCTGGGACGGCGTCTACTACGGCGGCGGCGCGGTGATCGACCCGATGCCGCTGCTCGAAAGCTGGGAGCCGCGCAAGCCGCTGCGCCAGCGCAATCGCTGAGGCTCAGCGGCTGCGCAGGAGCCGGCCGACGGCTCCCATCATCTCGTCGGTCAGCCGCTCGCGGTCCTCGCGCTTCTCGGCGCCGACGACGCAGTGGCGCGAGTGCTCGCTGAGCAGCGCCAGGGCGACCTTGTCCAGCGCCGCCTGCACGGCCGAGACCTGGGTGAGGATGTCGATGCAGTAGCGCTCGTCGTCGACCATGCGCTCGAGGCCGTCGACCTGGCCTGAGATCCGGCGCAGGCGGTTCTTGACCTTGTCCTTGTCGCCTATGTACCCGGGGGGTTGTGCCTCGGCCATCTCGTTCCTTTCGCGGAGTGCGGTGGGGGGATCATAGCTGGTACCCCTGGGGGGTATATGCTACCGTCTCGTAAATACCCCCCACCCCTATCGAAGGAGGGTCGCGATGGAAAAGCTGAGTTCGCTGAGCACCGGCGCCCGCGTCGGCCTCTTCGGCCTCGGCCTGGCCGTCGCCTTCGCCGCGGCTTTCCTGCTCGGCTCCGCTTTCGACCCGGCCGAGACCGGGGCGGGGGGATCTCACCAGGACGGCGCCGCCCACGAGCGCGGCGAGGAGGAGACGGAGATGAGCGCACACGGCGAGCACCAGGAGACCGCGACGGCCCCGGGCGGCCTCGCGGTGGCGGCGGACGGGTACACGCTGCGAACCGACTCCACCCGCCTGGAGCCGGGCGAGCTGCGCTTCCAGATCGAAGGGGCCGATGGCAAGCCCGTGCGCGACTTCGATCGCCTACACGAGCGCGAGATGCACCTGATCGTCGTCCGCCGCGACGGCGCCCACTTCCAGCACCTGCACCCCGAGCTCGGATCCGACGGGACCTGGACCGCGCCGCTGACCCTGCCGGCCGCAGGTGTCTACCGCGCCTTCGCCGACTTTGCGGTCGAGGGCGACGACCTCACCCTGGCGACCGATCTCTTCGCCTCCGGGCGGTTCGAGTCGCAGCCGTTCCCCGCCCCCGTGGCGGTCGCCGCGACCGGCGGCTACGAGCTCCGCCTCGAGGACGCGCCGCTGCTGGCCGGGCAGCCGGCCGCGCTGCGCTTCGCCGTCAGCCGGGACGGTCGCGAGGTCGCCGATCTGCAGGACTACCTCGGCGCCAAGGGCCACCTGGTGGTGCTGCGCGAGGGCGACCTCGCCTTCCTCCATGTCCATCCGGACGCGCAGGAGGAGCCCGGCGTCATCCCCTTCACGGCCCACTTCCCGACCCCCGGCCGCTACCGCCTCTACCTCCAGTTCCGGCACCGGGGCGAGGTCAGGACGGCCGAGTACACGGTCGTGGTGCGGCGATGACGGCGGCGACCGAGCCGCGGCGGCTCGACCTCTCGATCGAGGGCATGACCTGCTCCTCCTGCGCCAACCGGGTCGAGCAGCGCCTGAACCGGATCGAGGGAGTCGAGGCGACGGTCAACTTCGCCACCGAGCGGGCGACGGTCAGCTTCGACTCCGGGCGGGTCGAGCCCGAGGAGCTGGTCGACGCCGTCGCCGAGACCGGCTACGCGGCCTCGCTGCCGGCTGCCGACGGAGGCACCGAGGACGTGGGGGAGGAGGCCGACCCGACCGCGTCGCTGCGCCGGCGCCTGATCGTCTCGGCGGCGCTCTCGCTGCCGGTGCTGGCGCTCTCGATGATCGAGCCGCTGCAGTTCGAGAACTGGCAGTGGCTGGCCCTGCAGCTGGCGACGCCGGTCGTCCTCTGGGGCGGCTGGCCGTTCCACCGGGCCGCCTGGCAGAACCTGCGTCACGGCGCCGCGACCATGGACACGCTGATCTCGCTCGGCACGCTCGCGGCGCTCGGCTGGTCGCTCTACGCGCTCTTCTTCCTCGACGCCGGGATGCCGGGGATGACGATGCCCTTCGAGCTGGTCACCGAGCGCGGCGCCGCCTCCGATCACATCTACCTCGAGGTCGCTGCCGTCGTCACCACCTTCATCCTCGCCGGGCGCTACTTCGAGGAACGGGCCAAGCGACGGGCCGGCGCCGCCCTGGCCGCGCTGCTCGATCTCGGGGCCAAGGACGTGGTTGTGCTCGACGAGGACGGGGAGGAGCGCCGCGTGCAGGTCGCGAGCCTCGCCGTCGGCGACCGCTTCCTCGTTCGTCCCGGCGAGAAGGTGGCGACGGACGGCGTCGTCGAGAGCGGCAGCTCGGCACTCGACCGCTCGCTGCTGAGCGGCGAGTCGGTGCCGGTCGAGGTCGGGCCGGGCGACGAGGTGGTGGGGGCGACGGTCAACGTCGGCGGCCGGCTCGTGGTCCGCGCCACCCGCGTCGGCGAGGACACGGCGCTGGCCCAGATCGGCCGCCTGGTCACCGCCGCCCAGTCGGGCAAGGCGCCGGTGCAGCGGCTCGCCGACCGGGTCAGCGCCGTCTTCGTCCCGGTCGTGATCGGCCTTGCGGTCGCCACGCTCGGCTTCTGGCTCGGCAACGGCGCCGGCGCCACCTTCGCCTTCACCGCCGCGGTCGCGGTCCTGATCGTCGCCTGCCCCTGCGCGCTCGGCCTCGCCACCCCGACCGCGCTGCTGGTCGGCACCGGCCGCGGCGCCCAGCTCGGGTTGCTGATCAAGGGCCCGGAGGTTCTGGAGTCGACGCGGCGGGTCGACACCGTCGTCCTCGACAAGACCGGGACCGTGACCAGCGGCGAGATGTCGGTCGCCGCGATCCAGCTGGCGCCCGGCGTCGGCGAGGGCGAGGTGTTGCGCCTGGTCGGGGCGCTCGAGCACGCCTCCGAGCACCCGATCGCGCGGGCGATCGCGGACCGGGCGCGGCGCGAGCCGGGCCCGCTCCCCGCGGTCGAGGAGTTCGCCAGCCACGCCGGCCGCGGCGTCGAGGGCCTGGTCGAGGGCCACGCCGTGCTCGCCGGTCGGGCGAGCTTCCTGGTCGAGCGGGGGATGGCGCTGCCGCCGGCGCTGGAGCAGGCCCGGCGCGAGGCCGAAGGCCGTGGCCAGACGGCGGTCGCCGCCGGGTGGGACGGCGAGGCCCGTGCCCTCTTCGTCGTCGCCGACACGGTCAAGCCGAGCAGCCCCACCGCCGTCGCCGAGCTCCGCGAGCTGGGCCTGAGGCCGACGCTGCTGAGCGGCGACAACGAGACCACCGCTACCGCGGTGGCGGCCGCGGTAGGGATCGGCGACGTCGTCGCCGAGGTCTTGCCGGCAGAGAAGGCCGCTGTGATCGCGCGGCTGCAGGCCGAAGGAAGGGTCGTCGCCATGGTCGGCGACGGGGTCAACGACGCCCCGGCGCTCGCCCAGGCCGACCTTGGCCTGGCGATCGGGACCGGGACCGACGTCGCGATCGAGGCCTCCGACATCACCCTGGTCTCCGGCGACCTGCGCGCCGCCGCCGACGCCATCCGTCTCTCGCGCGCGACCCTGCGCACGATCAAGCAGAACCTCGCGTGGGCGTTCGGCTACAACGTCGCCGCGCTGCCGCTGGCCGCCGCCGGCCTGCTCAACCCGCTCATCGCCGGCCTCGCCATGGCGCTCTCTAGCGTCTCGGTGGTCGCCAACGCGCTGCGGCTGCGGCGCTTCCGCTCCTCGCACGGCGCCAACCCAGCACCGGCCTCGGCCTCGGCCAGCAACCCGACTACGACCGCGAGGAGCGCCGCATGAGCACTCGGTACCTCGCCTGGGCGGCGGCCGTCGGAGCCGCCGGCTGCGGGCGATGCGTGAACGCCGCCTAGCGCCCTGACGCGCTGGCGCGGCTCCCACGTCCCGCAACCTCATCCAGAAAGGCACCTCATGCAGACCGCAAATCCGCGGCGCTGGGCGGCGCTCGCCGTCATCGCGCTC
>Ga0190271_10001892_pt1 | contig 12307 bp, 8 predicted proteins | sample Popmic356T_FD_133747 | JGI IMG/M metagenome (GOLD analysis project Ga0190271, IMG submission 133747) | Populus adjacent soil microbial communities from riparian zone of Weber River, Utah, USA - 356 T | ecosystem: Environmental > Terrestrial > Soil > Riparian zone | place: USA: Utah | collected...
GCGAGATCATTCGCGACGACGAGGGACCGGGACCGGCGTTCCTGAACGCGCCGGGTCAGGCGATCCGAACGGTCGGCGCCGTGGTATCGGGCGGAACGGCTCTGGAGGCAGGTGTCATCACCGCCGACGGTGCCCGCGCCGAGATCTCAACCGCCGCAGCCGAACAACTTGCCGCCCTTCCTGTCGACATGCGACCGAGGACAGTCGACCTGGACGGATTGGGTCGCTATCGCATGGTGAGCTTCCCTGCCCACCACCCGGGCGAGACGGTCGTCGCCGGCCTGCCCACCGCCGATGTCGACGACACCCTGCTGTGGGTACTCGTCATCTTCTGCGTGGTCGCGGCCGTCGCGCTGGTGGCCGCTGCGACGGCGGGCATCGTCATCGTTCGTCGCCAACTCGCGCCTCTGGCAAGGGTTTCGGCGGCCGCGCAGCAGGTCGCCGATCTGGAACTCGACCGGGGGGAGGTGCGGTTGCCCACCCCGATCGTCAAAGTCGATCCGGCCGCCGCCCACACCGAGATCGGACAGCTCGGCGGCGCGCTGAACCGCATGCTGGACCGCATCGCCGGCGCGCTGGCCGCCAGGCAGGCCAGCGAGACCCGGGTGCGGCAATTCGTCGCCGACGCCAGCCACGAGTTGCGCACCCCGTTGGCCGCCATCCGCGGCTATACCGAGCTGGCACAACGCAAGCGGGGTGAGCTTCCCGATGACGTCGCCCACGCGATGAACCGGGTCGAATCCGAGACCGAGCGGATGACCCAGCTCGTCGAGGACATGCTGCTGCTCGCCCGGCTCGACACCGGACGTCCCCTGCAACGTGACGCGGTCGATCTGACCAGGCTTGCCGTGGACGCGGTCAGCGACGCGCACATCGCAGGCCCCGACCACACGTGGGAGCTGGACCTGCCCGACGAGCCCGTCATCGTCCTCGGCGACGAGGCGCGGCTGCATCAGGTGCTGGCCAACCTGCTGGCCAATGCGCGCACCCACACGCCGCCGGGCACCTCTGTCACCACATCGCTGACCGTCGGTGACGACGCGGACGTGGTGCTCGCGGTCCTCGACGACGGCCCCGGCATCGCGGCCTGGCTGCAGCCCGATATCTTCGACCGGTTCGCCCGCGGCGACTCCTCACGCAGCAGGCGCGGCGGCAGCACCGGTCTGGGCTTGGCGATCGTCGACGCCGTCGTGCGGGCCCACGGCGGCACGATCGACGTGCACAGTGTCCCGGGCAGAACCGAATTCGTCGTCAGGTTGCCCGGAGATCCACAGCCAAGCCACAGCGCAGGCCAATCGGGCCCCTAGCGCGGTCGCCCATGATCGACCGGTGACCCTCCTTTCACCTGCCGAGTTATCTGCCGAGCAGACACAAAGTCGCACGGAGAGCCTCGAAAAAGGGCGATTTCGCGTCTGCTCGCCGAGGGTCGGGTTCGTGTTGTTGCTGCTCGCCACGGCGGTGCTGTACCTGTGGAATCTGGGTGCCAGCGGGTGGGCCAACGCCTATTACTCGGCGGCGGTGCAGGCCGGCTCCAGCAATTGGACGGCGATGCTGTTCGGGTCCAGCGACGCCGCCAACGCCATCACCGTCGACAAGACCCCGGCCGCGCTGTGGGTGATGGACCTGTCGGTACGGGTGTTCGGGCTCAATCCGTGGGCCGTGCTCGCGCCGCAGGCGTTGATGGGGGTCACCTCGGTCGCGGTGCTCTACGCCGCGGTGCGCCGCGTCAGCGGCACGTCCGCCGCACTGCTGGCCGGCGCGGTATTCGCGCTGACGCCGGTGGCGGCGCTGATGTTCCGGTTCAACAACCCCGACGCGCTGCTGGTACTGCTGATTGTCGTCGCCGCGTACTGCACCCAGCGCGCCTGCGAAAGAGACAGCAGCCGGTGGTGGCTGATCGCCGCGGGCGTGGCGGTCGGATTCGGATTTCTGGCCAAGATGCTCCAGGCGCTGCTGGTCCTGCCCGCACTCGCCGCCGCGTACCTGATGGCGGGGCATCGGCGGCCGGGGCGCCGGGTCCTCGACACCGTGGTCGCGGGTGCCGCGGTCGTGATGGCTGCCGGTTGGTATCTGCTGCTCGTGGAACTGTGGCCGGCCTCCTCGCGGCCCTACATCGGCGGCTCGCAGCACAACAGCATCATCGAGCTCACGCTGGGCTACAACGGATTCGGCAGGCTGACCGGCAACGAACCCGGCGGGCTCGGCAACCTCAACCACGACGTCGGCTGGGGTCGGTTGTTCGGCTTGAGCATGGGCGCGGACATCGCATGGCTGCTGCCCGCCGCGGTCATCTGCATCGTGGCGGGACTCGTCCTCACCCGCCGCGCCCCCCGGACCGACCCCACCCGCGCAGCTCTGGTCATCTGGGGTGGCTGGCTGGCCGTCACCGCCGTGGTGTTCAGCTACATGAACGGTATCGTGCATCCCTACTACACGGTGGCGCTGGCGCCCGCGATCGCAGCGGGGATCGGGATCGGCTCAACGTTGTTGTGGCAGAGGCGCTCCGATGTCCGCGCCGTGACAACACTGGCCGGCACCGTCCTCGTCACGACCGTTCTGGCGGCCGTGCTGCTGTCCCGCCACGGCGACTGGATGCCCTGGCTTCGGGCGGCAGTCGCGATCGGCGGAGTCGGTGCGGCCACGCTGATCTTCATCGCGGGCCGGCTGGGTGAGCCGGCGGCCCGACTCGTCGCCGGTCTCGCGGTGGTCTCGTGCCTCGCCGCACCCGCTGCCTACACCATCGCCACCGCGTCGACACCACACAGCGGCGCGATCCCCTCGGTCGGACCGTCGCGCGGCGGTGGCCCCGGTGGTGGCTTCGCGGCCGGCGGGCTGCTGAGTTCACCGACGCCCCGGCCCGACTTGACCCGTCTTGTTGCCGCCGGAGCTGACGATTTCACCTGGGCCGCAGCAGTCGTCGGCTCGAACAACGCCGCGGGCTACCAACTGGCGTCCGGTGTACCGGTGATGGCCATCGGCGGGTTCAACGGCACCGATCCCTCCCCAACCCTCGAGGAGTTCATCCGCTATGTCGATGAGGGACGGATCCACTACTTCATCCAGGGCCGGATGATGATGGGCCGCTTGGGCGGCGGCAGCGGTGGCGAAACGGCCGCGATCACCGATTGGGTCGAGGCGCGCTATTCCCCGCAGACCGTGGACGGCGCGGCCGTCTACGACCTCACCCGGGAAGCCGGCATCTCACAGCCCGCACATAGCTCGGGCCAACGATGAGCACACCTAAGCACCCGACGATGGTGTCATGACAGACATCACTCTCGGGACCGAATTCCCAGGTGTTGAGCGCCCTTTCGAGCCACGGCCGAACGCCGCGCTGGCCGCACGCGCAGCCGGTGCACCGGTGCTCGACGTCGTCGTCCCCGTGCACAACGAGCAGGTGGCGCTGGCGGATTCGGTGCACCGCCTGCACCGCTACCTGCGCGACGCCGTTCCGTTCCCGGCGCGGATCACGATCGCCGACAACGCGAGCGCCGATGACACCCCCCGCATCGCGGCGCAGCTCGCCGCCGAGCTGACCGACGTGCGCGTGGTGAGGCTGGAGCAGAAGGGACGTGGACGTGCCCTGCATCAGGTCTGGACGCAGTCCGACGCGGCCGTGCTCGTGTACATGGACGTCGACCTGTCTACCGACCTCGCCGCGCTCGCCCCGCTGGTGGCCTCACTGATCTCCGGCCACTCCGACCTCGCGATCGGCACCCGGCTCGGCCGCGGCGCGCGCGTCCGGCGCGGTCCGAAACGCGAGATCATCTCCCGCTGCTACAACCTGATCCTGAAATCCACACTGTCCGCCGGTTTCTCCGACGCACAGTGCGGGTTCAAGGCGATCCGCGCCGACGTCGCCGCACGCCTGTTGCCGTTCGTCGAAGACACCGGATGGTTCTTCGACACCGAGCTGTTGGTGTTGGCCGAGCGCAGCGGGCTGCGTATCCACGAGGTCCCGGTGGACTGGGTGGACGATCCCGACAGCCGCGTCGACATAATGGCGACGGCCGCCGCCGACCTCAAAGGTATCGGCCGGCTGCTGCGCGGCCTGGCCACCGGCGCGATACCGGTCAATACGATCGCCGCGCAGCTCGGCTCGTCGAGGGACGCGGCCGCACCCCGGTCACTGCTGCGCCAGGTGGTCCGGTTCGGCGCGGTGGGAGTGGCATCGACTGCTGCCTACGTCCTGCTGTTTGTCGCGCTGCAGGGCTGGGCGGGCCCGCAGCTGGCGAACTTGATCGCGTTGCTGCTCACCGCGATCGCCAACACCGCGGCCAACAGGCGCTTCACCTTCGGGGTCGGCGGGAGCCCGCAGCTGGCCCGTCATCACCTCGAGGGTCTCCTCGTCTTCGGCATCGCGCTGTCCATCACCAGCGGCGCGCTCGGCCTGTTGCACGCCACTGCCCAGGCGCCGCACCACCTGGTCGAGCTCGCTGTGCTGGTGGCGGCCAACCTGCTCGCCACCGCCGTCCGATTCGTGCTGCTGCGCGGCTGGGTGTTCCACCCCCGGCGCACGAAAGTCGAAGGAAGCCATCGATGACACTCACCACAGATGCCCCCCTGCGCGCCACGACGCACCCGTCTCCACCGCTGTCGGGCGGAAACCTTCTCGGCCGCTTGGCTTTCGGCGATGGCACCCAGCCGCGCTGGGTTCGGGCCGCGTTGCTCGCGCTACTCGCTGCCACCGCGGCGCTCTACCTGTGGGGCCTGGGTTCCTCGGGCTGGGCCAACCAGTACTACGCCGCGGCGGCGCAGGCGGGCACCCAGGACTGGAAGGCCTGGCTCTTCGGATCGCTGGATGCCGGCAACGCGATCACCGTGGACAAGCCGCCCGCCGCACTGTGGGTGATGGCGTTGTCAGGGCGGCTTCTCGGGTTCACCCCGTTCACCATGCTGCTGCCGCAGGCATTGATGGGGGCGGCGGCAGTCGCCGTCTTGTACGCGGCGGTGCGCCGCGTCAGCGGACCAGGTGCCGGTCTCATCGCCGGTGCGGTACTGGCTCTCACCCCGGTGGCGGCGTTGATGTTCCGGTACAACAACCCCGACGCGCTTCTCGTCCTGCTACTCGTCGTCGCCGCGTACTTGATGGTGCGGGCCATCGAGACGGGCCGGACGCGCTGGGTCGTGCTCATCGGAGTGGTCCTCGGGTTCGCCTTCCTCACCAAGATGCTGCAGGCGTTCCTCGTCATGCCCGGACTCGCGCTGGCCTTCCTGGTGGCCGCGCCCGGGGGACTGTGGCCGAGAATCGGCAAGCTGGCGGCCGGTGCCGGCGCGATGATCGTAGCTGCGGGATCCTTCCTGGCGCTGGTCAGCCTCTGGCCCGCAGACTCGCGGCCCTACATCGGTGGCTCCACCGACAACAGCCTCCTTCAACTCGCGTTGGGCTACAACGGAATTCAACGCATCGCCGGAGGCGAAGGCGGCCCCGGTGAGGGCGGACCCGGCGGCCGCGGTGGACCCGGTGGAGCGGGCAACCTGTTCTTCGGCGGCGACCCCGGGATCGGGCGGCTCTTCGGCCTGTCGATGGGTGCCGAGGCGTCCTGGCTGTTGCCCGCCGCGCTGATCGGTCTGGTGGCGGGTCTGTGGTTCACCCGCCGCACGGCACGCACCGCTGGTGTGCGGGCGAGCCTGCTGTTGTGGGGAGGCTGGCTGCTGGTCACCGGTGCGGTGTTCAGTTTCATGGACGGGATCATCCATCCCTACTACACGGTCGCCTTGGCGCCCGCGATCGCGGCGCTGGTCGGGATCTCGGTGGCCGAGCTCTGGCGGGGCAGGCAGTACTGGGCCCCACGGGTGGTCCTCTCGGCGATGTCGGCCGCCACGGGTGTGTGGGCGTTCATCCTTCTCGATCGCACGCCGGACTGGCTGCCATGGCTGCGCTGGGTCGTGCTGGCCGGCACCGTGGTCGTCGCCGCGGTGATCGCCGCCGGTGTGCACCGGCTCGGCCGCGCCGGCGCAATCGTCGCTGCCGCGGCGATCTTCGTCGGCGCCGCGGCACCCGCCGCCTACGCCATCGAGACCACGATCCACATGCACAGTGGGCCGGTCGCCATGTCGGGGCCCACAACGACAGCTGGCGGTCCCGGCGGCCAGGGTTTCCCGGGTGGGCCGGACACTCCCGGTGGGTCCGTGTCGAACAACACCGAACTGCAGGAACTCATCGAAGCGGCCGACAACCGCTGGGCGGCAGCAAGTATCGGCTCGATGTCCGCCGGCAGCCTCGAGCTGGAGACAGGTGCCTCGGTGATGGCGATCGGGGGATTCACCGGTGGCGACGACTCACCCACGCTCGAGCAGTTCCAGGCGTATGTGAAGGACGGTCAGGTCAGGTACTTCATCGCCGGCGGCCGCGGCTGGCCGGGGGGTGACTCGGGGTCGTCGAGCCAGATCACCTCGTGGGTCGAGCAGAACTTCACCCCGACGAACGTGGGCGGCGCGACCGTCTACGACCTGCAGGGCTGAGCGCCCGCCGAGACTGAGCTTGTGTGCGAGAAATCCCACCTAACTCGCGCACAAGTTCAGTTTCGGCGCCCATCGGATCTGGGCGATCACCACCCGTGACTTCGCCGCGCCCCCCTGTTAGTTTGCGGCCATGACGGTGACAGACGAGTACCTGAAGAACAACGAGGAGTACGCCAAGTCGTTCGAGGGGCCGCTACCGCTGCCCCCGAGCAAGCATGTGGCTGTCGTGGCGTGCATGGACGCTCGGCTGGACGTCTACCGGCTCCTGGGTCTCAAAGACGGCGAGGCGCACGTCATCCGCAACGCGGGAGGTGTCGTGACCGACGACGAGATCCGCTCGCTGGCCATCAGTCAGCGGCTCCTAGGGACCAAAGAGATCATCCTGATCCACCACACCGATTGCGGCATGCTGACCTTCACCGACGACGAGTTCAAGAGCGCCATTCAGGAAGAGACCGGCCTGAAGCCCGAGTGGGCGGCCGAAGCTTTTCCCGACGTCCAGGAGGACGTGCGCCAGTCCCTGCGTCGTATCGTGGCCAGCCCGTTCGTCACCAAGCACGAATCGTTGCGCGGCTTCGTCTTCGACGTCGCCACCGGAAAGCTCGACGAGGTCACTCTCTAGCCAGCGCCAGCGTCCGCAGCGCCCGAGCGGTGCGGTCGCAGAAGCCCTCCCGGTCGGCCAGGCCGCGGGTCATCGCCCGCGCCACCGTGATCGCGACCAGGAAATCGAAAACGGTGTCGGTGCGCGAAACGATCTCGTCCTGCGGAAGATTCGGCAGAGCTGTGGCGAGCAATTGGGCCATCAGCGAGCGGACGTCGGTCTCCGACCGCAGCACCAGTCGTTCGTAGATCTGCTCGTCGCGGTGGTAGGCGGTCAGCAGGCCCGGGAGCGCCGCGCGCGTTGCCGGGTCGGCAAGCCAGTCCAAGAACAGTTCCACCCAGGCGCGCAGATCGGTCTGCAGGTCGCCGGTGGGCAGCGGGACGGGCGCAGGCTGCGGATGCCCGAAGGTCGCGTCCTCGACCAGCGCCTCTTTGGTCGGCCAGCGCCGGTAGATGGTGGGTGCGCCGACACCGGCCCGCCGGGCGATGGCCATCACCGTGGTGCCCTGGAACCCGACCTCGACCAGAAGATCGCGGGTGGCCCGCAGCACCGCGACATCCTTGGCCGGGTTGCGGGGGCGGCCCACGGCTCCCGGGGAACTGTTCACAACGGAAACCTATCCCGACACAGCCACTTCTGTTACGTTACGCCCCATAACGTAAATGACGGGACGGAGACCCATGCTGACGCCTCATGACGAACTGTTGTGCCATCAGTTGCCGACGACGTTCGACCACGTCTCCCAGAGTGATCTGCGCTGGACCGAGCGGATCGTGATGTACGGATTCGATCGCTCGGGCGACATCAACGTGATGGTCGGGTTGGCGCGCTATCCCAACCGCAACGTCACCGACGCTTACGCGATGATCACCCGGCGTACCGCCGCGGGCGGTCAGGAAGCGCGCGTGGTGCGGATGTCGACCGAGATCAACCCCGAGTCGGGACCGCTGGGCACCTACGCAGTCGGGCCGTTCACCTATCGCGTCGAAGAGCCGTTGCGCACCGTGCGGGCCGTCCTCGAGCCCAACGAACAGGGCGTCAGCATGGAACTGCGGTTGCGCGGCCAGTTCCCGACGTATGAGCAGACCCCGGCGTTTCACCGCAGCCGCGGCCGGGTCAACGAGGACGCGCGGCGCTTCTACCAGAACGGTGAACTGGAGGGCTGGATCGAGATCGACGGCGAACGCATCGAGATCGACACCCGGAGATGGTGGTTCGGACGTGATCACTCCTGGGGCGTCCGCAACGGCCCCGGTGGCGGCAGTCTCGGCGAGGGGCAGCATCTGCAACCCCAGGAGATCCCGGATGGGACGCTGTACTACATGGGCATCTTCCAATTCGACGACCAGCTGGTGCATTTCGCGCAACGCGAGACCAGCACGGGGGAGCGTTGGCAGTTCGAGGGCGAGATTCTCCACCCGATTGCGACGGGACGGCCGGCAGCGACGATCATCGACGTCGAGCACGACCTGAAGTTTCGCAGCGACCTGCGTGTCATCAGCGGCGGCACATTCACCGTCCACCGCGGCGATCGGACCTCGGCCCTCATCGACCTCACCCCGCTGACCGACTTCTGGCCGGGACTGGCCGGTTACATGGAAGTCGGCGGTTACGCGTCCGGGCATTGGCGCGGAAGGGAATTCATCGACGGCTTCACCGTGGACCCGACCGACCTGGACGTCATCAGGCCGGTCAGCTTCCTGTCCGAGACGCTGTGCGAGGTCCGGATGACAGAGCCGGACGGCGTCAAGGTCGGCCACGGTCTGGTCGAGATGGTCTTCGTGGGCGCCTACCCCCGGTACGGATACACCGGTTGGTGACATGACTGCGTCGCACCCGCGTCCGGCCGCCGAACAGTTGCCCGGCGTGTTGGAAACCATAGTGCGTCAACGTATTCCGGGAGCTGGCCAGGCGCGCATCGCGAACTTCGTGGCCAGCAGTGCCGGGTTCTCCACCGAAACCTTCCTGTTCGATCTCGTCGGTCTCGACGACGGCGGGACGATGGGTCTGGTGTTCCGGCGGCCACCCGAGTACCAGATCCTGCCCGACTACGACCTGCGCAGGCAGTTTCTGGTGATGCAGCGTCTGGCTCCGTCGCCGATCCCGGTGCCCAGCGTCCGCTGGATCGAGCCCGACCCCGGCGCACTGGGCACCCAGTACCTGGTGATGGATCGCATCGACGGCGTCGTCGGGATCAGCGATGTGCCGCCCTACCATCAGAGCGGCGTCTTCGCCGAGACCGACGACGCCGGGCGGGCGGCGCTGTGGCACGGATGTGTGGACATGATCGCTGCGGTCCACCGAGTCGATCCGGCCGAATACCGGTTGGGGTTCCTCGGCCTGCCCGGCGGGAACCCGTCCACCGCGCTGACGTCGTTTCTGCGCTATGCCCTGGAATGGGCCTACGGCGGCAAACCCGTCCACCGCATGTTCCTGCGGGCACTGCAGTGGCTCGACGCGCACCCGTACATGCCGGAACGGGTGGGGCTGTGCTGGGGCGACAGTCGGATGTCGAACGTGCTCTACGCCCCGGACCTCGCGCCGGTGGCCGCCCTCGACTGGGAGATCGCCTACCTCGGCGACACCGCGGCCGACGTCGCCTGGTTGTTCATGACCGACTGGGTGAGTTCCCCGCTACCCGATAACGCGTCAGCGCCCGGTACGCCGAGCCGGGAGGAGACCATCGACCGCTACGAGGCGGTGGCCGGCCATCCGATCGGCAACATCCGCTATGGGGATGTCATCGCTCCGTTGCTGCTCGCCGTGGCCCTGGTCAGGCTGAACAGGAAGTTCGCCATCGAGGGGTTCGACCTCGCGGAGATCTGCGCCCGGCGTTTGGAATACGTCCTGGACGGGGACTAATGTCTCGCAGCACCGTTGACACCGCAGCAACCGCTGGCTAAGTTCCAGGGCATGATTGGTAACCTGGTCATCTCTACCAACTTTACGGAGAAGCGATGACCGTGACCGCGGATCTCACCCAGCACGCCGGCCGCTACGAACTGAGCCACCTGCGGGTGCTGGAGGCCGAAGCCATCCACATCATCAGGGAGGTGGCCGCGGAGTTCGAGCGGCCGGTACTGCTGTTCTCCGGCGGGAAGGACTCGATCGTCATGCTGCACCTGGCGATCAAGGCGTTCCGGCCGGGCAGGCTGCCGTTCCCGGTGATGCACGTCGACACCGGGCACAACTTCGACGAGGTGCTGGCAGCTCGCGACGAGCTGGTCGCGGAGTCCGGGGTGCGCCTCGTGGTCGCCAAAGTGCAGGACGACATCGACGCGGGCCGGGTGATCGAGACCATTCCGTCGCGCAACCCGATGCAGACCTTCACGCTGCTGCGTGCCATCCGCGAGAACAAGTTCGACGCCGCCTTCGGCGGAGCCCGACGCGATGAGGAGAAGGCCCGCGCCAAGGAGCGCGTCTTCTCGTTCCGCGACGAGTTCGGCCAATGGGACCCGAAGGCGCAGCGGCCCGAGCTGTGGAACCTGTATAACGGCCGCCATCACAAGGGCGAGCACATCCGGGCGTTCCCATTGTCCAACTGGACCGAGTTCGACATCTGGTCCTACATCGGCGCCGAGAAGATCAAGCTGCCCTCGATCTACTACGCGCATAACCGGCAGGTCTTCGAACGCGACGGAATGCTTCTCGCCGTGCACAAGTACCTGCAGCCGCGCAAGGACGAGAAGATCGTCGAGAAGACGGTGCGGTTCCGCACAGTCGGCGACGTCACCTGCACCGGCTGCGTCGAATCGTTGGCGGGCACCGTCTCCGAGGTGATCGCCGAGACCGCGGTGTCGCGGCTCACCGAGCGTGGGGCCACCCGCGCCGACGACCGGATCTCCGAAGCGGGCATGGAAGACCGCAAGCGAGAGGGCTACTTCTGATGCCAGGGCGAGCGAAGCGACGGGGGAACTAACATGGCTACGTTGCTCAGGCTCGCGACCGCCGGTTCGGTCGACGACGGCAAGTCCACGCTCATCGGCCGGTTGCTCTTCGACTCCAAGGCCGTCATGGAGGATCAGCTGGCGGCCGTCGAACGCACCTCCAAGGAGCGCGGACACGACTACACCGACCTGGCTCTGGTCACCGACGGCCTGAGGGCCGAGCGCGAGCAGGGCATCACCATCGACGTCGCCTACCGCTACTTCGCCACGGCCAAGCGGAAATTCATCATTGCTGACACCCCCGGGCATGTGCAGTACACCCGAAACATGGTCACCGGAACCTCGACCGCGCAATTGGCGATCGTTCTGGTCGATGCGCGCCACGGCTTGCTCGAGCAGTCGCGCAGGCACGCGTTTCTGGCGTCGCTGCTCGGCATCCAGCACATCGTGCTGGCGGTTAACAAGATGGATCTGGTCGACTGGGATCAGGAGCGGTTCGAGACTATCCGGGACGACTTTCATGACTTCGCCGCGCGCCTGGACGTTCACGACGTCACCACCATCCCGTTGTCGGCGCTCAACGGTGACAACGTCGTCACCAAGTCCGACGTCACGCCGTGGTACGAAGGCCCGGCGCTGCTCACGCACCTCGAGGAGGTGTACATCGCCGGCGATCGCAACCTGGTCGATGTGCGGTTCCCGGTACAGTACGTGATCCGGCCACAGACCCGCGACCACCACGATCACCGCAGCTACGCGGGCACGATCGCCAGCGGGGTGATGCGCGTCGGCGACGACGTCGTCGTGCTGCCCACGGGCAAGGCGAGCCGGATCGGCGCGATCGAGGGGCCCGGCGGTCCGATCGACGAGGCGTTCCCGCCGATGGCGGTGTCGGTCAGCCTGACCGACGACATCGACATCTCGCGCGGCGACCTGATCGCCCGTCCCCACAACCAGCCCAGGATTGCGCAGGACTTCGACGCCACGGTGTGCTGGATGGCCGACGAAGCAGCGCTCGAGCCCGGCCGCGATTACCTGATCAAGCACACCACCCGCACCACGCGGGCCAAGGTGACGGGTCTGGATTACCGGCTCGACGTCAACACCCTGCACCGGGACAAGTCGGCGACGGCGCTCAAACTCAATGAGCTGGGCCGTATCTCGCTGCGTACCCGGGTGCCGTTGTTGCTCGACGAGTACAGCCGCAACGCGGCGACCGGTTCCTTCATCCTCATCGACCCGAACACCAACAAAACCGTTGCGGCGGGCATGGTGTTGCGCGACGGCACGGCGCGCTCGGCAAGCCCGAACACGGTGCGCCACGACTCGCTGTGTACCCCCGAGGACCGGCTCA
>Ga0190271_10001893_pt1 | contig 12307 bp, 11 predicted proteins | sample Popmic356T_FD_133747 | JGI IMG/M metagenome (GOLD analysis project Ga0190271, IMG submission 133747) | Populus adjacent soil microbial communities from riparian zone of Weber River, Utah, USA - 356 T | ecosystem: Environmental > Terrestrial > Soil > Riparian zone | place: USA: Utah | collected...
ACACGATCCGGTGGCCGAGGCGCAGCTCGTCCATCCGGTAGCGCTCGTATGCGGTGATGGTCTCCGCGCCCTCGAGCAGGGCATCGAGCAGCGGCCGCACCGGGCCCTTGGTCAGGTTGACGAACAGGAAGCCGGCGTACTCGTCCACGGCGAAGCCGTACAGCGGGTAGTCGGACCGGTCGAAGGCGTCGTCCTCGTGGACGTTCGGTGACGCGATGAGATTCCCGTCCAGGTCGAACGACCAGGCGTGGTACGGGCACTTGAGCGCCTTCTTGGCCTGGCCGGTCCCCTCGCAGTCATCGAGGAACTTCGTGCCGCGATGGCTGCAGACGTTGTAGAAACCGCGCAGCTCGCCTTTCAGGTTCCGGATGAGGAAGATGGACTCGCCGGCCAGGTCTCGGACGATGTACTCGCCGGGCTGCTCGATCTCGGTGCTCCGCCCGATGCACACCCAGTCGCCCCACCAGATCCGCTCGCGCTCCTCGTCGTAGACCTCGGTGCTGGCGTAATCGGCGCTGCTCAGGGTGGGACGCGGGACCCAGGCGCGTCCGGCTTCCCTGATGTCGATCGAGTAGCGCTGGGTCGCCATGGACGTCCTCCGAGTTCGCGGTTCGGGCCACAGGATACGCGCGGCGTCCCATCAGGGAGAACGGCCGTCTCTCCCCGCAGGACGGGTTCCGGTGCGTCGCGGGACCATCCGCCAGGTGGCGAGATGCCGCGAGATGGGCGACCATGGGCTCGTGACCCAGCCCACGCGTCTCAGCCGCCGGACCACTCGGGCCGTCCTCGTCGCGCTCGGACTGGTCGTGGCCGCGCCCGGTCTCGCGGCTGCCACGGAGTTCCCGGCTGGGTACACCGGCTTCCACAGCTACACGGAGATCGCGGCGGAGACGGCGGCGGTGGCGGCCGCCCACCCGGACATCGCGCAGCGCTTCTCGATCGGGAAGAGCTACCAGGGCCGCGACCTGTGGGCGATGAAGATCTCGGACAACGTCGCGACCGACGAGAACGAGCCCGAGGTCCTGTTCGACGGGTCGCACCACGCCGACGAGCACATGGCCGCGGAGATGACGCTGCGGATCATGCACTGGCTGGTCGATGGGTACGGGTCGGACACTCGGATCACGAACATCGTGAACGCACGCGAGGTCTGGATCGTCTTCCTGGTCAATCCGGACGGCGCCGAGTACGACATCTCGGCGGGGAAGTTCCACTTCTGGCGCAAGAACCGGCAGCCCACGCCGGGGACCGGCTACGTCGGGACGGACCTCAACCGGAACTACGGCTACCGCTGGGGCGGCGGCGGCAACACGAGTTCGAACCCGGCCGCCATCACCTACCGCGGACCCTCCGCCTTCTCGGCGCCCGAAGCCCGGGCGATGCGCGACTTCCTGGCCAGCCGGGTGGTCGATGGCAAGCAGCAGATCCGGGTCGGCATCACCTTCCACGAGTACGGCCGACTGGTGATGTGGCCGTACGGCTACACGTACACGAACGTCCCGGCCGACATGACCGTGGACGATCAGGCGGCCCTGGTCTACATCGGCAAGAAGATGGCCTCGACCAACGGCTACCGGCCACAACAGGCCAGCGACCTGTACATCAGCACCGGGACGTCGCGCGATTACCTGTACGGCACGTACCGGGTGTTCTCGTACACATTCGAATTGTCCATCAGGGACTACCCGGACGATGCCCTCATCGCGGCCGAGACGGGCCGCAACAAGGAAGCCGTCCTGTACCTCATGGAACGGGCCTGGTGCCCGCTGAGCGTCCGCGGGGCGACCGTTACCGCCGCTCGCTGCGGTGCCTATGACGACGACATCGAGGTCCGCCGAGGGTGGACCGTGAACCCGGACGGCACGGACACGGCCCCCGCCACAGGCCGGTTCGCCCGAAGCAACCCCGCGTCCACTGCCTGGGAGGGCGCGAAGCAGCTCGGAACGACGACGTCAGGCTCCGTGGCGCTGGTCACCGGGGCGCCAGCCGGGACGAGCCCGAACGCCTATGACCTCGATGGACGGACGTCGATCCGGAGCGCGCGCATCAAGCTTCCCGCCACGACCGGCCAGCGGTTGACCTTCCGATACGTCTTCGCACACGACGACAGGGCCACGTCGGCCGATCGGTTCCGTGCGATCGTCGAAGCCGAGGACGGCACGCAGACCGTCGTACTCGAGGGCATCGGCAAGGCGGTGGACGTGAACGGGATCTGGCGTGCGCCGTCGATCTCGATGGATCGATGGGCTGGCCAGGCGATCCACCTGCGCTTCCTGGCCCAGGATGCCGGCACGAACAACCTCGTCGAGGTCGAGATCGACGACGTCCGGATCACCCGGCCCTAGGCCATCGATGAGTCAGATCCCTGCCGAGGAACTCACCACGGCGAGGCTGACGAACGTTCGCGTCGTCGCGGCGCCGACGTGACCGACAAGCACATCGGACCGAACGCCCACACGACCGCCGACGTCACGAGGTCGTGATACAGCGAAGCTAGACTCCCGGCATGAGGTTCCTTCCGTCCCGCCAACCGTCCATGCCCTCCCCCGCCGATGCCCTCCCGGGTCGCCCGGATCCGATCATGACGCCGGGTAACCACACCGTCCTGGGCACGCCCCTGGCCGGTCCCTGGCCCGCCGGCACGAAGACCGCGATCTTCGGGCTCGGTTGTTTCTGGGGCGATGAGAAGGACTTCTGGCAGCTCCCCGGCGTCGTGACGACGGCGGTCGGGTACGCCGGTGGCTCCACGCCCAACCCGACCTATCGAGAGACGTGCACCGGCCAGACCGGTCACGCCGAGGTCGTCCTGGTTGCCTACGACCCGGAGCGGATCTCATACGAGGCGCTCCTGAAGACCTTCTGGGAGCACCACGATCCCACCCAGGGCCTGCGCCAGGGCAACGACGTCGGCACGCAGTACCGATCGATCGTCGTCGCCGACGAGCAGCAGCGCCCGATCGCCGAGGCATCGAAGGCGATGTACCAGGAGTGTCTGTCGAAGGCCGGCTATGACGAGATCAGGACCGAGATCGTCGACGCGTCTTCGACGCCTTTCTACTACGCCGAGGACTACCACCAGCAGTACCTTGACAAGAATCCGGGCGGCTACTGCCCGAACCATGCGACAGGCGTGAAGCTGCCGGACGACTTCGTGGTCGCGCCGCTGCAGTACGTGGACTAGCCGCCCGCGACTCCGGAGGAGACGCCGGACCTGACCTACAGGCCCTAGAGTCACCGGATGGTTTGGTTCCGGCGAGGGCGCGGCCAGTTCCGTTCGCACGAGCTCGCGGTGCTAGACGCCGTGCGCGCTCAATTGACGCCTGAGGCTGCCTCCATCTTGGACGCTCAGATTGGGGCGGTGGCGATGATCCAGCGCCTACAGGATGGGCGCGAGGTCAACACGTATCCGTGGCGGTTCCGGCGCCCAGGGCAGTCAACTAGGCCAACCTTTCCTGCAGCCGGCCAAGAGATTCGCCTCGCCACGGTGAAGGTCATGGGGGCTCGTACGGGGGCCCGCGCAGTGGTATCGCTGGTTCACGGTCACTTCTTTTCCATCGGTTTCGACAAGCCTCCACGCTCGCTCGGCGACGTCCGGGTGCAGGGCGTGACGATGGAGATCGACCCCATGAAGCCGAGTGGCGAAGAGCTGACCGAGCAACAGCTGATGGCGGAGCTGGCGCCCCACGTTCGAGCCGAGTACGAGGCACTCCTCCGCGGCGGCGTCACTGGTGACCAAACACTGTTGTCTCCGGATGAGCTGTACGGCATCGACATCCGCGGCAGTCGTTTCGTCGTGGTCGCCGCCATTGACGGTGACGGGGTGATCGCGGCGCGCTCCGGCGGCGAAGAGGTTGCACGGTTCACGCTCGGCGACGATTCGCCAGAGGTCTACCCCACCCTGACAGCAGCCATGGACGCCCTTGAGGCGAGCCGGCAGCAGTCTCGTTGAGAAACCGGGCGGCTACTGCCCGAACCATGCGACAGGCGTGAAGCTGCCGGACGACTTCGTGGTCGCGCCGCTGCAGTACGTCGACTGACGTTCAACCCGCGGATTCGCCGAGCGTGAGGGCGACCTTCCCGGCGACGTCCCGCTCCTTCAGGCGATCGATCGCCTCGGTGATCTTCTCCCAGGGCAGCTCGGCACCGAGCTGAGGATCGAGCTTGCCGTCGGCCACGAGCGAGGCGAGGTACCCGAGGTCGCGACCGAACGGATCGCCACCGAAGAACAATTCGAACCCCTGAAGCCGGACGAGAGCATCGTTGTAGACGTCGCGGACGTTGAACGTGGTCGGTGCGTCGGAACTGTTACCGAACATGATCAGCGTCCCCTGGGCGTCGACCATGGTGACGAGTCGACCGAGCGTGTCGCCGCCCACCGACTCGAGGATGAGGTCGAAGCGACCCCGGAGCTGGTCCACGTCCGAGACGACATCATCGGCACCGAGCTGCCGAAGTCCCCCCGCCCGCACCGATCGGCTGCTGACCATCGCCGTGACCTCCGCCCCGCCGAGGTGGGCCAGCTGGATCGCAAACCGGCCGACCCCGCCCGTGGCCCCCGTCACAAGGACTCGGCGACCGAGGATCGATGGTCCCATCCGGAGCATGCGCAGGGCTGCCAGGCCGGCCGTTGGTAGCGTCGCCCCTTGAGCAAAGGAGACGCTGTCAGGCAACTCGGCGATCCAGCCTTCAGGAACCGCTACTTGCTCGGCCCAGGTCCCGCCTCGCCGGATGCCGACCACCCGGGCGCCGGCTCTCGGTCCATGTTCGATGTCGGACCGCAGGATGCCGGCGAAGTCCCATCCGGGACGCCAGCCATCGTCGGCCGTTCCGAGCATCCTTATCTCGCCCCGATTGATCGAGAATGCACGCACGTCCACGAGCACCTCGCCGGGTGCCGCCACCGGCTCCGGAACGTCCTGCGCGGCGATCCTGCCGGGCGCCGAGCTGTCTGCCATCAATGCGCGCATGGTCGGCCCTCCGGTCGAGTCTCCCTCGTCTCGACGATCGTACGACCCAGGCCGGTCGGTGGCGACGGGCTCCGGCCCGACCTATAGTCGGGCCATGACCGTTCTGCGGATGGACAACGTCCTCCTCGTCGTCGACGACCTCGAAGCTGTCAAGGCGTTCTTCACCGAGCTCGGTCTGGAGCTCGAGGGCGAAACGATCGTCGAGGGCGACTCGGTCGACCGCCTTATCGGGCTCGACGGCGTCCGAGCCACCATCGCCTCGATGCGGACCCCGGACGGCCATGGGCGGATCGAGCTGGACAAGTTCCACACGCCGGCGGCGGTCAGGGCCGAGCCGGCAGACGCGCCGGTCAACGCGCTGGGCATCCGTCGCATCATGTTCGCGGTCGACGACATCGAGGGCGTCCTCGGCCGCCTGCGCCGCCACGGCGCCGAGCCCATCGGCGAGGTGGTGGAGTACGAGGGCCAGGTTCGGCTCTGTTACGTCCGCGGCCCGGAGGGCATCATCGTGGCACTCGCCGAGCAACTCACCTGAGCGACTGTGGGCGTCTCCCATGACGCGAAGCGACCTCAGACGGGAGGGAGACGTGACCGACCCGATCGCGGACATCATCGGGGACTACCGAGCCTTCGCGGCCCAGCAGCGCGACCGGCTGCTGGCACGTGGCATCGACATCGCCCCATACGAGCTCAGCCACCTCGCCTACCGGGTGCCAGAGTGGGACCAGTACGTCCAGGTCCGGACACTCCTCGAGGGCCACGCGACCGCGAATCGGGAGAATGTCTGGAACGGCCGCCCGATCTCCTTGATCCTGCTCGCCGAGCCGCTCCGCGTCCTGGACGGCCAGGTGGTCCCGATGATCGAGCTCATCCCGCCCGTCCACCAGCGGGTCTACAAGATGGGCCTGGAGCACCTCGGGGTCGTGGTCGGCGACCCCTTCGACGCGTTCGTCGGAGCCCACAAGCCGGTTCTCACGGGACAACAGTTCCAGGGCCCGACCAGCACTCCTGATCCCGTCTACATCCTGTTCGAGGACTTCACCCACGTGAAGTTCTATCGACTGTCGCTACAGGCTTCCGTCGAGATAGATGGCGGCCGCTTCGAGGACGGGTTCCACCACGTCGACGACTGGGTCCCGCAGCGGCTGGTGACGGCGACCGGCCCGAACCCCTTACCGCGCTGACCGACCCGATACCGGCTACGTCGTGGAGGGCGCCTTCGCAGCCCCATCGGGCCAGGCGGTGATGTCGACACGGTTCCCAGCCCGGTCGGCGAGCGTCCAGTGCTCCTCGCCCTCCCAGACGACGCGGCCGCCCGCAGCCAGCGCGGCCGCCAGGCGGTCCTGGGCGCATTCGCGCGCGACCGAGACGTCGACGTGCATGGCGTGCCGCAACGGCTTCGCCCCGTCGAGCTCCTGCATCCAGACCGTCGAACCGTGCCCGAGCGGATCGACGCCGGCGTCATCACCGGTCGCCACGTAGCCGAGGACCGCACGCCAGAAGCCGACGTCCACCGCGTCCGGCTCGGAGGCGATCGCGAACTGCACCTCCTGGACCGACGCGCGATCGGCGACGGCGCCGAGCGCCGAGGCGACCTCCGAGACAGCGCGGGCCAGCTCGACGTGCCGCGACTCGAGCTGCCACAGATCTCGCGTCAGCCGCACCGTGAGTGATGTGTCGACGATCGTCAGTGGCGCCCCGGAACCCCCGAAGCCGTCGATCGCCGCCACGGCCGCGGCCAGCCGCGCAGCCTCACCGATCGATCCGACCTTGAAGACCGCCGTCGCGCCGCCATGCAGTACGACCCAGTCACCGACGCCGTCGGCCGCAAGGAACGCCCTCCAGCCTTGCTCGCTCATGTCCACCTCCGATCGACAACGATACGCGGGCCGTCGCGCATGGCTCGGGAGTCCATCGAGGTGGCGCTTCGGCGTCTACGATGCGCGGATGAGCCCATCGCACCCATTCGAGACCGACCCAGCCGTGCTCGCCCGGCCCTTTCCGACCGACTTCACGTGGGGCTTCGCAGCCTCCGCCTATCAGATCGAGGGAGCGGCGGCGGAGGATGGCCGATCCCCCTCGATCTGGGATACGTTCGCCCGCCAGCCCGGCGCCATCGCCGACGACAGCAACGGTGACGTCGCCTGCGACCACTATCACCGCTACGCCGCGGACGTCGCCTTGATGGGCGAACTCGGAGCGCGGGCCTATCGCTTCAGCTCGAGTTGGTCGCGCGTGCTGCCAACGGGGACCGGCGTCAGCAACCGGCCCGGCCTCGACTTCTACGATCGCCTGGTCGACGCACTGCTCGGCGCCGGCGTCCAGCCGCTCATCAACCTGTTCCACTGGGACCTGCCCCAGGCACTGCAGGACCGCGGCGGCTTCGCCGATCGGCAGGCCGTCGGCTGGTTCACCGACTACGCCGCGTTGCTCGCGACGACCCTGGGTGACCGCGTCAAGGATTGGATGACGTTCAACGAGCCGGCCTGCTACGCGTTCCTCGGCCATGCCGACGGCATCCATGCCCCGGGCCTGCAGGACTGGCCGACGGCGATCCGGGTCGCCGACAACCAGCTGCGCGCACACGCCGCGGCCAGCGAGGCCATCCGCGCGCTCGTCGACGACGCGAAGATCGGCATGGCCATCGATGTCAACCAGGTCGCGTCGGCGACGGACTCGGAGCGGGATCGACGCGCGGCGGAGCAGTGGAGCTCGGCTCGGGACGCGTGGTTCCTCGATCCGCTCTTCGGTCGTGGCTATCCGACGCTGGGCCTGGAGGCCCATCGCGAAGCGGGTCACCTGGACGACGTCGACCTCGTCGACCCGCCCGCAGGTGACCTCGACTACCTCGGTCTGAACTACTACCGGCGCGACTCCGTCAGCGCCAGGTCGGACCGCGCGTTCGATTGGGACATCGGGGCCGTGGCGGGCTCGGAGCAGACCCAGATGGACTGGCACATCGCCCCGGACGGTCTGCGCGACACCCTGGTCGACCTGCATCAGCGGTACGCCCCGCGCGAGATCGCGGTCACCGAGAACGGCGCCGCCTATCCGGACACGATCGGACCGGACGGCCAGGTGCACGACGTCCCGCGCGTGGACTACCTCGCCCGCCACGTCGCCGCGGTCGCGGATGCGATCGGGGCCGGCGTGCCGGTGACGGGCTACTACGTCTGGTCGTTCCTCGACAACTACGAGTGGAGCCTGGGGTACACCCGGCGGTTCGGCCTCGTCCACGTCGAATACGCCAGCCAGCGACGCACGCCCAAGGACAGCGCGCGCTGGTATCAGCGACTGATCGCCGGAGGGTAGGCTCGGGCCGCGGGAGGTCTGCCGCGGCCCTTACGTCGTCTCGGTGACCTTGCGGATCGTGCGCGGGTGCTCGGGGTCGAGGCCACGCGCGACCGTCAGGTGGTAGGCGTACAGCTGAGCGGGCACGATGTCCACGATCGGCGCCAGCCACGGCGGGATCCCGTCTGGCAGCGCCAGCCCTTCATCGATGTCGCGCGCGGCCGCGGAATCCGAGATCACGAGCAGGCGTGCGTCGTGGTCCTCCTTCAGGCGGGTAAGCAGGGCGATCTGCGCCTCGAGCTCCGGCCCGCTCGGAGCCACCGCCAGCACCGGGATGCCCGGCTCCGCCAGGGCCAACGGCCCGTGCTCGAAGTCAGCAGCCGAGTAGGCCATGGCCGCGACGAGGGCCAGCTCCTGCAGTTTGAGCGCCCATTCGCGTGCGCTCGGGTAGCTGTAGCCGCGGCCGAGGACCACGGCACGCTCACGCTTGATGTGCGAGGCCGCCAGGTCTCGCGCGTGGGGCTCCGCCGTCAGCGCTGCCGAGAGCAGCGCTGGGAGGCGGGCGACCTCGGCCGTCTCCGTCGCGGAGGCCGGGTCCAGCGCCGTGGACAGGAGGGCCGCCGCGAGCAGTTCGGTCGTGTAGGTCTTGGTCGCAGCCGTCGCCCGCTCGGGGCCGGCGCGCAGGTCGACGACATGGTCGGCCGTTGCCGCCAGCGGTGACACTGCGTCGTTGGTCAGCGCGACCGTCAGGGCGCCCTGCCGTCTCGCCTCTTCGACCACCGCCACGATGTCCGGCGAGCGGCCCGACTGCGAGATACCGATGACCAGGGCGTCGGCCATGTCTGGACGCGCGCCGTAGAGCGTGATCGTCGACGGCGCGGCCAGGGCCACGACCAGACCGTTCCGGATCGCCAGCAGGTACTGGAGATAGATCCCGGCATTGTCGGAGGTGCCGCGAGCGGCGATGACGGCGAACCGCGGCCGGCGCGACACCAGCGCCGCGGCGATCGGAGCGAACGTCGCCGGCGCCGCGTCGAGCAGCCGCTGCGCCGCGGCCGGCTGCTCGAGGATCTCGTCCCTCAGCCCCATGCGATCAGTCCGTGACCGCGGGGATGGAGGCCGGCGATGCTTACCGGCAGGTGGCCCTCGAACGGTGCGTCACCGAACATTGCGGCCGCCAGCGCCTCCATCGACGGCGGCAGGATGCCGTAGGTGCAGACGTGCGTGCGTGCCGACGGGTAGGCCAGCAGGTCCCACGGCGTGCGCAGGGCGACGGTCACGGTCGGCTTGCCTGACGCCAGCACCGCTTCGGCCAACGCGGCCTGCGCCGGCTGGAGGTGGGCGGCGAACGTCCCGACCACGACGAGCTCCGTGGCTGCGAGCCACTCGCCGAGGCCGGCGATGTCGGCGGCGCTGGGCGCCACCGGCAGGAGGATCTCCTCCACGCTCGGGTGCCGGCGTCGGAGCGCCGATGCCAGCGTCGGTCGCACCGTCGACGACGTGTCGGCCGGGGTCAGGTCGGAGGGCAGCGACTGGACGACCGCGATCCGCGCGTCGGCGGACAGCCTCAGCGGCAACAGGCCATCGTCGTTGCGGACGAGGGTCACCGACCGACGGGCCAACTCGGCGGCCAGGGCCTGGTGATCGCGGCACCCGACGACTTCGAGCGGCGGCTGGTCGAAGCCTCCCAGCCAGCGGCGCAGGGTGTCCAGCCGGCGCCTCGCGGCGGCGTCGTCCTCGGCGTCGATCAAGCCGCGCCGCTGCGCCTGTGCGAGACCCTCCTCCAGCCGCTGCAGCGCCGCCTCGTCGGTCGTCCCGAGCAGGACGTCCTCACCGGCACGCAGGGCCGCGATGGCATCGACGATCTGCGCCGATCCCTGGGCGAGGGCCTTCATGTCCAGGGCGTCGGTCACGGTCACGCCCTCGAACCCCAGCTGTCCGCGGATCAGATCGCGCAGGATCGCCGGAGACAGGCTCGCCGGCACGTCGTCGCCCTGATCCAACAGCGACAGGTGCCCGGTCATGACGATCCGCGCACCGGCCTCCAGCGCCGCCCGGAATGGGACGAGCTCTCGCTCGGCGAGCTGAGCATGCGTTCGGCGGATCACCGGCAGCTCGTGGTGTGGGTCCGCCGCCGTGTCGCCGGCGCCCGGAAAGTGCTTGACCGTCGCGGCCACACCACCGTCCTGCAGGCCCCGGACCGTCGCAGCCGCGAGCCGGCCGACCGCCTCGGGATCGTCGCCGAAGCCGCGGATGCCGAGCGCCGGGTTGGCCGGGTCGAAGGCCACGTCGCACACAGGCGCGTAGTCCACGTTGACGCCGACGGCCCGCAGCTCCAGCGCCATCGCGCCGGCGACGCCCTGGGCCAGGTCCTCGTCATCGATGGCCCCGAGCGCCATCGCGCCCGCGAACTGCGTCATCCCGTCACCGAGGCCGACCAGCTGCCCGCCCTCGTGGTCGGCGGCGATGAGCAACGGCGGGGCGTCGGCGGGGCGCGCCGCCTGGATGGCAGCGGTCAACCGGCGGATCCCGGCTGGATCGACGATGTTGTACGCGTGGAAGAGCGTCACACCGGCGACGCCCTGTTCGCCGATCCGCCTCGCCGCCGTCGGCGGCAGCTCCGTGCCCGTGAAGGCGATCATCAGACGCCCGAGCGTCACGACTTGACGGAGCCCGCCGTGATCCCTCGCACGAACGCCTTCTGGAGCAGCAGGAAGACGATCAGCGGGACGACCATCGTGACGAACGCCCCGGCCGTCAGGAGATGCCAGGCACCGCCGCGGCTTCCGATCAGCTGATAGAGGGCGGTCGGCAGGACGCGGACATCGGCGCCCGGACCCAGGAAGACCAGGGCGACCAGCAGGTCGTTCCAGACCCACAGGAACTGGAAGATGGCGATGGCACCGATGGCCGGGATCGACAGTGGCAGGACGATTCGCATGAACGTCTGGAGATGCGTGGCGCCATCGATCGCCGCGGACTCGAACATCTCGCGCGGCAACTGGGACATGTAGTTGTAGAGCAGGAAGATCGCGAGCGGCAGGCCGAAGCCGGTGTGCGCCAGCCAGATGCCGAGGAACGAGCCATACAGGTTCCCGGCGCTGTAGATCTGCAGGATCGGGATGAGGGACATCTGGATCGGCACGACCAGCAGCGCCACCACGATCGTGAACAGGATGCCGCGTCCGCGGAACGGGATCCACGCGAACGCATACGCGGCGAAGGCGGCGATGGTGATCGGGATCGCCACGGACGGGAGCGTCACGATCAGGCTGTTGATGAACGAGTCACCCATGCCGTCGCTCGTGATGACCGTCTCGTAGTTCTTCAGCGTCCACTGGTTGGCTTCGAATGGGTGGAGCAGGGCATCCCACCAACCGGACGTCCGGATCAACAGCGGATCGCGCACGGACGTGACGAGGAGGCCGAGCGTCGGCAGCGTCCACAGGAAGCAGATGAAGAACACCGCCAGGCGGAGCGGCACGCTCTGGATGAACGCGGGGCGCCACGAACCCACTCGGGCCTGGCGCGCTTCGGTGGACTGGGCCGGCGCCGTCATCCCTGCGCCTGCTGTCGTCGGAAGTTGCGCAGGTTGATGTACATGATGGGCAGCACCGCCACGAAGAGCAGCGTGGCGAGCGCGGCGCCGCGCCCATCATCGAAGAATTGGAAGATCTCGTGGAACATGCGGTTGGCGACGACATCGTCGTTGAACCGTCCGCCGGTCGTCACGTAGACGATGTCGAAGATCTTGAGGGTGACGATGGCGATGGTCGTCGAGACCGTGACGATCGAGCCGCGGATCATCGGCACGATCACCCCCGTGAAGATCTTGCGCTCGGAGGCGCCATCGAGCCGGGCCGCCTCGAGGATCTCGGTCGGCACGCCCTTGATCGACGAGGAAAAGACGACCATGGCGAACCCGGTCTGGAGCCAGACCAGGATCGCGATCTCGCAGAAGACGTTGATGGGGCTGGTCTGCAGCCACGGGATCGGTGCGCCGCCGAAGGCGACCACGATCGCGTTCAGGAGTCCGATCTGCGGCTGGC
>Ga0190271_10001894_pt1 | contig 12306 bp, 10 predicted proteins | sample Popmic356T_FD_133747 | JGI IMG/M metagenome (GOLD analysis project Ga0190271, IMG submission 133747) | Populus adjacent soil microbial communities from riparian zone of Weber River, Utah, USA - 356 T | ecosystem: Environmental > Terrestrial > Soil > Riparian zone | place: USA: Utah | collected...
TCAGGCCGCGATTGAAGATCAGCCCCCAGGGCGCGAACAGCCGCAGGTCAGTGCTCAGCGAAGCGCTGCGAATCACTTTGTCCTCCGACTGGGCGAAATCTTCAGCGCGCACCAGCGGCAGACGGCCAAATCCTGCAGATACGGTGGGCGCGAACGTCCGGGCGGGATAGGCGCCGTTCGCGGGCTGATCGCCTCGCAGGTGCAGCGAATAGTCGAACACCAGGCCGGTATCGGACCGCGGCGCGCTTTCGCTGCCCGATGGGGCGCCGAGCAGTTGCGGTGCGAGCGCGCTGTCTGGAACTGTCAGGTCCAGCCGTTGTTCGGATTCGAAGTACTCACCGCTCAGGCCCTCGATATCGGCCAGCAGGATCATGTCGTCCGACGGCAGGGCTTCTCGCGCCAGCCCGAGCGTGATGAGATCGGCGGCGGACATGCGCAGACCCAGCGCATCTCGTTGGACGTGAACGACGTAGTCCTTGTCCACGCCGTTCACGAATGCCTGTAGATAGAGGTCGGTGGCCGGCGTCGCGCCGGCCGCGTGCCGTGCGATGAGGAAGAGGAGCAGGGTGGTGGGGATGGACGCGTTCATCCCGCGTCCGTCTCAAAGTGCGACGGCGAGTTCCTTGCCATTGATCACGGCACGAACCTGGCGCGCCGAACTTCCGGAGTTCTCGCCTGCAGGAACCTTGAAAACCCACTGACGTTGCTTGTCCGGCAACACGTAACCCACGAGCCCCGCGTTCAACGTGCGCGAGGAACCATCGGAGTACGCGACCTTGATGTTGCTGATCAGCGCGTGGCTCGTGCCGCGATTGGTGACGTCGAACATCAGGGTATCGCCCGTGACGGTGGCATTTATAGTGGCGTTCGCCTTCGCGCCCGACTTCGGCATGACGAAAATCGGTACCGAGTAACGCAACTGCATCACCACGCCGGAATCCGCGCTTTGCAGACTGCGGTCGACGATTTCGTCGACGATCAGCCGGTACGACTCCTGGGTCGTAGCCGGCGTCGCGCCAACGCGCACCACACGCACGGTCTGCGACTTGCCAGGGGGAATGCTGGTCATGGGTGGACTGGCCACCAGCGTCGAGGTTTCCACGAGCAACTCGTCGTTGTCCTTCTGGTCCCAGGAGTAGAGCCGCAACTGCGCGGTAACGGGTTGCTCGCCGCTGTTCGTCAGCGTGATCGTCGCGGCGGACTCCTTGCCCGAGAGCACCACGGTAGTTGGGCGCACCAACAGCGAACTCGCCTGGGCTCCCGTGGCAGCGCACAGCAAGGTCAGTGCGAGTACTGCACTGTGTTTCATGAGAGCCTCAGTAGGTAATCGTGGCGGTGATTTGTGCGATGTACGAGCCCACCGTTGGCGGCGCCTGCGTCGGGACCCGGCCATAGACCGTGAGCTCCACGGCGGTGCCATCACCGGTGCCGCCCACAGTGTCCACGCCGCTGGTTTTGCCCCAGACCTGGGTACGCGCGGCGTCACGATAGATCTGGAACAACATCGATGAAGCGCCACTCGCCATCATGCGGGCGTCGACGGAGGACCCGGGGACGTCACCTTCGTCGAGACTGATGGCGTATGGCGTTGTCGGCGAGCAGGTCACCGTGATCGTCGCAACGGCGTCGACGTTCCCCGCGAGCAGGCCCATATTGCCGAATGCCAGATTGGTCGCGGCAATTGTGCAATCGCTATCCACGGTCGCAGTGACGCTGAACTTCGCGGTCTTGGTGGCCGCCGTTGCCGTGATCGCCGGAATGGTCAGCGCCACACAGAACAGCAACACATAACGGTGAATCGGCACGATCATTGGCGACTCCATGCGAGACGAGTGCGCATTGACTTGATTGATAACAGGTGTGACGCGGCGGGAGACATGGGACGTAGGGCCACCGGTGAAACCCGCAGCGACAGAATCGAGCCCCTATATAAGTATCGAATTCACCATAATATACATTATGCGTACTAGATCATTTCCGCGGCCGGAGTTCTTTGGCGCTCATGGCTGAGATGGTTCAGGAGTTCGAGCCTTGGCATCAGAACCTGAAAGCAGCACCCGCCAGGAGTTCGTACTGAAAAAAGATGGTGCCGTTCCCACGCAGCTGACATGCCCCGCCCGCAGCACCAGAGCTGCAAAAGAACGCGGTGTTGCCGGAAAGGAAAGTGACGAACCCTCGCGCCTCCAGTAGAAGGCTGAATCGCGGTCGAACCGGAATTCTCAGCCCGCCCCCTAAAGCGATGGAGAGTTGGTTACTGTCGTGCGCTCCGGCAGTATCGGGAGAAAACCAGGTAGCACCAAGCGTGCCAACTAGATAGGGCTTGAGAGCGAGGCTGGTATCTGGCGTCAGGGTGCCGCCGAGATGCAGATACACGATATCCAGGTCCGTACCTTCCGGGGTCGCCGGATTCGGCTCGATCCGGGTGGCCTGTCGTGAAAAGTAAACCTGGTATTGAGAATTCGCGTCGATGTCCAGATTGAGAGCAAGGGCAAGCGACCCTTCGCTGTCGACATCGGCGTGTTGCTGAACGTCCTCGAATTCGAAATCGCCGCCAGTGCGAAAGCCTGCATAGGGGACAATTTCGATCCGGCCATCCGCTGCCGCGGTGGTTGCGATGCCGAGGACACCCGCCCCCACGAAGAGAAATCTGCGCATGCGGTGGGCGATCAGGGGTTGAGATGAATTGCTCGAGAAGGAGTTGCGCATGCACTAGAGCTTCGGCCGGGAGATGAATCCTCGGCTATGGGCCCTTCGTCTACTGTTCACCCAGAGTCACGCATTCTGCGTTTCAGCAGGGTCAGGCTATCTCTGGAAATCAGCGGCGCCTCAGGGCTGATATGCCACCACGTCGTCGAAATCCGCAGTCGCCTTGTACGTGATGAGTCCGATCTGACCCTTCGAATCCGAATAGCCCGAAACCACCGGCCCGGGATCCGCGTTCGTCGAGAGCTGAAGCTGGTTGTCCACGAATACGCGTGTGAGACCATTCACCACTTCCACCCGCACCCGATACCAGGTGCCCGCGCTGACCGGCATCGAGCGCGTAGCGAGCTGGGTGATGGCCCCATTGGTTCGCCTCCACAGCGAGATCACACCGCGGCTGCGTAAAGTCACGAACAGATGGTTGCGGTCATCGTGATAACGCGCCATCAGGCCCACCCAGTTGTCAGGGCCCGCAAAACTCAGCGGGCGGATACGCGCCTGCACGACCTGGTCGCCGGTGCGTGCCCCGACAATCGCCCGGCCATAACCGGCGCTGTCCGACTGCTTGAATACTCCGCCAGTCGACCGCCATTGCCCCTGGCTCGTATTCCATTGCCCGGTCGCGGCCGTGGGAAACTGGGTTCGGTAGATAGTCGTCAATGGAGCCGGTGTCACGATGACGTTGTCGTAGTCCACGGCGGCGCGATTCATGATGACGCCCGCATCGCCTTGCCTCAGCGCGCTGTCCCGCGCGACGAGCGCGAGCGTATCCCCGAGGTATACGCGGTGCGTGGTTGCCATGGATTCGAGCCTCAGGCGATATTTTTGCCCGGTGACGACGGCAATGGGCGTCGAGGCAAGCGTGGTGCTTTGTCCGTTCACCCTGCGTCCGAGCTCAACGACACCCGTATTCCGCAGCACCGCGTAGTAATAGTCCGCGTCGCTGTCGCGACGAGTCATGAGGCCGGCCCAGGCGCCGGATCCCTCCGTGGACCTGATGATCAGCTCGGACTGGATGGACTGGTTCGCCCCGGTGCTGCTCGGTAGATAGGAGTAGGGATTTCCCGCCGTGCTTGCCTGGCGATACACGTGCGTCGTACGTGCGACTACGGTGGAGAACGAGCTCCCCGCGCCAGGCTGCCAGACGGCGCCAGCGGAGGGAGACTCGAAGTCGTGCACCTGCACGTCGGGTTGTTCGAAACTCGCCGGCAACTGATAGATCTGGACCCTCTTGTCGCTGCTTCCGGAGGTAGAAGATGCCTCATTGACGATGATGTAGTTGCCGCTGGCGTCGAGGAGGTAGCCGACTGACAGGCCAGATTTCGTCTGCAGCGTCGCAACGAGCTCGTTGGTGTGGGCTTCGTCGTCGTTGACGCGGAACAGGTTGAAAACATATGCCTTGCGATCGAAGCTGTAGTTGCGCTGGGCGAAGAGGGTCCCCACTCGCTCGAGGGCCGTGGCGCTCCACGCATCAGGCTGCAGATAGGAGTCAGGCGCCTGAAGGCCTGTGGGCGCCAATGCATAGACGGGATCCGCGGCCTCCGTTGCGCGGTAAGCGATGCGGGTGCCCCACTCACGCGTTCCTGTCATGGCGATGTACGGGCCTGCCAATGCGACGTCCGGGCGATAGATGTCGCCGACGGCGCCGCCGCTGTCGAACCCGCCGAACTCATGCCAGCCGACCCCGTTTTCGTTGCGACGATACTGGCGCACGCGCGGGGGTGCTGGCGTGGGCGAATCCGGCACAGGTTCGTGGACCGCGGCGAATTCGCCCTGGATATCCTGCTGATTGTTCGAGGGGCCCTCGTCGCAGTTACGGCTCCACCCCTCGAGTTCGCCTTCGACCGCCCACTGGCCATTGATCTTGCGCAGGACGGCTGCCGTCGGGTTGCACTCCGTAGTGCTGATGAGGATTCGGCCCGCGTCGATCTCGACATCGGTGCCCCAAAGGAACGTTCCCGGAGGGAGTGCCGCCTCGGTCCACGTCGTGCCTGCGCGCTCGTAGATGCGCGCGAGGCCGAGGGCGACTACGGCGATTCCACCCTTCATCGCGAGGCCCGGCGTGCTGCGATCGTGCCTCGCAACTATGGGCCCGAGTTGGCTGGTGTAGTTCCAGTTCGTGCCCGAACGCTGGTAGACGAACGCGGCCATTTCCCGACGGAAGCCGGTCTCCTCGTATGGATCGGGAACGCTCCGCTCCGCGGAGACCAGCGCGAAATCGCCATCAATGGCGACATCGATGCGGCCCAAGTCCTGCCATGAGGAATCCGGCGGGCTGAGCGTGGCGACTTCTTCGAGGACGACCGGGCGCGCGGATGCAGCGCCGGCAAACAAGAGCGCGCAGAACGCGGCACGAAAAGAGTTCATGACGAGACCTTGGGTTAGCTTGGAGTAGTTGGGGCAATTTGCCCGCCAGCGAGATGAGAAGCCATCGGACCGGGTAGCGTCGCAGCAGCGACGTTAGCTGACGGCGCCCTCCTTCCTGTGGGCCCGCCGATTTCTGCCGGCCATGCAATTCAGGTAGCCATGGTGCGCGAGCTGGACCCCATATCGACCTGACTGGATCAAGTCTCGAAGTTCAGCGTTCAAGGAAGGTACTCGCCACTCGCGCAGCTCTCATTTGCCGGGGAATTCGAAGGTGAGCTCGATACCGTCGTGAACTATTCGATCGCCCTGCAGTTCGTAGCGCCAAGCTCGCCGCCAAGGCTCTGGCTAACAAGTCGCCGACCGCTACTGATTGCGCCGGGGCCCTCTTCCTTGCGGTCTCCACACCCAGGTCCCTGCACAGCGCGGAGCGTTCTCGGCTTTCCCTGCCATGCCCCGGAGCAGAAATGAAGGGTGGGAGACTCGTGGCCAGCAGCTATCACGGTTGCCTGCTTGCGAGCAGGAATCCACGCGGATCAATAAAAAACGAATAAGCCCTCGACGTGCGAATGCGATCTGCCACTGCGTCAAAGTTCGGCTCCACAACCTCACCTGTTCCATGAACGACCAGAGATAGACCCGTAGAGGCCGCAAAACCAAGCATGGCGTGCAGGCGTTCACCCGAGAAATTTCGCAGATCAATCGCGCACTCGATGTCATTCGGCCACAACTCGATTCGATCGCCTTCCGCAGAGCCAAAACGCATTGGACCCTGACCCGACCAGGGTTCCTGCGGCAGGATCGCTGCGAGCCGACTCTCGAATTGCATGAGGTCAGTGTCGCCCCAGTAGTTGGGAACATCAGGCAGCACGCTGGGACCGTCATCCTTGGCCTGATACTCCTCCAGAACCGACGCTTGTCGACCGAGTGCTCGTTCGATACCTGGTCTGGGGATCATGTCGAATTTGAAGTGCCAGACAGCCATCAGGGTCCTCGTCGGATTTGGGGCCGGCGAATGCTACTTCGCTTCTTCTACCCGCACCCCGAGCTCGAGCAGTTTCGCTTCGGAATCAGACGTCCATGATCCAGTCACTCTTCGGGAACAGCCCATGAGTGTCTGAATAGTGAAGCAACGATTTCGCCCCCGCCCCAAATTGCGGATCTTTCGAGAGCACCCCGGCGAAAATCTCAGCCATCAGAATTCGCTGCTTTTCCTCCGACCTGACCTCGGAGTTGGGCGAATTCTTTTCATCGATCTTCTTGTGAAACGGAGGGCAGCTGTCGTACCGGCTCGCGGCCCAACAGCCCCAGGGATACCGATACTCCCGCTCTTCAGCGGAAAGAACTTCGCACGCCATACGATTGGCAAACACCGTGATCTGCCAAGTTCCTTCATCCAGGCCGAGTCGCACCACATTCGAATGAAGGATCTCTCCGATCCGGGCGTATTCCACTTCGACGACGTTTTCGTCGCCGCCTGCGCATTTGCGCAACGCGCCGCGCAGATCGTCGATACCCTGGATATCACTGCCTTTCAGCGCCAAGGTTTCGGCCTGGGCTATTTTCCGATGTCGAGCCATGTATGGAGATTGGCAGCAGTTTGATCCACGAGATGTTCATGATTTCCAGACGATGAAGCAAGACTATCTGCCGAGGAGACGGCACCAGGCGTTTTCGGTTGTTAGGCCGGCCCACAGCAATTTCGCGGACTGGCTAATAGCTCTCTTGTTCAGGCCATCCTGAATATCGGATCAGGGACCCGCCTCACAGTCCTCGAGCGAATTGTTCGCGTTTTGTCGCCTTCGCGCGGAAAGTGGCATGGTCACACCCGAAAGTCAGGACTGAAATTCCCGAACGTCGTGTGCGGTGTTGTGGTTAATCAACGGGTTATGGCGTTCTTCGGATTCCACTTTTACGCCCGCTGGCTGAGTGCGCGGAACCCTTTCGGCCCCGAACGACCACCAATTGCAGAAGCCACGTGGTGGCCGCCAGGAAATGCCATGTATCCGCACCGGTTGATGATTGCGGTTCTGCTGTCGATCTCCGTCTTGCAGCCCCAGGCTGCATCGGCCGCCAGCGAGTACAACCCGGTGGCGCACGAGCCGCGCGTCCCGCAAATGGCATCGAGCCTCGGCGTCATCGTGAAGCTGCGCAAGGATGGTGAAGGCGCAGCCATCGCGAAACTTGCGAGCGGTACCGAGCGCACGGCGGCGCTCGCCAGACGCACAGGCCTCGCGCTCGGGCTCCGGCGCGAGATTTCCGATTCGATGCTCGCGAGTACCGTTGAACTCCAGGATGCGAACGCCGCGCAGACGCTCGAGCGTCTGCGCTCGGACGCTGCAGTCGAATACGTGTCCATCGATCGCCGGCGTTTCGCGCACGCCACGAACCCCAACGATCCGTTGTTCATCAACCAGTGGTATCTGCAAAACACCGAACCCGCGGCGGTGAACGCCATCGATGCCTGGGATCGCGAAGTGGGCTCGACGGGCGTGGTCATCGCCGTGCTCGATACCGGAGTCCTGTACGACCACCCGGATCTCGGCCGTGGCGACCGCGGTGGAAAGCTGCTGCCGGGCTACGACTTCGTCAGCCTGCAACACATGACCAACGACGGCGATGGCCGCGACGCGAATCCATCCGATCCCGGCGACTGGGTCGATTCGACCGACAAGGCCAACACCGCGTTCAGGGATTGCGATACGACGACCAGTACCTGGCACGGTACGCGGGTGGCCGGAATGATCGGTGCGCTGACTAACAACTCGGCGGGCGTCGCCGGTCTCGACTGGAATTCGTTCATCCTGCCGGTTCGCGTGCTCGGCAAATGTGGCGGCGTGGACAGCGACGTCCTCGCCGGCATGCGTTGGGCGGCGGGTCTGCATGTGCCTGGCGTACCTGACAATCCCACGCCGGCGCGCATCCTGAATGCGAGCCTGGGGAGCGGCGGAGAGTGCGAGGCGTCATACCGGGATGTCATCCAGGAACTCACCGCGCGGAAGGTGCTGCTGGTCATCTCCGCGGGCAATGAAGGGACGATCGTGTCTTCGCCCGGCAACTGCCCGGGAGTCGCTGCCATCGCGGCGATCCGCCATGCGGGCAGCAAGGTGGGATTCAGCAGCCTGGGACCCGAGGTGACGCTGGCTGCGCCCGGCGGCAACTGCGTGAACATCAACGGCGGCCCCTGCCTGTTTTCCCTCCATACGACGGCCAACAGCGGCGCCACCGTACCGGCCGCCCATATCTTCACGGACCAGAGCAACACCAATCTGGGAACCAGCTTCTCGGCGCCCATCATCTCGGGGATCGCTGCGCTCATGTTGTCGCGCAACGCGAACCTCTCCACCTCGCAGATGCTCGCCCGCCTTCGCGAAGGCGCACGCCCCTTCCCCACCGCAGTCTCGGGCGAGCCTGGCATCCCGACCTGCCATGTGCCGGAAAACGATGATGATTTCCAGCTCGTGCAATGTCTCTGCACGACGAGTACCTGTGGTGCCGGCATGGCGAATGCGGCCAACTCTGTCGCAGCCGCGGAGCGGCCGATCGCCGCGGTTGCGCTTCCCGTCATCGTGGTCCCGGGCCAGAACCTGCTGCTGAATGCTTCCGCGAGCGCTGCAGCCTGCGGGCGGACGTTGACCAGTTTCGCGTGGTCCGTGGTCGAGCCGGCGACCGATCCACCCACCATTCTGGACGCCAACACTTCGAACGCCACGCTCATTGCTCCGAGCACCGGCTCGATCATCGTCCGCGTCACCGTGTCCGACGATCAGGGCCGGACCGATACCGCTGACGTGGTGGTCGGGCCGGACCGCGTTACCAGCGACGCCAGCCCCAGCGCTGGCGTAACGGCCTGCGCAGTTCCGGTGACTTCGGGCGCTACTCCGGTAGATCCGCCGCCACCACCGCCCCCACCGCCGGCTCCAACTCCCACTCCGACTCCCCCTCGGAGCGGCGGCGGTGGAGGTTCGATCGAGCTCACGACCCTCTTCTTGCTAGGCGCGTTGTCGCTCCTGTGCGGATGTCGCCGCCGCGCGACGCATATTTCCCGTTGCATTTGCTAGTTGCCGCGTTATATTCAGACCGTACGCCATTGACGGATCTCAGGTCTCCGTTACAACAACAACTAAAGGCGTTACGTAAGGTTTGCGGCGCAGCTCAATCACGTCGTGGCCGAGCGATAACGTAAACTCATGTCGCGTGTTTACGATCGGCTCGAATCAGCCACGTTGCTGCTCGCCCGCGCTGGCGCCATCAAGGACCGGTTGAGCGCAGCGTGGCGGCAATGCCTCTCCAACATCGAACCCGATGACCTGCCGCGCGAGCTGCGGCTCCAGTTTCTCGAGCTGATCTCGGCGATGCAGCGGGAACGGCCGCTACGTGGCGAGGATGCCGTGCGCGCCACCATCCGCAAGATGTCCAACGAGGAAGCCGAGGGCCACGCCACATTCATCGTCCGCATGTTCTGCCGTATGACGCGACAGCAGGAGCTCGAACTGCCCCTGCCCTCGCAACAGAGCGCCGCGGTAGTGCAGCTGTTCGCCGTGGAAGGTTGAAGGGCAACCCGCGGCCACCGCTTCGGTGATGCGCAGTAGCTAGAGCGAAGCCTCCGTGAGGCGCGCCGTCAGTCCAGCTTGAACTCGATGGTGTCCCAGCGGTTCGATTCTTCGTGGCGAGCCTGGGCCTTGATGGCATCGACCAGCGCCCGCCCGTCCCAGTCGACGATCTGATCCGACAGCGACGTGATCTCCTTCGACAGGATGGCGTTTGCGCCGAAGGGCCGCATCAGAATTACGGGTTTGTCTGAGGCTTTTGCGAAGGTCAGCTCGAACAGCATGAGTTCGCTCTGCTGCCGGTACATGCCAGGCAATGCGATCACGCATTCGGCCTGGGCCATCTGGCGTCGCAATTCCTCGCGATCCGCCTCTTTTCCACCTGCCGGCGGTGCCTTGTCGGGCGCGGAGAGGTTCTTGTAAAAGAAGTTCCGGGCACTTTCGAGGTACTCGAATATCCGGAGATATTCGTCGGAGGTGTCCCACGCATGGGTGACAAACAACTGAATTGGATTGTTTTGTGACATGTAGACCGATCCAAACCCTGGCCTTGAGTGTAGTTTAGACGCCTAAGTTACGCCCCACTGCCATTTTGTGCGGCGCAACGATAGCATCCATCCGCTTGCGCCTCCTCGTTTACAACATTCGCTACGCCACGGGCATTGGACCAGCCTTCCATTTGCCGTTCCCGGGAGCCGGCTATCTACGATCCAGCCGCAAGGTGCTCGATGGCATCACCGGCTTCGTCAAGGCGCAAGACCCCGACATCGTCGGGCTCATCGAAGTCGACATCGGTTCGGTGCGCTCCGGCATGGTCAACCAGGCCGAACATATTGCAGACGCCCTCGGGCACTACACCACTTACGAGTGCAAGTACGGCAAGAGCTCGATCAACAACCTCATGCCCATCGTCCGCAAGCAGGGCAACGCGTTCCTCGCCGCTCCGCGCGTCGAGGGCGAGCGCTTCCACTATTTCGACACCGGCATCAAGCGGCTGATCATCGAGCTCGAGCTGGACGATGTGTGCATCTTCCTGGTCCACCTCGCGTTGAAATATCGCCAGCGGCAATATCAGCTTCGCTACCTGCATGACCTCATCATCAAGTCTCACAAGCCGGTGATCGTCACCGGTGACTTCAATACTTTCTGGGGTACGCACGAGATCTACCTGTTCATGCGTGCCGCCGGCCTGCGCAGCGCCAATGAGCTGAATGTGCCGTCTTTCCCGGCACGAATCCCCCGCATCGAGCTCGACTTCGTGCTCGTGAGCAAGGAAATCGAAATCACGCATTTCGAAGTCCCGGACGTACGCTGGTCGGATCATCGCCCGGTGCTCTGCGACTTCAACGTTCGTGGCGCAGTCGCTTCGCAACCCGCCGTCGCCTGAAAATATATTCATGACAACTTCCGCTTCCGGCGCCTGGGCGCTCGAGCGCGATGCCGATGGCATCGCATGGCTCAACTTCGACAAACCGGGCAGTTCCACGAACGTGCTGTCGCGCGACACGCTCGCCGAACTCGACGTACATCTCAAGACGTTCGATGGCGCGCCGCCGCGTGGCGTGGTGATCCGCTCGGCAAAGAAGTCCGGGTTCATCGCCGGCGCTGACGTTCGCGAATTCACGCAACTCACGAGTCCGGAACAGGCCTTCGAACTGGTACGCGCCGCGCAGCGCATCCTCGATCATCTCGAGTCGCTGCCTTGCCCGACCGTGGCCATCATTCATGGCTTCGCGCTCGGCGGCGGCCTCGAACTCGCGCTCGCGTGCCGTTATCGCGTGGGTGTACGCAGCGACAACTTCACGATTGGCCTGCCCGAAGTGATGCTCGGCATTCACCCGGGCTTTGGCGGCACGGTGCGCGCAGTACGCCGCGCGGGCGTCCGCACGGCCATGGAAATGATGCTGACGGGCAAGTCCCTGCGGGCCGACAAGGCGAAGAGCGCAGGTTTCCTCGACCGGCTGGTGTACCCGGCGGATGCCGAGGCCACCGCCCGTGAGCTCATCAACCGGCAGCCGGCGCAGCGCCGGCCGCGGCTGCTCGATCGCCTGCTGTCGTGGCCGCTTGCACGAAGCCTGGTAAAGAAGCAGCTCACCGCCCAGGTGCGGGCCAAGGCGCGCCCGGAGCACTACCCTGCGCCCTACGCCATCATCGACCTCTGGTCGACGCATGGAGCCCGTGGTGACGTCGCATACGAAGCCGAGGCGCGATCCATCGCGAAGCTCATGCTCAGCGACACGTCTCGCAATCTGGTACGGGTTTTCCTGTTACAGGACCGGCTCAAGAATCTCGGCGGCAAGGCCAAGGTGCCGCTGGCGCGTGTACACGTCGTGGGCGCCGGCGTCATGGGCGGCGACATCGCCGCGTGGTGCGCACAGCGCGGCCTCAACGTGACGCTCCAGGATCGCGAGATGAAGTTCATCGAACCCGCATTGCAGCGCGCGCGCGAAGGGTTCGAAAAGCGATTCAAGGACAAGGACAAGGCCGCGGTGCTCATGACCCGTCTGACGCCAGACGTCGCCGGCGATGGTGTGCCGGGCGCGGACGTGATCCTCGAAGCGATATTCGAAAATGCCGATGCGAAACACGAGTTGTTTGCCCGCGTCGAGCCGCGCATGAAGGCAAGCGCCATTCTCGCGTCGAACACTTCGTCGATCATGCTCGAGCAGCTCGACGACCGGCTCCCGGA
>Ga0190271_10001895_pt1 | contig 12304 bp, 11 predicted proteins | sample Popmic356T_FD_133747 | JGI IMG/M metagenome (GOLD analysis project Ga0190271, IMG submission 133747) | Populus adjacent soil microbial communities from riparian zone of Weber River, Utah, USA - 356 T | ecosystem: Environmental > Terrestrial > Soil > Riparian zone | place: USA: Utah | collected...
CTGAGAAATGGTAAATCAAATGAAGAGATATTGAATCAGTTTGTAGAAACAACGGCATTGGAGTATTACCGCGATCATCTTGAAGCTTATAACAAAGAGTTCGCCTATCAATTAAAAGAATTTAAAGAAGGAAATCTCTTGTTTGAAATTATGCAGCGTAAAATCTGGGACAAGGCGTCCGTAGATACGGTCGGACTTAAAAAATATTATAACGAGCATAAAAATAAATATTGGTGGGAAGCAAGTGCCGACGCATTGATTATTACAAGTACCAATGACTCTATCTCTGAAGTAACAAAGAAAAAGCTACAAGCATCTCCCAAAGATTGGCGTAAAATAATTGAATCGAGTGATGGAGCGATCCAGGGAGATTCAGGCCGCTTTGAATTGGGACAATTACCGGTAGTGGACCGTACCGCTTTTTCAAATGGATTGATTACCGCTACTTATAAAAGTGAGTCGGATAACAGCGCCACGTTTTGTTATATCATCAAACTATATAACGATCGCCAACCCCGCAGCTTCGCAGATGCACGCGGATTCGTCATCAATGATTACCAGGCTTGGTTGGAAGAGAAATGGATTGTGGAGTTGAAGAAAAAATACCCGGTGGTTGTTAACGAGACGGTGTTTAAAAGCTTGCCTAAATAGGAAATTAAGAATGAAAAATTAAGAATGAAAAATAAAAAAGGGTCTTAAGTTCAATTATGCATTTATAATTTAGGACCCTTTAACATTCTTCATTCTTCATTTTTAATTCTTCATTTATATTATTTCTTTCACCACATTCGCCACCACGTGCGGTTTGCCTAATGTATAATAATGTAGCACCGGCACACCATTTTTCTTCAGGTCTTTTGACTGATGAAGCAACCATTCGGTTCCAACTTTTTCTACTTCTTCATCCGTTTTGCATTTCAGCATTTCCATAGAAAGATCAGTGGGAAGATCGATATGAAATGTTTTAGGAAGAATGTTCAACTGCTTGCGGTTATAAACCGGCTTTAATCCCGGAATAATTGGAACTGTAATGCCAATTTCGCGACAGGCTTTTACGAAAGAGTAATACTTGTCGTTGTCGTAGAACATTTGAGTAATGATATAATCAGCGCCCATATCCACTTTAGCTTTCAGATATTGCAGATCGGTAGCCATATTAGGCGCTTCAAAATGTTTTTCGGGATAACCCGCAATGCCAATGCAGAATTTTGTTTTCTGCGTATTCTTCAGTTCGTCTTCCAGGTAAACACCGGCATTTAAATTAACCACCTGCTTCAAAAGGTCGCTGGCGTATTTATGTCCATCCGGTTCTGGTTCAAAAGAAGTTTCATTTTTAGCGGCATCTCCCCGCAGTACCAACACATTGTCGATGCCCAGATAATGCAGGTTGATCAACGCGTCTTCTGTTTCGTTAATGCTAAAGCCCCCACAAATCAGATGCGGGACCGTATCTACATTATATTTATTCATGATCGCCGCGCAGATACTTTCCGTACCGGGGCGCTTACGCACCACTACTTTCTGGAAACTACCATCGGCATTCTTCTTAAAAACATGCTCACTGCGATGGTAGGTAACATTTATAAAGGAAGGCTTGAATTCCATCAATGGGTCAAGATGCTTGTATAGAGCGTCAATGCCTTTTCCTTTCAGGGGCGGCAACACTTCAAAGGAGATCAGGGTGTCTTTTGCTTCGTTAATATGGTCAATTACTTTCATTAAACCGGTAAATTAGGGTGCAAACATAGTTAAGGATTTGCTTTAATACAAATACAGTAGCAGTTTCCAGTTTATCATATTGGGTTTTTGCTTGCCTTCGCGTAGCCGCTTCGGCGAAGCAAGGCCGGGAAGGCGGGAAGACGTTTACAATTGACTTCAATTCTATTCTTTCCGTTGTCCCGCCTTCCCGGCTAACTTAGATTAGATGACGTGTGATTGATGATTATGGTATTGAAATCCTAAATCATTAATCCCAAACCTTTATTCCATTTTGTTCCGGTATTTTTGCCTGAAAGCCCTTCATTTGATCAGCGAAATTCATACACAGCAACTTATTAAAGCCTACGGTCGACGGACAGTCGTGAATAACGTTTCGGTAGGTGTAAAACAAGGAGAAATTGTTGGATTATTAGGTCCAAACGGTGCCGGCAAAACCACTACGTTCTATATGGTAGTTGGATTAATTAAGCCGGACGACGGACAAGTATTCCTGGATAAAGAGGAAATTACCAAAATGCCCATGTACAAACGTGCCCAATTGGGAATTGGTTATTTGCCGCAGGAAGCCAGTGTGTTCCGCAGCATGAGCGTTGAGGATAATATCAAGGCGATTCTTGAAATGACCAGGCTCCGGAGGAGCGAGCAAAAAGAAAAACTGGAATCCCTGCTCGACGAATTCCGGCTTCACCACGTCCGAAAGAACAAAGGCGATAGCCTGAGCGGGGGAGAACGCCGTCGTACTGAAATAGCAAGGGCGCTGGCAGTGGACCCGAAGTTTATTCTACTGGACGAACCATTTGCAGGGGTTGACCCGATAGCAGTGGAAGATATACAATCGGTGGTAGCCCGGTTGAAGTATAAAAATATAGGTATCCTCATCACCGATCACAATGTAAACGAAACTCTTTCTATCTGCGATCGGGCCTATCTGTTGATTGAAGGAAAGATTTTCAAACACGGAACGGCGGAAGAGCTCGCACAAGATGAACAAGTTCGTCGTTTGTACCTTGGAAGAAATTTTGAGCTTAAACGAAAGGATTATTTACATGAAGAAGCAATGTTAGGAGCCGGTAAGGAAGTTAAATTGAATAACCTGATGAGAGCAGTGGAAAACTGTATTATAGAAACAGACAAAGTGATGAATAATTATATCGATTGGTCTCCCTCTGTTCAAGATGCCGATCCGCTTAACTTAGGGATGTCTTCAGATTCACGTTACAGCATTAAGGAGACATCGAAAGTGGAAGACTATTGCCGCTTTTTGGAAGAAGTGAAAAGGGCGCTTTATGATTTTGCTATTACAACCAATGATGAATATTTGAAGGAAAGGGCGATCAGAATTTCATCGATCTCGTATAAAGATTTCACGCCCACTTTAGCAGATAATCCTGAAGCAAGCCTCGGAGAAATAATAGGACTTTCCAGTTTGCCGGATCTTAAGGAAAAAATAATTGAATTGAAAACAGATCTGGAGCAAACCCTGGCGGTTTTGAAGAATCCTGCATGGAAGGAAGTATACAAATAAATTCAATCTCATTTTTCTCTTATAATTTTATTGAAGCATTATGGCTCTCAAAGTAATTGCTTTCGATGCCGACGACACCCTCTGGGTAAATGAACCTTATTTCCAGGAAATTGAGCATAAGTTTTGCGCATTGCTGGAAGATTATCTGCCTCATCATAGTGTATCGCAGGAAATGTTCAAGACCGAAATGCAAAACCTGGCATTGTATGGATACGGAGTAAAGAGTTTCATGTTATCTATGATAGAAACGGCTTTACGGGTTTCAAACAATACAGTGGGGTTGTCGACTATTGAAAAAGCTATTCAATATGGAAAGGATCTGCTCGACAAACCTATCGAGCTATTGGATGGAATTGAAGAAGTGTTGCAGTCGTTAAAAAATAACTATCGGCTTGTTGTTGCTACAAAGGGAGATTTGCTGGACCAGGAACGGAAATTAAAAAAATCAGGACTGGAACATTATTTCCATCATATAGAGATCATGAGTGATAAACAGGAAAAGGATTATATCAAACTGATCAAGCATCTCGATATAAAACCGGACGAGTTCTTAATGATTGGTAATTCATTGAAATCGGATGTTATACCCGTTTTGGCAATCGGGGGTCATGCGGTGCATGTGTCTTATCATACTACCTGGGCGCACGAAAAAGTAGATCAGATTATTGAGCACGAACGATTCAGCCAGGTAACAACTATCCGGGAAACAATATCCTATTTACTTTCGCGGTCTTAAACTTCCTCTCTTTATGGATTACCGCCATCTTCCCAAAATTGAATTGCATCTTCATCTCGACTGCAGTCTCAGTTACAATGTTGTTCGATTGTTGAACCCCGGTATTTCATATGAAAGCTACCGGGAATCTTTTGTGGCACCTCCGAAATGTACGGACCTCGCGGATTATATTTCCCGTGCGGTGAAAGGGTTTGAACTGATGCAAACAAAAGAACAGCTAAAGCTCGTTACACTGGATGTATTTGAACAGTTGAAATCCGATAATGTGATTTATGCGGAAATACGCTTTGCGCCTCTGCAGCATCTATTCAAAGGCCTTACAGCCGTCGAAGTAGTTGAAGCAGTAAACGAAGCGGTGAAGGAAGGGATTAATCAAACAGGAGTGGAGGCACGAATCATTTTATGTACCCTGCGTCACTATTCCGAAGCACAGAGTATGGAAACGGTAAAATTGGTTGAGCAATTCAAAGGAACACATGTTGCCGGATTTGATATTGCCGCCGATGAAGCGGGTTTCCCCATCGACAATCATATCAGCGCGTTTCAATTTGCCAAAGCGAATGGTATAAAATGTACCGCTCACGCCGGAGAAGCGAGGGGAGCTGATAGTGTTTGGGAAACGCTCGAACATTTTCACCCCTCCCGTATTGGTCATGGAGTAAGAAGCGCAGAAGATGAAAAGCTGCTTGGCTTCTTAAAGTATAAAAAAATTCATCTCGAAGTTTGTCCATCAAGTAATATACAGGTGAATGTTTTTGATAGGATAGAGGATCATAGCGCTGATAAAATTTATCAATCTGGCGTATCCATGAGTATTAGTACTGATGCGCGAGCCATAACACCTGTTACATTGGCTGATGAATATTCTTTGCTGGAAAGAATTTTTAAATGGAATAAAGAACACTTTTATAAATGCAATCTTGAAGCGGTGGAACATGCGTTTATTGATTCAGAATTAAAACAGTTGTTAAGTGAACGCATTAAGAAAGAATATACAGGAGAAATTAAAAATGAAGAATGAAAAATAAAAAATGAAAAAGTAGGTTCCCTAAACTTTTTCATTCTTCATTCTTTATTTTTCATTCTTCATTTCATTCCGTACTTTGCCTTAATCGTATGAAATTACTATCGCCTGCCATATCATCTCTTGCCCGCTTACGCCTTTGGCGCATTGAAGGATGGAGAGATAACCCGATTGATGCGCAACGGGAAGTATTGCAGGATTTAGTTACATCTGCCCAATACACCGAATTTGGACGGAAATACAATTTCTCCAAACTATTCAATCTACGGGCCTTTAAACAAGCGGTTCCAATACAGGAATATGAGGATATAAAGCCCTATATCCAGCGTATAATGGATGGCGAACAAAACGTATTGTGGAACACGCCTGTTCACTGGTTTGCTAAAAGCAGCGGTACCACCAGCGATAAAAGCAAGTTTATCCCGGTAAGTGATGAAAGCCTGGAAGATTGTCATTATAAAGCTGCTAAAGATGTGCTTACCTTATACTATAACTTCAATCCCGAATCGGATCTTTTAACGGGAAAAGGATTAGTCATTGGTGGTAGTCATACCGTTCACCAGATTAATGATGAAGCGCATTATGGAGACCTGAGTGCAGTGCTGCTTCAAAATTCCCCGTTTTGGGGGCATTGGATAAGGACTCCCGAATTAAGTATTGCCCTGATGGATGAATGGGAAACGAAGATTGAAAAACTGGCACAGCTTACGATCAACGAAAATGTTACTTCTATTTCCGGCGTTCCAACCTGGACAATGGTTCTTTTCCGTCGCATTTTGGAGCTCACCGGTAAAAAGAATATGAGCGAGGTATGGCCGCAACTTGAGCTTTATATACACGGAGGCGTTTCATTTGTTCCTTATAAAGAACAATTTCGCAAACTGATTGGCAAAGACATTCATTATCTCGAAATGTATAATGCCAGCGAAGGTTTTTTCGCGGCACAGGATAAACCGGGTGAAGAAGGCATGTTGTTATTTACCGATCATGGTGTTTTCCTGGAGTTTATGCCGATTGAAGAATATGGAAAACCAAACCCAAAGACTATCGGACTTCAAAAGGTGGAGCTGGGAAAGAATTACGCACTGGTGATATCCACCAATGGAGGTTTGTGGCGATATCTTTTAGGAGATACGATCAGTTTTACCACACTTCAGCCTTATCGAATAAAAGTAAGTGGCCGGGTAAAACATTATATTAATGCTTTTGGAGAAGAAGTGATTGTTGACAATTCAGATAAGGCCGTAGCGATGGCTTGCGAAAAAACAGGGGCCATTGTAAATGATTATACGGCGGCGCCTTTGTATTTTGGTGAAGAAAGTAACGGGGCGCATGAATGGCTGATAGAATTTGAAAAAGATCCAAACAGCCTGCCGGAGTTTGTGGAGGAATTAGACAAAGCGTTACAATCCATTAACAGCGACTATGAAGCCAAGCGCTATAAAAATATTGCTTTAAGAATGCCCGTTGTGCACGCACTGGAAAAAGGAATCTTTACCAGCTGGTTAAAAACAAAAGGTAAATTAGGAGGGCAGCATAAAGTTCCAAGATTAAGTAATGAACGTAAATATATAGAGGAGATACTGAGCCTGAACCGCTAACCTAAACTTTTCATGCAAGAAATCATCACGTGTAAAAATTGCGAAAATCAGTTTACCGGGAAATTCTGCAACCAATGCGGAGAGAAAGTTTACCTCGAAAAAGATAAACATATCAGCCACCTCTTTGAAGAGGTGGTTCATTTTTTTACCCATTTTGAAGGAACTTTTTTTACCACGCTGAAGACATTTTTTAAACACCCGGGTAAGCTTTCTGCAGACTATTGCAGCGGAATTCGTAAAAAATATTTCAAGCCCATTTCCTTTTTCCTTTTGTTGGTATTTCTTTACCTGTTATTTCCAAAATTCAAGGGACTTAATATGACCGCTGATACTTATATGAATAAGGAATTTGGTTTCACCTGGGTCAGTATCCCGGTTCTTAAGGCGAAGATGATAAAGTATAATGTAAGCGAAAGCGAAATAGAAAAACGATATGATGAAACTTCATCTAAGGTTTCCAAGTTTTCCTTAATATTATTAATACCACTTGGAGCAATTGTTTTAGCAGCGTTATTTATTAATAAACGCAGGTCGTTCTTCGACCACTTTATTTTATCGGCTGAATTGGCGTCGTTTTATATTCTAATAATATACTTAATAACACCATTTATTACCTGGTTGGCAGAAAAAGCAATTCCACAATTTAGCGACGAATTTGAGGGAGGATCCCTGGTGGGGACGATGATGGAAGTAATATTTGCAATCTTTACAGTAGTTTCTTTCAGGAATTTTTATAAGGGGAAATATTGGGTGAACATTCTAAAAGCGATCATTTTTCTCGTGGCATTTTTTGTTGGACTTCTTTATATCTATCGTTTGATTGTATTTTTGTTTACAATGCTTTTTGTATAACAGTAACAAATAATGCATTGAAGCGGAGTTTTCTTTAATTTCGTCCACTAATTATAAACTCATGAAGCTATTAGAAGGAAAAGTTGCCATAGTTACCGGCGCTGCCCGAGGTATTGGAGAAGCCATCGCTTTAAAATTTGCGGAACATGGAGCCAGTGTTGCATTTACTTATGTGAGCGACAGCAGTGCACCAAAGGCTGCTGCTCTCGAAGAGAAATTGAAGGCGTTGGGTGTTAAAGCAAAAGCCTACAAGAGTAACGCAGGTGATTTCGCGCAGTGCGAATCTTTTGTAAACGATGTAATGAAAGAGTTTGGAACAGTTGATATCTGTGTAAACAACGCGGGTATTTCAAAGGATAATTTACTGCTGCGCATGAGCCAGGAGCAATGGGATGATGTGATAAAAGTGAATCTCAACAGTGTTTTTTATATGACGAAGCAGGTTATTAAACCAATGATGAAAGCCAGAAGCGGAAGTATTATTAATATGAGTTCGATCATTGGAGAAACAGGCAATGCCGGACAAAGTAGTTATGCCGCCAGCAAAGCGGGCATCATTGGGTTTACAAAATCGGTGGCCAAGGAATTGGGTAGTCGTAATATTCGCTGCAATGCAATTGCTCCCGGTTTTGTAGAAACCGACATGACCAGCTATTTAAAAGAGGGAGAAGGAGCAGATAAATACAAATCTGCTATTCCATTGGGAAGATTCGCGACCGGGGAAGATATCGCAAACGTTAGCTTATTCCTTGCATCCAATATGGGATCGTATATAACCGGACAGGTGATCAGCGCCTGTGGCGGGCTGAATATCTAAACTGGTCTGACCGTCTCGGGTCTGACCAGTTTAGATTTAATCAAAGTCAAAATACTCAGAATACTTTATGAGCGAAGTAACTGCAAACGACATGATGGAGGCATATGCCCTTGATGCGGTTGATTTTGCAAAAAAATTTGATAAGGATCTTGATTTTTCCCGCGAAAGCATAGAAAGGGTTGAGCAGATATGTACCATTCTTTTCAACGCTATACCTAGAAATTTCTTTACTAAACTAATTCGGAGGAAGCCATCAGAACAGCAAGTACTTCAAGTATCAAAAATGTTTGGGGGTTATGTTGGAGAAGTAATGCGTAAAAATTTTGGGGGCAACTGGAGTATTGAAAATCTACATAACCAGGGAAATACAGTTCTGTTAGCGATTGGTGAATCGGAACTCTCTCCTGTTGCCAGGGTTTACAGACGACTTACCAATGGTCCTGAAGATAATGTTTGGCATTATTATCAGGTACTGGAAAGTGAATTGAAATCCTAATTACAAACGGAGATTTAAATGGTCTGACATTAGTCCCGCTTATGCGGGAGAACCGGGTCTGATTATGTTAACCTCCGGCTGATCGACTCAAAAACGGTCAGACGGGGACCGTCAGACCGGAGTCTCTAAAAGCGGCGCGAAGAGGGACCTCCATATTGAGGGGCAAGCTGTCAAACTTTTATTTCGAAGGCGTTGTAATTAATGGTCTGACGGTCTCCGTCTGACCATTAATTACTTATAGACTGCAAATTTTTTCTTGAATGACAAGTTGATTTTCTTCCCAGTCTGACTATATTAGTTCACAGTAAAATATTTCTCGTTTTTATATAATGATGCCATAATAAATAAGTGGCGATAGAGCGATAGGGCCTCCAGTGTTCCGCCAGTTCTATTATTTCTTCTTTGCTGGTTTGTTTAGATATTTTTTTCACTTCTTTCAACGCATTCATCATCGCCAAATCACCGGTAGGAAATACATCGCAACGCTGTAATACAAAAAGTAGATAGATGTCTACGGTCCAGTCGCCGATCCCTTTTATCCTTTTGAGTTCTTGCCTCACTTCATCATCCGGGAGAAGCGATAACTTTTTCAAATTTAATTTTTTTAAAATAATGGCTTGTGCCAACTCTCTTGCGTAAACAGTTTTTTGGCGACTGAAATAACAGGCTCTTAATTCGGCGTCACTCAACTGCATTATTTTTTGTGGGGTGATTGCGCCGATATGGTTTTTCAATTTAACAAAAGCGGCTTTTGCAGAGGCAAGCGAAACCTGTTGTTCGAGTATAATATGAATAAGAGAAGCGAAGGTGTTGGAGCGCGTCCATACAGGAGGGTGACCATGTTGGCGAATAATAGTTTTAATAGCACGGTCCTTCTTTGCCAGGATGGTACAAAATCCTACGAAATTATCTTCATGAAAATTGATCACTAATTTATTTCTTTTTAAAGCTGGCAATTGCCTGCTTTGTAAAACTGCTTACTACCAGTTTCCCACTTATGGCCGCCCGTTCAATTAATAACTGGTCCCAGTGTTCCGTTCCTTTCCAGAATATTTTTTTCAATTCTGCCATCGCCTGGGGATTAGAATGTACCAGTGTTTCAATGAGCCGGCGTATAGATTCGTCCATCGCTTCGTTGCTGGTATGCAATTCAGAGTATATCCCTTTTCGCCTAGCCCAATCAGCATTGCGCCACATGCCGGCATCAATAGCCAATTGGGAAAATGCGGAAGCGCCTGTTTTTCTTTCGATAACAGGTCCAACCACAAAGGGACCGATCCCTACCGCCAGCTCACTGAGTTTTACTTCGGCAGCTTCGGTAGCAATAGAATAATCCGCGGCAGCGGCAATGCCAACCCCTCCACCTACACATTTGCCATGAATTCGGGCAACGATAAACTGCGGGCATTTTCGCATGGCGTTGATCACATGAGCGAACCCACTGAAAAATTCCAGGCCCTGTTCTTTTGTTTTGATGGCTGCTAATTCATCAAAAGAGGCACCGGCACAAAATGCTTTTTCCCCGGCGGAACGGAGAAGGATCACTTTGGTATCCTCATCATTACCGGCTCCATGAATTTTCTGCGCTAATTCTTCTAATATTTTCGCCGGCAATGAATTGCTTTGCGGGTGAAAGAATTCGATAGTGGTAACTCCGTTGTGAAATTCGGTTTTAACGTAAGCTTCCATGATTTAGTTTTTTAGCTAAGAGGTCAAAAGGGAAAAGGAGAAGAAGGGGTTGTTGGATTTCGATTATTCTCTTATTTCTCGTTTATTCCTTTATGCTCTAAGCGCTTTATTTTTTAGCTAAGAGGTCAAAAGGGAAAAGGAGAAGAAGGTGTTGTCGACTCGCGAAAATTCTCTTTTGTCTCATTTTCTCTTTTATACTCTTAGCCCTGTATTTACTTTGATTCTCTTCCAAAATTATTAAAAACCCGGTAGATGCCATCTTTCATTAGCTCTACTTTAAAATTAAGTAATAACCCATGTTTTAAATCTAATAAAGCCAAATGCGTTTTGATTTGTGTGAAGTATACAGTTGGCAGGGGGTGAATTGATTTTAATTCAAGTATCAACATATCCTCTACTAACAGATCAAGTTTATACGCTTTTTCAACTGTTAACTCTTCATAATCTATTGGAAGCAGTAATTGACGATCTACTTTGATCCCAAGCTTATTTAATTCATAGTAAAGTATTTCTTCATATACCTTTTCAAAGCACCCTGGACCTACTTTAGAATGTATTTTAATGCAAAGTCCTACAACGATTCCGGTCAATTCATTAATTTTCATACGAAGTCAATTTTGATTTATGATCTTCGTTTTTAAGAGGTGTTAAGCGATAAATTGTGAATATTAGAATAACGAAACAGATTTAAGCATCTGGGAACTTAAATTTAGAACAAAGAGAGCGATAGTCAATTCGAGATCGACCAGTGATTTCACCTCAATTTTTGCTTTTTTCCTTTTTGAGCTTACTGAGTAAAACACAAAACTAAGGGATCAAAAGAGAAAACGAGAAAAAGGGATCTTTGATTTATTAATTATTCGTTCCTCTCCTTTTCCCCTTTGATCTCTTAGTAAAAAAAGCACTTAGGCACATAGGAGGAAATGAGATGGAAGTGATCTGTGAATATGACACACTTTTTCTCTCCTTTTCCCTTTTAATCTCTTAGCCCTGTATTTCTATTTAGGCTTTCTCGCAACCATCGTCAATATAGTCGCAATACCAACCAAAGGTTCTTCTGTTTCATCCAGCATTTCCACCAACCATTTCACAATTCCCCTTGGAATATCACTCTCTTCTTTTTGCTCTTGTTCCGTTTTTTCTTTGCAGGTGAAACGGATATGAAGCTCCGTGCCTGGATAAACTGGCTTGGTAAACCGCAACTCATCGATACCATAATTGAGCAATACAGGATTCTTTTCATAACTTTCCACAAATAAACCAGCTGCTATACTCATAATTAAATAACCATGCGCCACCTGTCGCTCAAACATCGTTCCTTTGAAATCGGTTTCTGTTTTATGCGCATAGAAATGATCGCCACTTAAATCGGCAAAGCGATTGATGTCTTCGGAAGTGATCACTCTTTTATCAGTAATTAACTGATCACCGATTTTCAACTCTTCAAAATATTTTTTGAATGGGTGAATACCACCCGTATTTCCCTTCGCGTATTGCTGATACGAATTGGTAATAGTTGTAATGGTTGTGGGAGAACCCTGAATGGCAGTTCGTTGCATATAATGTTTTACACCGCGGATACCACCCATCTCTTCGCCACCACCCGCCCGTCCCGGACCTCCATGCACCAATAATGGCAAAGGTGAACCATGACCGGTACTTTCTTTCGCGCAATCTTTATTCAATACTAAAATCCGCCCATGATGAGTAGCCGCTTCTAAAACATATTTTTTAGCAATCGCATCATTAGCGGTAACGATAGAAGAACATAAAGAACCCTTCCCTTTTTTACTTAATTCAATAGCCTCATCGATATTTTTATAAGGCATGATGGTGCTCACCGGA